>Ga0206956_1132_pt1 | contig 19068 bp, 22 predicted proteins | sample Alteio_BWOrgHeat_35_FD_153252 | JGI IMG/M metagenome (GOLD analysis project Ga0206956, IMG submission 153252) | Enriched cells from forest soil in Barre Woods Harvard Forest LTER site, Petersham, Massachusetts, United States -... | ecosystem: Environmental > Terrestrial > Soil > Temperate forest >...
CACAAGATGTCTGGTATTTTTGCCCGCCTACCAAGACATATTACCCCTACGTTCAGTCCTGCTCAGTATCGTGGCAGGCTGTTCCCGCTGTGGCTCCGCAGTAATTAGCTGCACCCACACATAACGAATTGCGCAAGCTAGGCGTCATCCGATTAGAGTGAAATCGCCTCCCCTGCCTGCCCAGGGGAGGCGAAGGAGTTCGGTGGGTCTAAGAGCCGATCCAGAAAGTTGTGGGATCGGTTGTAATTTTTTTCCCCCAATCCCTGTGCGGGGTGCCGGATGAGGAAGTCTGAACATCGCCGTGCCACCGACCGCCTACGGTTCGATGATCGCCGAAATCCGGTCCAGCTGCGTTTATAAGCAGATATTTCGGCCTAACGATATCGGCTATCTCGAAGCGCGCTGCTGCGGCAGGTAGGAACTCTCCCCAAAGGTTATTGCCTTTAAATCGCTTATTCGATGGATGGCGATATCGTCATCCATCGCTAAGATCTGCGACTTAGCTGCGCACTGCGGAACGCTCACTTGACGAGGTTCGTGCTGTCTGCCTTTACGGGATCCGCGGCGTCGGCATAGCCGCATAGCCGAACGCGAGGCGTCATGGACCAGTCGAAGTCATCGAAGGGACCTCGGCCAAAGCTTTACGCGACGTCGGGGGCACCTCGGGAACTCGACCCAAGGTAATCGACGGCCACGTTCCCACGATGCGCCCGGTGCCGCATATATTTTCACTAACAGTAACGACGCTGGCTGACCGGCGGATTTCCGTGGCTGCTGATCTTTGCACGACCTCCACGAAGATTTCGTCGATCTGGGTGATGGTTATTCCATTTAACTGGCGGATGCATGCGTTCGGGCACCTTAAAATCGCCCTATGGCAAAGGATCGCTTCCTTGCTCCCTCTTCTCGCCCTCCAACATCGCGCCCGAGGCTCTAGGTTTTCGGCGGTTGCATTCTCGCCTCGCAACCCACGGACCGCCGCCTCGCTCCAAGTATTCGCGATACCAGAAGCTGCGAATTTTCCATCACGACGTACCTCATGAGACGCTCTTCGATTTGAACGCAGAGTCCCTGTTGAAAATTTAACCGGATCAAACGCGTACCTATCTGGCGACGGCGCTCGACCCTGGCCTGCCGCCCACGGTAGCGGCTGTGTTCAGTCCTTACTTGACGACGATCGTCCCGACCATGTGCGGGTGGATCGAGCAGAAGTACTTGTAGGTACCGGGCTTGTCGAACGTGAACGAGAATTTGCCGTCAGTGTCGAGCGCCGGCGATTTGAACATCATTCCGCCATCGGCGCTGGTCACCGTATGCGGCTCCTCGTCCTTGTTGTCCCGCATCACTTTGGTCCCGGGTGCGATCATCAGGATCGCCGGCGCGAAGGCGAAATTGTCGATCGTCACGGTGCTGGGTGCGATCGCAGCGACCTGCACCGGTTGGTCGGGATCACCGGCAAAAGCGCCGGTGCTCATCGCGAGAGCGACCGCTGCAACGAGCGGCAGTACCCGCCGTACTGATTGAAGCATTGCGTCCTCCGAAGTTAGGCCAGGGTCTCGTCGGAAAGTTTCAGCCGGGTCATCGGCGCGTAGTCGATGTTGCGGATGCCGAGCACAGATTTCAATTTCTCGGCCGGCACCGTCATTGGGCCGGGGCCGGGGCCTTTGCCCGCGGCAAATATCGGAAAGGCGGTCGACATCGCGGTCTGGAACGTGACCTTGCCCTCGACTTTCTGCACGACCTGGTGGATGTGCCCGTTGAGCACGGTGACGGAGCCGAACCGCTTCAGATGAGCGAAGGCCTGGTCGGCATCCGCGGTTACCCAACCCCATTGGGGATAGATCGACCACAATGGGATATGGGCGAGGATGACGATCGGGGTGCTCGCGCTTTTGCCCTTAAGGTCGCCCTCAAGCCATGCGAGCTGGTCCTTGCCGAGCGTCGCGCCGGTGCCGGGCGAGAAGCCGAGTACATTGATCAGCGCGACAAAGTGTACCCCGCCCTGGTCGAAGCTGTACCAGCCGCCTGGTGCCGCGCTCTTTCCGCCGAAGCGGTCGAAGAACATCTTCCCGTCGTCGCCGATCACGTCGTGTTCGCCCGGAACGTAATGGGTGTCGAGCTTCGCGCCCTTGATGATCTGGTCCGCGGTGTCGAACTGTTCCGACTTCGACAGGTGAGTGACGTCGCCGGTATGGATCATCATTGCTGGCTTTCGCGGCAGCGCGGCGATCTTGTCGAGCGCGACCTGAAGCGTGCCGTTGGGGTCGGGGTTGGCGTCGGCCTTGAAGCCGATATGGCTGTCGCTGATCTGGATAAAACTGAAGCCGGCCGCCGGGGCCGCCAGCGCAGAGCCGCCGAGGTTGATCGAGCGCGGCACGCCGCCGGCAACGCTCCAGACGATGCCGGCACCGGCCCAACTCATGCATCTCAAAAGTCCACGGCGTGTGCTGCCCGGATTTCCTGGGTCATGTGTGTCCATGTCGCCGCTCCAATGAAGGGATGTTGGCGATACAGACCCGGCGGCGGGGCGATTTATTCGGAACGGGTGAAATTTTTGGCTGCAGGATGAATAAATCGACCGCCGTCGGAATCTGTCACCGCAGCGGCATGGGCGCTTCGGCTTATCCGCTCCAACGCGCGGGGTGCTGGGCTCACCGCGTAAAGACCCGTGCGAGGTGGTGATCTTGCTGCGCTCGCCAAACCTCGGCCGCTGGCTCATCGCGACGCCAAGGCCGCGGAGAGTGTGTTGCAGCAGGCGATGGTGCTCGAGTTGACCTACGAGGAGCTGTCCTACAAGGAAATCGTCGAAGTGAGGCAGATTCACTCGGCACTGTCAGTCGCGGCTATGGCGCGCGCGCAGACGGTATTCGAACAAGGGTGGGAAGAACAATCGTGGTAGACCAATGCGAGATGATCCTGCTGATGCAGGCCGAATTCGACGGCGAGTTGGACGCCGCCCAGGCCGCGGATCTGCAGACGCATCGTGCACAATGCCCGGTCTGCCGGGCAGCCGAACTGGCACTAACGCGAGCGCGCGAATTGATGCACGAAGTGCCGTACCCGCTGGCACCTGATGCGGTACGCGAGCGCGTCCTGGCTGGGCTCGCCGCGGTCCGGCCTAAGCCTGACCTTGGCCCGGCGGTGCCGCGGTTTTTGTCCAGCTTCCGCTCCTGGCGGCAGTCGACAATGGGATTTGGCCTCGGTGCCGTCTGCGCCACTGTGCTCGCGCTTCTCGTGTTATCGCCTGGCGAGCAGAGTCTTACGGAACAGGTTGTTGCCGGCCATGTCCGGGCGTTGCAGCCCGGCCATCTCGAAGACGTCGCTTCGACCGACCAGCACACCGTCAAACCATGGTTTGACGGGCGGCTCGATTTCGCCCCGCCGGTAAAGGATTTCGCTTCGGCCGGCTTCCCCCTCAAGGGTGGCCGCCTCGACTATATCGGCGGGCGGGCGGTCGCCGCGCTGATCTATCAGCACGATAAGCACGTCATCAACCTGTTCGTTTGGCCGGTTGGCGGGGTGACCCCGCACTTTTCCGGCGGTACTGCCATTCAGGGCTACAACGTTACCCATTGGATGGCGAACGGCATGAATTTCTGGGCCGTCTCGGATGTTGAGCGCAGCCAGCTAGACCGCCTCGCTGTGCTGTGGCGCGACTCGCTGTAGCGGCAGGAGCTCCTCCGCTGCCTGCGACCCCAGGAATGGCAGGACAAGCCCATCCATGACGGGGGAGCCCGAACCCCCCGATCCTCGCCACGAAGAGCGCCGCGCTGCGCTAAATCAGGGAAGGAAGCGCAGATGGCTCGGCGCTTGCGCTTGATCTCCGGCCTCATCCTCTTCACGTACGTCGTAACGCACTTTGTCAATCATGGCCTCGGCATCGTTTCAATCAAGGCAATGGAAATGATGCTGTCTGTGGTCTATCCGGTTTGGTCGTACCCGCCGGTCACTTTAGTGCTTTATGGGGCGCTGGTTATCCATATGACGCTCGCCCTCCATGCGTTGTGGCAACGTCGTTCGCTCAAGCTTTCTCTTCATGAGAGCGTGCAATATGTCTTGGGCTTCAGCGTCCCCTTGTTGCTTGCCGAGCATGTCACGGACACGCGTATCGATGCCGCCTTCTATGGTGGTGATTTCGGTCATTACAGGTATCTGCTGAGCGCGCTTTGGTACGACCATCCTGAAAAGGGGGTGCTCCAGATGGCGCTCCTGCTCGCCGCCTGGATTCATGCCTGCGTCGGGCTCCGATTCTGGCTACGCGCAAAGCCATGGTACGACGCCCTGCAACCACTCCTATTTGCGGCGGCTCTTCTGATGCCTGTTGTCGCGCTTCTCGGGTACGTCGCTGGTGGTCGCGAGATCGGAGTGGTGCTAGCCCACGACCCGGGTTACGTGGCCCGCTTGCTTGCCGACGAACCGCCGCCGGAGGCGCGACCCGCGCTCTCCGCCATCTCGTGGGGTATTCGTTTTGGATTCCTAGGCGCTATCGTGGCTCTGCTAATCGCGCGAACGGTGCGGCACGAATGGTGGCGTCGAAAAGGGGTGGCGCGCATCTCTTATCCCAACGGACGCTCGATCGAGGTTGTACATGGCTTCACGGTGCTGGAGGCAAGTCGATTGCTGGGGGTGCCGCATGCGGCGATTTGCGGCGGCAAGGGCCGTTGCTCGACCTGTCGCGTGCGTGTTCGCGGTGCGCCCGGCGCACTTCCCGAGCCGAACTCGGAAGAGCTTCGCGTCCTGCGTCAAATCGGTTCTCCACCCGACGTTCGTCTAGCCTGTCAGCTCCGTCCGCGTGGACCTGTCGAGGTGACACCGCTACTCCCTACCTTTGTGCCCGCCCGCGACGCTCTTCGGCGCCCGATCTATGCCCAAGGGGGAGAGCGCCAGATCGCGGTTCTCTTTGCGGACATCCGCGATTTCACACGGGTCACCGAGACCAAGCTACCCTACGACGTCGTCTTCCTGCTGAACCGCTATTGCCGAGCTATGGGCGAGGCAATAGAGGCGTCCGGAGGGCGTGTCGACAAGTTCACCGGTGATGGTGTCATGGCGCTGTTTGGTCTCCAGACCGATGGTTCGGACGCATGTAGACAAGCCTTGACCGCGGCGCGTCATATGTCGACGCAGCTGGTAGTGCTGAACGAGGCGCTTGCGCCCGATCTCCACGCGCCCCTTGCAATGGGGATCGGCGTTCATTTCGGACCGGCGATCGTCGGTGACATAGGCGACAGGGGATGGAGATCGCTTACCGCCGTGGGCGATACAGTGAATACAGCAAGCCGTTTGGAGGCTCTTTGCAAGGTCTACAATTGTGAACTCGTTGTATCAGATGATCTTCTCGCCGTCTCCGGCGTGGAGTTCCAGAACGCGAGGCCCCGGGACGTCAAGATTCGGGGCCGCGTCGGCTCCATCACGATCCACACCTTCAGAAGCGCGCGTGAGCTGCCAGACCGGCTCAAAGCTTCGGCTTGATGCACGCCACCAGGCGCGTCCCGTCGCAGCATTATTTTCGAAAAGATTGCGCTGAGATCGGACCGCCAGCCGCCCACGGCTTGCCGGGTTGGATACTTCTTTCGATCACCGAAATTCATCCAGTCGCGACCGAATTCGTAGGTAGGTTCGCGCCCGCTAACATGTTACGAGCGGTGTCGGCGTGGTGATCTGTGTTGTGTAAGAGCGATACCGTACTGCTAGCAGTCGGAGCAGAAAGTAATCCTCCCGATGGGTGGCGTGCCGCCACCGTCCAGCACTGATGCTTGCCATAAAGGGGCCCCAGGTATTGATGGGCCACTCGGTTGGTCGCCGGTGAGAAGCGGCGACCTATTAAGACCGAGCGTGGCGGTGCCGGCCGTACATCATTGTCCACAAACAGTGGAAGTGGCAGTGAGCTGAGATCGGAGATGGCCGCTCCGAAGGGCCAACGTACGCATTCGCTCGGGCTGCACCGCGAATGAAGTCGTTCTGCCTACAATTTACACAAAGGTGATTGTTTGGATCGCAAGTCGGTCAAGCCGGTGCCACCGCTGCGAGCCCCTGTTACGTTCGCCCTGGGAAAACGCGATGTGATTGCGGTCTGGATTATCTGCCTAACAATCGCAGCGCCGGTTTTATATGGCCGATGGTCGAGAGCCTGATTGGGCGCTGAAGGGCGTCAACTGCCCAGTGTCAGGAGTCTCGTCGGATGGGGGAATAAAGAATTGCGGTTCGTGATCTTGCTAATCGCACAGACGGCAGCTGCCAACCGTAGTCCAAAGCGACGGTCACATCGACCCTCGAGATCACGGTCGGGGTTGCCCGCGTGGAGGCAGATAATGTTAGCAAGAAGGTGTAACAATGAAAAACTTACTATATGCCGTCACGACCATGACTCTCCTGGTCGCTGGACACCTCTCACCCGCGATGGCAGATGGGCGGAAAGCTGTTGCCGGCCACACGTTGGTGGCGTCCGACACGACCGCTCGGACGGCCGCCCCGCCCCCCGTCGAGTACAAGACGGGTAATGACTCTCTGCGGCTCTATGAACTAGATCCGGAACTACAGCGGCTATACGACGAAGTCACGCGTCGGGCCGGAGTGCCCCTCTCCCAACTTCGCTGACTGGGCGCTGCCATAGGCCGCCGGCGCGGTGGCGATTACGGCGTCGATCGCGTCGCTGCGTCCCACCGCGATCAACGAGATAGAGCCGCCGAAGGAGTGCCCGGCCAGGAGGACACGCTGATAACCCCAGCGCTCCAGCGCCTCGGCCTCTCTCTCCAGCGTCCTGGGGCTGTCCGGGAGGATGTCGGTGATACTCGGACAGTTCAAACGGAAGGTATCCCACCTCGCAACGCGGAAAGCGGCGATATATTCAGGCGTCGGGGCCAGCGAGCACATTCCCAAAACGAACGGCCGTGGCTCCAGATCACCCCACCTGGGCCCGCTCGGCTCCGAGCAGGCTCACCGGGCAACTGCCAATCGAATTCCCTTTTCATCGGGAATAATTCGGCACGTGCGGGGGTCTGCTGCTCATCGGACGTTGCGGTCGGGCGGGCATCATGCAGCGGTGGACACGGATTTTCTCGACAGTCGCGGGGGCCACAGTGCTTTTGGTGGGAGCCGTCTATGCGGACGCCCAGGAAGACGGGAAGGCCGCCTTTGCCAAGCGTGAAGACACGATGCGGCGCATGGGTCGTGCGCTCTATCTCGGGGTTGGGCGTGTCGTTAAGGGCACCGCGGAACTTACCCCCGATACGGTCGTAGCGGCTGACACGGTCGTCGGGTTAGCGAAGACGCTGACACCGCTGTTCCCAGTCGGATCCGATGTCGCGGACAGTAGGATGAAGCCCGAGATTTTCGCCGCCCAAGATCGTATCCCACAACTGGCCGCGGGAGTGGAGGATGCCGCCCAACAACTCTCCGTCGCGGTAAAGGGCGGTGACAAGGATGCTATCGCCGCCGCCTACGCCGTGACCAACAACGCCTGCAATGCATGCCATAACCAGTTCCGTAAGGCGGAGTGATGCGCACGATGCGCCGTTGGCAGCGTTGGGCTTTGCTCGTGGCTGTGCTGGTGGCACCTCTGCCGTTTGGAGCCTTGTTGCTGTCGGACCGGTTGATTTTGGACGAGCCAGATGCGTCGGCCGAGCTGCCGGTTGGGACCGTGGAGAATATTGTCACCAAGGGCGAATACCTAACGCGTGCGGGAGGCTGCTTTTCCTGCCATACCGCACCGGGGGGCGAGCCGCTGGCGGGCGGACGGGCGTTGGCGACGCCGTTCGGGACTTTCTACAGCCCCAACATCACACCCGATGCCGAGACCGGGATCGGCCGATGGACCGATGCGCAATTCTTGCGAGCGTTGCATAATGGGGTGCGGCCCGACGGTTCAGACTATTTCCCGGTGTTCCCCTATCCGAGTTTCACCGGGATAACCCGCGTCGACGCGCTGGCGATCAAGGCATATCTCTTTTCCCGCCCCGCGGTACGCCACCCCAACCGGGCACACGATGTGGCGTTTCCATTTTCCTGGCGCTTCCTGCAGAGCGGTTGGAGATTGCTGTTTTTCACGCCCGGCCCGTTCCGGTCGTCGCCCGATCGGACCGAGGCCTACAATCGCGGCGCATATCTGGTCACCGCGCTCGGCCACTGCGGCGAATGCCACACCCCGCGCAACGCGCTCGGCGCCACGCGTCCGAGCCTACAACTGGCTGGCAACAGCGATGGCCCAGACGGGCAGACCGTCCCCAACATCACGCCAGACCCCGCCACCGGGATCGGTAAGTGGGAAAAAGCCGACCTGATCGGATTGCTGAAGACCGGTACCACGCCCGAGCAGACAACGGTCAAAGGCGCAATGCGCGAGGCTATCACAGACGGGTTCAAATATTTGCGCGATGATGACCTCGCGGCGATTGCCGATTATCTGCTGGCACAGCCGCCGATCGTGCACGACGTAACCCGGCAACATTGAGCGATTTCATTGAGAAGTGTCGGCAACCAGGACAAGCTCGCGGACGGCGCGGGCATTGCCGCTTGATCGATCTTAATTGTCATGACCGGTGATCAGCCGCGCGCCTCGCCCGAATGTCAGGTACGCCCAGAGCCAACCCAGCATCACGGCGATCCGGTTCCGAAACCCGACCAAAAAGTAGACGTGAACAAGGCCCCAAAGCAGCCAAGCTATGAAACCGCTGAGCCGAATCCTGCCAAAATCGGCGACCGCCGACCGGCGTCCGATCGTTGCCATCGTGCCGAGGTGACGATAGTGGAACGCCTTCGGCGCCGGCGTACCCCGGACTCGCGCACAGATCACCCGCGCCGCGTAGGTGCCCTGCTGTTTGGCGACCGGGGCAATCCCAGGTAGCGGCGTACCGTCCCCTGCCTTAGCCAAAGCCGTATCGCCGATTACAAAGATCTCCGGATGGCTGTGGAGAGTTAGATCGGGCTCGACCACCACGCGCCCTGCGGCGTCTTTCTCTGCTTCGAGCCATTTCGCGGCGGGAGACGCCATGACGCCAGCCGCCCAAATGATCGTGTGGGCCGCGATCCGCTCATTGGCGATGATAACCCCCGTCGGATCGCAGCGTTTGACCCGAGCCCCAAGGCGGACCTCGACACCCAGTTTTTCAAGAGCACGCTTTGCGGTCGCTGACAGAGTCTCGGGAAAACGTGCGAGCACGCGTAACCCGCTTTCGACCAGGACCACACGTGCTGAACCGGGATCGATGTTGCGGAAATCAGTCGAAAGGGCCACGCGCGCGAGTTCGGCGATGGCCCCGGCCATCTCGACGCCTGTAGGCCCGCCGCCAACGATCACAAAGGTCAAAAGGCGCTGTCGCTCGATCGCATCGCTCGTGTTCTCGGCAAGTTCGAAAGCGAGCAGGATGCGGCCACGGATGTGGGTCGCATCGTCGATCTTCTTAAGCCCAGGCGCAAATTGCTCCCACTCATCATGACTGAAATAGCCGTGCCGCGCGCCGGTCGCCACGATGAGCTGGTCATAGGCGATGCGCTTCTCCTCGACCAGTACAGCCTTGCCGGCGACATCGATGCCGCGGACCTTACCGAGCAGTACCGTAATGTTGCGCTGATGTCTGAGGATTGCACGGATCGGCGAAGCGATATCGGCAGGAGACAGACCGGCGGTCGCGACTTGGTAAAGCAGCGGCTGGAACAGATGATAATTGCGCCGGTCGATCAAGGTCACCCGGACTGGGAGGTGTCGTAGGGCACGAGCCGCGCTGAGCCCACCAAATCCACCGCCGATGATGATGACATGCTTACGTGGATCGCACCCTGTCGACGCAAGCGCGCTCGGTACCTGGGGATCAAGGGACAAGTCAGTGCATGTCCGTGGGGTGCGGCGCTCGGAACAAAGGCGATGGAAGGCCATGACGTGAAGTTGAGGCATCTCGCGGGTCACTCAGGCGATATGATGAGCAGAACAATCAGCGGGGCCAAATACCCAGACCATGATCCTGCCTATTTGGCGTCAGTAACGGATCGCATGTTCATGTGGGCGCGTCGTCTACACGTGGTCATCGCGCATTTGGTGGGCTCCGCCGGGTGCGGAAACGGACTGGCCGATCTACCAGTTAGCTGCCGCCGACGTGGCTATGCGAGGTGGCACAGGGGCTGATCGGATCGGGATCAGGGTCGGGGCACGCGGTCATCGGCGGCCCAGCGGTGCAACCCGCGAGAACGAAAATTACGGCAATGAGTGCCAGCAGCCTAGACACGGTTGGAGCTACGGATTTGCCAAGCGTTCGCATATCAGACCTCTGGCTCCCAAGACGAGACCGCAGGCGGGCGGGTTGCAATGAAGACCTGCTGTGCGGACGATTTATTCCGGATCACCGTGTTCCGGAGCGACCTCATCAGAAGGCTCGACCCATTGGTCAAGCTCTTCTCGGCGTGCCTTAGGCGTCTTCGTCTGCGTCGTGACCGGGCCAACAATGGGTCGTCGGGCGACGCAGGTTGGGCCACAGGGCCGTTAGGGCGAGATCGATCGGTTATCGCCAGCGTCTAACCTCAACCTGGAAGAATTTCGACTGGAGACATGCGAATTTTGCAGATCACGGTTCGCGATGCGGTGGGCGGCGTGCGTTGCGGCGCAGTGCGGGCTTGGGCAGCGCGATGCGCCGGGGCTGCAGAAACCTCGCCAAAAGATAACCCCGTCGCGGCCACGGCTAAGCAAATCAGCCAAGCCGCGATGACGTCCCGAAAGCCGACAGAATAAGCCCTAGGGTCATAGAGCATCGTTCATCTCCAACATCTCACGAGGGCCGCTGTTTGCAGCCTGAGCGAACGGACTGTTGGAATGAGACCGGGGTTACCGTCAGTTTATTGCAGGGATAAACCGGAAATTTTTGTCACGGGCTCGATCACTCCTCCCGCAGCTCTAAACGAACGGCCGGCAAGAATAAGGGCGCTCTGAGTGCGGTCTTGGTAGGGCCGGCCGATTAGCGACTGGCACCCATAGCGGAGAGGTATCCGTCATGAACAGCTGTTCTTTGCTGCTGCCACAGCTTTCGCAACTGCCACGCATCTGCCGGCAGCGTTCGCCTGCGCGATCGATTCCGGCGGAGTCACGGACTTGGTTGCCGAGGGAGATGCCGCGTCCGTGCGGTTCCAGGCGCCGCATTAGGAATGGCAATACTCCTAGGTCCGCGCTTTGAGGGCCATTGGGTCCTGGTGCGGTAGAGGATCAACAACGAAGCCCGCGCGCGATGCCGGTCCTGGCAGTCACCGAAACCGGGGCTCGGCTATCCGCTGCTGACAAAGGAACACAGCCCGATGCAACCCGATGAGCCCAGGTCTACATGGGAGGACAGAACGGAGGCGATCCTGCCGATCGCAGGAGCGCTGGCCGCTCTGGGGGTCATGCTCATGATTCTCATTGTGTAGCGCGCTGGGGGCGCACATTTCAAGAAATGGCGTCCCGATTCGAGCGTCTCGATAGCTGGTCGGCTCTTTGATTTACTCGAGCGATAACTTGGCCCGAGCACAATTGCGCGCTGCGATCGGGTCGGGTTCGACTGCCTTGGCGACCTCTGTTGGGGGTTGTGATTGGGGTTGGATGCCGGGGGTGCCCCCCCCCCCGGGCGGCCCAAGCGCACCTGAAATGGTCCACTCAAGAGCGTCGGCAGATTTGTGAGGTCCCCGGAGCTGCGCTCAGATTTCGAGAGGCGAGTTATGAAGCCGCGTTACGAACCTGAAGCCCAAATTGGTGGCTTTTCTGTGCTCGGAGCGAGGGGCGGAAGGCCGATACGACGCAGCAGCTCCTGAAATCGAATATCGGATCGGAGGGGATCGAAGGCCGGTCTCAGCAGTATCGACGCTTTAAAACGCACTTCGTAGGCCTTGCTCAGCGCGCTCATCGCCTGGTCCCGATCGCCGAGCCCCACATAAATCAGCGCGATATCGGCGTCGGTAGAAGGGTTTCGATCACGCCGGGCTTCCATGTCTTTTATAATGTTGATTGCTTCTTCTCTCCGCCCTGACACGGCGAAAGCATGGCCGAGATTGGAGTCAAAGGCCCCACTGTGTCCGGAAAGTTCGATCGCTCTCTGAAATTCCGCGATTGCTTCGTCAAACATGTGCTTTTGCTCGAGCGCCTGGCCGAGCTCATAATGACCAACAGCAAAATTCGGGTCCATCTCCAGGGCTTTTTTGCTTTGTTTTACGGCTTCGTCATAAAGACGAAAGACACAGAACGCGTCAGCAATATCTGCGCTGATGATCAGCGAAAGCGGGTCCAGACTTTCCGCTTTTCTAAGCTCGCGAATGCCCTCGCGGTTCCGCCCCATCATCAGTAAATGCCAGGAATACCATTGATGAGCGGTCGGATAGCCCGGGTTAAGCTGGATCGCCCGCTTATACTCTATCTCAGCAGCTGTCCAATTCCAGGCGTACAGGTCAAGGGCGTAGGCGAGAGAGGCGTGGGCCTCGCCGAGGCTCTTGTCCAATGCCAGGGCTCTGGTCGCAGCCGCTTCGGCCTTAGTGAACGCTTCTGGCGGAGAAAGGACTCCATATTTCCAATCTCCGGACAATGCGTAGGCATCAGCTAAGCCGGAATATCCTGCCGCGTAAGTTTGATCCGTCTCAATCGCATCGGTGAAATACTCGATCGCGCTCTTCAGACCATCTCCGGTTCGCTTATTCAGGAAGTATCGGCCTTTGAGGTAGGCTTCATAAGCCACCGGGTTCACGGGCCTCGCGTTCTGCAGCGCAGTTTGTTCCTGTTGGGTCACCGTGATCCGGATCTGCTCGGCGATAGTGCGAGCAACCCTGTTTTGGAGCGCTAGCGTATCCCGCAAATCCCCTTCGAAGCTCTCGGCCCACATGTGCCGTTCAACGGGCACCCCGATTAGCTGGGCGGTAATCCGGACTCGGTCGCCAAAACGCAACACGGTCCCTTCCACCACTGCTTCCACGTTCAGTTCGCGGGCAATCTCGGGCAAGAGCTTGCGAACGCGTTTATAGGTCATTATCGAAGTGCGGGAAATCACGCGCAATGAACTGATCTGCGCCAGGGCGGTGATCAACTCGTCCGTCATGCCATCAGCGAAGTAGTCTTGTGAAGAATCGCCGGAAAGGCTCTCCAACGGCAGCACTGCTAGAGAACGAACCTTAGGCGGGGCCCGGTTTCGGACGTAGGGAAGCCAAGAGAACGAAGCACCGAGCAACCGGCCCAGTCCAAAGTCGAAAAACCTCCAGCCAGGAGGCCGGGACGGCCGCTTTCCCGACGAGCGGGGGTCGGTAATGTCGACTACGCCGGTCGAGAGAACCGATACCTCTTCGACCTCTGTCGCGCGGTCGATCAAACTGGAGACCAGATCTGGAACGTTGCTCAACGAATTGGTTCGCGCTGCCTCCGCAGCGATGCCGCGGTTGACTGGTGTTGCAACGTCAGTTTCGGCCGCGGACGTGCTGATCTCGGCGACGAACCGGTAACCCCGACCGGATACGGTCCGGATAAAATCCCGATCCTCTCCAAGCGCTTTGCGCAGCGCTGAGATCTGGACGACGAGATTATTCTCTTCTACCACCGTGTCGGGCCAGACGCGGCTTAGGATCTCGTCCTTGGTGACAAGCGCGCCGCGCGCTTCGGTCAGCACCACGAGTATATCGAACGCACGGCTGCCAAGGTCTACCGCAATCCCGTCGGCGCGAAGCTCACGGCGTTGCGGCAGCAACCGAAACCGGCCGAACCCGACAGAACCCTGAGCTTCGCCGGTCACATCATCGGTACCTCTTTTAGATGATTTAATGAAATTTCACATATCGTATGAGCGAGTCAAGCCTAGGTCAGGGCAAGGTTTGGTACGCTATTCGGGTATTTTCCGAGTGGCCAAAGCATTGACGGTGCTTACTGATCGTCCCTGCAACCTTGCGACGTGCGGCCCAAAACATCTCGTAGATTATTGCAGGGTGAGATCAGTCTCGCCGACAGGGACTTTATCCTGACTGAGCGGCACTTTCCGTCGTCTATCCCTAGACGAGAAAGATACCCCATTGACGAGTGAAGTCGAAGCGGACGGCCATCCCATCGCGTGGGATTTGGACCGACGCGACAGGTTTCAGCGGGTTGTGCTGCCACATCTCGATGCTGCCTATTCCCTGGCGCGATGGCTGACGCGCAACGATGCCGATGCGAGCGATGTAGTTCAGGACGCATTTCTGCGGGCCTATCGCTATTTCGACGGCTATCGCGACGGTGATGCCAAGAGTTGGTTGCTTAAGATCGTCCGACATACTTGCTATAGCTGGCTGGCACGCAACCGCCCAGCGGACGTGACCTCGCTCGACGCGGAGGTGGAATTTGGGCGCGAAGACGCGACACGTTCGGTCGATGCCGAGGCGTTGCTGGAAAGCCGATCCGATCTGCGGCGTGTCAACCAGCTAATAGAGATGCTCCCCGTGTCGTTGCGCGAGATGCTCATTCTGCGGGAGCTGCACGAGCTCAGCTACCACGAGATCGCCGAGGTAACGGGGGTCCCGATCGGGACGGTAATGTCCCGCCTTTATCGCGCGCGCTCTCAACTGCTCGGCGCGTTCGACAGCGCCTCCCCGGGCTCGCCCGTTGACACGTCATCGCTGGCGATGACGCGGGCCTCCTTATAGTCGGCCCGAGATTGCCGGTTTCAGGCGCCAAGGAATGTCGCAAAGCGATACGCGGCTGGGAACATCGCAGAGGTGGGCCGCATCGCTTCCATCAAACGCGACCGCACAAGCGCGACCTGGAGCGCTTTCAAGGCGCCCTTCGCTGTCCGAGCGGTCGAAAGGGCGGCGCCGAGATCCAGGGCTGAACAGCGTATTGCCGATTGACTAGGGCCCCGGTTCAGCAGGGAAAACATAGCGACTGGGAATAAATCACCCGTCCGGCGGGTCGCATCACCGACTGACCGATCCGAAGCCGCCCATCTGGGGCCTACCGCCACGGCTGACGCGGCGGGCAAGATCGGCAGCCCCACCCAAACCGGAGAGTACGGTATGAAGGACATCCCGCAGAAGAACGCTCAGATGCTGCGCGATCTCGCCGCATGGTACCGCGAGTACGCGGAGCAGACTGGCAACTCTGCGATCTGGGATGCGCGGCTCCGCACGGCCGACGGGCTGGAGAAGGAAGCCGATGCGCTAGATCGCCGAAGGACTCGCCGTGATTGAGGCGGCAATCGAGCGGAACACGTCGCGTTTGAGGGTCGACTCCACCGGCTCACTTATGGTCCGGCGAACGGCCGGAATCGGCGCCGAGCTGACATTTCGCCTACGATCGGCGCCGACTGCTTTTGCCCCCACAGCGGACCCTTGGCCTATGCGGCGATCCGGGCTTTAATGCCTGTCCGCGGCTCCTACGGAAGCTCACTCTGTCTCAGATGGGAAGTGTGGCGCAGCACCATTCGCTCTGAGTGCCCATAGCGCTCGACCGCGGCGCGTACATCGGGATCGTCAGCCCGCGCGGGTGATTCGCCGGCCGTGCGCCCCCTGGTGCCGTTCACCCGGCCTGAACTAGCATTTCAACGGTCACTGTTTACTGGGGGATCCTCGATGACGCTTGACGGTCCGCGCCATCGCACGGCGACCGCACCTGACCAGTTTCCCAACAGCCCGCTCTACAAGATTATCCGCCAGCCGCTTATGCTCGGTCTTTTCCTGCCCGTTCAGAGCGGCGGGTGGTCAGCATCGCTGTTGCCGCGAACCACCGATTGGACCTTCGACTATAACGTGGCCTTGACCAGACGGGCCGAAGAGCTGGGGTTCGACCTCGTCTTCGGTCTGGCGCAATGGACGAGCAAGGGCGGATATGGTGGTGTCTCCAGGCGACGCCGTTGCCTGGAAGGCGCATGGCGATACGCATCGTGCCCTTGGCGGCAATATCCAGATCATCGGGAGCCCTGAACATGTGGTCGAGAAGCTGGTTCGGCTCAAGCAGGCCGGCTGCGACGGGATCCAGGTCACCTTCTTCGACTTCGCACCGGATCTGGAGTTCTTTGGCGATGCGGTGCTGCCGACGATGTTTCAGGCGGGTCTGCGGGTCTGATGACTAGAGGCCCGTGGCCGAGAGTGCGCGCAGACAACTCAGGCGGCGCCCCCCGACTCAGGGTAACGATATAAGCAGTGTTTCGCCGCGGTCTGGTCGCAGGTTTCAACCCCGTTCGCGCGTCTTCTCGAAGCGGAGGTCGGGCCAATCTTTGGTCGTTCGGTCCAAATCCCAGCTGTTGCGGGCAAGGAACACCGGCGAGCCGTCGCGATCTTCCGCCATCGCCTCGCGGTGCCGCTCGACAAAGCGCCTGAGTAAACCAGGATCGCCGCTCAACACCCACCGAGCCGTTTCGTAGGGCGCCACCTCAAACCCAACCGCGACGTTGTATTCGGAGGCCATGCGAGAGGAGAGGACATCGAGCTGCAGCTGGCCGACGACGCCGACGATCCAGGCAGCGCCGAAGATCGGTGACAAAGATGGGGCGCTGCAGATGGTCGGGAAACTCGTCATCGAGTTTGCAGACAACGCGCGCGCAAGTAAGACCGATATTGAGCAATTGAAGGCGTTCCTCACCTCGCCGGTTGACCGCTTTCGCAAACCCTATGACCGCAGCGCCGAGGATCACCCTCGGACCTGCACCTTCATCATCACGACTAATGATTACGAACACCTTCGAGACCCGACAGGTGCGCGCCGCTTCCGTACCGTTATCAGCTTGTGGGCGAAGCCGGAGTTGCTGACGGGGGAGATCATTCGGCAGCTATGGGCCGAGGCTGCGGCGAGGTGCGATGCTGGCGAGCAATGGTGGCTGGATGGAGATCTCGCCGAGTACGCCAAGGATGTCGCCGATAAGCATACGCACGAGGATTCCTGGATCGCCGATATCATCCGGTGGTCTGAGGGCAAACCTGGCCCTCGCCCGAACCGGCGTTACTCTTAACCAGCTCTTCGTTGAGGCTTGCCGCGGCCCGATGGAGCCGCCGCTATTCGACAACTAATCGTTTCAGCGCTTCCGAGAGATCCCACGTGCTCGATGCCCCACAAGTGCCACGCCCCCGCGATGGGCCAGAACGTCGGAGGTTAAAATCGTCGCGTGCGCAGCAGGATCAACAGGCCAAATACCACTGGCGGGATCGCCAAGTCGACGAAGAGATTTGTGGGCCATAGGTACACGGCGATGACAACCCAGAGGCCTATCACCATCGCGATTAGCACCCTCGCTAGCTCTTGATTAGGTTTCCGCCGCCGGCGCATCGCAGTTTCTGGTCAGGGCCGACCAATTGAAAATAGCCTTTAGGATTTTCGTCAACACTGTAGGGGCATCCAAAGGGGATACCCGACACATAGTAGGAGGTACCCCAAGAATTTTTATGCGGTTTATATTTTCTCGACGGTGAAGCCATATGGAAATCCTATAGGTGGTCACCCATTTCCGGGCCCGGAGCGGCCTACTCGGATTGGGATTGGCTTATGTCGGACCTCTTGATGCTCGTGCTGCTTGTGGCGGCATTTCTCGGCGCTGTTGGATATGTCCGCGCCTGTGAGAGCCTGACTGCCCGGTCCAACCACCCTGACGAAACCACGAGATGACCTGGCAGGGCTGGCTTCAGCTAGCCATCTTTGCGGTCCTGACAACCGCCGCGGTTAACCCCTTTGGGGGCTATATCGCACGCAGTTTGGACGGACGAAGTACATTGGCGCGTCTCGGCGCGCCAATCGAACAGGGCATCTATCGGCTTGCTGGCGTCGACCCGACGCGCGAGCAAAGCTGGGTCGAATACGCGATCGCACTGCTTTTGTTTCATGTCGTCGGGGTTGTCGCGCTTTATGCGCTCCAGCGTCTGCAAGCCTCGCTTCCACTTGATCCTCAGCATCTTGGCGCCGTTGCGCCGGATCTTGCGCTGAACACAGCCGTCAGCTTCGCCACCAATACGAGTTGGCAGTCCTACGCTGGCGAAACAACGCTCGGCTATCTGACGCAGATGGCCGGCATTACCGTGCAATCCTTTCTCTCGGGGGCGAGTGGGATCGCGGTCGCGATCGCCCTGGTCCGCGGCTTCGCGCGCCGCTCAGCGTCGACGATCGGCAATTTCTGGGTCGACGTGACCCGCGTCACACTCTACGTGCTGTTGCCGGTTTGCGTTGTTGCGGCGCTATTTCTGGTCTGGCAGGGAGTGCCGCAGACACTCCATGCCTATGTTGCCGCGACCACGCTCGAAGGCCAGTCCCAATCCATCGCGCTCGGCCCCGTCGCCTCCCAGGAGGTGATTAAGCTGTTGAGCGGCGATGGCGGCGGCTTTTTCAACGTCAACTCCGCGCACCCGTTCGAAAACCCGACGCCGTTTACCGGTCTCGTCGAAATGCTGCTGATCTTCCTCATCGGCGTCGCTCTCACCAGTACCTTCGGGCGGATGATCGGCGACCGGCGGCAAGGCTGGGCCCTTTACGCCGCGATGGCGGCGATGTTCCTAGTCGGCGTCGTCGTGGTTTACCGCGCCGAAGCGGTGGGCAACCCAGCCTATCCACCGGCCATCGACCAGACGGCGGGCGTTGGGCAAGCCGGCGGCAATATGGAAGGCAAGGAAGTCCGCTTTGGCGTCGCGCAATCGGCGCTGTTCGCCACGGTCACCACCGCCTCATCTGACGGCGCTGTCGATTCGACGCACGACAGTTTCATGCCACTGTCGGGCCTTGTCATGATGGCCAACATGATGGTCGACGAGGTCATCGTCGGCGGCCCGGGCTCGGGACTTTTCGGCATTCTGCTGTTCGCGATCGTGGCGGTGTTCATCGCCGGCCTCATGATCGGCCGCACGCCCGAATATCTCGGCAACAAGATCGAAGCGAGCGAAGTGAAAATGGCGATGCTGGCCCTGTTGATCGTGCCGGCGTTCATTCTCGGGCTTCCCGCCGTCGCCGCGGTGCTGCCCGTCGGTCTCGCGGGGCTAAACAATGCGGGCCCGCACGGATTCTCGGAAATGCTCTACGCCTATACCTCGGGCGCCGCGACCAACGGCAGCGCCTTTGCCGGTCTCAACGCGAACACGCCGTTCTACAACCTGACCTTAGCGGCGGCGATGTTTACGGGTCGTTTCCTGGTCATT
>Ga0206956_1134_pt1 | contig 18873 bp, 22 predicted proteins | sample Alteio_BWOrgHeat_35_FD_153252 | JGI IMG/M metagenome (GOLD analysis project Ga0206956, IMG submission 153252) | Enriched cells from forest soil in Barre Woods Harvard Forest LTER site, Petersham, Massachusetts, United States -... | ecosystem: Environmental > Terrestrial > Soil > Temperate forest >...
TAAATGGAAAAGGCATTCTCCATGAAAAGCCGAAATACGAGATATAAACTAAAACACCACCCCTGTTTTCAATAGTTACACTTATAACGCTTTCTGTTTTATCCCAATTTACTTGACCGCCAATTTGTGCTTGTGACGGTATCAGTATTTCTTTGTTAACGAAAATTCTAAGATTTGGTTTCTGGGATAAGCTAGCAAGATAAATTCCTACTATTACAGCTGCCCATGTACCAAGCGCAGCAGCCGCCTCAATAGTATGCTGATAATTTTGAAAAAAATCCTCCATTTCCTTAAATTTCCTCGCCTCTTTTGGAAATGTATCACCCCTTCTTCAACTTTACGCCGCTATTGCCCAAAAAATCCACACCGCCTTTTTCTAAAGCAATCTGCAATGCTTGTACGGTACTGAAATTCGCCTGCTTGCGTCCGGCTTCAAAATTTTTAATCGTACCCACGCTCACGCCGGATTTGTCTGCCAAATCCGACTGTTTCCATTCAAGCAACGCCCGCGCCGCTTTACATTGTTTTGGAATGATCATTTTTCTGTTGACTTAAAGTATAATATTAGATATTAAGTTCGAACATTATTTTTCCATCAGGCTTTTTAGGAAAAGGGAATGTATCCCTTTCCGCGAACCTGAAGGACAATTTTACACTTATGGCAGAAAAACTCTTTTTCGGCAAGGGTGGAGCTATGTCCAATAAATTTGAGAATCAAACTATCGGCGTTAATGTACGCCGGTTCAGGATAAAACAGCATATGACAGAAACGCAATTAGCCATTGCCGTTTCCAAAGCGCATCGCCGCATCAGCGCAAATTCGGTCAAAGCGTTGGAGCAGGGCATTTATCGGCCATCCCCGTATCGGGTTTATTATATTGCCAAGGCGCTGGGCATTAGCATGGAGGATTTATTTCTATAATGTTTTCAAATATTTCTCCGATTGCATTTCCGCCAGGCGTGATGCTGTGCGTTTGAATTCGGGAGCGCCATCGCCTTCGGGATAAAGGTTTTCCGGTGCGGCGGCAGCCGTGGCAATCAGCTTTATTTTATTCTCATATAGCGCATCAATCAAGGTGACGAAACGTTTGGCCTCGTTGCGTTTTTCCGGCGTCAGCTTGGGAATATCGGTCAGAATCACCGTATCCAGCCGTTTGACCAGCGCCAGGTAATCGGCCGGCCCAAGCGCGGTTTCGCAGATCTGGTGGAACGTGAAGCGACCGATGGCATCGTTATAAAGCGTAAACGGCGTAAGGCGACCCTGCACGGCCAGCGTATCCTGCCGAGCATTAGCGGCGCCCAGACGTTTGAGTATATTGTCGATAAACACATCTGCGCCGGGGCCGAGCGGATAAAAATAGACCTTCTGCAAGGCTTTCATCTGCATCTGGCGGTAATCTTCCGGGCTGGACAAGCCCATCACCTCCATGCGCTTTTCAATCAGTGCGATGAATTTGGCGAAGCGTTCGCGCTGCACGCCGCCGGTGTATAGCGTAGCCGGCGGATGGTTCGACGTGCTGACGATAACAACGCCGGCATCGAACAGGCCGGAAAACAGGCGGTACAGCAGCGTGGCGTCGGCAACGTCGTTGGCCTGTAATTCATCGAAGCAGAGGAGGGCGGTTTCATTGGCCAGTTGGCCAGCGAGTACCGCTACCGGGTCGGTCTGTTTTTCCTGCCGCAGCCGGTGGATGCGTGTGTGGACTTCCTGCATGAAGGCATGGAAATGCACGCGGCGCTTTTTCGTCACCGGCACATGCTCGAAAAACAAATCCATCAGCATCGACTTGCCGCGCCCGACATTGCCCCAGATATATAGACCGCGCACCGGTTTGGCCGATTTCTTGAATAGACCCTGCTTCGGCTTGGTCAGTTGCGTTTGCAACGCCGCCAGCGCCGCTAATACTTCGCGTTGCGCGGCATCGTTTTTGATGGAACCCTGCGCTACCAGCCGCTCATAATGTGCCTGGATAGACTCCGCCTTTGCTTGCTTTTTCGCTGCCATTACTCTACATCCACTAATTCACGTTTATCACGATATAAAGCAAGCGAAAGACTCATGCAATTAGCCGTTGTCAAAGATGTGGGAAGTCTCCAGGAAGCGCTCGTTCCGTTGGCGCAGGCGGGAAAGCGCATCGCGTTGGTGCCGACGATGGGGGCATTACACGAAGGCCATCTAGCGCTGATTCGGCGGGCGAAAGAGGTGGCGGATGAAGTCGTGCTTTATATTTTCGTCAATCCAAAACAGTTTGCTATCAATGAAGATTTTCATAAATATGCCAGAATGTTAGAGGATGATATTAAGAAAGCAGATGAAGCTGGTGTAGCAATTGTTTACGCACCTTCGGTCGAGGACGTGTATCCGGAGGGTTTCTCGACGACGGTATCGGTCGGAGAACTGGGAAAAATATTGGAAGGCCGCACGCGTCCCGGGCATTTCGACGGTGTGGCGACGGTATTGACCAAGATGTTTATGCGCGTGTTGCCGCATGTCGCCGTGTTCGGGGAGAAAGATTATCAGCAATTATGCGTGGTGTGTCGCTTTGTCAGCGACCTCGACTTGCCGATTGAAGTCATCGGTATGCCGACGGTGCGCGAAGCGGATGGGCTGGCCATGTCGTCGCGCAATATGTATCTGAGCGTTGAAGAACGAAAGATTGCGCCAAAAATGTATGAGGTGTTGAATAATGTTGGGAAGGCGATTACTGGCGGCGCATCGATAAAATCGGCGCTGGATCAGGGTGCCGCTGCGCTTGGCAAAGCTGGCTTCAAGGTCGATTACCTGGAATTGCGCGACGCGGAAACGTTGGAAGCGATGGATCGTTTTGCTGCGCCGGCGCGATTGCTGGCGGCCGCGTGGCTAGGGTCGACGCGGTTGATTGATAATATTGAACTGGAATAACTATGGCGAAGAAAGCGGTGATTATTACCGGCGGCGCAAAGCGCGTCGGGGCGGCGCTGGCGCGGTATTTCGCGGAAGCTGGCTATGATATTGCGTTGCACTATAATCGTTCGAGCGCCGACGCAAAAAAACTGAAAAAAGAAATCGAAAAGCTGGGAAGAACCTGCGCGCTTTTCGCGCAGGATTTGAGCGACATTAAAGCGCTCCCGAAGTTGATGAAGCAGGTGCAAAAAGCGCTGCCGCATTGTACGGCGCTGGTCAATAATGCCTCTGTCTTTGAACGTGCGGAGTTGATGGAAACCGATGAGGCGCTGTTCGACCGCCAGTTCACGGTCAATTTCAAAGCGCCGTTTTTCCTGACGCAGGCTTTTGCCAAAACATTCGGCAAAGGGTGCATCATCAACATGCTCGACACTGACATCGCGCAGACGCAAGGCAGCCATTTCGCTTACCTGCTGTCGAAAAAGGTGCTGGCGGATTTTACCGAAATGGCTGCCCGCGCGCTCGGGCCGGATATTCGGGTGAATGGTGTGTGTCCGGGCATTATGCTGCCGTCTAAGGAACTGGACATGCCTTATATGAAAAAATTATCGCAGAACGTGCCATTGGAAATGCTAGCGGGACTTGAACATGCGGTGGAAACGGTGCGATGGCTATGTGAACAAAAAACAATTACTGGTCAGCTGTTGTTCACCGACGGAGGGCAGCATCTGCTGTAGAAATTTATGTTTGTTATAAGAATTAAAGATTTGCAGGTTGAGACTATTCTCGGTGTTTATGACTGGGAAAAAAAATCGAAACGTCCGGTCATAATGAATATTGAAATGCATGTAACGGAGGGTAAAGCGGGCAAAAGCGATGCAATCGTTGATGCCGTTGATTACGATAAAATTGAGCAGAGCATTATGGGGTTATTGGATAAAGCCTCCTATAATCTCATAGAAAAATTGGTAACGGATATTGGCACACTTATCCTATCGTTGGATTCGCGTATTGCCAAAGTCAGTGTTGAAGCCGATAAGCCGGGCGCATTGAAGAAGTCGAGGAGCGTAAGCATACGCGCCGAATTTAACAGATAACCATGCCGCAGGTTTCCATTATTACCCCGGCTTTTCGCGCGGAGAATTTTATCGGGCGCGCTGTCAGCAGTGTGCTGGCACAAACACACGCCGATTGGGAAATGGTTATTGTCGCTGATGATGAGTGTGATTATAAAGCCATTTTAAACAGCCAGGGAATTATAGATTCACGGTTGCGTTTTGTTCGCACGGGAGGAACAGGAAGAGGGTTATCCTATGCACGCAATATCGGGTTGGCCGCCGCTTCATCTGATATGATTGCATTGCTGGATGCTGATGATGCTTTTTATCCTTTAAAGCTTGCGCGAATGCTGCCTATGGCATTGCGCTACGGAATATGCACCTGCGCCTTAGATTACACACGCTATGAAAATAATATAAAACATCTTATCCGACGTATCGGCGCAGATGGAAAAGAAGGCCTTCTTTTACCTGACGCATATCTTCGTACCCGTTACTCAGCCAATGCCATTATGATATTTAATCGCAACCGGATACCTGTACGTTGGCGCGAAGATTTTTCAGTAATGGAAGATCTAGTATTCATCATGACAGCGTTTGAATACGTTCCTGCGATTTATCATCTGAATGAATCGCTATATGAGTATATATATACGAAGAATTCACTTTCGACATCGCCCGGGACTCTAGAATATTTTGTTTCAACTAAACAAAATTTTTTAGAGTTAATTAATGACAGAAAATTGGGAATTACACGTGCAGATACGATTGCCGCATTACAATGGTTTATTCCGCTTTCTATAGAAGCTGAACAAGCCTACGCACAGGCAATACAGGTTGGGGATACCGTGACTTTTACCGAATTGTTGGAAGAACGGTTGTTGTCCCAGATTCTTCCTGCGAATGTTCAATAGAGGTTACTTCGGCCCCACCGTCATGGCGATTTGCTTGCCTTCGGTGCGTGGCGGGGATTCGATTTTGCAATGATCCTTCAGCGTTTCCTGTACGCGGTCGAGCACCTGGTAGCCGAGTTCCTGATGGTCCATCTCGCGGCCGCGGAAACGCAGCGTGATGCGTACCTTGTCGCCTTCTTCGAGGAAGCCTAAAACGTTACGCATTTTGATGCCGAGGTCGTGCTCGCCGATGGTCGGGCGCAGCTTGATTTCCTTGATCTGGATGACCTTCTGCTTTTTGCGCGCCTCGTGCGCTTTTTTCTGGATTTCGTAACGGTATTTGCCGTAATCGAGGATTTTGCATACTGGCGGCTCGGCGGTGGGGGCAATTTCAACCAGGTCCAACCCGGCCTGTTCTGCCATTTTGACGCCTTCGGCAGCGGTGACGACGCCTACCATATTACCATTCTGATCGACCAGCCGGATGGAGGCTGAGGTGATTTGTCCGTTGACGCGGGGTTCGTCGGCCTTACTCATGCGCCCCAAAATTCCAGTTTATGCAAACGGTCCTCCATTGGTGATTAAAAAAATAAATATACTCCGCAAACGTTAAGAAAGCCTTGCGGGTTGTCCTTTCTGCCGGAAAATCCGCCGGAAATCAAGGGGGAAATGGCTATAATGGCATCTTTGCTTCGATCTGGAGCGCTGCCATTGCCTCGGCAAACGGCATAACCTGCTGTTGCTCGCTGCCTAAGCGGCGTACGGAAACTGTGTTCTGCTCCGCTTCCTTGTTCCCAACCACAAAAATCAGGGGGATTTTATGCAGGGAGTGGTCGCGGACTTTATAGTTGATTTTGTTGTTGGAAATGTCCAGATCGGCACGGATGCCGGCTTTCAGCAATTCGCCATGAACTTGTTTCGCATAATCATTGGCCGCTTCAGTAATCGTGGCGACGACGGCTTGCGTCGGCGCAAGCCAGAGCGGGAATTTGCCGGAATATTCTTCGATCAAAATGCCGATGAAGCGCTCGAGCGAGCCGAGGATAGCGCGGTGCAGCATGACCGGGCGTTTCTTGCTGCCGTCGGGTGCGATGTAAGTTGCGTCGAGGCGTTCAGGTAATACGAAATCGACCTGCAGCGTGCCGCATTGCCAGTCGCGGCCGATGGCATCGCGCAGCACGAATTCCAGCTTCGGGCCGTAGAATGCGCCTTCGCCGGGGTTCAATGTCCATTCCAAACCGGTGGCGTTGACGGCTTCTTTCAGCGCGCCTTCGGCTTTGTCCCAGGTTAAATCTTCGCCGGCGCGCGTCGGCGGACGGTCGGAGAATTTGACTTTGATGTCCTTGAAGCCGAACGCCTGATACACTTCTTTGAGTAAATCGCAGAATGCAACAGTTTCGGACGTAATCTGGTCTTCGGTGCAGAAAATATGCGCGTCGTCCTGCACGAAGCCGCGAATGCGCATGATGCCGTGCAGGCTGCCGGAGGGTTCATTACGATGGCAGGCACCGAATTCTGCCATTCTTAGAGGTAGATCGCGGTAACTCTTCATCCCTTGCTTGAAGATCTGGATGTGGCATGGGCAGTTCATCGGTTTGACGCAGAGGTGCTTATCCTCATCGGTGAGCGCGACGAACATATTTTCGCGGAATTTTTCCCAGTGGCCGGATTGTTCCCACAAGGTGCGGTCGACCAGTATCGGCGTTCGGACTTCGATATAATTTTTGGCGCGGAGTTTGCCTCGGATGTAGTTCTCGATGGTGCGGTAAATCGTCCAGCCTTTGTCATGCCAGAAAACCATGCCGGGCGTGTGTTCTTCGATGTGGAATAAATCGAGTTCCTTGCCGAGTTTGCGGTGATCGCGCTTTTCGGCTTCTTCCATCATGGTGAGATAATTTTTCAGGTCTTTATCGTTGGCCCATGCCGTACCGTAGATGCGTTGCAGCATTTCGTTGCGGTGATCGCCGCGCCAATATGCGCCTGCGACTTTGAGCAACTTAAACGCGGTGCCGACTTTGCCGGTTGAGGGCGCGTGCGGGCCGCGGCAGAGGTCGATGAATTCGCCCTGGCGGTAGAGCGAGATTTCCTGATCGGCGGGGATGGCGCCGATGATTTCGGCTTTGTATTTTTCGCCGATGGAGTTGAAAAATTTTACTGCGTCGTCGCGTTTCCATGCTTCACGACGCACCTGCTCGTTGCGTGCGACGATTTCTTTCATGCGTAATTCAATTGCCCCCAGATCATCGCTGGAAAACGGCGTCGGGCGCGAGAAATCGTAGTAAAAACCGTTTTCGATGGCCGGGCCGATGGTGACCTGCGTTTCGGGGAATAATTCCTTGACCGCTTCCGCCAATAAATGTGCCGTGTCGTGGCGGATGAGCTCCAGCCCGTCGGCGTCCTTGCCGGTGATGATCTGGATGGAGGCATCTTTTTCAATGGGGATATAGAGGTCGAGCAATTTACTGTCGACGCGAATCGTCAACGCTGCCTTGGCCAATCCCGCGCCGATACTTGCGGCGATTTGTTCGCCGGTCACAGCGCCGGGGAATTCTTTTTTACTGCCGTCGGGAAGGGTGATGGTAATCATAGGGCTATAGGATTTAGAGTTTAAGGGTATAGTGATTATAAGAAAATACAGAAACCCGCAATCACTATCCCCTATGCCCTAGCCGCTATAGTATCGATAAATTACTTGCCGCGTCTGGAGGTTGGAATGGGTGGTGGTGGCAGTGGTGGCAATATTTGCGCTGGCGGTAATAAAAAGGGGGACTCCTCCTTAGGGTGACCCTGATCGCTCGGGGATACCATTTCACCGGGTGGCTTAGGGTGCTCAATTTTTTTAATAGCCTCGATGGCAAGTTCCTTGATCTGATAAAACTCCATGCCGGCACTAGGATGATCATCGTCGAAAATGGGCGCTTTTGCATTTTTTACCTCCAGCAAAGCCGGGACAGCCGATTTTGCCGCTGCGCCAAAATTTCCTATCGAGTTAATGATTTCTTTTTTTACATCAAAAACCTTTTCATCGCCGAGGGCAAAAGTTAATGCAGGCAAACTGTGTTGTATCTCTTTGATTTGCCCTAAAGCCATAGCGGTATATTGCCTATACGTGGGATCGTTACCCTTAAGCTCATCGATTAATTGAGGCACGGCATCTTTTGATCCTATTTGTCCCAGAGCTACAATAGCGGGTATTTTCAAATCCAGAACGTTAGTTTTTTGCTGGGGAGTCTCAAGAATTTTTATCAATACGGGTACGGCGTCTTTTGCATCCGGCCCAATTTGTCCTAAAGTCAAAATAATAGTTTTTCTCAAATCCCTATTTTCATCTGCAAATAATTTGATTAAATCCGGAACGGCATTTTTAGCCTTTGCCCCACGGTAACCGAGAGAAGTAATCGTTGTCGCCAAATTACCCATTCGCTCTTTATCGATGGCGTCAAGCGGAACAAGGAGTCTGCGTGCCCGGGTTACTACTTCCAAGTCAGCGCCATCCTGCATTTCCGCAGCTTTCTTGAGTTGGATTTTTGCTGCCTCCCCTATTTCCTCAAGCCTATTAGAGGCATGCTCTCGCGATGTAAACTCCTTACTCCCCAATTTCGTGATAAGTTGTAAAACCTCTTCTTGAACCTTTTTTTGATCTTCTATTTCTTTTTGGGTTTTTGAATGCTTTGTCTCATCCTCATAGTATCCCTTCATTTTCCTGCGAAGATACTCAATCTGCTGCTGAACAGGATCGTCCATAATGGGACCACTAAGATCTACTGGTGGGGAAGCCGGTTTATCTTCCACTTTTGCGCTTACCAGAGTTTTGCCGATATTTGTGACAGCATCGTGCAAGGCTTCGGGCCAATCGCTTTTTTTGGGATTTGATGGCATAGAAAAACTCCCTTATCGACATTAACAAAAGAATTAAATTTTAGTTAATAATCTAGCGGGAATAGTTTTCTTGGCAAGTAGTTTCTAATATGCCCTTATCTCCGGCGGGAAGGAAATCGGGACGTGCGTTCTGGGCTCTTCGCCGCTTAGGCGTACCGGCCTTGTGGAAAGCCGCACATTGCCGTCATCATCGACGAAACCGAGGCTGTGTTTCAGCCAATTCACATCATCGCGCTGTGGATAATCCTCGCGCCAATGCGCGCCGCGTGATTCCATACGTGTCAGCGCTGCCGCAATGGTGATGGTCGCTTGACGCAGCAGGTTATCAGTCTCCAGTGCGTCCAGTAAGTCGTTGTTCCAGATCAGTGAGGTATCGGCGACGTGCAGATCATGTTGCATGACGCCCCATAATTCGCGCAGCTGCCTCTGACCTTCGGCAAGCAGGTCTGCTTTACGGAAAATATTGGCATGCAATTGCATAATATTTTGCAGTTGTTTCCGGATGTGGTTGGGGCGGATTGTTCCGCGGCTTGTGCGCAGATTATCGAAACGCGACAGAAGTGGATCGAGGAAATCATTCGCCAGTTTTTTGTGCATCGTGCCGGGTTTGATGCCGCTGGCCGCCTGTTCGCCTGCCATTTTTCCGAATACGACCAACTCAAGCAGCGCGTTGCAGCCCAGCCTGTTTGCACCATGTACCGAAGCGCAGGCAGCTTCACCGATAGCCAGGAGGCCGGGAACAATCGTGGTACGTGATACGTGGTACGTGGAAGGTGTTTCTTCCTCATCACGTCTCACATTCCACGTTCCACGCTCCACGTTTACTACCTCGCATCTTTCATTCGTGGGAATCCCCCCCATAGTGTAATGCACGGCGGGGAGCACCGGAATCGGTTGGCTATGGATGTCGATGCGGGCGAAGGTGCGGGCGATCTCGCGGATCGATGGCAGCTTGCTGTCGATAATTTCCGGCTTCAGATGTTCGAGGCTGAGATGCAGATAATCTTTTTTGGGGCCGCAGCCGCGTCCGGCGAGAATTTCCTGCATCATCGCCCGTGAAATGACATCGCGCGAGGCAAGCTCCATCGAATCGGGCGCATAATGCTCCATGAAACGCTCGCCATTGCCGTTGAGTAATACTGCGCCTTCGCCGCGCGCGCCCTCGGTGATGAGGATGCCGGTGCCGTAAAGGCCGGTGGGGTGGAACTGGATGAATTCCATGTCCTGCAACGGCAAGCCGGCGCGGGCGACCATGCCACCACCGTCGCCGGTGCAGATGGTTGAGGAGGTGGTGGAAGCGTAGGCCTGCCCAAAACCGCCGGTGGCGATAATGGTGGTGTGGGCGCGGAAGAGGTGCAATTCGCCGGTTTCCAGTTGCCACGCCAGCAGGCCGCGGCAGATATTTTCATCATCGAACAATAAATCGAGTGCCATATATTCGATAAAAAATTCGACACGCTGGCGTAGTGCCTGGCTATATAATGTGTGCAGCAGCGAATGGCCGGTGCGGTCAGCAACGGCACAGGCGCGATAAGCCGGACCGCCGCGCCCAAAATCGGTTTTCTGGCCACCATAGGCGCGTTGATATATCCGGCCGTTATCGTCGCGGGTGAATGGCATGCCCATTTGTTCCAGTTCGATGATGGCGTCGGGCGCGCGTTCGCATAGGGTGGCAATGGCGTCCTGGTCGCCCAGCCAATCTGAACCGCGGATGGTGTCGTACATGTGCCAGCGCCAGTCGTCGGCGCTGCGATTGCCGAGTGCGGCATTGATGCCGCCTTGTGCCGCAACCGTGTGGCTGCGTGTCGGCGGAACTTTGCTGATGCACGCAACTGACAGCCCGCGCCCGCTTGCCGCCACGCCTGCGCGTAAACCTGCGCCGCCGGCGCCGATAATCAATACGTCATGGTGGTGATGGATAATAGGGTAGGCGGGCATGTATTTTTTATTGTTTGTTGCTTGTCTTTAGTAGTACATTTCTTGTGAACAAACAACGAACAACAGGAGAAAGTGCTTCAATCCAAATTGTACTGAGTCTCAATGTCTTTGATCGGCGATTGCCATCTTAAGGAGCTGGGGTCGACTTGCGGACGATTGGCCTCTTCACTGGCGATGCACCAATCGAGCGAAGAATCACCGATTTGGCCGCCTATGGCCTGACAGGCAAAGTCAGGGCGGGTGTCGGCATTGGCCCAGCGGGGATCGGTAACTTCATTGTAGAGGGTCATATATTGGCACGCGGACAATGCCTGTATGGCGGCAAGGGCGATAATCCATTTAAAGCAATGTTTTATTAGTTTAACCATAAATATTTTCTGCCTAAATCGCTGATTTACTGTTGTATTTATTAATTTATAGCACAATATAATAAATAAAAGATTAATTAATATCTCAGAAAGATTAAATTTAAGAGCCATGAACCATAACAAAATTGATAACATTATCGCTGCCGCTCTAGCCGAAGATATCGGCAGCGGCGACATCACGTCGCAATTGCTGATTCCTGAGACGGCGCAGGTGGAAATGCAGTTTGTCGCCCGCAAGGATATGGTGGCATGCGGCATGTTCATTCCAGCTGCGGTCTATGCTCAACTTGACCCTTCCGTTCAGGTAAAAGTTCTTGTGGAGGAAGGCCAGCGCGTAAAAAAAGATAGCGTATTGGCTAAAGCAAATGGCCCGGCGCGGGCGCTGCTGGCGGGTGAGCGCGTGACCTTGAATTTCATGCAACGTATGTGCGGTGTGGCGACGCTGACCGCGCAATATGTTGAAGCGGTGCGTGGCACGAAAGCCGTCATACTCGATACACGTAAAACTATGCCGGGCTTACGCGCGCTCGATAAATATGCAGTGAAGGCAGGCGGTGGTCAGAATCACCGCATGGGGTTATATGATATGGTGCTGGTGAAAGATAATCATATAGGGATTGGGGATTTGGGATTAGGGATTGGGGAATTAATTGAACAGGCGCGGAAAAAAATGACTTCCCTAATCACCGATCACCAATCACCAATCCCCATCGTGGTCGAATGCGATACGCTTTCCCAGGTCGAAGATGCGTTGAAAGCCAAACCGGATCGTATATTGCTCGATAACATGGATATCACGACCCTGCGCAAAGCGGTGGTGATGGCGGATGGAAAAATACCACTCGAAGCTTCCGGCGGTGTATCATTGGATACGGTGCGGGCAATCGCGGAAACCGGTGTTGATTATATCTCAGTCGGAAAACTAACTCATTCCGCGCCAGCGGCTGATATCGGCGCGGATATCGTTATTCAATCAAAACCCTAACAAAAATAACAGGCTGCATTTACGACCGGTTTGCGTCTGGTCATATGATGGAATGGCAGGAGCAACGGTGTTGGTAGTGCAACCACCGGAATACACGCTTCCATATATGGGTCCCATTATCTTGCCACTACTTGGATAACCATCATCCAGCTTAGCGTCGATGGACTGTGCTTCAATGGGGGTAATGATGGGACAGAGCGTTGATTTAGCGGTACAAGCAGCGCCGAACTGTAGCATGTGCAGGTAATTGATTGGAGTAACACCATCATTATTATAATAAATATAATAATGAGTACCGGTATTAGCGCCAATTTCACTATTCAACATGCTTATAAGGCTATAACCGGCGCCGATAAGTTGCGAGGCCGGCACATTGCCGTTTGGACCACCGATGATGGCCTTCATGACACCGTCGCCTGCAACGCCGCTATATTTACCATCAATCAGGCCGGTATTGGCAAGATGTTGCCAAGCGCGGAATTGTTCGTATTGCGTTGTGGTTCCAGCACCTTGAGTAGTAATACGCCCATCGCCGTTGCCATCGCAGGTCGCGGTGGTCACTGTGCTGCTGCCTTGTCCAGCGATACTTATACAGCCAGCATCAGAAGGTATGACGTTATCTGTGCTTCCCCATAACGCAGTCGCCCCGGAAAAATCGCCGGGAAGCGCAAGCTCTTTATCACGAAAAGTGCTGACAGCCTGTATATAACGTGCGGTTTCAGTGGCGACGGCGCGAAGCTGTGAATCGCGAACCAAGCTTTGGCCGATAAAAATACCTGAGACAACCAGACTGATGATGGTCAGCACGATTGCCATTTCGATCAAGGTAAAGCCGTGTCGGTTATTTTTCAGCATATTAAAATCCCAAGAGAAAAACGAGTGCACACGTTTTGCCAGCATAAGCGGTACTATAAATAGTGCCGATCTGCGTGGGCACGGTTTCGTCGGTACAATTATTCAACACAGTGTGACGCCAGGCGCGTATTTTACCGGTTCCGGGCATACCGTCATCAAGCTTGGTATCGATGTCAGATGCTTCGGCGGGAGTGAGAATACCGCTAATCGCCGGAGTAGCGTAGTTTGCTCCCGATGCAGCAAAGGCCAGTACATGGCCATACTGATCAGGCCACAGCGAGGTGCCATTGGTACTATTGAGATAATAAAATACTGTCCATCCGCCACCGCTCTTCGAAAGCGGTACATTGGTTCCCGCTAAAGAAGTAGTGCCCGTACCCGGATAACTCCCGGAGATAAAACCGGCAAGCGCAAGATGCTGCCAGGCAAGGAACCATTCTCCCGTACTGCCAATACTTCCGGTTCCGGCAGTGTCAGCAATAACACCTGCGGTACTGCTTGTGCCGATGGTGCCGTTGCCGTCGCCGTTGTCAGTGACTGTAGCTCCCCAGATGTTGGCGGCGGTACTCGTATCGCCCGGTAGCGCCAGGTATTTATCCTGGAATTCCTTGATGGCTTTCAAATAAGTATCATATTCGCTGACAGCGGCGCGCAATTCCCCTTGGCGTACCAGTGAACGTCCAATCACAATACCCCCCATAATTAACCCTATGATGGTCAGCACAATCGACAGTTCGAGTAGTGTAAATGCATCTTTTTGCTTCATCTCAAAATCCCGTGATAAAAATAAGCGAACACACGTTGCCGGAAGTTGAAACTTTATACGCCGCCGGAGGTGTAGCACTCGTAGCGCAATTAGGCGTCGCCAGCAAGCCTGGTGTGTAGGAAAGTATATTGCCCGTGCCGGGATATCCATCATCCATTTTCTGATCGATTGAAAAGGCTTCCGAAGCAGTTAGGCTTGGGTAGTACGGGGGAATGGGGCCATTGACAGCGTTGTTGGATAATTTGCTAGGTGCGCCAAAGACGATGATATGGCGATAATTAGCATCGAATTCACCAGCGGGAATGAGGAGAGGAGATGGGGGCTGCACATGGAGCAGTAAAAAGGTGCTGCCTGTAATTTTACTGAGGGGAGTATTCATACCAGGGTCTGTCTGAGGAGCTCTGTTTGAAAATGCCCCGGTATAACTGCCGTCGATAAATCCGGCATCGGCCAGTTGCTGCCACATGCGAAAACTTTCACGCCCGTTGGTCGCATTGCCCAGTGCAGTGCCAGTGCTATCACCAATGCTTCTATCGCCGTTGCCATTGCAGGTAGCAGTTTTTGGAATTGCATTGGCTACCGTAGCATCCGATAAAGGAGAAGCTACGCAACCGGTGTCAATACCCCAAAAGTTGGTAGCCGTAGGCATATCGCCAGGAAGTTCACCATATTTTTCCTTGAACAACTGTACGGCTTTTTTATAACGGTCGACATCTTTGATAACGGATTGCAATTGGGTATTTCGAATAAGGTTTTGGGCGGTGAAGATGCCGCCAATGATCAGGCCGATAATGGTCAGCACTATCGCTATTTCAATAAGGGTAAAAGCACTGTTGTTCTTCATGTCAAAATCCTGTGATGAAAATGAGGACACATACATTTCCGCTGACACCGACATTGTAAGTGGCTGCTGTAGTGTTACCTGTGGCGCAAGGTAATGGTGTAAGAAGAGTAACTTCGTCAGAAGTGGGTGATAGCACGTTACCTGTACCAGGTTTTCCATCATCGAGTTTTTGATCGATTCCTGCTGCCTCTGCTGCAGTAAGGACTGGATAAAGCGGGGTGTTGAGCCATGCCGTTCCACCCAAGTCAGTTCCCGGAGATTCGCCATACATGAATACGTGATTATAGTTAGCTGGGAATGCATCCACCATATTAGAAGGAGGAAGTATGTAAAAAAATAAAAAAGTACCGCCGCTAACCTTGCTAAGAGGAGTGTTCATTCCGGGATCTTCCATACCAGCTCGGCTCGAGAATGCACCGGTATAGCTGCCGTCGATAAACCCGGCGTTGGCCAGATGTTGCCACACGCGTAAACTCTCAAGTCCATCAGTCGTTCCCACGTTGTTATATAGAGTACCTATGGAGTTACTAGTACTGACGCCAATACGTCCATCGCCGTTACCGTTGCAAGTGGCAGTTTTCGGAATCACATTAGCTGGTGTTATTGGGCAGCTTGTATCGGTTCCCCAAAAACTGGTAGCGGTGGGGAGGTCGCCAGGCAGGTAGAGGTATTTTTCTTTAAACAACTGAATGGCTTTTTTATAGCGATCCAGGTCTGTAATGACTGACTGTACCTGCGCTTGACGGAGAATGCTTTTGCCGGTGAAAATGCCGCCGATGATCAGGCCGATAATAGTCAGCACTATCGCTATTTCGATAAGAGTAAAACCTTGTTTCTTATGCGGCATGGTCATAATTTTCTATCATAATAATGTAATACATATAGATTACTAAAAAATAGTTATTAAAGCGCTAAAACGCCAGTACTTGCCTTTTGCGTTAATTTCCGTGTAGACTCTTCACCCATAAGGAAAAACAGTTAAAAAAGGGTTGTCGTGCCGAACAACATTTCCCGTATCGAGGCAAAGTGTGCCGAAAAAGGTCTGAAAATGACCGGCCAACGGCGGATTATTGCCCGCGTGCTTTCGGAATCGCACGATCATCCGGATGTCGAGTTACTGTATCAACGGGCAGTGACTGCCGATCCGCATATCAGCATCGCTACCGTTTACCGCACGGTTAAACTGTTTGAAGAAGCAGGAATTACGCAACGTCATGACTTTGGCGATGGCCGCGCGCGTTACGAGGAAGCTTCTGATAATCATCATGATCACCTTATTGACCTGAAGTCCGGAAAGGTGATTGAATTTACCAGTGAAGAAATCGAAAAACTGCAAATGGAAGTGGCCAAAAAACTCGGATATAAGCTAGTCGATCACCGGCTGGAATTGTTTGCAGTACCTCTCGATAAAAAGGCAAGTACCGGGTCGTAATGCTGGAATGCACCCCATTTTCTTCGTTGTCGCCGCTGTATGATCTGGGAGATCTGCGGGCAGGTACCCTAGAAGTATTGGTGGCCAGTCGCCCAGAGGATATCGAAGCATCGCAGAAGTTACGCTACCGCGTTTTTTTTGAAGAAAGAGGTGCACGGCCGACGGCCGAAATGAAAGCTGCCCGGCGCGATATGGATGTATTTGATGCTGTTTGTGATCACCTGTTGGTGGTGGAACACCAATCGGACAGAAGCGTGCGTGTCGTCGGAACCTACCGGCTGCTCCGCTATGAAATGATGAAAAAAATCGGCCATTTTTATACCGCCGGTGAGTATGATATCGGACACATAGAGCAATATAACGGACAAATTCTGGAAGTAGGGCGCTCATGCGTCGACCCCGAATATCGCAATCGCGCCGTCATGCAGTTGCTGTGGCGCGGAATCGGGGCATATGTCGCCCGGTTTGATATCGGGTTGATGTTCGGTTGCGCCAGTTTTCAGGGTACCGACCCGACTGAACACGCGGTGGCACTGGCATATCTGCATCATTACCATCTTGCGCCGGAAGAATTGCGTCTGGTGGCGCTCAAAGAACGTTATATCGACATGAATTTATTGCCGAAAGATGCGATAGATCCGAGAGAAGCGTTCGCATCGCTTCCTGCTCTTATCAAGGGCTATTTGCGCTTGGGTGGTTATGTCGGGCTTGGGGCAGTTATCGATCCTGAATATAATACGACTGATGTCAGCATCGTCGTCAAAACTGACCTGGTGACGGATAAATATTTCCAACGTTACGGCAAAAGCGGGATGACGGATAACGGATGATAGCATTAAAAGCGGCGCTTAAGCTGACCTTATTGCTGCTGTGGATCGGCTTTTGGTATTTGCCGGTATGGGTGGCAAAAAAATGGGGTAAAATCCGCTGGCGCGATGCCATGGTGCGCCTTTGCTATATCGGTATTCTTCGCATCATCGGCGTCAGACTAAAGGTAACCGGGCAAATTGGGAAAATGCGCCCGTTGCTGTTGGTGACCAATCATCTTTCTTATCTCGATATTTGTCTGCTTGGTGCTGCTGCACCAGTCAAGTTCGCTCCCAAAAGCGAAATAGCTAAATGGCCGGTGATAGGCAGTATATGCCGGATGTGCAATGCCATTTTTATCGACCGACGACCTGAAAAAATCAAGGAAATGACTGCACTCGTGCGCAGCGCCCTCGGGCGGGGTGAACTGATATGCCTCTTTCCTGAGGGTACGACCGGAGATGGATTGCATATGCTGCCGTTCAAATCGGGTTTTTTTAGTCTGGCTGAAGAGAAAATTGACGGGCATGATCTTACCGTCCAACCGGCCGCCATCATTTATACGCGCATCCGCCGCCTGCCCATTGATACTACCCAATGGCCGCTCATCGCCTGGTATGGTGATATGCATTTATTTCCCCATTTGTGGCAGTTGCTGAAAATAGGCTCTATAGACGCTGAATTGGCGTTTTTGGCGCCCGTTACCTCGGCTGAATATGGCGACCGCAAACAGATGGCAAACTACTGCCAGCAGGCGATTGGGGAATCTGGGAAGAAGTAATAAATCTCTTCCCTCAAAAACCCCTTGAAAACAATGGCTTTTTTAAAAAAAGCCCTTCTGCCTATTTTAAAAGCGACTCCGTCTTATCATAAAAACCTTCACATAATTATCCGCAGCTGTCACAAAACTGTCACAATAATGTGTTAAAATATATTTAATAAAAGAACGCATTTTATCTAATGTATTTTAATAAATAATTGGGATTTTCTATGAAAAACAGTCTCTTACTTATCGACGCTCTAGCCATTATCACCGTTCTGGTTGGATCTATGAGTAGCATGTCTGCGAATGCTATGGGCGTATGCCCAGCGGATGCAGAAGCATTCGGTGTGTGCCTCGAAAAAGAACTTGAAAACGAAATAGCAGCACCTAAGCAGCAAGCTCCTAAACTATCTATGGTTGCTGTTAGCACTGCAGTTGTGAAATCTGCCGCTGCCGCTACTCCCACTGTAGCTGCTCCTGCTGCTCCTGCTACTTCCGTTGTCATTACTACTGTAGCTAAACCTGCTACTGTTACCCTCGTTGTCGCTACTACCGCTGCAACTGCGAAACCTGCTGCTACGCCCGCTCCCGTTACCACGAATGACATCACATTAAATCATTTACTAAATAAATATAATGCATATCAAACCGACCTCAATATGTTGGACAAAGAAATTAATAACCTCGCCGGTACGTCCACTAATTTTATTATATTACAACAATTACTTGATAGGACTTCAGATTTTGCACCACCTCATATTTCTGATATTTTGGCGAATGCTGCTTCTAAAGCATTTAATTTATCAGGGGTTGCCTTTGATCGTCAGTGGGACGTAACTGTGGCTAGAGATCAAGTTAAACAGCTACAAAACCAACTGATCAATCCAATCAACAGTCTTGCGCCCAATACGATAGCACCACCACCAATTGCACCACCAAAACTACCACCACCTATAATTCCTTAAACACCTGTCATGAAATCCCAATATTCGGTTTTTCCATACCCTGCAGTCACCTGCAGGGTATGTTTTTATGGTTATCTTTAAATAAAAAATCATTTAAAATACAATATATTACATAATTTCTCCTTAACCAATAATTAACGCGAAAAATGCTATAATTCATGAAATCTATTAAGGGAGGAATCTATGCTATCCGCCATCAATTCTGCCTTATCCGGACTGGATGCCGCCACTACGCAATTGGACGCAAGCGCCAATAATACGGCCAACCAGTTCAGCACCAAGACGAATGCTAACGGAAAGACGGTGGACCAGCCTTATACGCCGCAGCAGGTGGACCAGGTGACGTTGAGCACGGGTGGCGTGCAGGCGAAGGTAGATCATGTGAACCCGGCTACGGTAACCCTAGCCGATACCTCGAGTCCCAGTGGAACTCAGC
>Ga0206956_1135_pt1 | contig 18637 bp, 17 predicted proteins | sample Alteio_BWOrgHeat_35_FD_153252 | JGI IMG/M metagenome (GOLD analysis project Ga0206956, IMG submission 153252) | Enriched cells from forest soil in Barre Woods Harvard Forest LTER site, Petersham, Massachusetts, United States -... | ecosystem: Environmental > Terrestrial > Soil > Temperate forest >...
TCGCGGGACCCAGGATCACCACGAACAGGACGGGCAGGAAGAACAGGATCATCGGGACCGTGAGCTTGGCGGGCAGCGAGGCCGCCTTCTTCTCGGCTTCCGACATCCGCATCTCGCGATTCTCCTGCGCCGCGATGCGCAGCGCCTGGCCCATCGGCGTGCCGTAGCGCTCGGCCTGGTTCAGCGCGGTCGCCACCGCCTTGACGCCGCTATGACCGCAGCGCGTCGCGAGGTTCTCGAAAGCCTGGCGGCGGTCGGGGAGATAGGAAAGCTCGGCGGTGGTGAGGCCGAATTCCTCGGCCAGCTCGCTCGACTGCACGCCGATCTCGGCGGCGACGCGCTGGAACGCGGCCTCCACCGACATGCCGGATTCGACGCAAATCAAGAGCAGATCGAGCGCGTCGGGAAAGGCCCGCATGATCGATTGCTGGCGGCGGGAGATGGCGTTGTTGAGGAAGAGGTCGGGCAGGTAGAAGCCGAGCAGCGAGGCGCCGACGCTGACCGTGATCTTCATCGTGGCCGTCCAATGGAAATGGGCGATGACGAAGAGATAGAACAGCGCGAAGGCGAAAACGGCGAACGGCATGATGAAGCGGAAGAACATGAAGGTGACGACCGGGCCCTGGCCGCGATAGCCGGCGCGGCTGAGCTTTTCGCGCGTATCTTCCGATTCCAGCAGATTGCCGAGCTTGAAGCGGTCCAGCGTGGTCTTCATGTAGCCGACGGGCGTCGAGCGCAGCGCGCCGCGCTTGGCGTTCAACGCGGCCAGATGCTTGACGCGCAATTCCTCCCGCCGGGCCGACACGGCTTTCAGCCGCGCGCCGAGCCCATCGCGGCTGGCGAGCGGAAGGCCCAGCGTGATGATGGTCGCGAAGGCGAAGATCGCCGCGGCGAGCGTGGCGAGGAAGGTCTTGTCGAACAGGATGTCGAGGATGCCGACGCTGCCCATCTGCGGTCCTCTAGGATTTGAAGTTGATCATCTTGCGCATCACCATGACGCCCAGGAACATCCAGAAGGCGGAGCCCGCCAGCATCAGATTGCCCATCCGCTCGGTGAAGAGCAGCTTGATGTAGTCCGGCGTCGTCAGATAGACGATGCCCATCACGCCGGGCGGCAGCGAGCCGATGATGCCGGCCGAGGCCTTGGCCTCCGACGACATCGCGCGGATCTTGCCGACCAAGCGCTTGCGGTCGCGCAGCACGGCGGAGAGATTGCCCAGCGCCTCGGACAGATTGCCGCCCGATTTCTGCTGGATGGTCATCACGATGCCGAAGAAGCTGACTTCCGGCGTCGGCATGCTCTCGAACATCTTCTTGACGCCCTGCTCGAGCGTGACGCCGACCTTCAGGCTTTCGACCAGGCGGCTGAACTCGGCGCCGCAGGGATCGGGCACTTCGCGCGCCACGATGCGCAGCGCCTCGTTGGTCGGAAGGCCGGATTTGACCGAGCGGACGATGACGTCGATGGCGTTGGCGAACTCGGCGGTGAAGGCCTTTTCGCGGCGCCGCTTCATGAAGCCGAGGACCCAGCGCGGCAGGCCGAAGCCGCAGGCGAAGGCGGCGAGCACGTCGACATAGATGGTCTGGCCGCTGATCCAGCAGAAGAACACCACGACCGCGGCGAAGCCGCCCGAGGCGATCCAGAAGGCGCGTTCGGAGGCGTTCGGCAGGCCCGCCTGGTCGAGACGGCGGCGCAGGGTGATCTTTTCCTTCTTCTCCGCCTGCTTGTTCTCGATCTCCTTGAGCAGCGCCTGGACGTTCTTGCGCTTGAGCGCGGCATTGTCGGGCGCCTTGCCGCCGCGCAGCTGGGCCTGTGGCTTGGCGATGGCGCTGACGCGCTTGGCCGAGCCGTTGTTGTTGCCGGCGAAGACGTAGGCCGCGCCGCCGAGCGCCAGGAGCATGAACATTGCGGCCAGGGCGTAGAGCATCTAGCGCCTCATGCCTGCAGGCCGTCGAGGGCCTCGGCCAATTCGCGGTCCATGTTGTAGTAGCGGGCGCGCTCCCAGAAATTGGGGCGCACGATGCCGGTGCCGACATGCTTGCCCTTGAGGCGGCCGGTCTCGTCCTCGCCGTTGATCTCGTAGGTCATCAGGTCCTGGGTGATCACGACCTCGCCCTCGGTGCCGACCACTTCGGTGATCTTGGTGATGCGGCGCGTGCCGTCGCGCAGGCGCTCGGCCTGGAGGATGACGTCGATCGAGCCGACGATCATCTCGCGGATGGTCTTGGTGGGCAGCGCATAGCCCCCCATGGTGATCATCGATTCGAGACGCGACATGGCCTCGCGCGGGGTGTTGGCGTGCAGCGTGCCCATCGAGCCGTCATGGCCGGTGTTCATCGCCTGCAGGAGGTCGAACGCCTCGGGTCCGCGCACCTCGCCGACGATGATCCGCTCGGGACGCATACGCAGGCAGTTCTTGACCAGGTCGCGCATGGTGATCATGCCCTGGCCTTCGAGGTTGGCGGGACGAGTCTCGAGACGGACAACGTGCGGCTGCTGCAGCTGCAGTTCGGCGGCGTCCTCGCAGGTGATGACGCGCTCATCGGCCTCGATATAGGCGGTCATGCAGTTGAGCAGCGTGGTCTTGCCCGAGCCGGTACCGCCGGAGATCAGCACGTTGCAGCGGCAGCGGCCGATCACGGCCAGCACGCGCGCGCCGGCCGGGCTGATCGAGCCGAACTTGACCAGGTCGTCGAGGGTGAGCTTGTCCTTCTTGAACTTACGGATGGTGAGCGTGGGGCCGTCGAGCGAGAGCGGCGGGGCGATCACGTTGACACGGGAGCCGTCGAGCAGGCGCGCGTCGCAGATCGGCGAAGATTCGTCGACGCGGCGGCCGACCTGGCTCACGATGCGCTGGCAGATGTTCATCAGCTGCGCATTGTCGCGGAAGCGGATATTGGTGAGCTGGACCTTGCCCGAGACTTCGATGAAGACCCGGTTGGCGCCGTTGACCATGATGTCGGAGATATCGTCGCGCGCCAGCAGGGGCTCGAGCGGGCCGTAACCCAGCACATCGTTGCAGATGTCCTGGAGCAGGTGTTCCTGCTCCGCGATCGACATCACCACCGCCTTGATCGAGATGATCTCGTTGACGATGTCGCGGATTTCCTCGCGCGCGCTGTCGGGATCGAGCTGAGCCAGCTGCGCGAGGTCGATGGTGTCGATCAGGGCGGAGAAGATCGTCGTCTTGATCTGGTAATAGTCTTCCGAGCGGCTGTCGGCGGCGACGCGCGCCGCCTGCTGCTTGGGCGTCGGGGTGACCAGGAGCGGGGCGCTGCGCTGCGGCGCGCCGCCCGGCGTGGGCGCATCGGCGGGTTTGGGCGGCGCGGCGCCGGCAAGCGGCGGCGGCGGCGCCGAAGTGGCGGCGCGCGGAGCAGCGTCGTTCGCATTGCGCTTGCCGAACATCCGTTACGCTCTCTTCTTGCCCTTCAGGAACGACAGGAACGGCGCCGCCTTGGCCTGCGCCTGCGGCACGCGGCCGGTGCAGATCTCGGCGAGGCGGCGGATGCCGGCGGCGGTGGGCGATTTGGAGGCGAGCTCGTTGATCATCTGGCCGTTGTTCGCGGCCTGGCCGAACAGAGTGGGCTCGAAATTCAGGACCAGGGACGGCTCGATGCCGATGGTCTCGGCGAAATCCTTGACCGGGATCTCGGGCCGCTTGGCGACGCCGACCTGGTTGAGGACCAGGCGCGGCGGGGTGTCGTTGGGGCGCGCCTGGCGCAGGAGCTCGACCAGGTTCTTGGCGTTGCGCAGGCTGGCGAGATCGGGCGTCGCGACGATCACGTTCTCGTCGGAGGCGATCATGGTCTGCTTGACCCAGGGCGTCCACAGATGCGGCAAGTCGACGATCACGCAGGGCGTGGAGGCGCGCACCGCCTCGAGCACCGATTCGAAGGCGTCGGCGCCGGAATCGTATTCGCGGTCGATCAGGGCGGAGGTCGCGAAGATCGACAGATGATCGCCGCGCTTGACCAGAAGCCGGTCAAGCAGCACATCGTCCAGGCGCTCCGGCGCGCTCAGCGCGTCGGCGACGCCCTGGGCCGGCTCGTCGTTGAAATCGAGCCCGGTGGTGCCGAAGGGCAGGTCGAAATCGACGATCGTCGTGTTGATCGCGAGCTCTTCGGCGATGCACCAGCCGACATTGTGCGACAGCGACGAGGCGCCGGTGCCGCCGCGGGCGCCGACGAAGGTGATGACGCGGCCGATGGGCGCGGCGTCAGGATCGAGATAGAGGCCCGAGATGACCTCGATCAGATGCAGCGGATTGAGAGGCGCGACGAGATATTCGGAGGCGCCGCGGCGCATCAGCTCGCGATAGAGCTCCACGTCGTTGACGCGGCCGACCACGATGACCTTGGTGGTGGGGTCGCAGACCTCGGCGAGGCGGTCGAGCTCTTCCAGCGCCGCCTGGCCGTTCAGCCGCGTCTCCACGACGAGAAGGTTGGGCGTCACCTGGCCGATGAAATGCTCGACCGCGGCGTTGATGCCGCCGAGCTGGACGTTCATATGCGCCTTGGCGAGGCGGCGGTCGTTGCCGGCGCGCTGCAGCGCGGCGCCGGTGTCGGGGAACTCGACGAAGGCGGCGATCGAGATGCGCGGCACCGGCCGCTCATGCGGCGCGGCGCCGAAGGCCTCGTCTTCCTTGGGTTGAATCTTCGCCATGGCGATCCCTTACTGCTTGTCGACGTCGGCGACGGCGCCGGACTGATCCTGGCTCTTCTCGGCACCGGTCGGCTTGCCGGCCTTGTAGGCGTCGTAGACCGTGGCGCGGCGCGCGGCATCGCCGGGGCCGGTCGGCTCGGGCGCGAGCAGGTCGCGCGGATCGGCGACCTGGGCGGCCAGATTGTGCTGCACGGCGCAGCCGAAATTGGGATCGACGCGGTTCGACGCGGTGTCGCCCAAATTCACCGACCAGTCGCCGCAGGGCGCGGTGGTCGCGACATAGCCGATATAGGCGAGCTCGACCTTGCCGTCGGGCATGTCGCGGGTGCCGACCAGGATGCGCTCGCGCGGCACGCCGGCCGCCGCCAGGCGCTCGCCGAAATAAGAGATGGCGGCGGAGGAGTCGCGCCCCGCCGGCGCCGCAATGGAGATCGCGCCATTGCCGTGCTGGATGTAGTCGGCGACGAAGGCGTCGAATTTCTGCGCATCGTCCGGCATCAGCCCGGCATCGGGCGCCGAGAAGGGCAGGCGCAGGGACTGGAAATGCGGCTGGACCTGGATCGGATGGTTCATCATCGGATCGTCGACCAGGCCGCCCCCGTCATTGAACGGCGCGGCGCAGCTGCCGGCCGCGAGCACCGCCAGCAGGGCGGCGGCTTTGAGGAAGTCTTTGGCGCTGGGTTTCATGACGATCCCCTACTGGACGATGTAGCCGACCCCGGCGGTCGCCGAGGGCGCACCGGGGGCAGGCTTGTTGTCGTGGATGGCGTTCATGCGGCCGAGCAGCAGCGTCTCCGGATCGGCGGCCGAGACGAAGCCGTCGGTCGGCGAGGAGAGATTGGCCATCGCGGTCGGCGTGACCAGATAGGCGCTGACGATCACCACCAGCTCGGTCTCGTTGTTCTGGTAGTCGCGGCTGCGGAACAGGGCGCCCAGGATCGGCAGGTCCTTCACGCCGGGCATCGATTCGATCGTCTGCTTGGAGGTGTGGCTCATCAGCCCTGCGATGGCGAAGCTGCCGCCGGAGGGCAACTCCACGGTGGTCTGGGCGCGGCGCACATTCAGCGCCGGGATGGTGAGGCCGTTGGTGTTGGTCGAGCCCTGCAGCGTGAAGGAGCCGGTGTTGGTCAGCTCGCTCACCTCGGTGGAGACCTGCAGCGAGATGCGGCCGGCGCTGAGCACCACGGGGGTGAAGGACAGGCCGATGCCGAACTGCTTGAACTGGATGGTGACGTTGCCGTCGCGGTCGCGCGACACCGGCACGGGGAATTCGCCGCCGGCGAGGAATTTCGCGGTCTCGCCCGACACCGCGGTCAGGTTCGGCTCGGCCAGGGTGTGCACCAGGCCGACGGATTCGAGGGCGCGCAGCGTGCCCTGCAGATTGTTGGGGCCGGGCACGCAGGGAAGGTTGGGCGTCGCCTGCGGATTGACGCCGGTGGCGCAGGTCTGGCCGGCGCTGAAGCCCGACAGGTCGTTGAGCGCGTGGCCCACCAGGCCGAATTGCTGTGCCGAGGAGGCGGCGAGCGGCACGCCGGCGATGGTGGCGGCGCTGGCGAGGTCGATGCCGAACTGCTTGGCGATGTTGCGCTGCATCTCCGCGACGCGGACGCGGATCATCACCTGCTCCGACGCGGCGACCTTCAGCATGTTCACGACCTTGGCCGGATCGCCGGCGAAGCGGGCGGCGAGATCCTGGGCGCGGGCCGATTCTTGGGCCGAGGCGACGGTTCCGGTGAGCACGACATTGTCGTTGAGGGCGGAGACCTTGATGTTCGCCTTGGGCATGTCGGCGCGCATCATGCTGGAGAGATCGGTCACGTCCTTCTCGACGCGGATGTCGAGGGCGGCGAGCTGATGGCCGTTGGCGTCGAAGAAGAAGGCGTTGGTCTGGCCGGTCTTCAGCGCGAGCAGGAAGATGCGGCGCGGCGTGCGCACCACGGCGTCGACGATGTCGGGACTGGACACCAGCACGTCGCGCGCATCGGCATCGAGCTGCACGATGGCGGCCTTGTTGAGCGAGAGCGTCAGGCGCTGGGTGACGGTGCCCGACTTGGTCGAGAGCGTGATGACGTGCGCGCCGGCCTCGGGCGGGCGCTGATAGGGCGTGCCGGCGGGCGCGGCGGCGACCGCGCTGCCGAAATATCCCGTCGCGGCGAGCGCGAGGACGAGAAGGGCTTTACGCATGACTATTCCTTCCTTCCCGAAGGTGCGCCCGAAGAGGTGACGCCGAAGCGGATGACGCGCACCGGACCGCCGGCGGGCGCCTGATCGTCGTTGTTGTCGTTGGCCGGGCGGGTGAGCGCCGAGGGGCCGGGCGTGTTGTCGCCGAGCGGGCGCAGCGCGAGGCTGAGCGGGCCGGCGGCCTGCGCCATGGTCACGAGCCGCGCCTGGTCGGGCGTCAGCTCGAGCGTCGCGGTCTTGGCGAGCACGACCTTCTGGTCCTTGTCCTGCTTGTAGGTCTGGTCCATCGCGAGCACGCGGATGTTGGAAAGGATGATCCGCGCGGTGACGCGCTTGGGCGTGTCGGAGATCTGCTCGACCATCAGAAGGTCGATGCGGTCGTTGGGCAGGATGAAGCCGCCGGCACCCGACTCGGTGGTGACCGGGATGGAGACGGCGCGCATGCCCGGCTGCAGCGTGGCGGCGAGGAAGCCGGCGCTGTCGCCATGGACGAATTTCGCGGTGGTGATCGGCTCGCCCTCGACCATCGGGGCGCGCACCACGGTGCCGTTCAGCGCGGCGGCGAGATCGGGCGTCTGGTCCTGGGTGATGAAGCTGGAGTCGATGCCGGCCTTGGGCCATTTCTGCCAATGCACGACGGTCGGGTTGAGCGGCTGGCCGGGCTGCAGCGGCTGCGAGGTGACGAGCACCTGCGCGACCTCCATCGATGGCGTCGGCGGCGGGAGATTGGCCTGCGCCTTCGACGTGCCGCCGCCCATCAGGCCGCGCATCAGGAAGATCGCAGCAATGGCGGCGAGAACGGCCACACCCAGAACGATCATACGCGGCATGCTCATGGACCCAACTCCTTTGGGTATGATCGGACCACAGAACCCTTTAGAATTTGCTTAACAAAATGCTGTGCAAACGAAACATGCGGCGCAAAAGACCAATACCGCTAGATCGTTGACGCGATTTTGAAAATTTCCGTCTGCGGAAGAATCAGGAAGGCGCCGGCGGCGAGCGCGACGCCGTAAGGCACGCCGCCCTTGGCGTCGTGCAGCCGCGCGATCCAGGCCTGGCGGTGCAGGCTCAGCGGCAGCGGCAGGCGGCGCATCGCCAGCAGCGCCAGGCTGAGCGCGCCGCCGAGCACGGTGGCGAGCAGCGTGTAGTCGAGCAGATTGGCGAAGCCAAGCCACAGAAGGATGCAGGCGAAGAGCTTCGCGTCGCCGCCGCCGATATAGCCCAGCGCGAAGAGCGTGAAGCCGACGGCGAGGCCGATGAAGCCGGCGAGCAGATGATAGAAGATCGCGCCCGGCGCCATGCCGGCGGCGATCACCAGCGCGGCGAAGGCGCCGATCAGCGCGACGGAGAGGAAATTGGGGATGGTGAAGCTGGCAAGGTCCCAGCCCGCGGCCGAGGCCAGCAGAATCGCGAAGACGATGATGAAGACGTTCATGGCGACTCTCTATGGGGCGTCGGACGTGCGGGCGGCCGCTCCCGCGTTGCAGGAGCGGCCGCCCATCTTGTCCCTCGCTTTACGCGACGGTTACTTGATCTTGTTCGACACGGTGGTGAAGGTGGTCGACAGGTTGGTACCCACGACCTGCACGGCGCCGATGATCACGACCGCGATGAGGGCAGCGATCAGGCCGTATTCGATGGCCGTGGCGCCGGATTCGTCGCGAATGAAGCGGGCAAAAAGGTTGTTCATTGAAGTCTCCACTGTAGTGACACCCTAGGACGTCCGGCCGGCTCCATTTTTCCGAGAGGCCAACCTGGACATTCACGAGACTAGGCCGGTGCCGTTAATGGCGGCTTAAATGCGGGACTTTACGGATCGCCGAACTGTGCCGCGGCGATACGGAAAAGGGGGCGCCAGGGGGTCCATAGGATTAAAGTTTGCGGTTTGTTTACCCTGAGGGGCGAAAGCGCCGCGCCGTTTTTCGTTTAACGCTCTTCAACGCCTTTGCATTACCCATGACGCTCGGCAACTTTGGGCGCGCGATGGGTGGAGGCTTTGGCAGCACGAGAAACGCGGTCGCGATGGCGGCCGCCATGCTGGCCTTTGCCGCGACGGCCTTCGTGCCGGCGGTGCTCAATGACGGCGACACCTTCCTGCATATCGCAGCCGGACTGCGGATGCTGGACGCGCGCGCAGTGCTGTTCGCCGATCCGTTTTCCTATACGCATGCCGGCGCGCCCTGGCAGGCGCATGAATGGCTGGCCGAGATCGCGATGGCGTTCGCCTGGCGGGTCAGCGGCTGGAGCGGATTGCTGGCGCTGTTCGCCGGCGCGGCGGCGCTGACCGCGGGCGTGCTGAACTGGGCGCTGGGCCGGCGTCTGGTGCCGAAGATGCAGGGCGCCGTGACGCTTCTGGCGATGCTGTGCATGACGGGCAGCCTTCTGGCGCGGCCGCATCTTCTGGCGCTGCCGCTGCTCGCGATCTGGACGGCGGGATTGGTGCGGGCGCGCGACGAAGACCGCGCGCCGTCGTTCTGGCTTCTGCCTGTGATGGCGCTTTGGATCAACATCCATGGGAGTTTCCTGGCCGGCCTCGCCGTGGCGGCCGGGCTGGCGCTCGAAGCACTGATCGCGCAGCGGTCGGCGCGCGTGCTGCGCGATTGGGGCCTGTTCGGGCTGGGGGCGCTGGCGGCGGCGCTGCTCAATCCGCAGGGCGTGGCCGGCGTGCTGTTTCCACTGACGCTGATGGCGACGCCGAGCCTTGGCGCGGTGGGCGAGTGGCAGGCGACGACGCTGTCGCTGTTCCAGCCGATCGTGCCGGTGGCGCTGGCGGGGCTTTATGTGATCGTGACGCGGCGCGTGCGGCTGTCGCTCGTTCGTGCGGCGATGCTGGCGGGCCTTTTGGCGATGGCGCTGCTGCATGTGCGGCACCAGATCGTGTTCGCGACGGTGGCGCCGCTGCTGCTCGCCGCGCCGCTGGCGACGGCGTTCGGTGAGAGCGAAGACGTGCGCCGCTGGCCGGCCGCGAGCGCGGCCTTCGCCGGCGTCATCGTGCTGCTGCTCGCGCTGCGCCTGAGCTGGCCGATGGTGCGAAGCGACTCGCCCGTGGCGCCCATCGCGGCGCTGGCGCATGTGCCCCCTGCCCTGCGCGCCCAGCCGGTGCTCAACGATTACGCCTTCGGCGGCTATCTGATCTTCGCCGGCGTGCGGCCTTACATCGACTCGCGGGTCGAGCTTTATGGCGAGGCGGCGCTGGCGCGCTATGCGGCGCTGATCCGGCCCGATCCGAAGATGCTGGACGCGGAGCTGGCGCGCTGGCGCATCCGCTGGGCGATCCTGCCGCCGGCCTCGCCCATCGTGGCGGAATTGGGCGCCCGCGGCTGGCGCCAGATCTGGCGCGACGGCGTCGCGGTTGTGCAGATTCGGGACGGCGCGCCGCGCTGACGCCGCGGGCGGTTAAGCCCTCTTTTACGCACCCCGCGCTAGATTTCGGCAAAACCATAAAGGTGGGTTCGATGCGTCGCACTTTCGTCGCTGCTTTTGCCGTCGCTCTGCTGAGCGGCTCCGCCCTCGCGGGCGGCGTGTCGGTTCCGATGGACGAGGTCCGCACCGTGACCTTCGGCCGCCCGGTCGCGACCGTCTATGTCGGCAACTCGGTCATCGCCGACGTCAACCTGGTCGACAACCGCCACGCCTTCGTGCTGGGCAAGGCCTTCGGCACCACCAACATCATCGCGCTGGACGCGTCGGGACGCGAGATCTCCAACACCTATGTGAGCGTGCCCGAGACGCGCGGCTCGACCGTGACGGTGTTCCGCGGCGCCGGCCAGGTGACGATGTCCTGCGGCGGGCCGCGCTGCAACGTCTCGCCGATCCCGGGCGATGCCGGCTACAAGGAGCGCCTCGGCGACGTCGAGAGCCACCACGAATTCGGCAACAAGACCGGCAGCTCGCAGTAAGCGCGCGCGCCTTCGAACCGGCCGGCCGGATCGCTCCGGCCGGCTTTTTCGTGGGCCTCAGTTCAGGATGGGATAGAGGACCTGGCGGCCGAAGCTTTCGGGCATTTCCTTGTCGTCGATGCCGAAATCCTTCGGCAGCTCGTCTTCCGGCATGTAGAAGGTGCCGAAGATCACGTCGAACAGCGAGAAGGTGCCGGCGAAGTTCACGCCGTCATGCGCGCGGGTGTGATGCCAGCGGTGGAAGACCGGCCCGGCGAATACGTATTTGAACGGCCCCAGCGTCCAGTTGAGATTGGCGTGCACCCAGCCCGAGGTCAGCGTGTCGAGCGGCGCCATGATCAGGAAGATATCCGCATTGAAGCCGGAGAGCAGCGCCAGCACGTCCACCAGCACCGCGCCGAGCAGCAGGTTCAGCGGATGGAAGCGCGCCGCCGAGATCCACTCGACGTCTTCGCTGGAATGATGCACCGCGTGGTACTTCCACAGGCGCGTCGCATGGAACATGCGGTGCGACCAATAGAGCAGGAACTCGGTCGAGAGCAGATAGAGCACGAATTGCAGCCAGAACGGCAGGCGCGAGATCGGCCCATGGCCGAATTCGAGGAACTTGATCAGCCCCGCCTCGGTATTGATGCCGAGCAGGTAGACGGTGATCAGGACGGTGAAGCCGATGCGGGCATAGCGCGTGAACACCGGCACGATGAACCAGTAGCACAGATCGGTGACGAGGCCGCGCTTCTTCCACCAGGGCTGGCCCGGATTGCACGGCGTGAAGAAGGAGAGCCCCGCGAAGGCGACGCCCATCACCGCCATATAGGGCAGCACGCGCATCAGCGTGTGCGCGAAACCGAAGACGATATCGGCGAAAAAGGGCATGCGGATTTTCCGTCCTTGATGGCTCAAGCCTAGCGGCGCAATGCTTTCGCAATGCTTTCCGTCATGGGGCTTTGCGTTACTGGGCGACGCGCAGATTGGTGATCTGCTGGCCGATCGCGTTCAGCGTGGTGATGATGGCGCCCGAGGTCGTCAGGTCGAAATATTTGCTCGAATCCGAGGCGCAGTTCTGCAGCACGGTCGAATTGCCCTGGGTTCCGTTGAGATCCACGAACACCGCATAGATCGTGTAGCCCGCCGCCTTGGCGTTGGTGCAGGCGATCGCCATGCGGTCGTCGACGTCGGTTTCCTGGTTGGAGCCGTCGCCGTCCCAGCGGTTCTGGGTGTTGAGGCCGTCCGACAGGATGATGATGTACTGCTTGGTGTTGGCGGGCAGCGACGGCGCGTTGAGCGGATCGCCGGTGGTCAGCGCCTGCATGCCCCAGGCCAGGCCGATCGTCTGGTTGGTCGAGCCGCCGGCCGTCATCGCGGTGACCTGGTTGTTCAGCGAGGTCCAGTCATAGCTCAGCGTGCCCAGCACGCTGGGGACGCAGGACTGGGTGTTCTCGGCCGGGAATTTGGTCGCGGTGGTGGTCGGCGTGGTGAAGTCGGTGTCGTAGTTCTGGGTGCGGTCCATGATGCAGCCGCCCCAGGTCGAGTGGTCGTTCACCACCCAGGTGTGGTTGTACGTGCCGGTGCCGGTCTTGGCGACGGTCGTGTTGGTCGTCGTGCTGGTGATGGTGCGCGTCCAGGTGCACTTCTTCTTGGTACCGCTGCCCGAGCAGCTCGGCGTGCCGTCGCTCGTGTTCCCGCTGGTCGCGCTGCTGGTGGTCGTGCTGTCGCCGGTATAGCCGTTCGTGGTTGCCGTGCTCGTGGTGGTCTGCGGCGAGCCGGTCGACGGATAGCCGGAATTGTTGTTGCAGGTGATCGCGCCGCTGCCGGTCTGGCTGCAGGTCTGCTTCGTCGTCGTCGTGGTCGCGACATTGGTCGTGGTGGTCAGCGTCTGCGAGCGCACGCTGTTGTAGCAGCCATTATAGTAGTGGCCGCCCAGGCCCGTGCTGGCCTGCGACTGGTGCGCGCTGGGGCAGATCAGGCCCGAGGACGGGATCGTCGTGACGCAATCATTGCCGCGGCCGCTGCTGCAATTGGCGTCGTTCGTCGCGCTGGGGGCGCAGGCGAAGCCGTTGCTGTTCCAGCTATAGGGACAGCTGGAGCCCGGCCCGACGCTGCCCGACGGCGTCGAGCTGGCCGGAGCCGCTTCCCAATCGGTCCAGTCGATCCAGGTCGCGCCGGCATTCGTGGTGCCGACATTCACCGTCTTGGAGAACGGGATGATCGCGGCGCGCACGTCGCCCGCGGTGGACGAGGCGTTCTTCAGAAGATCGAGCAGCTGATGCGTCGCGGTCTGCAGCGCGGCGATCTTGGTGGTGCCGGTGGAATCGGCCTGGGTCATCGAGCCGGTGTTGTCGAGCACCAGGCTGACCCAGAGCTTGTTCTGGCCCCACACCACGGTCGAGGAGGCCGCGACCGTCACGGTATGGATGCCCGCGACGTTGATCAGCGTGGTCGGCATCGGCACGCTGGTCGAGACGGTGACCTGTTGGCCGCTCTTGACCACCGTCACCGCGGCGGGCGTGCCATAGGCGGCATCGGTCTTGTAGTTGGCGTTGAAATAGTTCTGCGCCTCGGCCTGCATCTGCGCATCGGTGAGGCCCGAGGTGCTGGCCACCGCCAGCGCGCTGGCGTCGAGCGCTTCGGTGAGCGAGGATTTGACGATCATGGCGCGCGCCAGGTCGAGGCCGGTGCCGGCGGCGATCGTCACGGGGATGATCGAGATCGCGAAGATGGTCGCGAGATTGGCATCGGTGTTGCGCAGGAAGCCGCGCATGAGGCGCAAGGCACCGCGGAACGTCTCGGCTAGGGACATCGAACTCGACCCGGTGGAAAGACAGCCATTGCATCATTGCGCATTGCGGCTGCGAATGCCGGAGTTAACACCGAGCGTGGTTAGGCTCCCGTTAGCGATGGCGCGAAAATTCCAGTCGAAATAAATGAAGATTAGCGAAGCGTGAACGGCGCGCGGGGCTCGTAACCATTTGGTGCATGGTCTTGGCATCGGATTAAGGCTTTGGTGAGCATGAATGCGGCTTGTCCTTCGGTTTGGCGCGGCGAGCGCGTAAAAATCCGCGGGGCAAGAGGCTTAAGAAGATAAAGCCGTGACCGGCATCCGTTCCAGGATTGGGAATGCGGCAGCGCGCCTTTTGCGCCGGCTGCGCCGCGATTCGCGCAAGGGATCGGCGGCGGTCGAATTCGCCGTCATCGCGCCGGTGTTCTTCATCCTGCTGATGGGCATCATCGAGAACGGCATCCTCTATTTCGCCGGCGCCTCGCTGCAATACGCCACCGACAACGCCGCGCGCTATGTGCGCACCGGCCAGGCGCAGACCAGCAACATGACGCAGGCGCAGTTCCGCACCATGATCTGCAGCGACATCTCGCCGCTGCTGCCCTGCGATTCCAATCTGCAGATCGACATGCAGGCCTATACCGGCTACGGCGCCGCGAATTTCGCGACCGCGACCGATGCGAGCGGCAACCTGAAGACCTCGCTCAACAATTATCAGCCCGGCACCGCCTGCAACGTGGTCCTGGTGCGCGCCTTCTACAAATGGCAGGTGCTGACGCCGGTGCTCTCGACCTTCCTGACCAACGTCACCGGCGGCTATCACCTGGTCACGGCGACGGCGGCGTTCCGCAACGAACCCTTTCTGAACAATGTGGGCGGATGCTGAACCTGCTCGCCCGTTTCGCCAAAGCGCGCGCCCTCTTCCGCCGGGCGCAGGGCGGCCTTGCGGCCATCGAGTTCGCGCTGCTCGCGCCGGTGATGGCGGCGATGTTCCTGGGAAGCATCGAGCTGGCCGACGCGCTCAACTGCAATCAGAAGGTCACCGGCATGGCGGCGACCGCGGCCGACCTGATCGCGCAGGAGACCAACGCCACCAATGCCGACGTCACCAACGTGTTCTCGGCGGTGAACGCGATCGTCTATCCCTATCCGGTGACCGGCATGAAGATCGTGATCTCCTGCCTGACCGACGACAGCCATGGCGGCGGCAAGGTGACATGGAGCGACGCGCAGAACGCGACCGCGCGGACGGTGGGCAGCACGGTGACGGTGCCGTCGGGCGTGATCACCACGGGCGGCAGCGTGATCCTGGCCGAGATCACCTATCCCTACAACTCGCCGGTCACCGACTACATCACCGGCACGCTGAACATGACCTCGACCTTCTATGCGCGCCCCAGGCGCAGCACGACGATCACGCGCACGGCGTCGTAACAATAACCTCTCCCGTTTACGGGAGAGGTCGAAAACGCGAAGCGTTTTCGGGTGAGCGCACGGCGCGTAACGGTTCCCCTCACCCAGCAAAAACTAACGCTTAGCTGCGCTGCGCTCCGCTAAACGTAAGTTTTTGCGTCCCTCTCCCGCTCGCGGGAGAGGTAAAGGAGCGGCGCTCGCGAGCGCAGGATTACGACTTCTTCTCTCTCAGGCGCATCAGGCCTTCCTGCACCACGCTGGCGACCAGCTTGCCGTCGCGGGTGAAGATCGAGCCGCGGTTGAAGCCGCGCGCGCCCGACGAGCTCGGCGAATCCTGGGCGTAGAGCAGCCAGTCGTCCATCTTGAAGGGATGGTGGAACCACATCGCGTGGTCGAGGCTCGCCATCTGGATCGGCGAATTCCACGAACGGCCATGCGGCAGGAGCGCGGTGTCGAGCAGCGACATGTCCGAGGCATAGGCCAGCACCGATTGCTGCACGATCACGTCGTCGGGCACGGGGCCTGTGGCGCGGATCCAGACATTGTCGAAGGGCTCGCGCGGGGAGCGGTTCATCCAATTGTCGAGGATCACGGGACGCATCTCGATGGGGCGCGGCCGGGACATCCAGGCCTTCTGCTCCTCGGGCATCTTGTCCATCCACTGCTTGCGCGCCTCGTGCTCGTCCATCAGCGCATCGGGGCCGGGAACTTTCGGCATGTCGAATTGGTGCTCCAGGCCCTTCTCGGGCACCTGGAAGGAGGCCGACATGTTGAAGATCTGCTTGCCGTGCTGGATGGCGATGACGCGGCGCGAGGTGAAGCTGGCGCCGTCGCGGGCACGGTCGACCTCGTAGAGGATCGGGATCTTGGGATCGCCGCCGCGCAGGAAATAGGCGTGGAAGGAGTGACAGACCCGGCCCTCGACGGTCCGGCTCGCCGCAACAAGCGCCTGGCCGAGCACCTGGCCGCCGAAGACGCGCTGCATGCGGTCTTCCGGGCTCTGCCCGCGGAAGATGTTCTCTTCGATCTTTTCGAGGTCCAGGAGGTCGAGGACCTCCTCCATGGCGGTGCGTTTGGTCATGTCGCCGTCCATAAGCGCGCGCCTTCGCAGGCGCAAGATGGCGGTTTGTCGGACCCGGCCCGAAAAACTTTGCCCGGCCTCCGTCATTCCGTCATAAACCGTAGGCATTCCCTTCACACACGGCGAAAGCGGCGCATTTTCAAAGGTCTGCCATGGCAAATCAGCTTCTGCACAAAGCGGCGCATCAAAAGCCCGCCTCCACCAAGCGCGGCGCCCTAGAGCGGCTGTTTACGCTTATGTTTCAAGGGTTTGTCTACAACCAGATCTGGGAGGACCCGGTCGTCGACCTGGCGGCGCTGGACCTCAAGGCGCAGCATCGGGTGATCACCATCGCCTCGGGCGGCTGCAACGTCCTCAACTATATGGCGGCCGATCCGGCCAAGATCGTCGCGGTCGACCTCAATCCCAACCACATCGCGCTGACCAAGCTGAAGCTGTCGGCGCTCGAGCATTTCCCCAACTACGACACCTTCTTCCGCTTCTTCGGCCATGCCAACGACAAGGGCAATCGCGCGGCCTACGACAAATACCTGCGCAAGCACCTAGACGAGGAGACCCGCGAGTATTGGGAGAAGGACCGCCCGCTGCGCGGCCGCCGCATCAACATGTTCGGCAAGAATCTCTACCGCTACGGGCTTCTGGGCCGCTTCATCGGCATCCTGCATGCCGTTGCGAAGCTTCATGGGAAAAAACTGGAGCCGATCCTGTCGGCGCGCACGCCGGAGGAGCAGCGCCGGCTGTTCGAGCGCGATATCGCGCCCCTGTTCGACTACAAATCGATCAAGCTGCTCTCCAAGAGCCCGGTTTCACTCTATGCCTTGGGCATTCCGCCGGCGCAGTACGACGAGCTGGTGGCGAGCGGCGATCCGGTGGCGGTGTTGCGCGAGCGCGTCGAGCGGCTGGCCTGCGACTTCCCGATCAACGAGAACTATTTCGCCTGGCAGGCCTTTGGCCGCGGCTACGACACCGAGAATAAGGAAGCGGTGCCGAGCTATCTGCGCGCGGAAATCTACGAGGACATCCGTAAGCGGACGAACAAGGTCGAGGTGCATCACGCCTCGCTGACCGATTTCCTCGAGGCGCAGGCGCCGGGCTCGCTGCACCGCTATGTGCTGCTCGATGCGCAGGACTGGATGAACAACGACCAGATCACCGCGCTGTGGCGCGAGATCGACCGCACCGCCGACACGCGCGACGGACGGGTGATCTTCCGCACCGCGGGTCCCGACTCGCCCCTGCCGCGCAAGCTGCCGCCCGAGGTGCTGGCGCCCTGGACCTATCTGGAGGCCGAGTCGAAGGCCTGGCACGGCAAGGACCGCTCTTCGATCTATGGCGGCTTTCACGTCTATCACCGCCGGTCGCTGTCTTGAGCGAGGCGCCCGACCACGCCGCGCTGATGGACAAGGTCTATCGGCGTCAGCGCTATATCTATGATCTGACACGGAAATATTACCTTTTCGGGCGCGACAGGCTGATCCGCGAGCTGGACCTGAAGCCCGGCGCGCGGGTGATCGAGATCGGCTGCGGCACCGCCCGCAATCTGGTGAAGATCGGCCAGGCCTATCCGGACGCAAAACTGTTCGGCCTCGACGCCTCCAGCGAGATGCTGATCAGCGCCCGCGCCTCCGCTGCGCGTGCCAACATGCAGGACCGCGTGAAATTCGTGCAGGCCTATGCCGAGGATCTGACGCCGTCGCTGTTCGGCGAGAGCGCGCCCTTCGATGCGGCGGTGTTCTCCTATTCGCTGTCGATGATCCCCGATTGGAAGAAGGCGCTGCATGCCGCTCAGGCCAATCTGGCGCCGGGCGGCCGCGTTTATGTGGTGGATTTCGGCGATCTGACGGGGCTCGGCCCCATCGCAGAGCGCGTTCTGCGCTTCTGGCTGTCGCTCTTCCATGTCGCGCCGCGCGAGGAATTGCTGCACACCATCGCGCGCGGCGATGGCCGGGCGCCCTTCGGCAAGCTCGCTTTGCTGCCCGCGCGTTATGCTTTTGTTTGGAACGCGGAGCGAAATGCGGCGTTCTGGGACGGGGCCTTCCGGTAATTCCGGCAGGAACTGCTTTCGCGGGGCTTCGACACAGGTTAAATTGCCAGTAATCAGTTCGAAGTGTCGCGCCGTCTGAGCGTGAGGGGACCAATATGAAACTGCGTGTATTGCTGCTGGCCGGCGTTGCTGCGGCCGTTTTTGCTGGCCCTGCCCTCGCCGATGACGGCTGGTATGTCAGCGTCGCCGGCGGCTGGGTGAACGACACCGAAACCCATCTGCACTGGCTTGGACCGCCCTCGGGCAGCCTGACCTTCCCCTATCAGGACGGGTATCTCGTCGCCGGCGCGCTCGGCTACAAATGGCAGCATTGGCGGGTCGAAAACGAGCTCAGCTACTCCACGCACAATCCCGACGTGACCGGTTTCAGCGGCCACATCGCCGCGACGTCGGACATGATGAACCTGATCTACGACGTGCCCCTGTTCGACCGGCTGAGCCTGTCGCTGGGCGCCGGCGCCGGCCTTTCCGCGGTCGATGAGGACCTGATCGACCCGATCGGCGGCGGCACGCTGAAGCGCATCCGCGGCGAGCGCACCGTCTTCGCCTGGCAGGGCATCGCCGGGCTGAACTT
>Ga0206956_1136_pt1 | contig 18612 bp, 37 predicted proteins | sample Alteio_BWOrgHeat_35_FD_153252 | JGI IMG/M metagenome (GOLD analysis project Ga0206956, IMG submission 153252) | Enriched cells from forest soil in Barre Woods Harvard Forest LTER site, Petersham, Massachusetts, United States -... | ecosystem: Environmental > Terrestrial > Soil > Temperate forest >...
CGATTATTTGCCGATGGAAATGCCTAGCTGATTGCAGCCCATGCAGCTTTGCGCTACGCTGCATGATCGGCAATCCGCCGAGCCGTCCTGTCGCTTCCCGGCTGGACACAACCGAAAGGACTTCACACAATGGCAACCGCTCCAAAGCGCACGCGCGCTCCCGCTCCTGCGAACGAGACCAAAGCCGACAAGTTCAAGCGGCTTGGCGGCAAGCGCGTCGGGCGTGCGATCAAGGCGATCAAGGGCATCGGCAATCTGGCCGGTTCCGGGTACGAGTACACGGACGCGCAGGTTTCCGCGATCCGTGGGCATCTGGACGCGGCCACGCGCGAGACGCTGGACCGCTTTGCCAATCGCGGCAAGGTGTCTGCGAGTGAGATCAAGCTCTGAGACTTAACCGGCCCCGCGCGAATGCGGGGCCATTTTGCGAGGACTGGACATGGCTGATTATATCATCCGGGTTAACACTCCGGTAGAGGCATTACGCGAGGTTATCGCGTGGCACCGTTACCAAGCAGCGCTTTGCATTGACCGCGCACATAGCATCGCGGCGAAAACCAAGACACGGCAAAATCTAGTTGCCAAAGCTTCGCACCATAACTTTTCTGCGGATTTCATCGCGGCAATCCAAGCGGAGCCGCTATCATGATCCGTTACCGCGACTTGCGCTATCTCCCTTTCCACTCTCTCCGTCGCATCGCGGAGAGCTTGGCACGCGACATTGATGCGGGCGACAATAGCAAGCGTCATTTGCTTGATCTTGTGTTCGCCGTGATACAGGCGTTCTAACCCGCCACTCTCACGCTAACCTGCTTACAAACGTCCGCGCCTTCAATGACGCGGACGTAATTCGTTTCTTTCGTCAACGCCGCGACGAATGCGATGCAACCGTTTTTGGTCCGGGGAAAGTCATACATAGCCGGATCATACACGCAATCGTGGTCAAGCGCTGGTCCGCACGAAATGAACGCCATGAACACCAATTCAAAGCCGGTCATGGTTTCAGCCTTGCAGGCATCGGCACGGTTCCCGGGCGTAACATATTCAGCCCGACCGCGATGAATATAAATCCCAATACAATAATGATTGCCCGTGCGAAATAGTCCGCCAGTGATCCGCTGACGATTGCCTGTGACGATCCGCCCTGCCCCGGGTTAGGCGTCACGGTTATGCGTGGCGGGTTTGCCGATCCTCCGGGTGTGCTGATCGTGGTCCCGGCTATGCCGGTATTTGTCGCGCCGCCGTTGGCGTTCGTTGTGACGCCCGGGGTGTTGATTGTGTTGCCGGGTATGATGCTATCGCTTCCGAGTGAGAAGCCGGGCGTTCCCGGGCCTTGCGGGTACGCTTCGTAGAGCGCGTTACCCTGTCCGATTGGTGGCGGGAGAATGAAGCCCGGCATTACACATGCTTGACTGTCGGGCGCATGACATTACGGAAGAACCCGCGCGATGCTGATGACAACATATCTCGCGCATTATCGCTGATTGTCGGAGACACCGGCACGGGGCAATGCGCCGGTTGCATCATCTGCGCGAGCGCGCCTTCGTGTGAGAAGAACGGTTGAGCGTATTTCTGCATGACGCCGATGTCCGGGGCGACGACCGCCACTGGCGCGACCATGTAGCGAAAAAGATGCTGTTGCGAATTCATCTATTCATTCCCAGCGTCCGCCGCGTCTTGCATATCGATATATGCAACGTCTTCAACCACGCGCGTTCCCGCGCGGTGTTGCGGAATGTTGATGTCCCGGACATTCCAATCGGTCGGGATTTTCAATTGCGGCTCAATCATGCGATTGCGCTTCTCCAACACAAGCACGAACAGCGCCAGTGTGAGCAGGCTCGCAATGAAAAACCTATCCGAAAAGTCCATGCGAACCCCCGAATATTTTCGAGAATAGAGATTGCGTCGCAATCGCTTGGTTCGCACCAATCGCTTGACCGTACACGCCTGCGGCGATTTGCTGTCCTATCAGGTTCGTGTCCGCCTGATGGGTAGCAACCGCGCCAGCGGTTTGAATATTCAATGTATTGACTGCCGCCGCAGTCTGTATTTGCTGCGATTGCAGGCTCGCGGCCAAGTTGGATTGCAGCGCCAGCAAATTCGCATTGTTGTTAGAAGTTGTCATCTGAACGCGCCCGGACGTATCGATTTGATCAAGCGCGACTTGTGTTTGATTGTTGTTCTGTTTCACAAGCGCGTCCGCGACGATCTGATTGCTTTGTATTTGCGTCTGCGCAGAGATTGCCTGTTGCGCCGTTTGCGCGGCAAATCCGCTTTGTGCCACCTGCGCGGATAGCGTGTTGGCCAAATCGGTAGAATGTCCGGTAGTGGCAATGTTCAATGCTTGTGTTTGTTGACTGGCATTGATGTTGGCCAAATCGACATTCGCCTGCAACTCATTGGCGTTGTTCGTGGTGTTGGCCTGAATGCCCAATGCGGTCAACTGCGCGGCAAGAGTATCTTGCTGCGATGTTGCTTGCGCATTGATCGCCTGCGATTGTGTGGACGCTTGCTGTTGCGCAATATAGGCGTCCGTCGCCGCTTGCACATCGGTTGATGCGGGCGCTCCGCTTGCTGTCGTCGCGGACGATCCGCCGTGGAATAGCAGATAGAGCACGACGACGCCCACAACCACGATTGCGGCGGTTGCCTTCGGGTGTTCTTGAATGGTTTCGCCGATGCTCATAGTTCACCAGAAAATGACGAATATGTCGGGGTCACAGTAGTGATCTGGAATGTCAAACATTACTATGGACGCGATTTCTCCGTCTTCCCAAAACCAAAGCGGTGTTGTGGTTGCGACTTTCATGGCGCCAACGTTGGCCCCTGCGCGGGGATCATATTATACGCGCCGGGCGGTATCGCCCCCGCAACGGTCAATCCCAATGCTTGCGCGGTGTTCGGATCGACAAGCGGTTGCGTGGCAAATTGCCCTTGGAACGTATTGAGCGGCGGATTTGCCAGCACGGGCGCGGTAAAGTTCGCCCACATTGCCGGTTGCGTTTCGCGCAACGGACGGCGGATGAATGTCGCGCCGTTTCCGATGACGAAATCGTAGCGCGGCGTGCCATACGTTTCGAAGGCGTATTGCATCGCGCCCGCGTTGGGCAATTCCTTGCGTTCCCAAGTGAGTTGTCCGCCGCCGACAAACGCGGAACGGATAACCTCATGGGCGCGGCGCGCACGATGCAAGATATTCATCATCAGGCGTTAAGCCCCAAGTTCAAATTCAGCCCGCCCAATCCGCCAAGCCCGAAGCCGCTGTTGGACGGTCCGTTGACGTTGGGCGTTGCGGCGCGTCCCGTGATTGGCCCGGTTGCGGCGGACAGGACGTTGGAAAACGCGCTTCCCGTCGCGCCGATGACGCTGGACGTTTGCGCGTTTTTCGACACGAGAACAGCGATAATCGCAACGCCGATCACGCCCGCCGCGATGGTCACAAGAGGCTCAAGCACGTTGTTCATTGTGTTGCTCCTGATCCGATGCCGAAAAAGCGATTGAGATAGCTGTTCGCCGTTGCCTGCCCGGTTGACGTTGGCGCTTGGCCGAACAGCCCGGACGTGTTCGGGTTGGCGCTTCCGATCCCGGCGGTCGGCGCGGCGCTTGAGGACGATGGTAGCGCGTTGGGCGCGGCGGGTCCAGCCTTCATCGCCGCCTGAAACTGCGCGAAAAATCCCTTGTGGGAAAGGAAGATTGATAGCAACACAAGCGCCATCATGTAGCGCGAGATTGTTTGCAGCGTTTGAATGTATCCTAACGCGCCTATGACACCCAAGGCGAGAAGCCAATACGCGAAGTTGTTCGGCCCCTGAAACTCGCTGGCGATTTGCTTGCCGAATTGCGCATACGTTCCGCGCCCTCCGGTAATCACCATTAGCAATCCGATCAGGACAAGCGGATAACCCATGCTATGCCGCGCCCAATATCGCGCCCTGAATGATTGTTGACGTGATGTCCGACGATACTTTCGAAGCGGCGCTACCCGATCCGCCTTGTGACGGCGACAAAAGCAACAATCCGGCATATACCGGCAATTCGCCCTTGAGCGTTATGTAAACGAAAAACGCCGTGACGATAAAGCCGAATATAACGCCGGATTGATTGCCCACGATCCCATTTCCCTTCGATCCCCGGATCAAAGTGTCCGGGGATACGCGCCATAGGCGCTAGTTCAAATACACAATCGGCCCCACATTCGCCGTGAACGTGGTCGGGGGCGTAATCGCCGGGATCGTGGCGAACACGCCTGCATTCGATTGCGTAACAAGCCCGGCGAATGTTGACGCCGCAACCGTGCGAACGTTGTCCGTCGCGCCATTGCACTGGATACCGACGAAATACCGGCCCGGCCCCTGCACGGCGATTGACGATGTAAGCGCATACGTCTGGAACGCATTCGCGCCCGCTGTCGTCGCGCCCGCGAGCGCGCTTGTGCGCAGCACTGTCCCGGCCGAATTGTACAGGACGACAATGCAAGCATTCGTGCCGACCGTGCCGCCATTCAGCACGTTGATATTCGTCACCGTCATATCGAACGGGACGAAAATATTCATCAAGAATACTTGCCCGGAAATGTACGTTGTGGCGTTGCCGAACGATCCGTAGGCAACCGAGCCGATTGGCACCGTCTGCGGAACGGCCGTCCCCGTGCTGACGTTCGTTACGCCCTGCGCTTGAAAGCTGATCGGCGGATTGGAGAAATCCGTTGTGTTCTGCGGTTGAACGGACGTGAACGGCGAGACGAACGGGAAGCCCTGCGCGAGCGCAATGCGGGTTTCCGATGGTAGAAGCGCGAGCGAACACGCGCCAGCAAGCGCAAGCGCAAAGATTGCCGCCGAGATATGGCGCATACGCGCCCGGATATTGTCACGCATTTCAAGCTCCCTTGTGTGAAGTAGATGGGTCCCCGTTTTCACGGGGACGGGGCCTAAACAAGCCCCGTTTTTTGCGCGAGCATAGGCCATTTCGCGCCGACGAAATAGAAATGGTAGAAGCGCGAGCGAACACGCGCCAGCAAGCGCAAGCGCAAGCGCAAAGATTGCCGCCGAGATATGGCGCATACGCGCCCGGATATTGTCACGCATTTCAAGCTCCCTTGTGTGAAGTAGATGGGTCCCCGTTTTCACGGGGACGGGGCCTAAACAAGCCCCGTTTTTTGCGCGAGCATAGGCCATTTCGCGCCGACGAAATAGAATATGAGCGCGAACGCGATAAGTCCGAAAGTCACGCGCGGCATAGCGGTTCTCCCTTTGCCTATTACGATGTCCGCACAAGATCGGAAATGCGATACAGAATGATATTCCATAGCGCGATTATCACGATCAAAAGACCGATGAAAAGGAACCATTCCGTTGCCGTCATATCAACGGAAAACGGGTGTTGCGCCCATGCCTTGAATTTATCCCACATAGCGCATGTTCCTTAAGCTCTGGCGGGGCGCGGATTGCGGACGGTGTGCCCCGTCAACTTTCCGCGCCCCTTTCCGGGCTGGACACCACGGAACCTTGTTTATGGGTCCCCGGATCAAGTGTCCGGGGACGAACTAAACCGGCCGGATTGCCGGTTTAGTTCGCTTGCAGCGACGACGCCCCGGCAACGCTGTTGATGACGGCCAGCATTTCCCATCCTATCAGCACGTTCGCGGGCGCGTTAACGACGCTCGGATTGATGACAAGCTGCATGTTGCCATAGGCCGTCGTGTTGATCGGCGACACGCGCGTTTCCACGCAGTAGGCGCCAGGCGGTAAATCGTCGCCGATGGTGTTGCGCGTCTTGAGCGAAATCGTCTGCGGATCGACTTGCAAGAGGAACACAAGGTTCGCGGCCTGTATGCCGATATAGTTGATGTCGGAGCCGATGTTCTGTTGCCCGCCATTGTCATACAGCGCGGTCACGGAAAGGATACTGCGGAAGTTCGGATATTGGATGGGGAAATCCTGTCCGACCGTCAAGCCCTGCACGGACGTGTTCTGCAACAGATAGCCAGTCGCCAGATCGAAATACGGCAGGATCGGCTGACCATTGCTGGCGAATGGAAGTTGGTCAAGATAGATTTGATGCACCTTGACGGTGACATTCGAGAGCGTTCCAAGCGCCGCCGTGGTCGATTGATAGGCGGCCTGCGTCGGATCGGCGCCCGTGGCGACGAAGAAATTCGGATTGATCGTGTATGACACTTGCCACGTCGCATTGACGACTGCCGAATAGACCGCGCCGCGCAAATCCACGTCCGAATATGCAAGCGGCAATTCGTAGAACATGCGGAACGTTTTCGCGCCCGTTCCCGCGTTGACGCTGGCTGCCCCGTTGTTGACTTGCAGATTGCTCCCGAAATTGACCGGCGCATCATTCAAATACGATGCGCCGTAAACCATCTGGCGGCGCAACGATGCGAGCGTATAAAGATGCCAGCCCGTGGTGTTGATGCGATTGTAATTCGCAAGATCGGTGACGGTCACTTGCGAAAGCACATTCGCCAGTCCCCACTTGGTCAAATTCTGCGTTTCCGCGCCCGTTGCCGCGACTGTGCCGGTCACTTCCAGCAACAGCCGTTTGGCCATGCCGATATTGCGAAGCTGTACGTTCTGCGGAATGCCGACAATCGGCGCGGGCACAACGTTCGTGTTCGTGATTTGCCACATTTCGCGGGACGATTGGATAATCAGGCTCCGCGCCTGATCGTTCATCGCCTGCGTATATTGCGGTTGTTGCGCTGCGGCCATGTAAAAATCTCCCGCGTTTTACGATGCCGGAACCGGCAACGGATTTCGATGGAAAATAAGCGCGAGTGCCAGCCCTGCGATGTACACCATCAAAAGCACAATAATCCAATTCCACGGATTGGACAGTATTGCGAAATTGACGGGGATTTTTTCGATCATGTGTAGGCGCTTCCGCTACCTACATTCGCGGTCCCGCTATAGTGGCGAACCGCGCTGGAAATCATGCCGATAACGAACATACCGGCGAACGCCATGAGAACAACGGTAATCCAATTCTCTAGCGTCCATTGGAGATATACCTTGCTCTCACCATCCGCCATCGCAAACCCCAATTCAAATCATCACGTGCCGTGGTCGCAAGCGGGCATCGATCGTTTCGACGATGATGTCCGCGCCCGGCACAGGGGGCAGGATTGCATAGGGCCAAGGATCATCGGCCCGATGGTGTTTGGGACTGTACCAAAAGGAATGGTAGTCCTGCAAGCGCCTTTCTAGCATACCCGGCGGCGTGAATTCTGAAACCCGTTGCACGTCTTTCCTATCGTTGAGACGAAAGACGGACACGTAAGCCGCTTCCGTAAATACGCTGCGTGAAACATCGACGGGACGCTGCGATGTCGTGATAACGGTAATACCAAGCGAGCGCCCTTGCGCCAAGACATTGCGTAGCCACGCCTTGTCCGGGACGAGATAGCCCTCGTCAATATAAAGTCCCGCGTTGCCATTGTGCCAAAGCCGTTCTAGCCAGCGTTCTACCTCATCAATCTGATCCGGCCTAGGCCGTACGATATACAAGCCCGGATCGGATGGCAGGCTTTCGTTAACGTCCAATTCGCGAATGCGTTGCAACCGCGCGAAGATTTCTTCATGCTTATAATCGATGATGAATTGCGGGCGCAAATGAAAAGGCGCACGTGACAAAAGAAATGCCGAAAGTGTGCTCTTTCCGCTTCCGGTAGTGCCCAAGACAGCGGTGTGATAGCCTTCTTCCGGGAACGTGAATTTCATGACGAATGCGGGGCGTTTTCGGCTCTGGCGATTTCGGTTTGCCGTCCTTCTTCCTTGCCGGTTGCGAATGCCGCCTTGTCGGTAGCGGCTAGCAATTTCTCCTGCATTCCATTGGTCGAAGCCTGTAGTGCTCGCGTATCGTTTTTGATAGTGTGTGTATCGTTTTTGAGAATTTCAATATTAGTCGCGTTTGTCGTCGAAATATTGCGCTGACGATACGAAAAATACGCCGTGACAGCTTGTGCCACGGCGATAATCACCAATCCTATGGTGTTGATGTCAAGCATTCATCCGCTTGCTTGCGTATTCCGATCAGGCGGAGTGGCGGGCAAAACCGAAGGGTTAACCAGCCCTTCGGCAGGTGTGCCCTTGACGATTGCGCCGACGATCTGCGGCGCGAATTGCTTTACTTCGGAAGCAAGCGCCTTGATCGCGGCCGGATCGCCCGCGTGGCTTGCCAGCTTGTCCACAATACCGTTGATCGCGTTTTCAGCCGCCGCCTGAAATGTTGGCGTCGAAAAAATCTCGCGAATGAATGGCGCGGCGGTCGTCACCCATGACCAAAAATTTGTCATTACGTCTTCTCCTATATGGAAGCTGTTTTCGCCGCTCCCGAACGCGATCAAAGCGAAAGGGTGTTTACACCCGTCTTAATGCTACATAGCGCTAATGCCGCTTACCGCCCATCAACGGATGATCCGGCGGGAATTCAATCGTGCCGACTCCCGGTATTTCGCCCGTGCGAACGTCTTTCGCAGGCTCGCGCGGGCGCATTTCTGTCGGTGCCCCGTTGATGTTGGGAGGGGGCGGTGTCATGGTCGCGGGCTGGCCCATCGATGCGCCTTGCCGCGCGCGCTCACGCCGTTCGTTTGCGGTTCGCATCTTGTAAAGCACGATCCGCGCGCCAATCGCAATCGAAACTTGCGATCCCAAATTCATCACGGCAGCATGCGCAGGATCGAGCGCAACAGCCGGGTAATATTTGGCAACATCCGCATACGCGGCGCCGATGTCATGCGCTTCCTTTTGCGACAAATCGAATTCAGGAATACCGGTCAACCATTGCAACGAAGCGTTGATGCCAAGCAACAGCTTTTCGACGCCGCTTATATCAATCGGTGGCGCTTTGTTTCCGGAGCCGGGCGGGCGTCCGCGTTTGCGCCGGATGGGGTCGCTTGCGGAGAAGGTTCCGGTTTCGCCGCTGACGGTGCTTCCGACGGGTTCGGAGTGCCCTCCGGTTTGGCTTCCCCAGTCGGTTGTTTCGGGTCCGCTTCCGCTGGCGGTTTCGGTTCCTCGTTCGCTGGCGGTTTCGGTTCGTTGTTCGGCGGCACTGTTGTCATTAGTTTCTCCACTTTTTGCGCCAATGTCTGCACTGACTGGCGTAGCTCCGCCGTCGACGTTTCCAGACTGTTGATGTCGTTTAGGAGGGCGTCCGCGCGGTCGTGGCATTCGGCAATTCCCTCTTCTGCATCGTCAAGGCGTTCTGTGATTGTAGCATCATCGGCGTTCCCGGCCAAAGCCTGATCTGCCGCTTCGCGCGCTGCGGCAGCGTCGGCCGACGCCTTGTCCAGAGCGACCGCGACCGCGTTGCCCGCCGCTTGCGCTTCCGTGGTCATGCGGGAAAGCCTTTCCGAAGCGCGGTTTTTATCCGCTCAATCTCAGCGGATAGCTTGCGAATTTCCCAATGCAAACGCTGCGGCGTCGGGTTTAGATCATTTTCCGGAGCGGACGTGGCGGTATCGTTGATCGCATCGCCAATCGTTTCGATGAAACGCTGGAAGTCCTCAACGGTTGCGCCATTTGTCCATGAAGGCGCGAAACTCTCCCATGTCGGGATGCTCCGCGAGCGCGTTGTGAATGGTCGCCGTGTCGATTGCCGGGCGGTTTTCCAGCACTTCGATGCGGTATTTCAATTCTTTGACAAGCCGGTAAAGATCGTCAAGCGGACCGCGCTGTTCATTGCCCGCCTGTGGTGTCAGACGTGGCACGAATGCTTTCTCCTGCGATGCGACCAATTCCTGCGCTTCGTTCCGCGCCTGATTTGTCACTTGATTGTTGTCCATCGTTCTCTCCGGTTAAAAGGTTTTCAATGCGGATTTGCCGCGCTTCGATGCGGTCAAGCTGATCCTTGAAAGCTTTGACCATATTGCCGAAATTGTCAATATGCTCCGTAAGATCGGGCGCCGCGCTCTTGATCATTTCGGCGAACATTTTCTGAATTGCGGGACTGTCCAGCAAGCCCATTTTACGCTCCTAGTTCGGGTTGAATGTATAACCAAAGAAACACGTTATTATTATCGCGTCGGTAGGCAAGTTTCCGCTTGTGACGAAGTTATAAGCGGATGTGGCATCCAACTTGATATTCATACCGCTTAATGGCCCCATCAAATGTAGATTTTTCTCAACAGTATTATACAGAAACGATCCAAAAAATACCGGCCCGCCTGTTGGGCTTTCCAGCGACCATCCGATATTTCCGGTTCCTACATCTACAATCGGACTGCCAACGATGTCCGCGTGTGTGATATATAAGAAACCGGATGGTCTAGGTGTGTTGAATATTTGCGCCGAATTGTTTCCATTGTGAATGCGACAATCGAACGACACTGATATAAATTGATCACCTAATGCGGGCGTTCCATAGTTGCTGTTTTGAATGTTGAGCGAGCGAGCTAGATTTGCGCTTGCTAAAAACTGCGCATTGCTTATTTGGTTATCAGTATACGGCGGGATGGGAATATTCGTCACGTAAATTGAACATGATGGAACAGGCGTCGAAATATTTAACGCCGCCACTGTTAAATTGTCGTCATTGGTCATGACCGGGTAAAATCCCGCAGAATTCGGTTGTGCTGTGACCGTGAAAAGTGTATCTGGAAACTGCACAAATACCGGAACGTTGCTGTTCAAATTATCGATATATACGGAACGTATTTTATCTAACAAACTTGTAGACATGGTTCCAAGATTAAACTGGACATTTACCGCAACGCCCTTATTCACCGGCGCCCCGTATGATGTCCAATCGAAGTGAAGCGGGACGCACTTGCCCTGTATCCCGCCAAGCTGAATTGCGATGGCGTATGGCGTTCCGATATACTGGAAACCTTGCGCAAAACCTGCGAAGGAAATCGACATTCAACGCCCCGGAATATAAGTAACCTGCGAGGCGGGCGGTTGCAGAATATTAGCCGGATATGGCGAACCGCCATGAACGTTGGGGCCTACTAATACATTCGTGCTGTTCGGGCCGATGTTGACGCCGCATGTAGCGCTCAACAGCGTGTTTCCGACAACCGCGAGCGTATTGATACCGTCAAGATAAAACGCGCAACCACCTTGCACTTCATTGTTGGCAACGATTACGCCCTGCATCCAAACCGTCGCGCCTAATCCCGATCCTACGCCGTCCGTCCGAAAATACAGACAATACGCTCCGCACTTGTTGCCCGTGAATGAGAAATGCTGAAACGTCACGGACGTATTTTGCCGCTGTATCCAAGCGCCGGTATTACCCATCGTATCAAAACTATTGTCAGCAATACCTAGTTGCGAGGACGGCCCCAAATTCGCAAGTATGCCATCAAACAAGCACGCAAAATCGTTGTGGTCGATCTTGCCGCTGACATCGACAATAAGACCGCGCCCCAACAGCGGGCAAACGCTGGTCGCGTTCAAATAGTTCGTGATCGCGTTGTGATGTATTTTCCCGCCGCCTCCGTCCGGGTAGTTTAGGTATCCAAGATGAATTCCCTCAACTGCGAAATTCATCACACGGACATTGTAAATCGTCGCGCCCGCGTCACGGGTGTAAATCCCAGCGGGCGCATTGTAGATTTCGATCCCGTGAATATCCGGCTGCGTTAATGCTGTGGGCGCGGTTGCTCCTGTCGCATTAGATTGCGACTGCATTCTGATCGCGTAAACACCTGTATAAGGTACATACGGAATTGCAGGAACCGGAACGCTTGTGAGCGGCGGATATTGTATGGTAAAATCCGCGAAAATTGCTTTAGCATTCGTGGTCAATCCGGGTGAGTTTACCAGCGGATTGACCGCTTGCGTTTGCGATGTACCGGGCGGATTGTAAAACACCGCGTCGAATGACGACGAAACCGGCAACAGCGCGGAATTGTTGGCGCCGTCGCCCGTGAGCGTCACGTTTCCTTGTGCGATTACGCTCGCATTTATCGGGCAAAATCCATGAAATCTTACAATCCCGCCGCCGCCCGGTTGCGCCGTGACAGTGCTCGCCAGCAAGCCATTAAGCCCGGGCGTATCTGTCGCCGCAACGCCCGTGCAATTCCAAATGCTGACAACCGGGGGCGCCCATGCATTGCCGCATGCGAGCGCTAATAGCGAAACTGATAGTAAAAAACGGCGCATATCACAACCTTTATTGAATACGTACCGCGATCAATTGCGTGGCATTGTTGCCGTCTGGGACGATGTCCGCCGCCTTGACCGTGGTTGTCGCATCGGCGGCTTGACAGGATAGTGTCAAATTAGCGGTCGGGCTGGATACAATGCCGATCAGGTTTATTTGATCATCGCCGCCCGCGACCGTCCGCGTTTGCGATCCCGATGTCACAACGTTCGCGCCGTGGCGTATTTTACAAGTCAATTGCTGCGCCGTCGCACTGCTATCGAGATATTGCACTTGCGCCATGACAAGCCAAACGCCACTCGTTCCCTGCGTCAAATTGATAACGTCCGTGAAGCTACCGTTCGCAATCGCGGTATCGATGCCGAGTAACACGTTCTGTTGCGTCAAATTCGCCGCAACCGTGCAGGTTCCTGTCGTGGTTATCGTGCAGGTTCCAGATACGGCAATTCCCGTTCCTTGCGCGATGGTTGCGCTTGTGACGGTTCCTGATCCAGCGGCGCCGCCGTCCTGTGCGTTTCCATTAGCGTCGAATGTCGCGACATGATTAAGCGTCGGCGCGGCCCCAGCGAACGTCAAGAATTTCGCGGTATTTCCCTGAATTGTTCCGCTGGTAAATGGCGACGGCAATCGCGCGGTATTGAGCGTTCCCGCGCTGATATTGTTGGCGTTCGTGGCATCGGTCGAACATGACGCGGCGCCGTTGGAAAGATCGGCGCAAGCCGCCTGAGAAACAACGCCCGCGCCGTTACCTTTCAGCGCGCCGCTGATCGCGCCCGCGCCGCCGCGCGCGGAGGCTAACGTTCCGGACGTAATGTTGCCGGCGTTCGTGGTGTCTGTGGTCGCCGATGCAGCAAAGCTCACTCCATTCGTTTTCGTGCATGTGATTGTTCCTGCCGCAACGATTGTGCAGTCGCCGCCCATCGGTACGCCGACGGCTAGATTTGCAGCACTTCCGACAAAGATATTATTCTGTGTTAGCGCGTTGGATAGCGTGCCGCATACCGCGCCGCTTGTCGTGATCCCGACAACATTGCCGCCGCTCATAACCCACTTGACGCAATCGTTGTTCGAAGGCGTCGGCGCGACTTGCTGCACGCCTGGATTGCTGATTTGGGCATCGGCTATTTTAGGCGAGAATAGCGCGATACCCGTGAAAAACAACGATCCGCCAGCGACCAATCCAACGGTTAAAAGATCGCGAAAAATACTAGTTTTGCGCAAAGCCAATGATGCCTCCCATGTTCACACCCACGCTTGACGACATAACGAGATTATCGCCCGGCAATGTCGTCATCCACGGAATGCCACTCGGTTCCATCGTAATCGATCCGCCCGCGAACATATTGAATGTGCCGGTAAGCGGCTTGTTATTCGCGCTTGGCCCAGACCAGAATTTTACGTTTGTGGCGGCGCCAAATCCCATGATTTGACGGTAAAGCTTAATCGTCGTGTTCGACACACCAAGCACAAGCACATTATCGGCCGCCGCAAGCGGCTGAAATTCAAGCGGCGAATTCGTCAACGGCGGAACGACCGTCACGCCCGGAACCGGCCCCCACACCATCAAGTCTTGCCGCGAATTCGAGAAGCAAATAGGGATTTTAATTCCGGGCGTCGTGGTCGCGGTATATTCAACCGGCCCCGCTTCGATGACCGGGTAAACGCCCTGCGTCAACGCCTGCGCGACTATGCGCGTTTGCGATTTGCGAAAGATGATGATCAGCGCGGCGTTGTTCTGCGAATTGTCGATAAAGACCGATTTTACGCTCTCGATTTCGCTGGCGGATTGCTCCGCGAATAGCGTGTCGCTTACCGTTCCAAGCGTCGTGAAATCCAAGATAACCGGCAATTCCCGGTTGCCGGATTTCGGGTACATATTATCTGCGGTTTTGAATGCCACGCGCATAACTTGCGATCCCTTGCCGTTGTCTCAAAGGCGCCGTTGCCCGAATGCGCCGTGTCAGATAGTTTTGTTGCCCGATTTTGGAGAATGTCGGCGCGCGATTTATTGCGGTTATTATCTCTCCGTCCAGCAAGCCCAAGTATCGCTTCCATGTCGCCGCATTGGCGACTTCCCATTGATCCCGTGACGGTTCAAGCAATTCGATCCCGTCGCGGTCGCATGGCCGAATTCTCAAGTCCGCGCCTTTCGATCTTACCTTAAGCCGCTTCTCATCGCCAGCCCCTTTGCCGGTCACGGAGCAAGCATAGGTTTTCTTGCCGATTATGATTACCTCGTCGAACGTTTCTTCAATGTCCCAAGCGCCGAGTTTCTTCGCGTCGATTTCGACGCCAACTAGCTCGCGGCAAATCAGGCTGTCGGTATCGCAATAGATTGGATCGAGCGCATTCACTTTAGCCTCAAGCAACACCGCACGCGCCGCGCCGGTTATGCTTGCGCCCGTGCCGACGTTGTTATAGCGCCGTCCGGGCGACGGTCGCGCCCATACGTCGAATTTGTCGGTTCGTTCGACGGGCATTGAATAAGTATGAATTGTATCTGCGTCCGCGCCATCGATAAACTCGAACCATTCTTTAGGAGGCATTTCACCATGGTTGACATAATAATATTCCTTGAACCGGCGCGGATTTTGCGCGGTCTTGCCGTAGGAATTGTTTTGCAGATACTTCAGAAATATGTTCTCTTTCTTGGTTTCCTCGTATTCGTCGCAGGTTTGATCGTCTTTCAGGCGTTGCATTATCTCTTTCGTTTCTTCCCGGCGGGCATACATTGGCAAAATAAACTTGGAAAAATCCGTTCGTTCCAGATTGTCAATGCACCAATGAATTTGCACGTCTTCAATCAAATCATATTTCAACGCGGTTTCGTATTCCCAAATCGTCGTCTTGAACCGCCCGTGGCAATCAGCCGGGACTAGCTCTCCGGTTTCCAGCCGGGTAAACATCGCGCCATAAGAGCGGCACGACAAATCCAGAAATACCGTGTTCTCGTTCGGCAATCCGCGATGCCACACATATTCGCGGCCTATCGGGTGTTTGCGTGTTGCCATGACGAACGGATACATGCTGTTCACATCGTAAAGCCGATATGGCTTCTGCCAGCGATGACTTTCGAACAGCCCCAAACCGCCGACGCATTCGACGCGCCCGCCGATAAAATACTCACGCAACGCGGTGTCCATGCTCTCTTTAATTGGCGCAATCTGGTAGTGTTTCTTTAGCTCCCGGAAAGCGGCTTGCCCGATGCTAATGCTAATCCCAAATTCCTTGGTAAACCTCTTGATGAAATCAAAAAGATAAACGCAATCGGAATGCTGGTATGCGAGTATTTCTTCGCGATACTTATTACGATTGTGTTTGTGCATTTTTTGATACGAAAACTTATCCTTTTTCCATGCTGAAAGCTTCTCAGGAAGAATGTGAAGGCTATCGCGTATTTCGTGATTTCCCACTCGCGCGGACATGATAGCTCGGCCTTTGAATTTAACCGTTCCCCGTAGCTTGTGTACAAAATACATGAAATCAAACTTGCCCCCGTTGTGGGCGTATATTGTATAACTATCTGGCAACGCTTCGATTGCTGCGAATACTTTATCGATAAGGCTTTCATAATCTTCGTCCCAGAATGCAATTGCGCCGAATTGATCCGAGTACAATTCGCAACAGAACGGGTAAATCTCTTCTCTCTCGTTCGTGAACGGATCGGTCTCAAAATCCAATACCGCAATGTTCCTAAGTCTCGCCTCACGTTTTACGCTCCGGTATTTGTGCTTGTATTCGCTCTGCGTTAGCGCGCGTTCCCCATCGGGAGGGCGCCCGCGCTTTGGCGGGGTAAAACCGCGCGCCTGTATCTCCGCGAATGCGGCGTGCAAATCCATCGGGCGCTACCGCTTGGATTTGCGTTTGCGGTTTCTCTTGAGACGCCTGACAGCCGCGCGATATTCGCCCTGCACTTGCTTCTGGCGGCGCGATCCCTCTTTGAACCGCTCAACTTCAATATAGTCCTCAATATCCTCGAATTCGATTTCATACTTTTCGAGGTAGAACAGCATTTCGTCAAAGCTGGAAAACGTCTTGCGTTTCAGCTTTCCTAGACCGCGCTTTCTATGCGGTAAAGTGTAGTAGACTTTTTCCCCGGAGCGCGGCGCGGTGAATTTGTCGCCAACGGTCTTTTCTATGCGTTGCCCGTATTGCGTCCGCGTTGACTTGATAGTGTCGTTTTCAACGCGAAATTTCTCGCCTTTCTCGCGCGGAATAACGACAACCCGGCCCTGTCCGCCCTCGCCGATCTTGGCGCGGATTTCCTTGGCTTTGGCGGCGTTGGAAAGCTTGACCGCCGCCGCCTTCCCGGAAATGACGGAACGGTATTTGTAGAATTGATTTTTGACGTAATTCGAAGGCGCTTTGTCGGGGTTAATTTTCCCCGAAATCAGCCCGGATTTCTGTAATTTTATTATCTTGCCGCGCGTGATCGCGCGTTGACTAGCGCTGCGGCGCTTGCTATATGCCATGCGTTGGCCCGCGATCCCAAGTCTGGCCCGACAACCTCAAACCCGGACGGGTGCCTGCCCGTCCGGGTTTTTCTTTGTAGCGCTCCGAGAGGGCCGGGCGCAAGACGCTAGGCGAAGGGGTCCCAATCGGGCGGGACACAATGCGAGGGCGTCAGCCAGAAACCCGGCACGATCAATTCGCTATTACCATCGCTTTCCGGGATTTTCGTTCCCGTGAATATTGCGATTGATAGCGGCGAATGACAACCGCGCTCCCATAGCTCGCTTGCGATTTCCTTTAATCGCTTCCGAGCTATCATTTTTTCGGCCCGGCAAGCGCCTTGCGCTTCTCCGCCGTCACTTGCGCAGCGCGCTGCATGATGTTGTCCAGCGGATGCGCGCCGACGAATGGCGTTGCTGGCGTCACTTCCCACGAATACCCGGCCGGGTTTTTCGCGTCAACGGTTGACACTTCCAACGCGAATTCCAATCGCGCCTTGGGATCGTTTTCAATCAACTTGCGGTATTGCTCCGCAATCAGATTGTGGAAAGCGTCGGGCATGAACAGCACGCCGCTCTCCAAATCTTCCCCGTTCGCGTCGGCCGGAACGGCAATGAACGCGCCTTTCAGGCCTTCGAATGTCTCTTCGCCCTTGGCGTCGGCGCGCTCGATAAACCCGGAAACCTGCCCGTAAATGGTGCCCAACATATAGCGCCCTTTCGCGAGCGCTTTTGCGGCAGGGTCCATTGTCTTGATCCCGGCCGGATTTCCGAGCATTCCGAGTGTGATCTTGCCGCGCTGCGCACGGATTTTCTGTTCGGTTTCAGCCATTGTGTCAGCCCTTAAATGCGAGCGGTTGAAAGCAGTATCGCGATGCCCGCGAAAAGCACGATACCGGGAACGCCGAATGTGATGTACATCACAATCAGCAAGGCGAGAATAACGAGGAATTCGATGGGGATCAGGATGTTGAAGCGGAGCATTTCCGTTTCCATAATTGCCACCATCGGCGCGGTTTATTTCGCGCCACGGTAAGATCAGACAAGGCTTGTTCGGCGGCCGTCGCATGACGAACTTCCGCGATCAGACGCGCGGGTGTATTTGTTACAACCGGGAAGTCTGGAATTAGAAATGATTTCTCCCCGTTCCAGACATTAGGATCGCGGTCTTTCGGATATATGTTACCATGCTCCGTATCGCTCCATATTTTCATGGTCCAGCCCTTATTTCCCGCACGCCAATATCAGCGGCGGAGAGTTGCGGTTTGCCCAACATTTCCCTCGCGAGTTTCATGCAGATTTGGCACAACGAAACGTCATACACGACCGCGCGGAAATATTGCACGCGAACGGTAGACTGGCAAAGCGTTTGTGGCATGTCGGATTGTGTGTCGTGCAAGTGTGCGCGGGTTAACGAGGGCGTGGTGCAGCATTGGAAGCGGTTCATTTGAACCCCAACACGATCATTTCCATTTGTGTCAACTCGCGCAAATTCACAACGTCGATTAGCTCGAATTCAGGACGCGCGCCCGCGTCGTCAATCTTAACAATGGCTTTCGTTATCGGATGCACCTAACGCTCGCGCAAATGAAGCCGCATCGATACGGAATGTACGTCCGTTTTCCGATCAACGCCATGTTCGATATGCCACCAATTCTCGATTGGCTTCACGAGCTTAAATCCGGCGAATTCGCAGAGAAAACCCCGGGTGAACCGTGGCTGATTTGGGGGCGCGAATGCTGACAAACGAAATGTACACCATTACATGGTGGTCTTGCATTGAATTCCAAGAGCGCGCCGACTTCGCCTATCGCCGCGCACAAATGGCAATCTCAATAGGCTCTATTTCAACCGCCAAAACCATGCAACTCATCGCGGCTGACTACGCGCTGCAAGCCCGCCTTCGTTTGCTGGCCATGATCGGCGAATAATCCATGTGCCCTTTCGCCTTCATTCTTTTCGAGATTACCGCTTTAATGCGGCACATGGTTGACGATGAAACCGCGTGGGAAGATCGCAAGCGTCTAGCGCTGAAACTAAT
>Ga0206956_1119_pt2 | contig 18247 bp, 14 predicted proteins | sample Alteio_BWOrgHeat_35_FD_153252 | JGI IMG/M metagenome (GOLD analysis project Ga0206956, IMG submission 153252) | Enriched cells from forest soil in Barre Woods Harvard Forest LTER site, Petersham, Massachusetts, United States -... | ecosystem: Environmental > Terrestrial > Soil > Temperate forest >...
AGAGTCCGCACGCGCATAATTAGCAGTCCGACAAGCATCCGATAGCAAATCGAAAACGCAAGGTCCCTCGGCTGCGAATCATCGCTCGCGAGCGAACGATGATTCTTCGCTCGGGACGACAGGGCGTGGTGGCGAACGGTGGCGCTGGACTCTGCCCCCGGCCGCCCTTGGCAGGAAGGCACAAAGGACGACATACGCCAGGCAAGAAGACAACGTGGGAAACTCTCATAGCGAAGGATACGCATCACGCACTTCGCTGATTCCCGTGACTTTGGTCGAAGTCTGATCGCCGTGAATCTCTTCCTGCGGTTCAGAGTCCGTGATACCCGAATGGGGGCTGGCCCGCCCGCCCAGAGGTCAAAACGTGTAACGGCCTTCCATGAGAAGGCCGGTCCAGGTCAAGTAGATTTTGATTTGCCCTTCCTAAAATCCTCCCTTTTCTTCCTGGTGGAGGGTTCGCAGAGCGGCCCGGAGCGGTCGAGGGCGCGTTCTTTGCGGCGTCAGCGAACCCTTGACGGCGAGGACCGCTCTGTCACCATTCCGCCAGGGAGGAAAGGGAGCGATTGCTTGGATTTTTGGCTTCGTCCTATCTCCATTTTGAATTGTAAGTGACAGCTCGGAATTCTGGGGTGCAAGCGCCGTCGGAAGACTCCTGAAGAACTCCTCACTTCCCGGTTGGACGGGCAAGATATAATGTCTCGTTGGCCTTGGGATTGTTGGTTTTCCTGGTATCTGCCTGGTTGTTTTCTGCCATGGGAACTTTTGCCTGGGGGTACCCGTATCTGAGGGTGTGCCCCTGGAGCTTCTGGGCTTGGTGTACCGCAGAACGGCGGGGAAAGCCAGGACGATGAGACGCAAGACATTCCTGTCCTGCCGTTCAAGAAGCTGACAAGGAACGCACGATCGCCTGATTTACGAACGTCTGATTCATGAGCACCTGATCTATGAAGACATGGAAAAAAGTTGCGATTGGGGCTGGGGCGGTGGTTGCGGTTGCCGCCATTGCGGGGATTGCGGTTTATCAGAGCCACAAGAATGTGGTCACGGTACAGACGGGCAAGGCGCAGCGGATGGATCTGGTTGCGGTGGTGAGCGCGTCTGGTGAAATCAAACCGAAGACTTACGTGAATATTGGCGCCAACGCTTTCGGCAAGATTACCAAGCTGTACGTTAAGGAAGGCGATCAGGTGAAGCGCGGCCAGATGCTGGTGCAGTTGGAGAACGTGCAATCCGCGGCGGATATGGATGCGATGCAAGCTTCGCTCGATGCGGCGAAGACGGACGCTGTGGCCTCGGAGGCCGGGCTTAATACTTCTGCGGCTGATCTCAACCGGGCGAAGTCGGATGCGGAACGGTCAGACCTTGACTGGACCCGCGCGCAAGGTCTTTACAAAGATGCGTTGATCTCGAAGTCGGATTACGACATGCAGAAGGCGAATCACCAGACGGCTGTGGCCGGATTGGCGCAGGCGCAGGCGCGAGTGGCACAGGCGAAGGCGCAGAAGGAATCGGCGGAGGGGCGCATTGAACAGGCCAGCGCCAATCTGACTCATGCGGCTGACGTTTTGAAGAAGACGACTTATCAGGCTCCGTTTGATGGAGTGATCACGAATTTGCCGGTGCGCGAAGGGGAGACCGTAGTCATCGGAATCCAGAATGCCCCGGGCAGCACGCTGATGACGCTGGCGGATCTGTCGGTGATTACGGCTGAGGTTAAAGTGGATGAGACGGACATCGTGAATGTGCAGATGGGGCAAGCGGCACAGGTGACGATTGATGCGATTCCGAAGAAGACGTTCAAGGCAGTGGTGACCCAGATTGGGGATAACGCGATTGTGCGCTCGACGGGCGTGTCGACGTCGCAACAGATATCGACCAGCCAGGAGGCGAAAGATTTTAAAGTGGTGGTGACGTTGCAGGATCCGCCGGAGGACTTGCGTCCCGGCCTTTCCGCCACTGCAAAGATCACGACCGCAACGCGAGGGAATGCGCTGACGATTCCGATTCAAGCGCTGACCATTCGACGTCAGGCAGACCTGGTTCCGAAGGATGAAAAGGGTGCAGTGCAGGCGGCGGCGCCAGCGAAAGATCCGTCGAAGGATAAAGAGGAGATCCAGGGAGTATTTATCCTACGCAACCATAAAGCCGAATTTGTGCCGGTGGATACAGGGATCGCCGGCACCACCGATATCGAAGTGATGAAGGGACTTAAAGAGGGTGACGAAATCGTGACCGGCAGTTACAAAGTATTGCGCACACTGCGTCCGGGCAGTAGCGTGAAGGTGGACAACGCCGCGCCCAAGAAGGAAGAAGACGAGAGCAGCTCGTAAGTTTGGTCTAACCTTCGCGCCCATGGAGCGTCCAATGGAGAGCCGGCGAAGCGAGCAAAGATCGGAGCGCGGGCAAGTGTCCGAAGAGGAAACGGAGAAAAGCATGGCTACCGCAGAAGTAATCAACATCGCGCAACCCGTAGTGTCGTTCTCGCCCGAAAATTTCATGATCAGCACGCAGGATTTATGGAAGACCTACGACATGGGTTCGGAGCAGCAGGTGCATGCGCTGCGGGGCGTAAATTTGAACATCCGGCGCAATGAGTATGTGGCAATTATGGGGCCGAGCGGGTCGGGGAAATCTACTTTGATGAACCTGATTGGGTGTTTGGACACGCCCAGCAAGGGACAGTATTGGCTGAACAATCAGCAGGTCAGCGAGCTGGATGACGACGAGCTGGCGCGCATCCGGAACAAGGAAATTGGATTTGTGTTTCAGACTTTTAATTTGCTGGCGCGGGCGACTGCGTTGCACAATGTGGAACTGCCCTTGATTTACGCAGGCGTGCCGGCGGAAGAGCGCGCGGAGCGGTCGAAAGCGGCGCTGGCCTCGGTGGGTATGGAACAGCGCATGATGCACAAGCCCAACGAACTTTCCGGCGGGCAGCGGCAGAGAGTAGCGATTGCACGGGCGCTGGTGAATCGTCCGTCGATCATTCTGGCTGACGAGCCGACGGGGAACTTGGATTCGCAGACGGGAAACGAAATCATGGCCTTGATGGATCGGCTGCAGGCGCAAGGAAACACGATCGTCCTGGTGACGCACGAGCACGACATTGCGGAATATGCGCATCGCGTGGTTTATATTAAGGACGGAGTGGTGGAGAAGGACGAAGTGAAGCGGTAGCACTCAGCATTCAGCATTCAGCACTCAGAAGCGCCCAGCCTTATGGTTGGGCGTTTGCTTTTGGATTTCACGATTGGGCGGCTTGGCAGGCGAGGCGTCCGCGCCCGCCCTCCCGGCGCTAACCCGTGTGGTAAACCCGCTTCATACTTGTATTGTGGCCTGCTTGCGCTACAATGCCTGTTCTTGAAAATGACTCCTTCGAGGGGGGCGTTTTCCGGTATCTTGCTGAAAATCCGATGGCATGCATTAAGAATATGGTTCGCGGTGGTCCAGTTAAACGGGGCTAGACCGGGTACTATGTTCGGTCACGAGTAAGGGCGTCACAGCGAACGATTTGGCTTGGGAGGAGAAAGACCATGAGATTGCGAATGTTCCTGGCTGCTTTGGTTGTTCTGTCGGCAACGGCATTGGTTGCCCAGACGTTCCGCGGAACCATCTTGGGGACGGTTACGGACGCTTCGGGGGCGGTCATTTCCGGCGCCTCGGTGAAAGTCCATAACGTGAACACGGGACAGGATCGAGCGACTCAGACCAGTGCGGACGGCAGCTATGCCGTGTCCGAACTGCAAATCGGAACCTACACGGTCACGGTTTCACAGAATGGGTTTCAGACCTCGGTGACTAGCGGCGTGACCGTGGACATCGCCGCCGAGCGGCGCGTGGACGTTGCTCTCAAGCCTGGAGAAGTGGCGGTTCAGGTACAGGTCTCGGGCGAGAGTTTGCCGCAGGTGGATACTACGACGGCCGAACTGGGCGGCACTCTGACGGAGCAGACGATTCAGAATATTCCGGTCAACGGGCGTGATTACACGAAGCTGATCTATTTGAATCCTGGCGTTTCTGGCTCGCCTGACCAGATCAGCGACTCTCCCGGCTCCTTCGGTGAATTTTCCATGAACGGGAACCGCGGCCGTTCGAACAATTACATGCTCGATGGAACCGATATGAATGACGGTTACCGCAATGACCCGGCGATTAATGAGGCGGGCGTATTCGGCGATCCGGCGACGATTCTGCCGATCGATGCGGTGGCTGAACTGCGCGTGCTCTCGAATTATGAGGCAGAGTACGGACGAAACAGCGGAGCGATCGTCAACATCGTAACCAAGAGCGGAACCAACCAGTGGCATGGGTCTGGGCTTGAATACTGGCGCAGCGGCCAATTGGGGGCGCGCAACTTTTTCAATATAGTGAGCCAGCCGGAGAATCCGTTCCACAACAACCAATTCGGCGGGGCATTGGGCGGTCCGATTGTGAAGGACAAGACGTTTTTTTATGCGGATTATGAGGGCCAGCGGGAGACCGGAGCGCAAGCCGGGAGCAGTTGCGTACCCGACCCGCGGCAAATTGCGGCAGACGAAGCTGCCCTCGGGGGCGTGAACCCGGTGATCGGGAATCTGTTGGCGCGCAATCCCTGGCCGACGCCCGACATTCCGGTGGCGTTCACGCCAAGCCCTGCCGGCACTGGATTCGACGCGGGATGCCCAAACGGCAATAACCTGGCTACGGCTACCGACTTCAGCAACCGCGTAGACAGCATGATTGCCAAGATTGACCACAATTTCAATTCCAACAACCTGCTGACGGGCCGGTACTATTTCGGAGACAGCACCCAAAGCTTTCCCTTCGCGCAGCTGGCCGGCGGGTTGCTGCCAGGCTTTAACACAACAACGCCTACGCGAGTGCAATTAGTGTCCCTGTCGTATGTCAAGGTGGTGAACTCGTCCCAAGTGAACGAGGCGCGGCTGGGTTGGAACAGGTTTGCCGAAGGCTTCTTCCCGCAGGACCAAAGTTTCCTGCCAAGCTCGATCGGCCTAGACACCGGGGTTAGCGCGTTCAACGGTGGTTTGCCGTTGATCGGAGTTACGGGTTTTGCGAAACCTGGCGCGACCGCCAGCGTACCCAGAGAACGCGTCGACACGAATTGGCACTTCATCGATAACTACTCGTGGAAATCGGGGAAACACGATTTGAAGTTTGGCTACGAATTCCGCCGGACCTCGATCACGTTGACCCAAGACTCCAACTTCCGTGGAAAACTCAATTTCAGCGACCTGACGAATTTCCTGGCGGGGGATCTCTCAGGCGGCAGCCAGGCCGAAGGGGACACGCGGCGTCACGAATACGAGAACAGCCAAGGCGTCTACTTCCAGGACAGCTTCCGCTTGACCCCGCGTCTGACCTTAAATTACGGAGTGCGATGGGACTACTTCGGGGTTGCGGCTGAGAAGAACAATCTCTTCTATCAGGCGAGCACGGCGGGTGGCGGCACCTGGAACCAGGTGGGCAGTCCGGGGGGTCCGTCCGAACTCTACAATCCCGACTACCGAAACATTGCTCCACGATTGGCTTTTGCTTACGACGTGACCGGCAAGGGAAAGACGGTAGTTCGTGGCGGATGGGGTCTCTTCTATGACGCCTTTTCGCAGGACATCTTTCTCGGGCATCTTCCTTACAACTGCACGTTCTGCCCCGGTCCTGCCTACGCCGGAGTCGGTCCTGCGGCGATATCTTTTTCTGGGGCCAGCTCGACACCGATCACACCTGGCACTTCCGTTTTCACGGCTCCAGCGCCGCTCAGCAGTTTCTTCGGGGTTGATCCGCACATCCGCACGCCCTACGTGCAGAACTTCAACCTGAACCTGCAACAGCAGATCACGAGCAAGGCAGTGCTTCAGGTCGGATACGTGGGATCAAAGGGAACCAGGCTGTTCCGCTTCCGAGACATCAATCAACCCAGCCAGGCTCAGATTACGGCTTTCGATAGCTCTCCTACGGGGGGTTGCGCGGGCGGGTTTACTCCTCCAAATTGTCCGATTGCGGGCTTTGACGGTCCGGCGGGTCAATTCAACGTGCCCAGAACCGTGTTTCCCAATTTCTTTTACGTGAACCAGGAAGAATCGACCGCGTTCTCCACGTACAGCGCACTGCAAACCAGCCTTCACATTAGCGCCTGGCACGGATTCTCGACGCAGGCGAATTTTGTCTGGTCGCACGCGATTGACAATGCCAGCGACCTCGAGGATTTTATTCCGAACGCCTCCCAGCCGAACAACAGCCTGGATCCAAACCTCGAACACGGCAATTCCAACTACGACATACGCCGGCGTTTCAGTTGGAACTTTGAATACCAGCTGCCCAAGATGGGTGGCGGAATGCAAAGGTTGAAAAACGGCTGGGGAGTTGACGGGGTTGCCAACGTGCAAGACGGCCAGCCCTTCTCGTTCAACTACCAGTTTGAGGGTGACTACTCCGGCGGCGGGGAGGGATTTGATCGCCCCGATATCGTTGGACCCGTGCAATACGGCAGTGCGCCGTTCAACTTCATCAATCTGGCTTCGTTCCAGGTGCCCTGTACATTTGGTAATACGACCGCGATTTCGAGTTCGGGCGACAGCAACTGCCAAGCGGGCACCCGGCACTTTGGAGATTTAGGCCGGAACTCTCTGCGTGGTCCGAGCTTCAAGGAATTTAACTTCTCGGTCTTTAAGGACACGCCGATAACGGAGCGAGTGAACCTGCAAATTCGTGCCGAGTTCTTCAACATCTTCAACCATCCGAACTTCGCCAATCCCGAACTGCCCAACTTCGCCGCTGATCCAGCGGTAAATGGGATTGCCAGCGATGGGAGGGGAATTGGCTCGTATGCTCTGACGGCGACTGGAGACGTGGGCATCGGCAACCCATTCCTGGGTGGCGGTGGGCCGCGCGGGATTCAGTTCGCGGCCAAGATTACGTTCTAGGTTGGGAGTTGTTTGAGGCTCCTCCTGCGGGAGGAGCCTTTTTGTTTATGGAGACTACTGTTTTGCGGCTTACTGTGGTGGTTGCACTTCTCCGACGGGAATGATTTTGGTGTCGGTGCGGAATTTTTTGTAATCGCGATAGGTGATGTCGTCCTCTACGTCGAAGTTCTTCAACAGAGCGAGGCGCACGTCGATTTTTACGGCGATGTGTTGCGGCAGCCAGACTTCGTCGTTGATTCGGGTTTGCTCGATGATGATGCGCGAGCCTTTGTGGACGCGGGCGAGGAACAGGCCGAAGGAAACGGTGTCGATGCACTGGATGTCGAGCTTCTTCCATTGCGATTCGTCTTTGTCGATCCAGGCGCGGAAGCGGAACTTGGGCAGGATTTTGGCTTCTTTCAGGTGAGGTTCATATCCCGGGCGAGGCTCGCCATCGATGACGTAGGCGTCGCGTCCGGAAAGTGACTCGATGCCTACGAAGGTGAAGTTGTAGGCGTCGGCCACTTCGCGTACGAACTGGCGATTCTGCTCGCGGTCTTTTTCTTCTTTTTTCTCACGCTTGTTGCGCTCTTCTTCGGATTCATTCTTGCGCTTGTCGATCAGCTTCTGGATTTTTTCTTCTTCTTTCCTAGCGTCTTTCTCGGGCAGTGGTTTGTCGTCTTTCGCGATCAGGCGTTCAACCTGTTCGCCGTAGATCTCGAGGACCTCGGAAGTTTTCGTTTCCGTGGACTTCACCTGGCCTTTGCCATCAAGGTGATGCTCTTCCTCGCGCTGGATGTAAGTGTAGTCGCGCTGGCGCTTGTCGTTTTCCATGTCATTGGCCGCGGTCTGGCGAATGAGGTCGCGGATCTGATCCTGGGAGAGGGACGGCGCGGCGCTGTCCTGGGCGAAGGCGCAGCCCAACGTGAGAAGAAGGACGAGCGCCGGCCTGACGAGCATGCTCATGTTACGTGATTAGAACACGGCAGGTTCCCTGCAGTTGCGCCCTTATTTTTCTGGGGCGGGAACCATCTGAAGTCAAAAGCTTTGAATCGCAGAGATCGCGGAGAACAGCCGCGGAGGGCGCTGAGGTTTACTTTTCGGCGCGGCCCAGGCAGCCGGCGCGGAAGGAGCGGTCATCCAGGCGATGCAGGCGTTTGGCCATGCCGGGGCGTAGCAGTGAGTGATGGCGGATGGTAAACAGGTACTCGGCGATGAACCATAAGTGTTCGTTGGTGGTCATCCAGTCGCGGGCGTCGAAGCGACTCAGGCTGACCGGGCGGGAGAAGGTTCGCAGGGAGCGCTCGCGGCGGAGGTTGAAGTAAACATCGAAATAACTCAAGGCGAGTTCGCGCAGAGTGCGATAGACAGGTTCGCGGTAACGGCATCCCGTGTAATTGGACTTGGCGATGGCGCCCCAATGGCCGTGGAGGCGGTAGACGGCGACGACGTGGTCGGTGTCGTGTTCGGCTTCGAGGTCGATGACCAGCGGAGGATATCCGATGGCTCGCAGGGCAGCGGCGGCCAGGGTCGCGCCTTCGAAGCAGTGCGACGTGTTCTGCTGCAGCACGCGGCGCGGGGACCAGGCGGTGTCGGCGAGATGGTAGGGCATGTCGTCGAGAAAGCGCTGGATTCCGTGGGGAGTTTTCAAGCTGCGAAGTTTGCGAAGTTCGGCCGGAGTGAAGTTATCCATTCTTGAATGCAGTTTATCGTGCTGGCCGTGCGAAGGGCATTAACCACTAGGGACACGTGGGTACGGATAGGGCGGCTGCCTCCACGCAATAGGGCCGGGTTGGAAACCCGGCCCACACAACTTTTATGGTTGTTATCGTCCGGCTAACGCTGGTTCGTGATGGCTCTGGAATGCCTTTAGGCGCTGGTTAATTTCATCCCAGTTCACTACGTTCCACCAGGCCGCCAGGTATTCGGGGCGGCGATTGTTGTACTTGAGATAGTAGGCATGCTCCCAGACGTCGTTACCGAAAATGGGGAACAAGCCTTGCGAGATTGGGTTGTCCTGGTTGGGTGTGCTAATGACTTGCACTTCGCCGCCGGGTTTGCCGGCCAGCCAGACCCAGCCGCTGCCGAATTGTTTGGCACCGGCATCGTTGAATTTGGTTTGGAAATCTTTGAAGTTGCCGAAGGTTTTCTTGATAACTTCAGCGATCGCGCCTGAGGGATCGCCGCCGCCCTTGGGCTTCATGATCTTCCAATACATCGAATGGTTCACGTGTCCGCCGCCGTTATTGCGGACGGTGCCGCGGATGTCCTCGGGAATGGCGTTGAGATCGCGAAGCAAGTCCTCGGCGGTCTTTGATTGCAGGTTGGGATATTTTTCGAGAGCCGCGTTCAGATTCTTGACATACGCCCCATGATGCATGTCGTGATGCAGTTTCATGGTTTGAGCATCGATGGTGGGCTCCAGAGCGGAGTAATCGTAAGGTAGATCGGGTAGCTGATGCGCCATTTTTATTCCTCCTTAGCTTACTTAAAGATGATCAGGTTTGGGTAAACGATGCACTGCCTAGCGATTTTAGCGCAATTGAAGGCGCGGCGGGTTATGAGGGCGCGCTGCCAAGTGCTTATTGCCTCCGGTGGTACGTACACGTTCTGTCATTGAGCCGCTGCCGCACTTCTAGGAGAATCAGAGACGCATACGGGCTCTGCAGAACTGGAGGAGACGTGCACTCGCGACGCGTACTTGCCGCCGTACTGGTTGTCTGCTTGTTGTTCCTGGGCTGGACAGCAGTGGCCCAGGCGAAGGACCTTGCGCTTATTTCCAACAAATCAAATGAAGTAGTGGCAATCACGTTGCCCGAACTGGTGAAGATCTGCAAGGGCCAGGTGAGCCGCTGGCCGGACGGCAAGCCGGTGAGCTTCATCACTCGCGATCCAACGGCGCCAGAAATGAGGCTGCTGCTCGAGAAAGTCTATGGCATGTCGAAGGACGAGGTGAAGGCGACGATCGCGAGCGCGAATCACAGCCGTGCGAATCATCCGGCCGTTGTAGTGGTGGATTCCGACGAAGCGGTGGTGAAGAAAGTCGAATCGCTTCCGGGTGCGGTCGGCTTGGTGGATGTGTATTCGATCAGCGGCGCGGTGACGGTGTTGAAGGTTGGTGGAAAGTTGCCGCTGGAGCCGGGTTATCCGTTGCACGGGAATTAGAGTTGGCGGCATCTGGGGAACGACTAAGCGGAGGTTTTTATCTCCAATTCGAAACCGGCTAAGCACAGCGCACGGCGATTTCCGCGCTATCAGGTGGACATGCGGATCGCGGTGCAGATCTTTCGTTCGGGAGAGACGACCTCGCTGTGGGGACGTTCGAATGAGTTGGGCGAGGATGGCGTGGGCGGAACGCTGACCGGGGAATTGGAGGTCGGCGAAGTTGTCTCCATGGAACTGGCTTTGCCGTTGGCGGCGTATCCGCTGAAGCTTCGCGCACTGGTGCGCTACCGCATCGGATTGCTGCACGGTTTCGAATTTCTCGCAGTCAACGAACAACAGCGGGATGTGCTGCGCCGGGTTTGTGAAATGCTGGCGACGGGGCAGTAGCGGCTTCTTTCGGTGCTTTCTTACTTTCTGGAATTACCTCCGTAACTTTCGAGTAACTGGTGCGTCCTCTAACATCTGAATCGGCTCTGGTTTTGAACCGAGGGGGATGCGAATGGGTGACCAAATCACCCAGCCAGCGACGTTGGCTGAGCTTGCACGCGCGAAGTTTCTCAGAGAGGCTCTGCAACGCCGAACGCTGGTAGTCCCCGGCCAAGCCGAGACCGTCACTGCAAGCACCGAAACGATCACGCCCAGCTTTGCCCCCGATAGCCCCGAATTACAAAGAGCCTACCTCGAGCAATTAGTGGAATGCGCGCCGGAGGCCATCAGTATTCTGGATCCGGACTACCGGATTACGCGCCTCAATGGCGAGTTCACGCGGATTTTTGGTTTTGGGCCGGCGGAGGCTCTGGGACAGCGCATTGACTCGCTCATCGTGCCGCCCGACCGCAGCGCGGAAACCCGCTGGATTGGCGAGCTGCTGGTGAAAGGCCAAAAGGTTGTCCTCGAAACCAAGCGGCAGCGGAAGGACGGAACCCTACTGGATGTTTTTATCTCGACTGCTCCCGTTATGAAGGATGGGAAGAAGGTCGCGATGTGCGTTCTTTATCGTGACATCACCGAGCAGAAACGCACCGAGGCGCTACATTCGGCTTTGCACCGCATTACCCAAGAAACCAGCATAGCGGAGGACTTGCCGCAGTTCTATGCGGCGGTTCACGAAATCGTGGGTGAACTTATGTATGCCCGCAATTTCTACATTGCGACCTACGATCCGCTGACCCAGCTACTCAGCTTTCCTTATTTCGAGGACGAGACGGATCCCAGGCCGGCACCGAGGAGGCCAGGCAAAGGTCTGACTGAGTATGTGCTGCGAAGCGGCGAGCCACTGTTGTGCACTCCTGAAGTTTTTGATGGTCTGGCGAGAGAGAAAGAAGTCGAGTCGATCGGCGCTCCATCGCTGGACTGGTTGGGGATTCCGCTGAGAGCCGGAAACAATACTTTTGGAGTGGTGGTGGTACAGAGCTACAGCGCGAATGTGCGCTTTGGCGAGAAGGAGAAAGAAATTCTGACGTTCGTCTCACAACAACTCGCTGGCGCAATTGAATATAAGAGAAACGAGGACGCGCTGCGACGTTCCGAAGCGCGTTACCGCTCACTGGTGCAGAGCGCTGTCTATGGCATTTACCGTTCCAGCCTGGAGGGAAGATTCTTCGACGTGAATCCAGCCTTGATCACCATGCTTGGTTACGATTCGGCGGAGGAGCTTCTCGCTCTGGACCCAAAATCGGATGTCTTTCTCGATCCCAGCGAACAGGAACGGGTAATGCGTGAATTTCAACGCGGCGCGCGATTGGATCACGTGGAAGTCCGCTGGAAGCGCAAAGACGCAAGTGCGATCACCGTGCGCCTGAGTGGCCGCGTAGTGAACAACCCGGAGGAGACTGCCGAGGTTGTAGAAATTATCGCGGAGGATATTACGGAACGGCGGGTGCTGGAAAACCAATTCCGCCAGGCGCAGAAGATGGAAGCCGTGGGACGTTTGGCAGGAGGGGTGGCCCACGATTTCAACAATCTGCTGATGGTGATCAGCGGTTACGCGGAAGTTCTGCTGGAGCAGACCAGGAAAGGCAATCCCCTATATCCAAAGATCGAGGCAATTCACCAGGCTGCCGATCGCGCCACAAATTTGACCCATCAGCTTTTGGCGTTCAGTCGCAAACAATTGTTGGAACTGAAAGTGGTGGATTTGAACATAATTATCGAGGATATGGAACGGCTGTTACGTCCATTGATCGGAGAGAATATCGAGTTGCAAACGCAACTTGCGCCCGACCTCGGCCGGACTCGCGCAGATGCGGGTCAGATCGAGCAAGTCCTGATGAATCTGGTGGTCAATTCCAAAGACGCAATGCCGCAAGGCGGAAACATTACGATTCAGACCGCCAACGCCAGACTGGACAACGAAGATCGCCGCCGCGAGTACACCTACATCCAACCGGGCTCCTACGTCGTACTTTCGGTAAGCGACACGGGCGAGGGCATGGACAAAGAGACTCAGTTGCGCATCTTCGAGCCTTTTTTCACCACCAAAGAAAAAGGAAAGGGCACAGGTCTGGGGCTCTCGACCGTATATGGCATCATCAAGCAGAGTCGCGGTTATGTTCTGGTCGAGAGCGAGCCAGCACAGGGTACGACGTTCCGGATTTACTTGCCGCGAGTCGAAGATGCCCTCGAGCCAACAGGCGCGGCCAGCGCGGCGCGAACCCATGCAGGCGGCTCGGAAACTGTGTTGCTGGTCGAGGACGAAGAATCCGTCCGCCAGTTAGTCCGCGAAACATTAGAGTCGAAGGGATACAAAGTTCTTGAGGCTGAAAATGGAGAAGTCGCGCTGCAAATCGTTGCCACACATTCCGGCAAAATCGATATGCTGATCACCGACGTCGTAATGCCGGGGATGAGTGGCCGCGAGCTATCTGCACGATTATGCGCGTCGCGTCCCCAGACCAAGGTGCTCTACCTTTCCGGTTATACCGAAGATGCCATCGTGCATGAGGGCGTGGTCGATCCCGATACTGCTTTCCTGCAGAAGCCATTCACCCTGCAAATGCTGTCTCGCAAAGTGCGCGAAGTTCTGGGCGAGCGCAGCTCTTGAGACGTACCAAGCTACGTTTCTACAGATTTGGTATGCAACTTTTCCGGCCATCGTGAGTCCTATTAGATAGTGTGCCAGGCCCGCCGGCAATCCAAGGCCAGGTGACTCTCGTACACTTAGAATAAGGACGTTCCATGTTGATCAAGAAGCCAGCGGATATTCCATCATCGGAGATCACGCCGAAAAGTTTGTACTTGAACCGACGCAAGTTTCTGGCGGGCGCAGCCGGCGCTGCTGCGATGGCGGGCGTGAGCCTGCGCGAGTTGGTCTCGCCTTCGACCACCGTGCACGCCGACAACAAGATTGATGGCATCAAGAAAAGTTCATTCTCGACCAACGAGACCATCACGCCCTACAAAGGCGTCACCAATTACAACAACTATTATGAGTTCTCGACCGATAAATACGAGCCCGCAGGCCTGGCCAAGAACTTCAAAACGCGACCATGGACTGTAACCATTGACGGAGCGGTCGAGAAGAAACAAGTCCTCGACGTGGATACGATTATCAAAATGGCCGCGCCCGAAGAACGTATCTACCGCCATCGCTGCGTCGAGGGCTGGTCGATTGTGGTTCCCTGGGTTGGCTTTTCCCTGAGCGAACTGATCAACAAAGCTAAGCCGACGAGCAAAGCGAAATTCGTCGAGTTCACGACCATCGAAGATCCCAAACAAATGCCCGGCCAGCGCGGCCACGTGCTCGACTGGCCCTACGTTGAAGGCCTGCGCATGGACGAAGCCATGCATCCATTGGCTCTGCTTTGCTTCGGCATGTACGGCGAAGCGTTGCCTAACCAGGATGGCGCTCCGCTGCGTGTCGTCGTTCCGTGGAAGTATGGCTTCAAAAGCGGCAAGGCGATTGTGCGCATTCGCTTCACGGACCGCCAGCCCCAGACTACGTGGGCCGAAATGGCTCCGCGCGAGTACGGCTTCTACGCGAACGTGAATCCAAATGTAGACCATCCGCGCTGGAGTCAGGCCAAAGAACGGCGGCTGGGGGAATTTCTGAAGCGTCCGACGCTCATGTTCAACGGTTACGATCAGGTAGCCAGCCTGTACAGCGGCATGGATCTGAAAAAGAATTTTTGAGCTAACGTTCATAGCTGTAGCGTGAAACTAGATAGATTTGGCATCCCTCGCTTTGCTTCGGGATGGCAGTCGGTTAGTGGGATACGTCCACTGTGAACTCGATTCGGTATGATTCGCTGGTTCAAACCCGTAGTTTTTCTCGCTTGCCTGATCCCGCTGGCCCTTCTCGGATGGAAAGCCTATAGCGGCGGGCTAGGCGCCAATCCGATCGAAGTCATCACCCACGCCACCGGCGACTGGACGCTGCGGTTCCTGCTCATCACATTGTCCGTCACGCCGATTCGCAAGCTGACCGGGCAGCATTGGCTGATCCGCTACCGGCGCATGCTTGGACTCTTCGCGTTCTTCTACGGCACGCTGCATTTCCTGACCTACATCTGGCTGGACAAATTCTTCGACCTGCACGAGATGCTTCACGACATTGCGAAACGCCGGTTCATCACCGTAGGATTCGCCGGATTTGTTTTACTCATCCCGTTGGCGGTCACTTCAACGAAGGGATGGATCCAGCGTCTGGGCGGGAAACGCTGGCAAGCGTTGCATCGCCTGATCTATTTCAGCGCGATCGCGGGGGTCATTCATTACTGGTGGTTGGTGAAGGCCGACATTCACAAGCCGCTGGAGTACGGAGCTATTCTCGCGGTGCTGCTGGGATACCGGATCGCGGTGTGGGCTGGGCCGAAGCTGTCCGCGAGCAAAGCGAAATCTCTCCGCGAACACCGGCTGGGAGTGCCACAAGGATAAGACGACGCTGTCTCGTGAGTGTTCACGGGATGTCCGATGGGCCTTGCACGGATACTACTTAAACTGCACGTGCACCTGCCTGAGTCCGATCTGCGCGCTGACAGTGCCGGCGTTGAACACGACGATGCGTACCACGTAATCGCCATTTGCCCCGGTCGGCAAGCCCTGCCAGCCACTAGAATAGAGGCCGTTAGGCGTCGTCACCGGACTTTCTCCCGACAGTGCGAACCAGTTTGTTCCGTCTGGCGTGTATTCGGCTTCAGCATAACTTCCGCTGGGCAGCGCTGCTGGCCCGATCGTGACTACGCAACGAACCGAGGTCGCGTTGGTCATGTCAATCTGATCGCGATCGAACGTGCCGCCGACTTCAATCGTGCCTACACCCGTTTTGTAGCCGGTTGCGTTATAGAAGCTGTAATCGGATGGAGCTGCCATCGTTCCCGCTGGCCCCTGCGGACCTTGGGGACCTTGCGCACCGGCCGAACCCTGAGCTCCAGCGGATCCCGCCGGGCCGACCGCTCCCGATGGACCCGCCGCACCCACTGCTCCGGCCGCGCCCGCGGGGCCAACCGCTCCTGCCGGACCCACTGCGCCGATCCCTCCGGTCGCTCCTGTTGCCCCCGTCACGCCTTGCGAACCAACCGCCCCTGTGGCGCCCGTCGCTCCTGCCGGACCCACTGAGCCAACCGCTCCCGTTGGGCCCACCGGACCAACCGGTCCTTGTGGACCCGCTGGGCCAACCCCTCCAGTCGCTCCCGTCGGTCCTGTCGCTCCTTGAGAGCCGGATGCTCCCGCTGGCCCTTGCAGCCCTTGTAAGCCCATCAGCGTGTGATAACTGTTTCCATTGTCCGATTCAACGATCATGCCGCTTGCGACCGAGAGGGTGTACTGGCCCGCTGCCGGGGCAAGTACAGGCAGGCCGAGATCCACCAGAGTAATCGCCGATTGTGTGTTGTTCCCGCTCTGCGGTTGCACGCTCAGCGGACCACTACAATTCGTGCCGGGAGTGCCCGTCGCGCATTGTGCCCACGAGATTCCCGACAGCAGACTCAGCATGATCGCCAGCCGACAGTTCTTCATTTCATCTCCTGATTTCTTTATGGGACCACGGCGACAGTCTCGTTGCTGTAGCCACTTTCCTGGCTACCGCTCACGGCGGTAGTTACGTAATAGAGGGTTTGCTTGTGGGTTACCCGTAGGTCGGTATAATTCGTCGTCTGGATTCCCGCAGCTACTTTTGCGTAGGGCCCACCCTCTGTAGTTCCGCGATAGACGGAATAGCTGGCCGCGCCCTGACTGGCTTTCCAGGTGAGATTGATTCCATGCCCGGTGGAGACAATCGTCGCCTTGCCAGTGAGTTTCACATTGCCTTGAATTCCCTGCGCCCAGCTCAAACTCAGACAGCCGCCCAGAATCATGCCGATGGCGAGGAGTCGCTGCATCACTCTCATGACAGCTCTATCGGTGCGATGACCTCGGCCCTTTAGGAGACAGGCGTTAGAATTCGCCAAGAAAGGTTGAACGTTCTTGCGGGGTTTCGAGACCTGGGAGTTTGACTGTTGCCAAGGCGGACCGGCTAAGTGCGAAACGCTGAGAGTTAACACAATTGCCAGATGGTGTCGAGCACGGTGCCGTCGACCCACTTCACCACAGCGACGGGACGATCGCCCAGCTTCGGCCGCGCGGGCTTGCCGCCACAGATACGCTCGACTTCGGCCTTGATGTCCTGGATCGGACGGATGGGCAAGCTCGAACCTTTCACTGCGTCGAGCAGATCCTGGCGACGCGGATTGATCGCGATGCCGCGCTCGGTGACGACCACGTCGATCAATTCCCCCGGTCCGGCAAGCGTGGTTACCTCATCGATGATCACGGGAATGCGGTCGCGAAATGACGGCAAAGCAAGGATGGTGCACCCCGCCGCCAAACAATTTTGCCAGCCGCCGATTCCGTGCAGCAGCCGTCCATCGGAGTGAGTGACAACATTGGCGTTGAAGTTCACGTCGACTTCGGTCGCGCCCAGCACGACGGCATCAACCAGAGACGCAAAGTTTCCCTTGCCGTGATAGTTGTACGACGTGAATGGCGAAGTAGCCACGTGACGCGGATCGCTGGCAATCGACTTCACACCGTCGAGATCGAAGGTTTGTCCGTCGAGAATGTAGTCGGTCAGGCCTTCTTGCAGAAGTTCGACGAGGTATTTGGTAGAACCGCCGCGGACGAAGCGGGCTTTCACGCCATCTTCTTTCATCATGCGGCGCAGGTAGTCGACAAAGGCAAGCGCGATTCCACCCGCGCCTGCCTGGAATGAGAATCCGTTGCGCATGATTCCTGCGTCGCGCAGGAAACGCGCGACAAACTCCGCAATGCGCAAGCGATCCGGCGAGCGCGTGATCTGGGTCGTGCCAGAAACAATCTTGGCAGGATCGCCGATGGAATCGACCTCGACCACGTAGTCCACATTGTTGCCCTGAATCTGCCAGGGAATGCAGGGAAACGGAACCAGATTATCGGTGACCACAATGACGCGGTCGGCATACATCGAATCAGCGAGGGCAAAGCCGAGTGATCCGCAAGCCGATTTTCCGTGCGAACCATCGGCGTTGCCGAATGCATCGGCGGTAGGCGCGGCAATGACTGCGACGTCGATGTGGACCTCGCCGTCTTGAATCGCTTGCCAACGCCCGCCGTGGGAGCGCAGCACACCCATGCCGCGCATCTTGCCTTGGGTGCAGTAGTCGCCCAGCGGGCCGTTCATGCTGCCTTCGATGTGATGAATGACGCCAGATTGCATAAGCTCGATCGCAGCTTTTTGCGAGGGAAAAGATGCGCTCGGAAACCACATCAGATCTTTGACGCCGATTTTGGCTGCCGCTTCGAGCGCCATGAGCGCAACCCGATCGCCATCGCGCAGATGATGATGATTCGAGATCACCATGCCGTTGCGCAGTCCGCAGTTGCGAAGAGCGGTTTCGAGATTGGCCACCCGCTTGTCGCCGTTCTCGGGATAATCTTTGCTCGAACAAATGGGTGGGGCAGCCTTTCGTCCGCGCGGCTGATATTGTCCAACGCCCAGAAATGGAATCTGCGGTCTGCCGTTGACCATGGCGGGCACGCTGCGTCCGGCGGCATTCTGCGCGAGTTCGATGCGTTCCGTCATTCGTTCCCTTGTACGCTTTTCCACATCGCTTTCGCTCTTGCCACCAGCTTTTTGGCGCGCTCGACTACGGGCGGGTCGATCATCTTCGATCCCAGACTGACTACCCCGAGCCCACGCTGCTGCGCTTCCTCGAAGGCAGCCACAATCT
>Ga0206956_1137_pt1 | contig 18218 bp, 15 predicted proteins | sample Alteio_BWOrgHeat_35_FD_153252 | JGI IMG/M metagenome (GOLD analysis project Ga0206956, IMG submission 153252) | Enriched cells from forest soil in Barre Woods Harvard Forest LTER site, Petersham, Massachusetts, United States -... | ecosystem: Environmental > Terrestrial > Soil > Temperate forest >...
AGATTTCTGCGGATTCGCGTTACAGTTTCGTGCACGGAGATATTGGCGATCGAAAGCTGGTCAGCGATCTCTTAGGGCGCAGCCGCCCGCGGGCGATTGTGCATTTTGCGGCGGAGAGCCACGTGGACCGTTCGATTCATGGGCCGGACGATTTCGTGCGCACCAACGTGAATGGCACGTTCAGTCTGCTGGAGGAAGCACGAGCTTATTGGTCGGAGTTATCTGAGGAAGAGAAGAAAGGTTTTCGCTTTCTTCATGTGTCGACCGATGAGGTTTATGGATCCCTGAAGCCTGACGAAGCGGCGTTTTCGGAGACGACTCCTTATTCTCCGAATAGTCCGTACTCGGCCACCAAGGCGGCTTCGGACCACCTGGTCCGGGCGTACCATCACACTTACGGCATGCCCGTCCTCACCACCAACTGCTCGAATAATTATGGGCCTTATCAGTTTCCTGAGAAGCTGATTCCGCTGACCATTCTGAATGCCATGAATGGCAAGGCGATTCCAGTTTATGGCGATGGGAAGAATGTTCGCGACTGGTTGTATGTGGCGGACCATTGCGATGCCATCCGCGCGGTTCTGTCGCGCGGAAAAGTCGGCGAGACTTACAATGTGGGCGGACGAAACGAGAAGCCGAATCTTGAGATCGTGCATGCCATCTGTTCGATTCTCGATGAACTGCGGCCTGCCGATCCGGTTGTTCCGCACAGCAAGCTGATTACCTACGTCGTGGATCGGCCGGGTCATGACCGGCGTTATGCGATGGATACGCGCAAGATCGAGCGCGAGCTGAAGTGGCAACCGGGGGAGACGTTTGAATCGGGGATTCGGAAGACGGTGGAGTGGTATCTGGCTAATGAAACATGGATTCGAGAAGTGACGAGCGGACATTACCGAGAGTGGATTGCTACGCAATACTCGGTGTGAGGTTCGTGATAGAAATTCCCTGCAGCGGTGCAGGTGGGGCGGGCTTGCATGGGTCCCTCACTTCGTTCGGGATGACAGCATAATGAGTTTCGACACATCAGAAGGTCCCTAGACGACGAATGCCAACTCACGATTCCACGCGCAGTTCTCATTACAAAGGCATCATTTTAGCGGGCGGATCGGGCACGCGGCTTTATCCCGTAACCCATGCGGTGTGTAAGAGCCTGCTGCCGATTTATGACAAGCCCATGATTTATTACCCGCTGTCCACGCTGATGTTGGCGGGGATACGGGACATCTTGCTGATTTCGACGCCGGAAGACGTGCCGCGGTTCCAGCAGTTTCTGGGTGACGGATCGCGCTTTGGTTTGAATTTTGAATATGTGGTGCAGCCGCGGCCGGAAGGCATCGCGCAGGCTTTTCTTGTCGGTAAGGAGTTTATTGGTTCTTCTTGCTGCGCTCTGGTTCTCGGCGACAATATTTTTTACGGGCATGACCTGGTGAAGTGTGTGCAAGAGGCAAGCGCGAAGAACACTGGCGCGCGGGTTTTCGCTTACCCTGTGCAGGACCCCGAACGTTATGGAGTGGTTGAGTTTGATTCTGAAGGCAAAGCGTTGAGCCTGGAGGAGAAGCCGCAAGTTCCGAAGTCACGCTACGCGGTGACCGGGCTTTATTTTTACGACAGCCAGGTGGTGGATATTGCGAAGTCGCTGAAACCATCCCCGCGGGGCGAGTTGGAAATCACCGATGTCAACAAGCAGTACATGAAACAGAAGCAGCTGGATGTGGTGGTGATGGGCCGAGGCATGGCCTGGCTGGACACGGGAACCCATGAGTCAATGCTGGAGGCGTCGTTGTTTATTCAGACGATCGAGACTCGCCAGGGATTGATGGTTGCGTGTCCGGAGGAAATTGCCTACCGTCTGGGATACATCAGCGCGGAGCAACTTGAGGCTACTGCGTCTTCGATGAACAAGAATCGGTATGGCGCGTATTTGTTGCAGTTGCTGAAGGAAAGGGTGTTCTGAAGAGTCAGCGTTGTTTCCCCGGTGAAAGCACAGGACCTCGTGGCCTCAAGAGTTTCGCAGCCAGGTCTTTCGGCCCGCTGGGGCTGGTCTCTTCCCGCATAACACCCACGGCTTGCGCCGTGGGCTGCATTCTTTCGCCGCTTTGCGGCTGCGGACGGTGGTTTTCTGCCGTACTGTCAAAATTCTAGTTTCATCCGCAAACTTATTGCCCTGCCGGGGTTGTCGTGGGTCTTTCATTTTTGCAAAAAGACAGCAATGTCGCCGGGCTGTTGGAATATGAAGTCGAGTAATCCGTCGGAGTTGAAATCGGCAGGTACAATTCCGTTCTCAGCATTAAAGTACGGTTCCCCAGGTAGTTTTATGATTTTTTTGGGTTCAAACGTTCCGTCGCCCTTCCCAAGGTATAAGTCGGTCTCGGTTTGATCGTCCGAAATGAAATAGTTGACAATCAGGTCGGTCTTTCCGTCGGAATTAAAATCTCCTGCGGTGAATGAAAATCCATAGATGCCGTTCTGAATTGGTATGGAAACTGGGTTCTTGAAGGTTCCATTGCCGTTGCCTAACAGAACCCAGAGCTTCCCATTGTTCTCGTCTCGCTCGCAGTATGCCAAGTCGGCCTTGCCGTCTCCGTTGAAATCAGTCACCAGGAGGGGCGGTCCGAAACCGCACCCGAAATCTTTCGGTATCGCAATGGTTCGAAGCTTGAACGTCCCGTCTCCATTGCCCAAAAGGATCTCTATCTCAGTTTCGCGCAGAATCGCAACATCTAGGATTCCATCGCCGTCAAAGTCCGCAGACACAACGTAATAGCCCCCCGCTTTGGCATCAAATAACGGATGCCCAAATGTTCCGTCACCATTGCCCAGAAAGACGTAAATACCGCCCTGCAAAGCAATAGCATCGAGGTTGCCGTCAGCGTTGTAGTCGCCCACAGCAATGACGAATGGATACACATCGAAATGCCCAAAAGTCGAAGCCTTGTGGAACTTGCCAGTCCCGTCGCCAAGATTTAATTGAAGTCGTGTAGGAGGACCACTAGGATTCGCCCCAAACAGCAGGTCTTCATTCCCATCATTGTTGAAGTCCCCGCTAACGATAGCCGCTGGCCCCGAACCGTAGTAGCCGTAGGCTGCTATAGAGCTATGCCCAAACGTACCGTTTCCATTACCTAGAAAATCCCTGATTTCTGAATAGCTGACGTCGGTGGCGAAGTCTAGAATGCCGTCGTTGTTGAAGTCTGACAGGACCAGCAGTTCTGCGCCAATATCTCTTAGATAGACGTGCGGCCGATTGACGATAATTGTGTCTGTCGGGGAATGTACTTCTACGATGGCGTAACTCGCACTGGAAACGCCTCCGCCCGGCGGAGGATTGGTCACTGTGATGTATCCAGCAGTCGCCGTGGCGACATCCGAAGCGAGGATCTGCGCTTGCAGTTCTCTGGCTGAGATGAAGGTGGTCGAACGCGGGCTGCGATTCCAATTCACTACCGCGCCTGATACGAAGTTCGCTCCGTAGACTTTCAGGGTGAATGCTCCACTGCCGGGAACGACTGCCTGGGGAACTACGGGACCGACTACCGTCGGAATGGGATTGTTTGCCAGGGCAGACGATAGACAGGTCAGCAGAATGATTGCTGCGCCAATGTGTCGGAGACAAGAGTCGAATTTCATGGGGTGGCGTGTTGCCGTTGGCCATGTTATCCCGGTTTCCAGTGATTTCGTAGTGTCTTAGGGTTGGAGCAATTCTTCTCTGGGGGTGGTCAAGCAAGACACGGCTCGCCTTGGGTTTTCGCAATTCGTCTTTCGCCCCGCTGGGGCTTAATAGGTTGTGGTTTCGGCCACGGCTTGCGAGCTTGAGGAAAAAGTCGGCGGGGACGAAAAGCTCACCTCAGGCGCTAAAGCACCAACGCAATTTCAGCGGCTTAGCGGCCCGACTGAAGTCGGGCCCTTCCCAACACCTGTGCGAATCATACTTCTTCCGCAGCCTCTAGCGCCGTGGGCTGCATTCTTACGCCGCTGTCGCGGCTAAAACCCAGGTGCCATGAGTGCCGTCGCTTGCGGCTAGGGAATTGCGGCTGTCGCCTGGTTGGAATATGCGCTCTCTACGTTGCCCGAATCGACAGCGGTGGTTACGTAGTAATAGGTCTGCCCGCTCTGGACTGAGCTGTCCGTATAAACCGTGGTGGTAGTGGCCGAGGGGTTGAGCTTGGCGTAGGGGCCGCCTGAGACAGTTCCGCGATAGATGTTGTAACCGATCACCTGCGAAGTGCTTGCGTCCCAGGAAAGCCCTACGCTGTGCTGGGACTGAGATTGCTGGGTGCCGGTTCCGGAGAGAGTTTCCGTGCTTGGGGAGTTGGTCGCATCGCTGTCGAACACGATGGTGCCGGGCGTACTTCCGGCTGCCGGTGGAGCGAAGGTGACGGTGAAAGGAACGCTTTGTCCAGCGGGTACCGTGACCGGGAAGGTGATGCCGCTGACCGAATATCCCTGACCGTTCCAGGCCGCGGAGGAAACTTTAATGTCGGAACTGCCCGCGGTTAGTGTCCCCTGCTTGACCGAGTCGGCGCCGACCGCCACACTCCCGAAACTCATGGTCGTGGGTGCTACCGCGAGCTGACCGGCACCCGGAGTGCCGCCGCCTCCGCCGCCCGGAGTGCCGCCCGATGGTTGTTTCGAGGCAGAAGAAATGCCTTGACAGCCAGCCATCGCGAGGATGGCCAGCGCCACCAAAACGCAGCACAAGCCACGCAACCGGAATGCGATAGATCCAGTCTGCACGTAACAATTATCCGAACCGAACATATGGTCCGTCTAGAGGTCCCTAAGCCCTGACCTACGGCGGATTCTACACCACACTTTGGTAACGGCGGAGGGCTAGTCTGGATTTACCTCACCGAGCGCGGTATCCGAACTGTTGATTTCGAACGCGCTAGTAACTAGATGTCTGGAAAATGGCGTGCAGTCCGCAGCGGTTTCACGGATAATGCCTGCAAACGATGGACACGTCCCACAGTGATTTGGAAGCGATCAGGCAACTGCTCGCCGACCTCACTCGTCGAGTCTATCGCATCGAGCGCACGCTGGGCCTGGAAGATGGACCAGCATCGCATGAGCCGGTAAAAGCAAGCGAGTCTGTCGCCCCGGCGGCCAGCGCGCCTCCGCCTCCGCCGCTTACGCCCACCGCGCCGATCGCTTCACGACCGCCCATCGTGGAATCCACGCATGCGCCCACTCCGCCGCGGCCGCCTTACCCGCTCGTGCCAGATGCCGGAGCACGTACTGAGCCTGATCTTGAGTCGCGCATCGGCTCGCACTGGCTTAACCGCATTGGCATTGCCGCTCTGCTCATCGGCGTTTCTTATTTCCTGAAATACGCCTTTGAGAATAATTGGATCGGGCCCACGGGGCGGGTGAGTATTGGACTGCTTGCAGGCGTAGCTGTGGTGGTCTGGAGCGAGCGCTTCCGTTCCCGCGGATACCGGACATTCTCGTATTCGCTGAAGGCGGTCGGCATTGGAACGCTTTATCTTTCGCTGTGGGCGGCCTTTCAGATTTACAGTCTTATCCCCAGCCAAGTTGCTTTCGTCGCCATGCTGGCCGTTACCGCGGCTACTGGTGTGATGGCGGTCACGCAGGACGCCGAGATGCTCGCCGCGTTCGCGCTGGCTGGCGGTTTTGTCACGCCCTTCTTGCTTTCGACTGGACAGAATCGCGAGCTGGAGCTTTTCTCTTACATTGCTCTTGTTGATCTGGCGGTCCTCGCGCTCATCGTCCTCAAACCTTGGCGACGGCTGCTGCTTCTGAGCTATGCGGGAACTTTGTTGCTTTACGTCGGCTGGTATTCGAGCTTCTACAGTCGCAGCCAGATTTCCTTGACGACGGCATTTGCAACGCTCTTCTTTGCCATCTTCGCGGTCGCCCCGGTGCTTGCGCAATCGGCTGGGGATGCGGCGGCTTCGTCGTCGGTCCTGCCATTTGTGGCATTCGTGAATGCGGGCGTGTACTTCTTTGAGATTTATGCCATGTTCTCCGACGTCAACAAGACGGAGACGGCATGGTTCGCGTTGGCTCTGGCAGCGATCTATATTCTCCTCAGCCGTCAAGGTCGGTCCGGGAGAGCTTCTGAAACGGCGCGGAGCTTGCACTTCCTGCACCTCGCGTTGGCGATCGCATTCATCACGATTGCCATTCCGATTAGTCTTGACGGGCACTGGATCACGATTGGATGGTTTGTGGAGGCGGGCGTACTTCTCTGGGTAGCAGAGCGTATTCACTCCGATTCCTTAAATGCTTTTGCTGTTGGCGCTCTGGTTCTTGGCGTCTTTCGTCTGCTGCTGATCGATAACTTCTATTCCAATACGTTGATCTTCAATGCGCGCATGGCGACTTACGCGGTAGCGATTGCGGTGTTGGGAATCGTCGCGTGGTATGGGCAGGTTCGCACGGACGAGATGGGACAGAATGCCGCGGCGGCCGCCGTGATTGCGCTCAATCTGCTGGCTTTGATTGCGCTTGGCCACGAGATTGCGGATTACTACGCATGGCAAATGGCCGAATTGCATCCGACACTCGGGCGATGGACCGCAGCGAGTTGGGCAGGGGTGCGGCGAGTGGAGATTGCGAGAGACTTCACCTACTCGGCTCTGGGGATGGGCTATGGCGCCGGGTTGATGATCGTTGGTTTGTGGCGAAGATCGGCGTTTGTGCGTTGGCAGGCGCTGGTGTTGATCGCGGCCACGATTGTCAAAGTGTTTATTTATGACGTATCTGAATTAGACCGAGCCTATCGGATATTGAGTTTCATCGTTCTGGGCGTGCTGTTGCTCGCGATTTCCTTCGTCTACCAGCGCAACTGGCTGCAACTTTCTGCGAAGAAGAGTTCGGCTCGGGCGTGAGATACGAGCCACTGAACCGCATCAAGTGCGGCGTGGATCGTTTACCTTCCATTGAAACGGACGAAATTCAGCGAGCTTGCTGAAGTCCCGCCCGTTTGCAGTGATGACGGTGATTCCCAAACGGCCCGCGCTCATGGCGATCAGCGCGTCGTTAGTCAGTCGTCCTCTGCCAACTTTCTCGTAATCATATTTGGCTGCGAGCTGAGAGAGTACTTTGCCAGTTCGAGTCCAGTCGCTGAGATTCGGCACCAGGATGCGCTTGGCCTTGTCAAAATCACGCTCCAGCCGCTTCACCACGTGCACGTCGTTAACGCCTGCCCCGGCGTAGAGCTCTTCCAGCACAACCGAGCTTAGCCACACCGGTAAATCCGAAGCCAGCCGTCTCAGCGCGAGCGCCGCTTCATCTCCAATTCGCAGAGCCGTGATGTAAATCGATGAGTCAAAAAGGACGGGTTGCATCTACTGCTCCAGCTTGCCGTAGACGTCTTTGATCTCAATGCCGCTCTTCACGAAACGATCGTTGGCTTCGGTCCCTAATCGATTGCTCTTGTGCTCGGCAATGACTAAATCCAGCGCTCGCTCGATGGCTTCAGTTTCCGTGTTAGCACGCAATGCCATTTGGGCGCGGGTAATCTTGCTTGGATCCAGTTGAAAATGTTTGTGAGCACGATTCCTTGTTCTGGGCATGCGAAATTTTCTCTCTGCTCAAGTATAGCGCAATGTATGTACACAAGATGACAATCTATGAACATAGCTATCGGATCGACCGGCAGAACCATGCTCCTGCAATCGGACCAAAGCCCGTACCTCCGTGCAAGACGGTAACCGGTTTTCGAGTTACCATCGGGATTACCAAAGCCCGGTTCCAAGGTACTTTTAGGCCATGTACTCGTGGCAGGACAAAGACTAGTCTTGCACTACGCTGCGCGGCCGGGATCGAGTTGCTTTTCGGCGCAGGTTGTCCGAATCGCCTTGGAGGCATCATGAAGTCGGCATTCCTCACCGTCTTATTGCTGGTAGGTGCGGGGCAGGCGCAACAGAGTTTTATGGCCGCCAGCCCCTTGCCGAACGCTCCAAGCGCACGCAAATTCTGGAGCATGGAGAACAAGGTCGATTTCTCGATTCTGGCGGGACAGATCACCGTTGACGCGATTACGACCCAGCACGGATTGAGTGAAGGGATGCGAGAGACCAACCCAATCATTCGTCCCCTGGTGACGCGTGGTGTGGCGGGTGAGGCGGCGGCTTCGGGGCTCGGTTTCGGGTTCGCTGTCGGAACAGCATATTTGCTGCATAGGACTCATCACTACACGGCTGAACGCATTGCGACGCGCACTATGCTTGCGGTAGAGGGCGGCTTCGTGGCCAACAACCTGTCGCGGCTGTACTGAGCGTAAGTCGTTCTTGCAAGATGGTTTTCCCGATCGGAGTAGTCATTCCTCTCTTCAGTTTGTAGTTTTCCGCCGCCTTTAACGAGCCAAAGCTTGTTCATCCAACACAACTCTGATCTTTGCCAGCTCCCGGTTGTTTTTACCGCAACTCGAGAACTGGTTTAAGGCGAGCCGACTAAGCGGCTGATGCGCTGTGACTTGGAGCGTTACCCTGGGCTCCCTCGTGAATCCGATTACCTCAGGGGAGCGCTAGTGCTGAGCAAATCAGCCCCGCCGAGTCCCGAATATGAGGCCTCCACGTTTTTCTTAGTGCTGATTGTGCGAAAAGCCCTTGGATTACGGCCGCAGATGGTTTATCGTGGCCGACACGAAAGTAAAGGACGGAATGCGTGAGCCGAACCACTCCCGGGCGGCAACGATCGTTTCGTCGCGGGGCGTGGTCAAGATTTAGTAACAAGATGTCTCCAAGGTCGGAGAGGTCCAGCCATGAAATCTCCTCGTTGTCTGCCTGCCTTTTCCTCTGTGACTCTAGTAGTGATATGTGTATTTGCTGGTTGCTTGGGTGCGAATGCGTGGAGCGCCGCCGACCCAGATGAAGGCAGCCCGCAGGTTTCGCAGGGAAGTGTCGTCATTCCCGGGCCTTTGCGTTCTTTCTTGCGGATGGCCGGCATCAGCCAGAAGATTTCGCCAGAAGAAGTCGTTCCCCTGCTGGCTCATAACGTATTCGCGCAAGGGTACGAGGGTTCTCGAGATGGGGGCCGGCCCACCGAATTTCTGATCCTGCTAAGCCGGTACGTGCATCAGGCCAGGGAACTGGCGGTACTGACTGGCTCTGACGGAAGCATTCACGTTTCGAATTGCGAGGATGCGAAACCGCTGCTGCACGTGCTCGGCTACCGGGTGCGGCAGGACTGCGGAAAGAGCAATACCTCTTTGATGACCGCCGACCCGGAGAGGGCATTCCTGACCATTGATTCCGGCTTTCCCCTGCCTGAACTCGAAGAGACGCTGCAGGGAGGCAAGCCATTCAATTACCCATTCCCGGCCTCTCGGGTTCCCGTGATATTCACGGAAAGAGACTGGACCCTGCTAAGCAAGGACAGCAGAAATTCCGGAGACTTGATCGAAACGATTCTGCGCGATCCTGTAGTGGCTCGCCTTTACTGGGCATTGGCTCGAACTGACGCTGAAACCAGAGCGGCTCTGCGGCAGTCGGTGGGGCTGGGAAAACTGGTTCCGCTCGCCGCTGTACTTGATTTCTACGGAAGCCACATTTGCATTCGATCCGGACAGGTCATCGTGCCCGGTGGAACCGGTGCAGAATCTGCCTGGAAGGATTTAGTTGGCGCGAGCCCGGACACGCCCGGTGAGTTTGTACCCCGGTTGCTGGCAAAGGATAACGGTTGGCTGGCCGCGTATTTTGACGCTCTATCGCGAGTTGGCCAAACTCAACAGGCGCACTTTACCGAAACTCGGCTGCGGCATTTCTATGTAGCTTTTCGTGGTCAGACAATTTCTCCCGACGCGGCGAGGCCGGCGTTCCGTCCCGCTCCGGCACTATTGCTTCTGGTGACCCGGATGCAATGGGAATCTAATGGCGAACCCTACGTCCCTGGCAATCTCCAGGTATGGAAAGAAATCCTCCGCGAGAAAAGCGACTCCAAGATTGTTCGTGATTGGGGGAAACGCGCCGGCCATTTGAACAGCCCCGAGCAGCTCGCGGAAGCAATGTTCGGACTTTGCCGGGTGGAGACCGAGACCGGGCCGCTGCAGATCTATCTGATGTTGAGTGAGTTGGACAGCAGGCGTTCACCGGAGAATCGCTTAAGTCCGCAAACCGCTCTCCTATTGGCGAGCAGGTTCACAGAGTTCAGCAATCAATACCTGGTGTTCTCGGAGTTTCCCGAGTTGACCGACGCATCCATCACACAGTTTCTCAATGTGGCCGACAGCCTGGGCAGGATTCCCAATCACACGTTGCGTGGCAACGCCATGGGGATATTCCAGGCCAACGTCGGGATGTGGCAGATCCTGGCTCGTCAGGGACAGATCCAGAGCGCTGCGCTAAACGAGTCCTGGCAGAAAGTGATTAAACCTTTCGGGAAGGTTGCATCGTCCCCGCAACTCTTCGACGCGGGCCGTGATTCTCTGGGAGAACTACTGCTGGCGGCCACGGACAAACAGAACGGTTCGCAGGATGAAATCATTAATTTGCTGGCGGGTCCTCGGCAAACGAGTCCGGAAGGCCAACGGATGCACGAAGAAATCGCCAACCAGATGCGGTCGGTGTTGGACGGCCAGCGCCTGGTTTCTCTGGATACGATCTTGGGCCTGGGCAATGGTTTGGACGCAATGGCGCGCGGAGAAGCCAAGGGCGACGATTTGATCTCTCTGGCAGGCGAGCTACGAGAGTTTGAGATGCCGCGTCCGATCTTTAGTAGCGGTGAGCGAACCCAATGGGCGACTGGCGTCTACAACAACCGCCATACCGAATTGCAGATGCGCACCGACTTGACGCGAGTGATCAAGGCGCCTGGTTCTAAGGAGCAATTGCTGGAAGCGCGTGGCCAACTCTGCCCGTTCCTGAGGGATACGCTGGTCGGTTTGAACTACGCGTACTACCAACCGCCCGGGGCGCAGATGCTGCACAATAATCCGCTTTTTGTCCGCTCCCACGATTTTTCAGGAGACACGGTCGCGGGCGTCGAACACGTCTGGCAAGCGCCGCAAATGTTTGGGGAGGGATCGCCGGCGGGCGGAGGAGCCCATTTAGTCGGCTCGCTCGCAGACTTGCCGTATGTCCTGGCGCAGGTGGAGCAGGATTTCATCGCCCCGGAAAACGTTCAGGCTCTGATTTGGAGAGAACTGGTTCCCGGGCTCTTGATCAATGCAACCTTGCCGCGTTGGTGGGGCGTAAGTCAGAGCGAGCTCCATGCCGTCACGCTTTATCAGCGATCCGGCGAGGAACTGTTGACCGCTTCCATGCGAGATCCACAATTGCGACTCAAAGTGATGAAGATTCTTTCGGAGAGGATGGGTCCGGAAACTTCAGAGCGGGTGGAACGAGCTTTGGTTGCAGGAGAACTGGCTGATGCAAATCCTCAAATCACGCCAGCGGACACGTTCTATCTGGCTGCGGAGTTTCGCCGAAGGTTTTCTGGGGAGAGCGATTCTTTAGGCACGGCCAGTCAGGAATTGGATAGCTTGTGCCGGCGGTATCCGGCAGAGGTCAGCTGGCAGCGGTTGTCGCAAGACTTCGGCGTGCCTCATCCGATTCTGACGCAGAGCTACGCTCGCGAATTGCTGAATCTCAAACCGTTTCCAGCTTTCGAGGGCTATTCCAGCCGCCTGCTGGCCGAGAGTTGGGATTCCAGCAACTTGTATTGGGCGCGCCTCGTGGATGAAAAAGGCTATTCGCCGGTGACGCTCAATGTCCTGGTTCCCGAACTCACTCATCGTATGGTAGAGAAGATTTTTGCCAGCGACTTCGAAGATTGGCCGGCCATGCTGCGGGCTATGCGAGAAACGGGTGAAGAATTTAAGCAGGGTAAGGTCGCGTCATCATCCACGATCGGCGCCAAGATCCAGTTTTAACGCAAGTTGTGAACGTAGCTAGCTACGTCTCTACAGGTCAGGGAACATATGACAAAGAACTACTTTCTACTTCCCGTATTAGCGCTTACGCTTTTCTCCGGCCCCGGAACCCGGATGGTCGCTCAGGAAAGCGAACCAAACATTCGCGTGGTTGTCGACATGGTGCAGTTGAATGTCGCGGTGACGGATAGCAAAGGGAACTACATTACGGGGCTTCATCCTTCAGACTTTGCGATTGTCGAGGACAACATTCCGCAAAGGCTGGCTACGTTTGGAGAAGGCAACGAACCTGCTTACAGAGTGGTGGACGTTCCTCCGGCAGATGGCAAGACCTCGGCGCAGGCTGCCGGACAGCCGCACGCAGCGGATCAAAAGCCGGGAGATGACCCGCTCCAGAGTCTCGGTTCGATGGTGGCGGGGGCGAATGTTTTTCTGCTTTTCGACACCAGCAACTATATGTACCGTGGCTTTGTTTTCGCACAAGATGCTATCGCCGATTTCGTGCGTTCTTTGGAGAGCGCTGACAAAGTTGCTTTCTATTCTTACAGCCGCGACCTTTCCAGACCCGCACCGCTTACCCCCGACCGCGCCCAAGTCTTGCGCGGGGTGCGCGCAACTGTTGCCGGAGACGATGCCGCGCTTTACAACTGTTTGTTGCTGACCATAAAAGATGCGGCACACTACACCGGAAGAAAAGTGGTGGTGGTCTTCTCGAACGGCCCCGACAATTCGAGCATGGTGCCTCCGGAGGACGTGGCCGAGTTGGCACAATCTACCGGGATCGCCATTTACATGATCAGTACGCAGTTGGCGAAGTTGGAGCCAGTCTCCACGGCAGTCTTCGAACGCATGACCGCGGCGACGGGAGGCAAAGCGTATTTTGCCAAGACGTGGAGGGACGAACAGCGAGCCTTTGCCTCGATTCGCGATGACCTGGCGCATCTTTATTCGCTGAGCTACTATCCTCAGGCGAATCCAAACCGTGGCTGGCGCGGCATCACAGTAAAATTGGTCGGCGATCGGCTGAAGAAGTACCACATTCGAACCCGCAACGGATATCGTCCGCAACCTAATCGATTCACCGCGGGAACTGCGACGGCGTCGGCCTCGGAAACGGCTCCGAGTAGTCAATAGGGCATGGGCGTTTACCTCAGTGATTGATCTGAATCGTGTGGCTACGGTTTGGCCCCAGCCTCTCGCAGTTTCTCGGCCGCATATTCCGGCGTGATGTCGCGTTGCGGCGACCCCAGCATTTCAAAGCCCACCATAAACTTTCGGATACTGGCAGATCTAAGAAGAGGCGGGAAAAAGTGCGCGTGGAAGTGCCATTCCTCGTGTTCCTGTTCGTCGGTCGGTTGCTGATGGAATCCCATTGAATAGGGGCAAGACACTTGGAATAAGCTGTCGTATCGGCTGGTAACGCTCTTCAAAATATCTGCGAGTGCGGATCGTTCTTCCTCATCGAGAGCACTTATGTCGGCCACGTGCCGCTTGGAAAGCACCAGAATCTCATATGGCCAAACCGCCCAGAAGGGCACCACGGCAAGAAAAAGTTCATTGCCGCAGACGAAGCGGTCGCCAGAAGCTTCCTCGATGCGAATGTAGTCGCACAGTAGACAAGTCCCATGTTGCTTTTGATAAGCGGCAAATGCTTCCTGCTCTTTGCGCGGCTCATTCGGGATGGTTGAGGTCGCCCAGATTTGGCCATGCGGATGAGGATTGCTGCAGCCCATCATCAGGCCGCGGTTCTCGAATATCTGTACATAGTTAATGCCTGGATTCCGAGCCAAGTTCTGGAATTCTCGTATCCAAGTGTCGATCAACGAGCGGGTTTCTGACGGCGACATTCGGGAGAGGGTTAGATCGTGGCGCGGAGAGAAGCAGACAACGCGACAGATACCGCTTTCAGTCTGCGCGACAAGAATGCCCCTCCCTTCGATATCGAGTTGCGACGGAGTTGGATCGGGCTGCAGCGCCGCGAAATCGTTATCGAAGACAAACGTTTGGGAATAGGAAGGGTTTTGTGCGCCCCCTGCGCGATTATTTCCCGGGCAAAGGTAGCAAGTGGGATCGTAGGGCTGGCTGGATTGCTGCTCAGGAGGTTCGGTCTGACCTTGCCATGGCCGCTCGGTCCGATGAGGCGAGACTAATACCCACTCACGGGTGAGCGGGTTGAACCGTCGATGCGGGAAACTTTGCATCGCTTGGCGGGTCAGGCCGGATGTTGGTGGATACTTCATTCAGGTTCGTAGCTTCATCGATCTTTAGCTCCGGCCCAGCGCAGCGCGTCCTGCCGGTTGGCGAAGGCCTGCATCTCGACAATTTTTCCGTCGCGGATGGTGTAGACGTCGGCAAGGCGCACGTCCGTCCATTCGCTGCTGCCTTTCGGACGAAACCTTGCGTGAACAAACACTACGATCCGGCTGCCAGATGCGATGAACTGCTCGGGTTCGCTACTGCCTTCAGCCCAAGGGGCACGCGATTGGGCCAGGTAGCGTTTCACTTCATCACGGCCGTGGTAGGCGCCGCCTCCGGGAAATTCCACAGGTTCGGACCACTCGATGTGCGGATCGAACGGTTTTACGGCCGCGTCAATATCACCTCGGTTGAATGCCGCATACGCACCCTTGAGGGCAACGATGGCCTGCGCCTGCTCAGGCGTGTATTCCACCTCAGACTCCTTCCGCGCCTTGGTGCATGCGCCCAGACTAAAGATTGCAGCAACAATGAAGACAAAGGTCAGCGGTCCTCGCATCGGTGCGCAGCTCTCGATGACATTTAAAACGCACCTTGAATTCTACGCTGCTGTTCGTCACGTTTCCGCGACAGCTCCGGCGCCATCGGAAGCTTCGCAGATTATGATTGTCGGCTTCAAGCCAGTTTTTGCTTCGTAAAGTTGTGCGAGCCTTTGCTGGACTTCCTCGGCACGGTCGGAATGTACGAGGTTGATCGTACATCCTCCAAAACCGCCGCCTGTCATGCGCGCGCCGTATACACCCTTTTGGTCTCTTGCTAGTTCAACCATCAGATCGAGCTCTGGCGTACTGACTTCATAATCGTCCCGAAGGCTGCGATGAGAGTCCGCCATGAGTGCGCCCAACTTTGCCATATCCGCTGATTGCAGCGCGCTGGCTGCCATCTTGACGCGTTCATTTTCGGTCACGACATGACGGACGCGCTTATAGATCACGGGACTCAATCGGCCGCGATATTGTTCCAGTTCGTCAACGCTCACATCGCGGAGGGCGTGGATTTCCGGTAGAACTTGCTTCAGCGCTTGCAAACCTTCTTCGCACTCGCGCCGCCGGGTGTTGTACCCGCCACTTGCATGCTCATGCTTGACCATCGTGTCGCACACCATGAGCCGCACCTGGCTGGGCACGGGAAGAAGTTGGAAATCGAGAGAGCGGCAATCCAACATCAGGGCGTGTCCAGCGCGACCGTGGCAGGAGATGAACTGGTCCATGATTCCACATTTTGTTTCTGGATAAAGATGCTCAGCGCGCTGACACATTTGCGGGAGTGCATTTCGGTCGACGTCGATCTCGGAGTTGCGCACCAGCGCCCATGCCGTTGAAACCTCGAGCGCGGCCGACGAACTCAGGCCCGATCCCAGGGGCACTTCGCTAGCGATCGCGAGATCTGCGCCACGCAGTTTGTATCCGGAGGTTTCAAGCACCCCTGCAACGCCGCGGACGTAATCGCTCCAGTGACCAGACTTTCCCGGGCGGATCGAATCGAGATCTAGATCGCACGCTTCGTCGAGGTTCCCGGAATAGACGCGGAGTAGGCGGTCGGCACGTAGACCCACGGCTACATACGTGTGCAGGTTGAGAGCGGCAGGCATGACGAAGCCATCGTTATAATCGGTATGCTCGCCGATAAGGTTCACTCTTCCCGGCGCCCGGTAAATCGTGGGATGGCCGCCGTACAATTCGGCGAATAGAGCTTTTAGTCTGTGAGTGGCTTCGTCCGTCGACCTGTCGATTCGCTTCACCGAGTTTGTGCGCTACGGTCTGACCGTGACCATCACCACGCCGTGGGACACCACTGTCGCGGAAAACTTTCCGGTGACTCGGCCCAGGTCCTTTTTCTGCCACAAGTCGCGAACCGCTGCTTCCAAATGATTGGGATATCCGAGATCCTCCCAGTTCACAGAGATCTCATGATCCCCGCTCGCGCGATTAAACAGAATCACGGCACGGCTGCCATCTTTCATTTGTTTTGACCACACTTCCAGGTCGCCATTCTTTTTTACTCGCTTGCCTTCACTGCCGAGCGGGTCCTGATCAACCGCGATCACTTCTTTATTAGTAAGAATGTCGCGAACCTCCAGGCGCATATCGCGCAAGTCATTGCCCGCGATCAGCGGAGCGGCAAGGATGGCCCACAAGCTGAAGTGGGAGCGGTATTCAGTGTCGGTCATGCCGCCGTTGCCGACCTCGAGCATGTCGGGATCGTTCCAGTGTCCGGGGCCGGCGTAGCTTTCCAGGCCGACCTGCAGATCGACTATATCGACTACGCCGTTCGAACAACAATCTCCAGCGGGCCATTTGACGCGGCCTTGCCACCTGTCCTGGATGTCGTCAGCGGTGCGCCACAAGTTGCCGCCAAATTCTTTTCCCCACAGCCATGGCTTATGCCTACCCCACTCGCAGATGCTGAAGACAATGGGACGCCCCGAGGCGTCGAGTGCCTGTCGCATCAGGGCATAACTTGAGGGCGCGTCTTGGGTGGTCGAGTTGCACCAATCGTATTTCAAATAGTCTACGGTCCAGGCAGCGTATTGGCGCGCATCCTGATATTCGTGTCCTAGGCTACCCGGCCGGCCAGCGCACGTCTTGCTGCCAACATCCGAATAAATTCCGAACTTCAAGCCTAGAGAATGGACGTAATCGGCCAGAGCTTTGATCCCGGAAGGGAAACGCTGCGGATCGGCAACGATGTTGCCGTCTTTGTCGCGCGCAACCTGCCAGCAGTCGTCGATTACAACGTACTGGTAGCCGGCATCTTTCATGCCAGATTTCACCATGGCATCGGCGGTTTGGCGGATCAGGTCTTCGCTGACGTTGCACCCAAACTTGTTCCAGCTGTTCCATCCCATCGGCGGTGTTGGTGCGAGAGTTGCGTTCTGCGCCAACACCGCTGGGGTTAGGCTCAACGCGATGACAGCCAATAAAACCAGTATTCTTGATTTCACTTCACGGATTCCTCGGCAGCCATTAGATGCCAAGTCTATGCGTGGCGCTCGCTGTTTGGTTTCGATCCGCTTACTGAGTAGAACAGAATGTAGAGATAACAGATGGTGGCGATGGCCAAGGCGTAATGAATTCCCTGGCCCCAACTGGTTTCTCCCTGGATCATCGCCGGATAATAGCTTCGGTTGATCAGGTCCGCAGCTTGGCCAACCAGGTATGGAATTATTGCGCCGCCGACGATCGCCATATTGAGGATGCCCGAACCGTCGCCGGTCAGCGGGCCCAATTCTGCGATTCCCAAGGTGAAGATGCAGGGGAACATGATCGAGTTAAAGAGTCCGACCGCGAGAATGGACCACATCGCGATGTGTCCGTTAGAGAGCACCGAAATCGTGACCAGCAAGGCAGCCACGATGGCGCAGATTGCCAGCAAGGTTCCAGCTTTAATCTTCTGCAGGAGCGCCGAGCCAATAAATCGACCGATCATTGCACCCAGCCAGTAAAAAGAAATATAGCGAGCAGCTTCTCCCAGAGCCGCGTGATAACGGGCCGCTGCGTCGGGGATGGTAGACGGGGATACCAGGTGGCCAATATTGTCCAACGCCAGATAGTTGGAGATCGAGCTGCCAATTGCAACCTCACCGCCGACATATACGAAAATGCCGATTGCGCCGAAAATGAGATTCGGATGTTTCCAAAGGGAATCCTTGACCGCCTGCCTGCCATGGCGCTCTGCCGCCTCGATTCTAGGCAGTTTGAATAATGAAATGGCGACTGCCAGCAGAAGTAAAGCGCCGGCAAAGAAATATACATAGAGCTTAACCACAGCGTCTGCATCCTGGCCCGGCGCTATGGCAGAAGCTGTTGTTCCGAGAATCAGGCGGGCGCCGATCCAAGGGAAAATCGCGGTTCCAAAAGAATTGAAGGCCTGCGACAGGTTCAATCGGCTGGAAGCAGTTTCAGGCGGCCCTAAAACCGCGACATAGGGATTAGCGGCAACCTGAAGAATGGTGATTCCGGTGGCTAAGATGATAAGAGCCGCGAGAAAAAATGGGAACGAAGGGAGTTTCGCCGCAGGGTAAAAAGCGAGACAGGCCGCAACCATGGTCAGCAATCCAACCACAATGGCTTTCTTGTATCCGATCCAATCGATGATCTTGGCGGCCGGAATCGAGAAGATG
>Ga0206956_1140_pt1 | contig 17849 bp, 11 predicted proteins | sample Alteio_BWOrgHeat_35_FD_153252 | JGI IMG/M metagenome (GOLD analysis project Ga0206956, IMG submission 153252) | Enriched cells from forest soil in Barre Woods Harvard Forest LTER site, Petersham, Massachusetts, United States -... | ecosystem: Environmental > Terrestrial > Soil > Temperate forest >...
CTGAGTTTCATGAGCAAACAGGCGATGGGATTTCAGGCTGGCATCCCGATCCTCCCGCACGCCCTTGGTCCGGACAAACCTTGGCGCAAAAAGTATCTCAAGGCGGCGCTGCAAGGGATCGCCCCTCGAGCGGTCGACAAAATTTTCTGGCGGTTTGCAGATGGCCCCGCCCGGCCTTTCTCACGGTCGACCATTCGACGGCAGCGGGCCGCCTTGACGGTGGCCGCAGCCATCGGAAGATTTATGCGGAGGAGCTGAAAGGCCGAAGAGACGATGCGGATGGTATTTCTTTGCAGCGGCCTCGAACCGGGGCAGGACGGCGTGGGTGACTACACCCGTCGGCTCGCCGGTCAATTGATCCGCCAGCAGCATACCGCGGCCGTCGTCGCCCTGAATGATGGCGCGATGCGCGATGCGGATGATGCGATTCTGGAAATCGAAGGCCTGCGTGTGCCCGCGCTGCGCTTGAGTCGAACGTTGCCTTGGTCGGTTCGAAGCGAGCGCGCCGCGCAATGGATCCACAGCCAACGACCGGACTGGATCAGCGTGCAGTTTGTATGCTTCGGGTTTCACCCGAAAGGTCTGCCGTTCGGATTGCCCGGGCGCTTCGAGCGCATCATTGGGCAGACGCCGGCTCATTGGATGTTTCACGAACTCTGGGTGGGCCGCGGCAAGCAACAGGCCTGGAAATTTCGCACCTGGGGCGCCTTGCAAAGGCTCATCGTGCTGAATGCGCATCGGAGGGTGGCTCCGAGGGCCACACACACCAGCACCGACGCTTACGCGGTCTCGCTCCACCAGTGTGGCGTTCACGCCGAGATCCTGCCGATTTTCAGCAACATCCCCGTCGCGCGCGTAACCGGAATCATGGCCCGGGAACTGGAAACGTTGGGCATAGCCCAGGCGGATCGAGGAGGTTGGGTGCTGGTCGGGATCTTTGGCACCGTCCAACCGGGGCCGTACACCAACGATTGGATCGATGATCTCGCCGACCGTGCGGCAGCCGTCGGTCGTCGCGTCGCCGTCCTCGGGATTGGACGGCTCGATCCGCTCGGACGCGAAAAATTCGGAGCATTGGGGCAGGGGTGCCGCGGGAAACCCCTCATCCATCATTTCGGTGCGCGTTCCGCTGAGCACATCTCGGAATTTCTGCAAACGGTCGATGGCGGGATCGCGACCACCGAACAAGCAGCGTTGGGCAAAAGCGGGACCGTGGCCGCGATGCGGGAGCACGATCTTCCGATGCTCGTGGTCCGAGGGGAGAGCCACGAAACGGAAGCACAGGCGCGGCTCCGATTGCGGGCCGCGATGGACGATTTCCTTGGCCACCTGCACCGCGCCCGCCGGCCGCAAGGCGACCGGCTGTTGAGGGAAGTGGCGGGCCAGCTCGCGGGCCGGCTGCAAGCGCTCGGAAATCGCGGTGGGGCCCAACCCGCGGGCGACGAAAAAAACGCCGCAGCCGCGAAGTCGAGCCGAGGCTGACGATCCACTGCCGTCATGATCATCGATTCCAGAATCGGCGGGCTAGGGGACGCGTGGATGCGCCTGCTCGCGCTCTATTCGCTCGCGGCCCTGCGACCCGAACGGCGGCACACGATCCTGATTTCGCCGGCGCTGGTGCCGCTGGCCAGAATGCTTTTCGCCGATCGCTTCGATATTCACACCGAGGGTGGTCCGGGAGTGGCCTACACTCATCTCGGTCTTCGGCATACGCTCGGAGCCGTCGTCAGCGGCCGTCGCTTCGTTTATCCCTTCTATTGGCTGATGCGCGAACAGCGACGCCAGTCCACGTTCAGGGACCGGCTCAACGACACCGCGATCCGGATTGCAAGCCTCAGCGGCCGCATCGTGCTGCCAAGCAGGGGAAACAGCAATACCTACCAGGGGTTCATGGAATTGCAGGCGCTCAGTGCCTTCCGCACGGTGGCGGTGCGCGACTTTGACGCGCAAGCGAAGCGGGACTTCGCGGCGATCGGGTCCCGCTTGCGAGTTCAGTTCGGGAATTCCCGCGCCGATGGCGTGCTGGTGTTTCCGAGCGGTACGGCCCATCAGGTCCTTCCGCCCCGCTGGGCGGCGGAGCAGCTCCCGGACGCTTGTTTCGCCTTCCACGAACGGGATGGATACGCCGGGCGTTTTTCCGAACAAGGCCTCCGGGTCGAGCGATTCCACACGCCGGAGGAAATGCTCACCCTCGGCCGGGATGCGCGCCGCGTGCTGGTCACGGATAGTTTTCCCTCGCACGTCTGGCAACTGATGGGGGAGCGGATTGTGGTGCTGCTCTCCCAGCAGCCGCGAATCCGCGTGGTGCATCCGGGATTCCCCGACGAGCAGATTGTGGCATCGCGGGCGCCATGTTGTCCCTGTCGCAACCGGGATCGCGGGAATCATTCCCTATGCGACGCGGGCCGCGAATATTGCCGAACCTGGACCGAAGTCGATTATATCAAGGATGTGGAACGGCTTCTGCGATGACGCCCGAAATCGCCATCTGCATTCCGACTTACAATCAGGCCGCTTTTCTGGCACAGGCGGTGACGAGTGCGCTGACCCAGCGAGGTGCGGATTGCGAGGTTTGGGTCAGCGATGACGCCAGTACCGACGAAACTCGCGAGGTGATGCGTCGCTTTGGCGCGGAACCGCGGGTTCTGTATCATAGGAATAACTATAATCTCGGGATCGGCGGAAATAACAATTCGCTGCTCAGACGGCCGCAGGCCACCTTTATCGTCCGACTCGATTCGGACGACGTGCTTGGTCCGGAATACGCGTGCACCTTGGCCGCCGAGTTGCGCCGCTATCCCAAGGCCGGTTATGCGCATGCCGCCGTGCGCGAGGTCGACCATTTGAGCCAGGCGCGGCGCGAACGGGTACTCGCGCGAAAGGCAGGCTACGAAGACCCCGAAGATTCACTTCGCGCAATGGCCCACGGCTACAGGGTGGCGGCCAATATCTGCATGTTTCGCCGTTCCGCCATCACCGCCGTGGATTTCTATCGTCCGGGTCTGGATTTTGCGGAAGATTGGGACCTCGCGGTGCGGCTGGCGGATGCCGGTTGGGGCAACGTTTATGCCGATGCCCAACTCGCCTCCTATCGAGTGTGGTCGGATGCGAAGAACGTGCGGGCGCGCCGCAAGCTTGCGGAGATCGAGGGCTGCCGCCGCGTGTTTGCCGAATCGCTCGAGCCCGCCTTTCGCCGGCGCCATTGGCCGAACGGTCCATTGACGCGGCGTCGCCAGGAGCTCGCCGCCGATCACGCCCTGGGCGCATCGTCGCCGGTCTTCACTGAGAACGAAAAAGCCGCCTTGGTGGATGCCTTGCGCGCCCTCGGCGATGGCCCGCCCTTGTGCCGCCGCCTCGCGCTCCTGCGCCTGGGATTCGGCGGCCCTCTGCGGTGGAAAGGCGCCGCGTGGCTGTGGTCAAAGGACACCATCAAGCGGCTCATTCGCTCCTGACCTATCGATGCCCATGGTCGTGGTGATTCACCCCACCGGTAATCAGAATGTGCGGAGCGTTCTGACTGCGCTGAACCACCGGCGATTGCTGGCGCGCTATGCGACCGCGCTCGGGCACGCGGGCGAGAGCCGGTCTTTGCGTTGGCTGCCGAACCGCTGGCGCGAAGAGTGGGGGCGGCGCGCCTACGCGCTGCCGCGCCAGTTGGTGTGGCAAAGCCCCGCGCGCGAACTGGTGCGGCTGGGGGCCGAACGAGCCGGCTGGAATTTTCTTATCCGACAGGAAACCGGCCCCTTTTGCACGGATGCGGTCTATCGCAACCTCGATCTCCGGGTCGCCGCCGGTCTGGAAGCAATGATGAAAACGAAAGGCATTGCCGGGATCTATGGATACGAGGACGGGTGTGCGGCGAGTTTTCGGCGGGGCAAGGCGCTGGGCCTGGCCTGCCTCTACGATTTGCCGATCGCGTATTGGGAGACGGGGCGGCGCCTGCTGGAAGAAGAGGCCGCCCGGTTGCCAGCCTGGGCGCCCACGTTGGGCCGGATGTCCGAGCGGGGAATGAAGATTCAGCGCAAGGTGGAGGAATTGAAGCTCGCCGACGTGGTGTTCTGCCCGAGCAGCTTTGTGGCGGATTCGCTGCCGCTTTGGGCGCGGCAATCCAAGGAAGTGGTGGTGGCTCATTTCGGGTCTCCGGCGGGCACGGCCGACGGCACCGACCCTCGGGTCGGCGCCGCGTCCGGGGGTGGCCGCCTCCGTGTGCTTTTCGCCGGCAGCATGAGCCAGCGCAAGGGACTCGGCGATCTCTTCGCCGCGATGAACCACCTGGGACGGCGCGACATCGAACTCGTCGTGATGGGTTCGCCCCAGGCGCCGATGCCGTTCTATCGCGAACAATACCCAGACTTTACCTACGAGGGCACCCGGCCCCATGCGGAAGTGCTGCGCCTGATGCGCTCCTGCGATGTGCTGGTCCTCCCCTCGATCGTCGAGGGCCGGGCGCTCGTGATGCAGGAGGCCATGAGCCAGGGCCTGCCGATCGTGATCACGGCGAACACGGGCGGAGAAGATTTGATCGAGCCGGGCCAGACCGGGTTCCTGGTGCCCATCCGCTCTCCGGAAGCCATCGCCGATCGACTGGCCTGGCTGGCCGATCATCGCGACCAAACGCGGGCGATGGGCGAGTCGGCCCGGCTCAAGGCCGCCACGTATTCGTGGTCGAACTATGGCGATGAAGTGGCGCGGGTGATCGAGCGAAAGGTCCAGTCATGATCGCGACGCCGATTTCTCCGGCCCGGGCCAGGAAAATCGACCAGGTTCGCCGTTGGATCTATGTCTATTTTTTTCTGCTCATTTTCGAGGGCGTGCTCCGCAAATGGCTTTCCCTGGGGTTTCTCGTTTCGTCCCTCCTGTTGCTGGTGCGCGACCCGGTCGTCTTGTGGATTTATTACCTGGCGATGCGGGCATCGGTCTTCCGGCGCGGCAGCAAATTCATGCGGGTGTGGCGGGTCACGTTGATTGTGATGTGCATCCTGGGCGTGTTGCAGACTTTCCTCAATCTATGGTTGAGCATTTGGGTGGCGGGTTTTGGAGTCCGGTGCTACTGCCTGCACATCCCGTTGATTTTCGTCATGGCGCGGGTGCTGCGCCGCGAAGATTTGTGGCGGATTGGGCGATGGATCCTGATCCTGGCCGGGCCGATGGCGGCGCTCATGGTGGCCCAGTTTCTCGCGCCACCCAACAGTTTCCTCAATCGCGCCACCTTGGGTGAGGGGAGCGAGCAAATTGGCGCCGCGCTGGGACGTATCCGACCGGCGGGCACATTCTCCTTCGGCACCGGCGCCACGACGTTCAATCTCGTGGTCGCGGCCTTTTTGATTTATGCCGTGGCCAGCCCGGGCTGGGTTTCGAACCGCGTCAAATGGGTTGCCGCCATCGCCTTGGTGGCGGTGCTGCCGGTCTCGGGGAGCCGGACCTTTGTGCTGAGTTGTGCGCTCGTCATGCTCTTCGCCCTCATGGCGGGAACCGCCAATCGCCGGTTGTTGCGGGTCATGGTGGGCTTCATCGCCGCCGGCGCGGTGATGTTCATGCTCCTGACTTTCACGAGCTTTTTCCGGGATGCGCTGCTAAGCTTTACCACCCGCTGGCAGCAGGCAAGCGATGCCTACGCGGGTGGGCTCTATGAATCGCTCGTGCAACGGATTTTGGGCGAGTACATCCATGCCTTCGAGGATTTGAGTCAGGCGCCATTCCTGGGTTACGGCTTGGGCCTCGCGTCGAATGTCGGAGCGGCCTTGACCACGCGAACGCTCGGTTTCCTTTTGGCGGAGAGCGAGTGGGAGAAGACCGTGATGGAAATGGGGCCGCTTGTCGCCATCTACTGGCTGGGGCTTCGCACCACATTTGGAGTTACCCTCTATCGCCGGGCTTGGAAATGGGCGGCGCGCGGCGAAACCCTGCCCTGGCTCCTGCTGGGCACGGAATGCCTGGCGATTTTCAATGGGATTCTCGAACAGGCCACCAATCTGGGGTTTCTGGTGTTCACCACGGGACTATGCATGGCCGCGATCGAGGTGGCCGAAAGCGAGGCGGCCGAGGCGAGCGCCGCCCGAAAGGCTTTTCGGGAGAGCGAGCAATTCGAGCCGGAACCGGCGGTTTGAAAACGTCGGATGCCCTCGCGCGAATCCATTCTGGTTTATCGACTCGGCAGTCTGGGCGACACCTGCGTCGCGCTGCCGGCGCTTCGCGTCATTCGTCGGGCGTATCCACTGGCAAACATCACGCTGCTCACGAACCTGCCCATCAACATCAAGGCCGCGCCGGCGCCCGCCTTGGTGGAAGGCACCGGTTTGATCGACGATTATCTGGCCTATCCCGTGGGGACGCGCAATCCGTGGGAGCTCGCGATGCTTTCCTGGCGGCTGCGGGCGCGAAAGTTCGATGCGGTCGTCAACCTCGCCGAATGGCGGGGAGCGCGCAAGCTGCGCCGCGATGCCTGGTTCTTCCGCGTCGCGGGCATTCGGCGGTTGATCGGATTCGAGGCCGACGGAGACTACGAATTGCGCGCTAATTCAGAGGGCGGGAGCGAGCGTGAAGCGGCCCGAATTCTCCGGCGCGTGACAGCGCTGGGAGCCGCCGACCTCACCGATCGGCGATGGTTCGGCTTGGATTTGACGGCGGAGGAATTGGAGCGCGGCGCAGCCGAGTTGCGCGCCGGCGGAATCGCGGGTGGCTATCTCGTGGTCAGCGTCGGGACAAAAGTATCGGCGAACGATTGGGGCCAGGAGCGATGGCGGGAATTGCTCGAGGTTCTGGGCCCGGCCTGCGGGCATTTGGGGTGCGTGTTCATCGGTTCGCCCGATGAAGCGCAGAGGGCGGCCAAGTGCCTCGAGCCTTGGCTTGGCCCCAAACTGAATTTGTGCGGACGCACGGGTGTGCGATTGAGCGCCGCCATTCTGGCCGGGGCGAGCGTCTTTGTCGGTCACGACAGCGGCCCGATGCATTTGGCCGCCAGCGCGGGTGCGCCGTGCGTAGCTATCTTTGCGGCGCGGAATCCTCCAGGGAAATGGTTTCCGTTGGGGGAAGGACACCAGGTATTCTACCATCGTGTTTCCTGCATGGGCTGCGGGCTGATGGAATGCGTCGCCGAGCGCAAACGATGCATTTTGTCGATTTCGGTCGAAGAAGTGGCCGCCGCCGTGTTGCAACGTCTCGGCAGTGCTGCTCCGGCCCGAGAGTTCAATTAGAACAATTCCGGACGAGTGAAACCCAATATCGATACGCATCGGGGGCCCTCGTTTCCGCTTTCGAACCGGTTGGGTCGGCTTGTCTGGAATCTTGTCTGGCACTTGTTGTTTCGCCCGAGCCCGCGACCACTGCACGGTTGGCGCCGTGGACTACTCCGGGCCTTTGGGGCCAAGACTGGGCGGGGCGTGCACATCTATCCGGGTGTGCGTATCTGGGCGCCATGGAATCTGATCCTGGATGACGAATGCGGAGTAGCCGACGGCGCAATCCTGTATTCGCAAGGATCCATTCGGCTCGGGCGCCGTGTAGTGGTCTCGCAAGGCTCGCATTTGTGCACCGGAACCCACGATTTCGAGAAGCCCGGGTTTCCGCTGCTGACCAAGCCGATTGTCGTCGAAGCGGAGGCCTGGATCGCGGCAGAATGTTTCATCCACCCCGGTGTGACTATCGGCGAAGGCGCAGTCATCGGCGCACGTTCGGTGGTGACCAAGGACATGCCGCCGTGGACCGTTTGCGCCGGGCACCCGTGCGCGCCGATTAGGCCGAGAAAGCGAACACCTTAACTATGAGTACTATCGCCCCATTTGGCTGGCAAGACACCGGTCCAACCTATTCCCAGCCTTACTTGGAACCGGCCGTGCTTTCGCTTTTGCGCAAATACCGGTGTGCATCGGTCCTGGATTTGGGCTGCGGCAACGCCGTGATGCTGAAACGGCTTCGCGAAGCGGGCCACCAGGCGGTCGGCTGCGAACCCGACGAGAAAGGGTGCGAGATTGCCCGGCGCAACGTGCCGGATGCGAAGATCTATTGCCTTGGCGTGGACGACGATCCGGCGCTCGTGACGGAGGGGCCGTTCGAGGCTGTCATTTCCACCGAAGTGATCGAGCATCTGTATAATCCGGCCAAATTGTTCGGGTTTGCGCGTGGAGTTCTGAAGGACGGTGGTCATCTTCTGGTTTCCACTCCCTATCATGGCTACTGGAAAAATCTGGCCCTGAGCCTCATGGACAAGTGGGATTTCCACCATCATCCCGGAGTCTATGGCGGCCACATCAAGTTTTGGAGTCGGGCGACACTGTCAAAAGCGTTTGAGGATTCTGGTTTTGCCCCGGAAGAATTCCGCGGTGTGGGCCGCGCCCCGGGATTGTGGAAGAGCATGATTATCGTGGGGCGGAAGGTGGGGTCGGGCGGCCCGAAGTAATAAAGATTCTCATTGGTCATCTTATTTCGCTCTAGATATCTGTGGCTTTGTGAAATCCGAAAATTTTGCCGGCACCATTCGGCTTTTGGTGCAGTAACTTTTAGGTGGCTGCTGCATATGGCCGGAGATGTGGCCAGGTACGAGTGAGACGAATAATCATCAGCTTCTGAAATGTAAGCACTATGGGCCATGCCGAAGGTCGAAAAATCAATTTGTAGCTGATTAAAATGATTTTGTTTCTACATTGTAACGGACTAGTCGCTGAAACGGAACATATCGCATGGCATAGTATTCGGGCTTTATTATCTGTTCAGCAGCGAGTGCGACCCCGCTTTACGAGTCGGGCGAGCTGTTGGCAAACCTTCCAAGCTTTCGGCTCAGTATTTATCGATCCTATATTCCCGGCTTATTGCTCCTTGGCTTCAAAAAAGAATTGATCGACTCGGAAAAGCCATGATGCGGATAAACGATTCATACGGCTTCGAAGCATTGAGCCTCCCTTTATGATCAACTATTCACGATTGCTCGCCAAGTTTATCGCAATAGGTGCGGTTATCGTTTCGACGTGCGGAATTTTTGGCCAAACCAATACCTATCCATTTCCAGCCACCGGCAATGTCGGCATCGGAACAACGAATCCTCAAGCGCCGCTCGATGTGGTGGGTGGAGCTTACTTCGGAGGAGAAAACAACTGGATAAGCTTTCGGGCGGGCACCAATTTCGCGATCGGGGACAGCAACGCCACGAGTGGCGGTGCCGTTTATGAAAGTATGGCCAATGGCTCCGCGGGCCTTCGAGTGGATACGACCGGTGGCAATCCGAACGGGGACGGCAAATTCTCTTTGGATGCCAAAGGGGCAATCTATCTGAACCCAGTTGCCGGGAACGTCGGCATCGGCACGTGGACGCCTGACCAGCTTCTACAAGTAAATGGGACGGCTCACGCCACGAACATCATCATCGATGGAACGTTCACCGTGCCAGGAATTTCTGGGACCGGCGCCGCAGGCCTGACGCTTACAAGCGGCGGGGCCAGCAACAACATTAGCATCAGTCCGAGTGGCTCCGGTGTAACTATTATCAATAGCAAGCTTGGCATCGGGACGACGAATCCTCAAGCGCCGCTCGATGTGGCGGGTGGGGCGAATATCGGAGGACAAAATACTTGGGTCAGCTTTCGCGGAGGCACCAATTTCGCGCTCGGGGACAGCAACGTCACGAACGGCGGTGCCATTTATGAAAATATGGTCAATGGCGTCGCGGGCTTTCGGGTGGATACGAAGGCCAATACGCCGAACGGTGACGGCAAAATCTCGTTGGATGCCAAAGGTGCAATCTACCTGAACCCGGTTGCCGGGAACGTCGGCATCGGCACGTGGACGCCTGACCAGCTTCTGCAAGTAAAAGGGACGATCCATGCGGCTAACATCATTCTCGATAACGGTACCAGCACACTTGGCAATACGAGCATCACTGGCAACGTCGGCATCGGGACGACGAGTCCTCAAGCGCCGCTCGATGTAGCAGGCGGGGCGAACTTGGGAGGAGAAAATAATTGGATAACCTTTCGCGGGGGTACCAATTTCATGATCGGAGACAGCAACGTTACGAACGGCGCCGCGGTATATGAGAATATGGCCAATGGTGTCGCTGAGATCCGTGTGGACATGAAGGCCAGCACGCCGAACGGCGACGGCAAATTCTCGTTAGATGCCAAAGCTGGGATCTTTCTGGACCCGAATGGCGGGAACGTCGGAATCGGCACTTGGGCGCCCGACCAATTACTCACGGTCAAGGGCACCATTCACGCGACGGCTGTGACGATCGACACGCTGGTGACCACCAACGATGTTCGTGTCACACCGAAGGCTTGGGCGGACGATGTTTTCGCGCCTGACCATAACCTCGCGCCGCTAAGCGAGGTCGAGCAACACATCAAGGACGACAAGCACCTTCCCGGCATCCCATCGGCCCAAGAGGTTTCGGAAAAAGGAATCAGTCTCGGCGAGATGCAGGCCAAGCTGCTCTCGAAGATCGAAGAGCTGACTCTCCACCAGATCGAACAAGAAAAGGTCCTTAAAGACCAAGGGTCACGCATCGCCCAGTTGGAAGCGGAAAACGCCGCACTGCGGGCTCGCTGATCTCATTCCATGCGCTTTTTCGCGTTCCTCGTTTTCGTCGGCTTATGGCCGCTCCTTGCCCAGGGGCAGGATCTGACGATTTCGAATGTCGCTTATCCGACCACGACCGCGAGCAGTCCGGCCCCGGTTTTGGGCACCTTAACGGCAACCGGCAATGTGACGGTCGGCTTCGGTGCGCTGGTCACCTATCAAGCAGGCAGATCGATCCAACTTCAGTCGGGGTTCTCTGTCGTACCGGGAGGCCGATTTCGTGCGGAAATTTCTCCAACGACCGCAAATGGTCTGCCCGCCGACTGGGAGATGGAATTTTTCGGCACGGATGGCGTCCAAAGCGGCTCCGGGCAGGACCCATCTGGGGATGGCCTGACCAACGCCCAGGACGTCGCGAAGGGGAATGACCCGCTGTTGTATGACGCGACCGGCGCCGCGGCGCTGCCGACGACCTGGCCCAATCAAACTGGTGGAACAGCATCGCAACTGGTGGCCTTGACTTCGGGAAGTTTCGCGGTGGGTCAGTCGGGTGACGCCACGTACTCCATTCCCGTGTGGGTCAGTCCCGGGGTGGCCGGGATGCAACCGGGGCTGTCGCTCAACTACAGCAGCAACGGTGGCAATGGATATTTGGGCGTGGGCTGGAGTCTGGGCGGCGTCCCGATGGTTACCCGCCGGAATGCCGCCAAGGCCTCCGATGGATATATCGGGCCTATCAACATGGATTCGAACGATCGGTTCGCGGTCGACGGGCAAAAACTCCTCGCGGTCAGCGGAACATACGGGGCCGATGGGACGGAGTATCGGACGGAACGCGAGACGTTCACCCAGTACTTTTCGCATGGCAGCACCGGCAGTTCCGGCAGCTTCGGTCCGTCCTGGTTTCAGGCTAAAACCAAGGCGGGGCTGACGATGGAGTTCGGCAATCCAACCGATGCTCTGAGTTCCCAGATGTTGTCGATGGGGACGGGACAGTCCGGTGCCGTCGTGGCCTGGGCTTTGAATCAAATCAAGGATGTGGCGGGCAATACCTGCAACTTCAGCTATGCGCAGAATACCACAACCGGAGAATTCTACGTTACGAAGATCACTTACGTCGGCACAAGTGCCGAGGTTGACTTCGTCTACGAAGCCAGGACGGACGCGCAGTCCGGCTACGTGGGCGGCGCGCCATGGGTGCGGAGTCAACGGTTGCAGGAGATCGACTCCAAATTCAACGGTACGCTCGTGCGCAAGATGGTGATGAGTTACGAATACAGTGGGAATACCGGGCGATCGCGGCTGACCCAGGTGCAGGAATTCGATGGCAGTGGCGCGGCGTTGCCGCCGATCGGCCTCACTTACAAGAATGAGACGGCCGGATGGAGCGGCAATCAGCCTAATCTTGCGCCACCCTATGCATTGAGCCTGCTCGATTTAGGCTACACCACCGACCCGACTACAGGCCTTATTGCCTCCCTCTATTCGGTCCCGGTCGTTGCGGGATCGGGGTTTCTAGACTTGAACGGCGATGGAATCCTCGATTTCATCGCTCGTCAACCCACCTGGGGTAGCGGCTACGTGGCCTTGGGCACCGGTTCTAGTTGGAATACGAGCTTTCCGAACGCGACCTCCTTCACGGCGCCAGTGAGTCTCGGAGAAGACTGGACTGGTTCAGTCGGAGTCCGATTCGAGGACCTCAATGGCGATGGTTATCCGGATATTGTCGTAGGACGAGATTTCGACATATCCGGTGAAGCGCGTCAAAGTGTCTACTTCAACACGCCCACCGGGTGGCAACTGCAACCGTCGACCTGGAACTTGAACTTGAATCTCGGAGCGCAAAACGATCCGGATCGTGGGGTGCGGCTTACGGACCTGGACGGAGATGGGCTGAACGATGTCGTGTGGGGGCGCTATGTGGGCACCGAACACGGCGCCCTGCGCAACACGGGAAGCGGATGGGGAATTTTCCCCACCGCTCCCACGGGAGACTATAACTTCAGTGACCAGCTTCCGTTCAATTTTGGACCGGACAACACGCAGGATTCTGGTGTGCGCATCGTCGATCTCAACGGTGACGGTTTGCCCGACGTCGCCGTCGATTTCGGCGAAAGTGGCAAACCCGATGTGCAGTATGCGCTCATCAACGATCAGGGCAGGGGATGGATTTCACAATCCAATCTGGCTCCGCCGTTTTATACGGCCTACAAATATGAGAACATCGTCGGGAGCGACTTCGTCGATGTGAATGGCGACGGTCTGCCTGACTTCGTGGTGTATGCAGTTCGTGGGAGCGTCACTACGGCGCACACTTGGCTCAATACGGGAAAAGGATGGGTCGAATCAAGCGATTACAAGCTGCCTTTGCCCGTTTCGGATGCCGCAGCGAACGGATATGTGAATCTTGGCGTCGCGTTCATCGACGTGAATGGCGACGGCCTAGTCGATCTCGTGTACAGCAACGCGATTGACGGCACTTCCGGCCTGCCGGTGACGACAACCGGTACCCAAGTTTCCGAAAGCTATAATAGCGTGTATCTGAATACCGGGCACGGTTGGTCCACGGACGCCGAGGCGGCGAGTTCGCCCTGGCGGATTCCCGGGAATTTTCGGCTCTTCGAATGGGACACGACCGTCGCCAACGGGCAAACCTATCAATGGCCCGGGTATTCGACGGGAGTTCAGTTCATCGACCTTGATGGCAACGGCACGGTCGACGTGGTGCAAAGTTTGGCCGTGGTTACCGATTTAAGTGGGGATTCTACGACCGAACAGAGTGCGATTCTCAATCTATCCGGGAAGCCCGATTTACTGCAAACGATCACCGCTTCCTCCGGTTTGAAAACCGGCCTCGCCTACCTGCCGATCACCGACAAATCGCAGGACGCGAACGGGAATAGTTACTATACCCAGCCGTCGCGCCCGACAGGATCGACCTTCCCGGTCACCGATGTGCGCAATGCGACCTACGTCGTCCACACCGTTACTCAGGACGATGGAGCGACGGGCGGTACGTATACGCTCACGTACTACTATGGGGCGCTGCGCAACAGCTTTGCGGAGGGGAACCTCGGGTTCCAGACAATGAAGGTGATCGACAGTCGAACCAACGGCAGCGAAGTGGATACCATATTCGGGCAAGACTATCCCTACATTGGGCTGGCCAAGGATACCATCGTGCGCGACCCGGTGTCGGGTCGGATGGTCAGCGAAACCAGCGTGACCTGGGCCAACAATGCGAACGCCACGAATTCGCGGGTGCAGTTTTCCTATCCCGGCACCACGACCGTGACGAGCTATGAGCCGAGCGACACGACAACGCCGCAAGTCTCGTTCCTGACTACGACCACCACTCAGACGTGCGACCCCACCTGGGGAGACGCCGTCACCACGACGAAAACCGGCAGCGATGGATACGCCACGACGCAGACCCACGCGCGCACTTATGCGCCGTCGCCGCTTTTCCCGGGGCAAGTCCAGACGGATACTGTCACGGTCACCGGAACTTCGCCGACCAATTCGACGCCCATCCGCACCACGAAGCTGGACTACGACAGCAGCGGCCGCCTGCAAAAAGAGACGACGGAGCCGAATGATGACACAAGCCCGAAGCAATATTACGAGGAAACAGCCTACGGATACGATGGCTACGGACATGTCAACTCGCTCACCATTTCGTACACGGACCCGCAGAGTGGCAACGGGGTGGCTCGCCAGATCCAGATGACGTATGATGGCACGACGTATTCTGGCCGCTTTCTGACGAAGCGCACAGACGCGGAGAATCACGTCGAAACGTTCGACAGCTATGACGTCGGGACGGGCGGGCTGACGCAGAAGAGCCAGTTGGCTTTCAACTCGGGCCAGTCGTCCCTCGTCACAAAATGGACACTCGATACGCTCGGACGCGAGATTGGTGAAACCCGGCCCGACGGGACCGCGACGACGATCAATCGCCACTGGGCCGCGGTGCCGGCGGTCGGCACGGATTCCTCCCAATTCATCACCAACGTTTCGTACTACATCGAAACTTTGAGCGATGGGCAGTCGCCCACGCTCGAATTTCATGACACGCTGGGCCGCATGCTGCGGACGGCGACGATCACGGGCGATCGGCAGATCCTGCGGTCGGATCGGTACTACAACGACCGCGGCATGGTGCAGGAAGAGACGCGACCGACAACCGCGACGATGCCGTCCAGCTATGGCACCTCGACGCAATACGATATCCTCGGGCGCCCGACCTCCATCTCGACTCCCGATGGAACGCGCACCTACCAATATGCCGGATTTGTCACTACGCTCAATTTCCCGACCGTATCCATCGCGGCGAATGCGGACGGCCCTGGCACTCCGGCCTATACCCGGAACCAGCAAACCGTGACGACACGCAACAGCCAGGGCACGATCAAGAATGTCGTCAATTCCGGCACGGTCAACGGCGAGCAGGCTCCGGTGACCAGCGAAATGCAATACAGCTACGATGGACTGGGCGCGCTGCAAGTGACGCTCGATTCCTTCAGCAATCAAATTACGTACACGACAGATCGGCTCGGGCGAAAGACCGGGGTGTACGACGGGGACCGCGGTTCATGGTCGTACAAATACCTTCCGACTGGGGAAATGTGGTCGCAGACCGACGCGAAGAGTCAGACGACGACATTCGCGTACGATCGCATCGGCCGCATGACGAATCGAACGGCGCCCGGGAACCTGCAGACCAACTGGACCTACGACAGCGCGCCGGGCTGGGGCAACGGCCGCATCGCCACGGTCTCGGCGCCCGACGGTTATTCGGAGTCCTACACCTACGATGCGCTCGGCCGCGTCACTTCGCTGAGCAAGGTGCTCGAGGGCGCCACCAGCACGCCGTATGTGACCTCGTATGCTTATGACACGTGGGGCCGGCTGGGCACGGTCGGATTTCCCAGCGGGTTTGTCCGCCAGAACTACTACACGGGATTCGGGTATCTCACCGAAATCCGCGATGGGCTCACGGGGGTGCTCTACTGGCGGGCGGACAGCTATTCCGCCGACGGACAGTTGCAGGCGGACCAGCTCGGCAACGGCCTGATCACCGACCGCTTCTATCAGGCTAACGACGGCCGGTTGATGGCGATCCAAACCGGCCCATCGGCCTCGATCCAGAATCTCTTCTATTCGTATGAGCCGAATACGGAAGGGACGCTGCACAAGCGGTGGGATCAGCGCCAGGGCGTGGCCGAAATCTTCACTTACGACGAATTGGTACGGATGACCGCGACGCAACTCAGCACCAGCATCGCTTCGAACGGCCAGGGATCGTGGACCACGACGCACACCACGAGTTACAACGTGATCGGCAATATCTTATCCAAGGACGGCAACGCCTACACCTACGACCCGACGAAAGTCCACGCGGTGCACACCGCCATGGGCTCCACCTATGGCTACGATGGCGACGGGAACCTCTCGACCATCAACGGCTCGACCGCCTTGACGTGGAAACCGTGGAATCAACCCGACACGATCACGGTGGACGGGGCGACGCTGCGGTTCCTCTACGATGCCAATTTGCAGCGCGCCGTCCAATACACCTCGTCGACGGAAAAGGTTCTCTACCTCGGCGATCTGGAGCGCACCGTGACGACGACCAACGGAGTGACGACCACCCGCGACGCGCACTACATCATGACCCCGAGCGGCCGCTCGGTCGAGGTCGTGTGGATCAACGGGGCGCCGGATTCGACCCGCTATTATCTGACCGACCATCTGGGCTCGGTGGACACGGTGACCGACGCGAATGGTGCGCTCATTGCCCATCTTAGCTACGATCCCTGGGGCAAACGGCGACTGGACACCTGGCAGCCCGGATCGCCGACGGTGCCGCCGTATCTGCGCCGCGGGTTCACCGATCACGAGATGCTCGATACCGTCGGCTTCGTGAATATGAACGGCCGAATCTACGATCCGAATCTCGGCAGGTTCCTTTCGCCCGATCCTGTCAATCAGGATATCTACACGAGTCAGACGTATAATGCCTACAGTTACGTGAGGAATAATCCGCTGTCTCTGACCGATCCGACGGGGTTTGCCGACAATTCGGTCGACGGATTGTTCCAGGATACGTGGCAGCCTATGGCGAACGACGCATCCAACCTGCTTTGGTCACCGACAAATTCGACTGCGTCGACCAATCCCAACACGAACACCTCGACAATTATGAACGGGATGAACGGTAACTCGTTTAACCCATATGTCAGCAGTTCAAGCGACCCAAATTCGGCCCCAAGTTTTGGTCCGGATTCCGCTCGGGCGTTTTTGAATGTCTTTGCCCCAGGTTCTGCTGTCACCGGGCCGGGTTTGCTAAGTAATGACCTTTTGGAATCGGCGCTGAATAGGATTTGGGCTTTCTTGCCAGAACAGTTGACCGTGTGGGATAGGAAAGCCGATGCCGATAATATAGCGCTTGCGACTAAACTCTATATTCAGACTGTTGCTCCAGCATTGGCGCGTGATTTGGCCACGATGGATTTCATCACGAATGTGATGTCCGCTGGTACTGTAATTTATACTTCTCCATTGTATTCAATTCCCGGAGTTGGAATTTCCGAACCCCCTGCCGCAGGGATTGCAGCGTTTGCTGGAGAAGGAGTAAGAGGAAGAGGTAGAGCAAGAGGAAATTGGTTCGACAGTTTACCGGGTAGCGGAGGAGTCTTCGTCGCTCGTCGTTTGACTGTGGCTGAAATGGAACAACTGACAGTTAAATACAATGTCGAATTTTCTTTAGTCTATCGTATCGGAGCTGGGAAGAACGGCGGCGATGGATGGTATTTTTTGTATTCCGGCACGCGGAGCGAAGTCCAGGTTGATATTGACAAAGACATTCGTTGGATTTACCATACACACCCTGGAGGGACTCCTTGGGCCAGCCTGACTGACCAAGAAACCCTTTTTCTTCTTGAGAGGGCTGGTTCACCTCAAAGATCTTCACAGTTGATTCCCGTGGGCGGATCTGGTCCTGTTCGATTCAAAGGACTCTAATGAGAGTAGACCCGCTACTGGCCGAGCATGCGCACCTTTGGCAGGAAGATGCAAAAGATCACGTAATTGTGTCTTGGCGTCACCGCAACTTAAGGCACTCAGTAATATTCAATATCAAACATCGCGCCGTAATTTTAATCGAAGATGATGATGTTGTTGCTAAAGTGATAGAAAAGATGCTTGCGCATGGGGTGCCGGTTGTGGATGAAGTCCCGCCCATTACTTAAATGAATTCTAAGTGAAAGCATTCAGGGGGCAGTTTGAGTAATGGCGATTGGCGATATTCCGGTGACTTGGGTCGCCTGCCTAGCCATGTA
>Ga0206956_1141_pt1 | contig 17609 bp, 13 predicted proteins | sample Alteio_BWOrgHeat_35_FD_153252 | JGI IMG/M metagenome (GOLD analysis project Ga0206956, IMG submission 153252) | Enriched cells from forest soil in Barre Woods Harvard Forest LTER site, Petersham, Massachusetts, United States -... | ecosystem: Environmental > Terrestrial > Soil > Temperate forest >...
AATCGTTAATACGGGCATAGCAACTCAACGACGAGATCAGTCCGATGTTCGGACCTTCCGGGGTCTCAATCGGGCAGATACGTCCGTAGTGCGTGGGGTGAACGTCGCGGACTTCGAATCCCGCGCGTTCGCGCGACAGACCGCCCGGCCCAAGGGCCGAGAGACGCCGCTTGTGGGTGATTTCCGAGAGCGGGTTGGTCTGATCCATGAATTGCGAAAGCTGCGAGGATCCGAAGAATTCGCGGATGGCGGCCATTACCGGCTTGGCGTTGACCAAGTCGTGGGGCATGGCCGTCGACATTTCCTGGTACACGCTCATCTTTTCCTTGATAGCGCGTTCCATGCGGACCAGGCCGATGCGGAACTGGTTCTCCATTAGTTCGCCAACCGCGCGCACGCGGCGGTTGCCAAGGTGATCGATGTCGTCCACGGATCCAATGTTTTTGCGCAGCTTGAGCAAGTAGCCGATGGTGCCGTAGAAATCTTGCGGCTCGAGCGTGCGGTTTTCCAGTTTCGTTGCGTCTTGATTCTCGAACAGTTTGATGTTGAACTTCAGACGGCCGACACGCGAGAAATCATATTTGCGCGGATCGAAGAACATCCCATGAAACAACGCGGTTGCCGTGTCGAGCGTCGGCGGATCGCCAGGACGCAGCTTGCGGTAGATTTCAATCAGCGCTTCCTGCGGCGTCTTCACCGAGTCACGCTTCAGGGTCTGGCTGATCACTGTCCCGACATCGTCGCGCTCTGGGAAGAACAGGCTGAGTTCGACCACTCCAGACTCGAGGATCTTGGACAGCTTGTCAGCGGTAAGCTCCGAATTGGCTTCGAGCAGGACTTCGCCCGTGGTCGTGTCGACGACGTCGGCAGCGACCCATGCGCCTTCGAGGTCAGAAATGTCGACTTCGATTTCGTTGATCTTTGCCTTCTGAATTTCCTTCAGAGTCGCAGCATTCAGTTTGCGTCCCGAGTGCGCGATCTCTTCGCCCGACTTGTTCTTGATGCTGTGCGCGAGCTTCATGCCCAGCAGGTTGGTGGCTTTTTCGCTGTTGGGATCGAGCGTCCAGAACAGCTTCTTGTCGCGAATGACCAGCCGGTCAACGGTGTAGAACGTTCGCAGAATATCTTCGCCAGATCGCAGGCCAAGGGCGCGCAGGAAAATCGTTCCCAGGAATTTGCGCTTGCGGTCGATGCGCACGTAGAGCACGTTCTTCTGGTCGTATTCGAACTCGACCCACGATCCGCGGTAAGGAATAATCTTGCCGAGGAAGTAGGTGCGATTGTTCGCAGTCTCAAAGAACACCCCAGGCGAACGGTGCAACTGGCTGACGATGACACGTTCCGTGCCATTAATAATGAAGGTGCCGTTCTGCGTCATCAGTGGAACGTCACCGAAGAAAACTTCCTGTTCCTTGATGTCGCGAATGGAACGGTTGCCGGTCTCCGCGTCTTTGTCGAAAATGGTCAGACGCATGGTGACCTTAAGCGGCGCAGAGTAAGTCATGCCGCGCTCTTCGCACTCGCTCACGTCGTACTTCAGTTGCAGTCCAACCGGGTCGCCGCACTTGTTGCAGAAATCGGGCGTGTTAGCGTTGTACGTGCCGCACTTGCCGCAAAGCACGTCGCCGGGATGGAACGGATCGGTAACGATGGTGTTGCCGCAGTTCTTGCAAGTGGAGCGCAGGTGATGCAGGCCCTTCAAGTGGCCGCACTTGCACTCCCAGTTGCCGATGGCGTAGTCGACGAACTCAAGCTGCGAGACGTTGCGGAAATCCGTAATCGGAAACACCGACTGGAAAACCGCCTGCAAGCCGCCGTCGTCGCGCTCGCTGGGCAAACGATCCATCTGCAGGAAGCGATCGTAGGAACGCTTCTGCACTTCGATCAGGTTCGGAATCTGGATGGTTGCTGGAATCTTGGAAAAATCAAATCGTGTGCGGAATCCATTGCTCTTTGACATTCGGATACTCCCAAACTTTCATGCGCAGCAACGTGGCTGCGACCAAACCGCGGAATGTGAGGGCGCGTCATCCGCGCCGCGGTACTCTACTCGTAAGAACCAGTAATATGGCAAAGACAGGTATGCGCCTGCAGGGACATGACTCCCCGTAGGCGCCAGTTGCAGCGCTTGGCCTCTGTTGAAATGTGTCGTTTCCGCGCCAGTATCTAAAGGCCTGTTCCCGTTCCGCCCTGCCCGCGGAACAGTCTGCCAACTCGTGTCAGCGACCACGCCCCCGCTTCCTGGGCTCGTTACATCGGATGGTCGCAGTCACTCTATGAAGCAGGAAGCGGTGTTATTGATATAGATGATACCACCGTCCCAAAAGCTTCGCCAGAGACAAATATATGAAAGCCGGGCGTCGCCGCACGGCGGGACGGGCGAGGACGCCCGTCCTCCATTTATCGGCTCTACTTAACCTCGACCGTCGCTCCCGCGTCAGTGAATTTCTTCTTGATGGTTTCCGCCTCTTCCTTGGTTACGCCGCCCTTAATCTCCTTCGGGGCGCCGTCGACCAGGTCCTTGGCTTCCTTCAAGCCCAGGCTGGTGACTTCGCGGACCGCCTTGATTACATTGATCTTATTGGCGCCCACTTCCTTCAGGACGACGCTGAACTCGGTCTTCTCTTCGGCCGGAGCCGCACCTGCCGCTGCTCCACCACCGCCAGCCATCATCACCGGAGCCGCGGCTGCCGCCGAGACGCCGAGTTTCTCTTCGAGCCGCTTCACCAAAGCCGCCGCGTCAAGCAGCGACAAGCCTACGATTTGCTCTTCTAACTGCGCCAGATCCGCCATGTCATTTCTCCAATTTTATGGTGAGACATAGCAAGCTATGTCTCTACAGTATCGATTACCGATTTCGCTATCCGTGGTCAAAGTTTCCAGTGCGATCAAGCTTCTGAACCGCCACGCCAGACACGCAGCGGAGCCGAAACCGCGCAACCCTCGACCCCTGATAACTAAATCCTTTCGGACGGCTCTCGCCGCCCCGAAACTTTTGTAGCGCGGGCGCCCTCGCCCGTGCAATACCGCGAAAATCTACTTATCTCGCTTCTCGGTGTATCTATGCCAAATCGCCCTGAAGCCCAGAAATAAACCCAAGGCCAACAGCCATCCATACACCCGAATGAAAAACTCGATCCAACTCATGCAGTCCGCCCTACGCAGGCGAGGGCGCCCGCGCCACGCGTGCTACGCTTCCTTGAACTTTCCCTTCTCCACGCCCTGATTGATCACCACCGCAATGTCGCGTCCGACGGCATTCATCACCGTTACCAGACGTTGCGCTGGGGCGTTCATCAGGAACAGAAGCTTGGAATAGATCTCTTCTTTCGACGGCATGGTGGCCAGCGCCTGGATCTGATTGATCGAGATCACGCGGCCTTCGACGATGCCGGACTTGAAGGTGAACTCCGGATTATCCTTGGCGTATTTCGAAAGAGCCTTGGCCAACGCCACCGGATCGCCCAATGTGTATGCGATCGAGGTCACACCCGTGAGGTTCTTGAGAGCCTCTTCGACCTTCGTGCCTTTGGCCGCGCGTTCCGCCAAAGTGTTTTTCACCACCAGGTACTTCGCGCCGGAAGATCGCAGAGTCTTGCGCAGTTCGTAGTCCTGGGCCACGGTAAGTTTGCTGTACGTGGTCACGATCAAGCTGGAGACGTTCTGCAACTCCTTGCCCAGCTTCTCAACCTGCTCGGTTTTTCTTGCTCTGGAAACAGCCATATTGTTAGTCCCTTTTCAATTCCGTGGGGACAGTCGCCTTCGACTGTCCGGCCAATCCGAAACTTTTCATCCTGAGGCGACATGCTTTCGTCGTCGAAGGATCTGAGCGCGCCGCGCGATGTGCCGCGTTCTTGGCGGCACGATAAACCGCGCGTTTGGCGCGCTTTCCTTAAGCCTTAGCCGCAGCTTCCACTGCGCTGGTGTCTATCGAAATTCCCGGGCCCATGCTGGAACTCAGATAGCAGCCCTTTACATATTTCCCCTTGGCTACGGTCGGCTTGGCCTTGACCACGCTCGTAATTACTGTCGTAGCGTTGTCGACAAGCTTGTCAGGAGAGAACGAAATCTTTCCCACTGGAACGTGAACCAGCGCGGTCTTGTCGGTACGGAACTCCACTTTGCCGGCCTTCACTTCCTGCACCGCTTTGCCGACATCGAAAGTGACAGTGCCAGTCTTGGGATTGGGCATCAGACCCTTGGGTCCAAGAACCTTACCCAGACGGCCAACCGACTTCATCACATCCGGAGTGGCGATCAGTGCATCGAAGTCGGTCCAATTCTCTTTGTTGATCTTCTCAACCATTTCTTCGCCGCCAACGAAATCCGCTCCCGCCGCTTCGGCTTCCTTAATTTTGTCGCCGCTGGCGATGACCAGAACCCGCTTCGACTTCCCCAGACCATGGGGCAGCACGACCGTGCCGCGCACCATCTGGTCAGCGTGCTTGGGATCGACTCCGAGACGCATGGTGATCTCTACGGTCTCGTCAAACTTCGCGAATTTCACTTTTTGCAGAAGCGTGACCGCTTCTTGCATTGGGTAGGGGCGCTTCTCGACTGCCGCTCGCGCCTTAGTGATGTTCTTTCCTGACTTCTTCATTCCCGTTTCCTCGTCTCCCACCGCTCGTCATTGTTCAGGCGAGCCGTAGTGTTGTTGACTTGAGACGTAGCAAGCTACGTCTCTGCAGAATTTATCCCACTACTTCGATGCCCATCGACCGAGCCGTCCCACGGATGCTTTTGATCGCGGTCTCTACCGATGCGGCATTCAAGTCCGGCATCTTCTGCTTAGCAATGTCTTCCACCTGCCGCGCTGTAACCTTGCCCACCTTGTCCTTATTCGGAGTCCCTGACCCCTTGGCAATCCCCGCAGCGCGCTTCAGGAGAATCGAAGCCGGCGGCGTCTTGGTAATAAAGGTGAAGGTGCGGTCGCTATAAACCGTCACCACCACCGGGATGATGAGCCCTTCGAGTTCCTTCGCGCCAGTGCGCGCGTTGAACTGCTTGCAGAACTCCATGATGTTGATCTGCGCCTGGCCGAGAGCCGGACCCACCGGGGGCGCGGGCGTAGCCTTGCCCGCCGCAATCTGAAGCTTTACCGAACCTGTTGCCTTCTTCGCCATAATCTCTTTGCCTTCTGCCTACGCCACTTTCTCCACCTGATTGAATTCCAACTCGACCGGTGTCGAGCGTCCGAAGATTGTGACCATCACCTTCAACGTCTCGCGATCTTCGTTGACCTCATCCACTATGCCGGTGAAGCTGGCGAATGGCCCCTCAGTGATGCGAACCGACTCGTTCTTTTCAAACTTAACTTTGAGCTTGGGCTTATCTCTCGACTCACCCACGCGATACACAATGTGCTGCACTTCTTCTTCGGAAAGCGGCGTAGGCTGCTGGCCTGTGCCGACAAACCCTGTCACGCGCGGCGTAGATTTCACCACATGCCACACGTGATCGTCCATATCCATTTCTACCAGCACGTAGCCGGGATAGAACATGCGTTCGCTGGTGTACTTCTTGCCGCTGCGCACTTCCGTGACCGACTCAGTCGGAATCAGCACCTTGCCAATTCTTTCCTGCAGTCCGAATGCCTGGATGCGCGACTCCAGTGACTCCTTCACCTTGCGCTCGAATCCCGAATATGAGTGGATGATGTACCACTTCATATTGGGATTGCGCGGAGCCTCGGGGGCAACGGTCCCGTCAGCGTTTGCTGGCAGTTCTGCGGCGCCGGCTGCGGTTTCGTTTTTTTCTTCCTGCATAGCGTGCTGTAAGATTTCAGCTTCCTTCCTTGGCATCAGCGATGGGTCAAATACTTAAACAGGTAGTTGATCCCGCTGCCGATGGTGTTGTCCACGATCCAGAAATAGATCCCGAACAGGAACACCGTAATGATGACCACGGCAGTCGTGGCCCGCACATCCTTGAACGAAGGCGCGGTGACCTTTTTCATTTCGGAGCGCACGTCGTTATAGAAAGTCTTGACGCGCTCAGGCCAGGACTTCAGCCTGCCTCCAAAGCTGTTGTCGTCCGCGGCGGCTGCGATTGATTTTGCCATCTTCCTTAGCTCGACTCCCATCACTCCACCCCAACTTCCGGTCTCGTACTTCGATCTCTGGCAGGGGCGGAGGGATTCGAACCCCCAAGTTCGGTTTTGGAGACCGACAGTTTAACCGTTGAGCTTACGCCCCTACTTGGTATGTCATCCTGAGCGGGGCGCTTTTTTGCCTCGCGAAGGATCTGGGCGAGCCGCGCGGGACAATCGCGCGGCTCGCTTTTCTACTTCACTTCTTTGTGCGGCGTATGCTTCCGGCAACTCTTGCAAAACTTCTTCATCTCCAACCGGTCCGGAGTCGTCTTCCGGTTCTTCGTGGTCGAATAGTTCCGCTCTTTGCAATCACCGCACTGCATCGTAATAATCTCTCGGGGCATAAGAAAACCGCTCCTAAACTTTCAGCTTCTTGCTCAACTCCACAACTGAGAACGAGAACTGACTTGTTGTTCTCGCCCCATCAACGCTACTGCACAATCTCGCTGATGGTGCCCGCGCCTACCGTGTGCCCGCCTTCGCGGATGGCGAAGCGTAAACCTTTTTCCATCGCCACTGGCGTGATCAGTTCGATCACCAGGCTCACGTTATCTCCCGGCATCACCATCTCGGTCGCTGCCGGCAACTCTGCCACGCCCGTCACGTCTGTCGTTCTGAGATAAAACTGCGGACGATATCCCTTGAAGAATGGCGTATGCCGTCCGCCTTCTTCTTTCGTCAGAATGTAAACTTCGGCCTTGAACTTGGTGTGCGGAGTGATCGATCCACCCTTCGCCAGCACCATGCCGCGCTCGACATCGTCCTTGCCAATGCCGCGCAACAGCAGGCCCGCGTTGTCGCCCGCCAGACCTTCGTCCAATTGCTTCTTGAACATTTCGACGCCAGTCACCACCGTCTTGCGGGTGTCGCGGAAGCCCACAATTTCCACTTCCTCGCCCACCTTCACCTTGCCGCGCTCGATTCGTCCCGTCACCACCGTGCCCCGGCCCGAGATCGAAAAAATATCTTCAATCGGCATCAGGAACGGCTTGTCCAACTCGCGCGCGGGTTGCGGAACACTCTTGTCCACCGCATCCATCAACGCGTCAATCTGCTTCTCCCACTTCTCTTCGCCATTCAGCGCGCCCAAGGCCGACAGCCGAATCACCGGCACATCGTCGCCCGGAAACTGATAGGTCTTCAGCAACTCACGCACTTCGAGTTCAACCAGATCCAGCAACTCGGGATCGTCGACCGCATCGCACTTATTCAGCGCGACCACGATATAAGGCACGCCGACTTGACGAGCCAACAGCACGTGCTCGCGCGTTTGCGGCATCGGACCATCCGTCGCCGCGACGACTAAGATCGCGCCATCCATCTGGGCCGCGCCCGTGATCATGTTCTTGATGTAATCCGCGTGGCCCGGGCAATCGACGTGCGCGTAGTGACGGTTCGCAGTTTCGTATTCGACGTGCGCGGTCGCAATGGTGATGCCGCGCGCTTTTTCTTCTGGCGCGTTATCGATCGAGTCAAACGATCGGAACACGATCTTCGGGTTGTGCTTCTGCAACACCTTGGTGATGGCCGCCGTCAGCGTGGTCTTGCCATGGTCGATGTGACCAATCGTCCCCACATTGCAGTGCGGCTTATTCCGCTCAAATTTCTCTTTCGCCATTGCCTAGCTCTCTCCGTATTCTCTGGGAGACGCAGCTCTCTACGCCTCAATTACCAAAACTCTGGAGCGGGAGACGGGAATCGAACCCGCGACCAACAGCTTGGAAGGCTGTGACTCTACCACTGAGTTACTCCCGCTCAGCCTCAAACTCCTGAAATCCCGCCTGCCGCTACTCAAATTCACCGCGACTACTGCCGCGATTCCTGAATCAACAAGACCACAAGGTAAACAGCCGTGACCGGGGCTAGCCCAATCATCAGGTACCCCTCGAGAGCAGCCCAACCGGTCACACCTACGAGCGAATCCATCAAACAAAGTGCCGCCAAAACCGCAACCACTAGCCCTCCCATTGCGTTCGAGAGGCGCTTACCGGTGAGTTGTTTTAGCGCCACCACCTGCAATACTTAAGTAGGCAACACAAACAATCGGAACGGCCCAACCCAGCGCCTTTACCACGATTGCGCCTCGCCTCTATTCAATTCCTGGAGCCGATGATCAGGATTGAACTGATGACCTCTCCCTTACCAAGGGAGTGCTCTACCAACTGAGCTACATCGGCGAAAACCAGCACTCAGCAATCAGCCCTCAGCAAAACCCTCACCAGACCGTTGCCAAACCTATTTCGTATCGCTACCGCCGTCCGGATGCAGAACATCCTTGCGGCGTACCCACGTTTTCAGCGCGAACAGCGCCAACACTGCCAGCGTCCCAAGCCGAATTCGCTGGTCGCTGATCGTGTTCCAGGACAAAACTCCCAAAGCAACGAAGGCGCCCATTGCAACCACTAAACGCTTCACCAGATCCCTCGCGAGATTCAGTTCCAGATCCCGCTGCGCTCGGGATTTCGGCTGCGGGCTCCCGCTTCGCTCACGCCCGCAAAGCGCTTCAAATTCCTGGTGCACAGGGAAGGATTCGAACCTTCGTACCTCGCTAGGAGGGACAGATTTACAGTCTGTTGGCTTTAACCACTCACCCACCTGTGCAAAAATGCCGAGCCTCCCGGCCCGATCACTCAAGTCTCGATCGCCGGAGACTCCATGCGTGGTCCGATGCTGCAAGCAGGCGGTTGCCCAATAGAAAAACAGAGTGCGCGCGAAAATCCTCTCGCACGCAAACACCACACTTGGAAAAATTCCTTATGGAGTGCCGTTGGGAAAAAATCTGTTACGCCGCCGCGCCGCGCAAAGCCCTATATTCCGGAACCGATCCTGCCAATCAAACCAATCAAATGCTGGAGCTGGCGAAGGGATTTGAACCCCCGACCCTCTGATTACAAATCAGATGCTCTACCAACTGAGCTACGCCAGCAGTCGGAGACAACGGGCCCTCGCGGGCGCATATATCCCTCTGATCCCTTCCAGATGTCCGGGACAATTCTAAAAGGTACCATAACGGTAATCTGCACGCAACCGAAGCTTATTTCACGATCTTCCACACCGTCCCATAACCAATGGTCCCGCCGTTTTGGGCGGTGCCGAATAGGGTACCTTTTGCATTCTGGACGAGGCCCGAGTACACATATTTTCCATCCGTCCCATCGAAGCTATGCAAAAGGGTAAACTTGCCACTCTCGCTCACTCTGTAAACCGTTCCAACATTGGACGCGCCGCCTGTCTCGGTAGTGCCGTACACATTGCCCTCCGCGTCCACAATCACACCTGCCAGGGGATATTCGCCATCCGACGTTCCGCCCGCGAAGCTATGCAACACTTTCTCCTTGCCGTATTTGCTGACTTTCCACACCGTTCCCAGAGTATTGGCCCCGCAGGAGGAAGTTGTGCCATAGAAATTGCCTGCCGCGTCCATGAAAGGCGCTCCCAGTACATTGCATCCGTCGGTTGTTCCACCAGTGAAGCTGTGCAGGATCGTCAATTTGCCGGTCTTATTCAGTTTGTACAAAATCCCACTATCAGCACTCCCGCCCTCTTCGGTCACGCCGTAGAGGTTGTCTTCCGCATCCATCAGCAAACTGGTGTAGGTGGGGTATTTCCCGTCCGTCGTGCTGCCCGTGAAGGTATGCAGAATCGTCTCTTTGCCGTGAGGACCTATTTTGAAAATCACTCCGTCGTTGGAAGAGCCGCCCTGCGAAGTCGTGCCGTAGAGGTTACCCGCTTTATCCCGCAGCAAACCTCCAACGGGATCCACTCCGTCCGTACCTCCTGTGAAGTTATGCAGCACGGTCTCGGTACCGCTAGGGTCTACTTTGAACACCACACCGGCGCCGGCAGATCCACCCTGGGTCGTGGTTCCATAAAGATTGCCCGCGCCGTCCCGGACCAAGGCTGAAATAGGAAATGCTCCATCGGCTCCGCCCGTAAAGCTGTACAGCACGGTTTCGGTGCCGTCAGGGGCGACCTTAAACACTCCCCCCGAAAAAGATGCGCCGCCGCCATAGCCAAAGGTGCTGTAGAGATTGCCCGCGGCGTCGCGAATCAAACTCGCGTAGGGATCGCCGCCGTCCGAGGATCCCCCGAAGTTGTAAAGCACGTGGAGAGTCTGCGCTTGCACGGAATAGTTTGTCAGCGCTGCGAAACCGAGCGCCAGTACAAACATCAATATAGCTCTTGCGAACACCGAACCAGTCTTCCCAGGAAGTTGTTGTTGCACCGGATTTCCCATTGGTAGAGTCCTTGACGGAGATTTGCAGCACGGCATTTCTAGCATGAAATCGCCGCCGAGTCACCAACCTGCTCGAATTTGTGAAAGATTTTCCGGGATAACTGGGTGCACCGCAGAAGCCGAGCACATCCACGTAGAAGCGGATGCTGGCTGCAAGACTGTTAACTCGCAGAATCGGAATCACGCACTCAAAGCCGACCTTCGCCGCACTGCTCGACTGGCTGTTGGACATGAATGGACCTCAAGGTGGGATGCCAGATGTTCTTAAGAAATATCGCCGAACCAACGCCTCAGCTTCAGTTCCCGAAGCTCGACGAAGCCCGCTCCGTCTTCAGTTGCCGCAACAGTAAACGCACCAGCATTCCGTCATAGCGGACGCCGCTTAAACGTTCCAATTCCGCCAAAGCCTGCCCGCTGCTCTTGGACGAAGCAAAAGAACGTTCGGTGGTCATGTTGACGTAGGCATCGGCGACCGCCAGGATTCGCGCCCACTGAGGGATCTGCTCACCTTGAAGGCCGCCCGGATAGCCGGTCCCGTCGAAGGACTCGTGGTGATGCTCAACCGCTTTTTGCAACGAATCGCTGTTCGGCAGGGTCGCAACAATTACCCCTCCCACGTGCGCGTGCATTTTTACTAAACAGAACTCCTCGTCGCTGAGCGGACCAGATTTGTTGAGGATTCGTTCCGGCACGAAGATTTTCCCCACGTCATGTACCCGGGCGGCGTAGGCCAGATCATCGACGTCTTCCGGAGACAATCCCAAAGCCCGGGCCATGAGTTCGCTGTAGCGAGCAACCATTTCGCCATGACCCGTGCCATTCAGTTCACGCGATTCTGCCGCTCGGGCCAGGGCCTCAATCGCGTCCCGCAGAATCTGGACACTGCCCTCCTCATCTCCACCCTCCTCGTCGCTGAGTTTGCGCAGCGTGGTCAGGAGTTCGTCAAGGTGTTCGGGCCCGGTGTGCTCACGGTGCAGGAAGCCTTCGATGTGACCAGAGATAAGTTGCCGTTGTACCGCGCCGTATTCCGTGTCCGCAGATTGGTCGGTAGTGGATACGCGATCGCCGCCCGCATGTTTGGAGATATACATCCCTGCGTCCGCGACCCGAATGATCTCCTCGGCAGTGAAGCCGTGAACTGGAAAACTGGCGACTCCAAAGCTGCCGGTAATGAGGTGTTCCTGCAGCATGGGGTCCGTCGAAAGCCATAGGCGCAAACGTTCAGCCAGAGCCTGGGCCTGCTCCACGCCGGTTTCCGGCATAAGAATAATGAATTCGTCGCCTCCGTAACGCGCTACCACATTCGACTGCCGGCATTTCTGTTCCAGCAAACGGCCCACCCGCGCCAGCACCAGATCCCCCTCAAGGTGCCCGAGCGTATCGTTGACATCCTTAAACTTGTCGAGGTCAATCAGCACCACTGAGAAAGGACGCCCGGAGCGGGAAGCCCGCTTCCACTCCGAACTAAGAGCTTCCCAGAAAAAGCGGCGAGTCTTGATGCCGGTGAGGCCGTCGGTGATGGCCGTCTGTTGCAGCTTCTGAAATACGAACGAATTGTGCAGCGCCGTGGCCAGCAGGTCGGCCAGCGTATTCATGATCAGCACGTCTTCCGGCGAAAACGCATCCTCCTGCCGGCTCTCAACATTCAGCACGCCTAGCAGAGTCTCGCCATACGTGATCGGAATGCATAGCACGGATCGCGAATCCGGCAACACTCCCTGCAGGTTTTCTTCGCCTGTCGTTTGAACCAGCGCGCTCTCTCCGGTGCGCGCCACCCGCCCCAGAATTCCAAATCCCAGCGGAATCCGCATGCCTAAAGCTTGGGCGGTAACGCCGGCTTCCGCCTTGATTTCGATGTCCTTGCGAACGTAGTCAAAGATGCCGATGCCAATATGATCGAAGCGGAAGGTTTTCTGGATGTGTCCCACAATCTCCAGCAGCATCTGCTCCGCGTCCTCGCTCGAAATGGCAGTCTTCGAAATGCTGTTGAGAAATGCAAATTGGCGCGATCGACGTTGTTCCTCGGCGAAGAGCCGCGCATTCTCCACCGCCACCGACACTTGCCCGGCCACGGTCTGCATCACTTCTAAATCGCGCTGCTCGAAGACATATTCACGCTCCGCGCTCATGACCGCCATAACTCCAGCAGGTTTGCCGCCCTGCAGAATGGGCGCGCCGCAGAAGCACTTGGAGGGTCGTGCCGGAATGTAGGTTGCGCCCAGGCGTTCTCGCGCCTTCTCCAGATCAGCTCGAATCAGTAAAGGCTGCGCCGTTCGCAAAATGTACTCGGTCAGACCATTGTCGACCTTCCGCGATCGCTTGGGCAGAACCTGACCTTTTTCCACCTCGAACTCGAAGCGGATATGCTCGCCTTCTTGAAAAGCCACATAAAACTCGCCGGTGTCAAAGATCTGTCCAAGCTCTTTGTAAACCGTGCGCAGGATCTCTTCCTGATCGAGACGCGAGCTGATGGCCTGGCCAATCTGGGTCAGCAGTTCGTATTCCTTGGTTCGGCGCTGGGCGTTGTGCATGGTCAGGTAGTTTTCCAGCGTCAGTCCAATCTGCAACGCCAAGCCAATCAGCAGGCGCAGGTTCGACGATCCAAACACCCGGCGTTCCGCGTGCGGAAAAATGATCACGCCAAAGTTGCGCTCCCGCGTCTGCAGGCTGACTGCGGTAATGTTCCGGATATTTTCTTCCGCCATCACCTGGCGAAATTGCTCGAAGCGCGCGCCCGGAAATGCCGGCAGCGGCTCCGACATCTCTGCGAAGTTGTGAAAGGTCACGAATCCGCCGCGGCGGTACGCCAGTTCGGCAATGTATTCCCCGGCGCCGCTCTTCTCCATCTTGGTAATCAATTCAGGTGAAAATCCGCGTTGCACCGAAGGCAGAATCGTGCGCCACCGTTCTGAAACGTAGATCATCGCGCGGCCTGTGGGCAAAGGCGCCACCAGCCGCTCCAAAATATTTTGCAGGCTCGGCACCAGATCGTCCGCCGAAAGCAGCCGCATCGGATCCACGCCCAAGGTAGAGAATGCCAGCGCATTTTCCTGCACCGCGTTGCGCTCGCTCTCGAACAGCACCATCACCATCGCGATGCCCAGCAGCATCTGCGGGATTGGTCCCAGGAAATGCCCCGCATCTCCGAACGCGGCGAACGGGTTTTGCAGTCCCCTGAAAATCATCAACACGGCCCACAACGCCAGCGAAATCGCCAGGAACGTAAAGGCCAGCGAATTTTTTTGATGCGCGTAACGATAGAAATAAAAAGAGCAATACAGCAGCACTACGCCTAGACCAACCTCCAACCTCAGATGCGAATTGGCAACCGCCTCCGCCGGACGAAATACACCTCCCACAAACTGCAGCTTCAAATTCCACAATGCCAATGCAATGCCGCCTAGGCCCACGGCCACGTCGTACCATCGCAGCTTGAATTTCTGCCGCTTCATCAGCCGCGTGGAGATGAAGATGCAAAGCGCCATCGCGATCAACAACAGGGAACTCAAGAACGAAATCAACGCCGACGGTCGATGCACCGCCCCCCAGGCATCGAGCGCGTAATGCAGCGTGTACGCGGCCCAACCCAACTGCCATGCGCGGAAGTATTGGTGCCGGCTTTGTTCGTAGAGGTAGGTGAACAACAGGAAGAGCAACAGGGCGACGAGGCCCGGCAGGACAACCACGGCGATGGGGGTAGTGCTATCCATACTCTTGGGAACAGTTCTCTGCCGCTCCCCTGATCCGCTTTAAATAATGGAAATCTGCGACCCCAATATTTTCATACCCTCCCATACAAAACAATAGTCTTTAGATGAGAACGGCCGGTGCTCAGTCACCTGGAAGTAACCACCCCCGGTTACCATCGATACTTGACCCGCAACCTCGCGCCACCCACGACTCCGTACACCCACCGCCCAGATGAGTTATAGTGTTATTTCCACATGAGATTCTGGCCCTCGCAGGGCCATCTCCGGGCGTCCATGCGGCGAATATCAAACACCCACGCCACGCCCTGAAAAACCGTTATGAACACCTCGAATCCCGAGACCGAAACTGCCGTCACCCCGTCTCCCGAGTCTCGTCCTTCGAACTTCCTGCGCGACGTCATTCTCGATGACCTCAAAACCAACAAATACGGCGGCCGCGTGCAAACCCGTTTCCCTCCCGAGCCTAACGGATATCTCCACATCGGCCATGCCAAAGCCATCTGCCTCGACTTCGGCCTTGCCGCCGAATTCGGCGGCCACACCAATCTCCGCTTCGACGACACCAATCCCGAGAAAGAAGAAACCGAGTACGTCGATTCCATCATGCAGGATGTCAAGTGGCTCGGCTTTGAGTGGAGCGGCCTTTTCTATGCCTCGGATTATTTCGATCAGCTCTATGCCTGGGCCGTGCAACTCATCAAGGCCGGAAAGGCTTACGTCGACGATCTCAGCGCCGACCAGATCCGCAAATATCGCGGCACTCTGACCGAACCCGGCAAGGACAGCCCATTCCGCAATCGTTCCATCGAAGAGAACCTCGATCTCTTCGAACGCATGCGCGCCGGCGAATTTCCCGACGGCGCTCGCGTCCTCCGCGCCAAAATCGACATGGCCTCGCCCAATTTCAATCTGCGCGATCCCGTCATGTACCGCATCCTCCACGCCGACCATCACCGCACCGGCAGCAAGTGGCCCATCTACCCTATGTATGATTTTGCCCACGGGCAGTCGGACTCGATCGAAAAGGTCACGCATTCGATGTGTACCCTCGAATTCGAAGACCATCGCCCGCTCTACAACTGGTTTATCAAAGAGCTGGGGATTTTCCCTTCGCAACAGTACGAATTCGACCGGCTCAACCTGACCTACACTCTGCTCAGCAAGCGCAAGCTGCTTCAGCTCGTACGCGAAGGCCGCGTCAACGGCTGGGACGATCCCCGCATGCCCACGCTTTCCGGCCTTCGCCGCCGCGGATATACGCCCGAGGCCATCCGCAATTTCTGCGGAGCCATCGGCGTGTCGAAGACTACCGGATCGATCGAACTCGCCATGCTCGAGCACTTCGTTCGCGAAGACCTGAACAAACGCGCTCCCCGGGCAATGGCGGTTCTCCGCCCGCTGAAAGTAGTGATCGACAATTATCCGGAGATCCAAACCGAAGAAATGGAGGCGGTCAACAACCCCGAAGATCCCAGCGCAGGCGTGCGTAAAGTGCCATTCTCCCGTGTGCTCTACATCGAGCAGGATGATTTCCGCGAGATCCCCCCGCCGAAGTATTTTCGCCTGTCTCCGGGACGCGAAGTCCGCTTGCGCTACGGCTACTTCGTTACATGTAAGAGTGTAGTAAAAGATGCCAAAGGCGAAGTAATCGAAGTGCATTGCACCTACGATCCCGCAACCCGAGGCGGCAACAATCCTCCCGATGGACGCAAAGTAAAATCCACCATCCACTGGGTCTCAGCCGCCCACGCCGTGGATGCCGAAGTGCGCATCTACGAAAACCTCTTCACCAAAGAAGATCCCAATCACACCGAAGAGGGCCAGGATTTCACCGTCAATCTCAATCCAAATTCTCTCGAAGTGCTCACCTGTTGCAAGGTCGAACCGTCCCTCGCCAGCCCTGCACCGGGCACTCGCTATCAGTTCGAACGCCTGGGATATTTCTGTGTCGATCACGACTCCGCTCCCGGCAAACCCGTCTTCAACCGCACAGTAGCGCTAAAAGACACCTGGGCCAAGGTCGAAAAGAAAACCGAAAAGAATAAATAAGCGTAGCGCACTAACCCTGTCATCCGGAGCCCACCAACCTCCTGTCATCCTGAGCGTAGTAACTGGTTCGCGAAAAGCGAACCAGTTACGAAGTCGAAGGACCCCGCGGTCGCCAATCGTGATCTAACTATCTCAAGGCATTCTCACAACCCAAGGCCCAGAATCAAGGTGCATAACGAGTAAAGACAAGGTCGGTCGCTTTGGTCTTCTCGTGGCAGGGGAAGCAGGGTTTCATGAAAGCCGCATCGGCAGGTTTGCCGTCCTGGAAGTGGCCGAACCCCCAGCCTCCGGTTGCGGCGTACTTGGTTGAGTCCTTGACCATAAACTGAATGTTCGTCGGGGCCCCGGGAACGAAAGATTGGACTTGTCCAAAGATTTTGTTGTTTTCATCGGATGGAACGTTCTGGTAATGCAAAGCGGCAATGATCGTGCCGTCCGGGTACGGAAGCTTGCCGTCCCGGAAGGCGTTGAAGGCTATATCGTTGCCCAAGACAGCGCCTAAACTGTTGAGCTTGCCTGCTTCATGGGCCGAGGAGATCCACTTCCAGCCGCGGTACCCCTGAGGAATTTCGGTGACGTAGGGAGCGGCGGATTGCCCGTTCGCGTGTCCTGGTACGGGGGCGATGAGGGCGGCAAGGCCAGCTATGGTTGCAACTGCAACCAGGAAGAATTTGCAATGTTTCATAAGGGTCCCTCGCAATGTATTTGGGTGAACTGAAATGTGCAGTCCCAAAAAACCTGCCCGGCGGATCAAGGGCGAAAACTTTTGGGGTGCTCTAGGCTACTTCTTCGATGCTTGTCGAACAGGTCGGGTGACCGCATTCGCAAGCGATCTCCACATCACCTGATCCGGCATCGCTGCAAGAGTCACTACAGTATTTCTTGCCACTTTCCACCACACAGGTGCAAGGAATGTGGGCACAGATCTTTTCCTCAGGTGTTGTCATAGCTTTTGCTCCATTCAGCGGGAATGACAAAGAACGTTCGCCATTATAGCGCCCGAGAAAGTTAGAAAGTAGCGCGCCGGAACATTGGAAAATGATTAGCTGTTGATAGCAGAGCGCATGGCCCGGACTCGGAGGAATCTTACGTATGCGCGTGCGGACTCTGTGGATTCGGCTTGGGCGCGAGCGGAGCCTTGATCACTTTGACTTCGAACGCGACCGGCAACTGTTTCGCAGGAAAGCAGGTGGCCGGCCCACCTTTACGTTCTTTGTAAAGCTGGGAACTCACGCCGCCGACGCCGGGGTTTTCATCTTGATCTCGCCCCACTGATTGATTCGTACCGCACCCTCTTCCCCAAAAGCATAACTCCGATAGCTGCTCCAGATGAAGTGCAGCTCACTCGTCCCGCAATAGCGCCGGCGATAGTTGGACACAAGGCCAGCCTACTGCCGTCCGCAAAGAAAAGCGGTGACATCCGACCTTGTGGTCCCCACCTTTACAAAAAAACGTAAAGGTGGGCCAGCCCCCTGCCTTCATTTTTGAGGTTTGGGTTGCGAGGACTGTTGTTGTTGTGGCC
>Ga0206956_1142_pt1 | contig 17516 bp, 13 predicted proteins | sample Alteio_BWOrgHeat_35_FD_153252 | JGI IMG/M metagenome (GOLD analysis project Ga0206956, IMG submission 153252) | Enriched cells from forest soil in Barre Woods Harvard Forest LTER site, Petersham, Massachusetts, United States -... | ecosystem: Environmental > Terrestrial > Soil > Temperate forest >...
ACGCGAATTGCGGTCGCTGCCACGCTGCGCCGCAAAAGTTCCCGCCACGCATGATGGCGACGATTGTTCGCCATATGCGCGTGCGAGCCACGATTACTGACGAGGACATGCGCCTCGTCCTGTTCTACATGACGCAGTAGCGCCTGAGCGAGGACGCGGTGAATAGAACAATAATGTATGTCTGCGGAATGGTCCTCGTGAGTTGCGTAATGGCCTGCGCCCAGGCTCTCGAAAGCCGCCCGCTTCATGTCATTGAGGTGCTGGCGGACAAAGACAGCCGATACAAGATCGCGGGCGAGAAAAAGCCAGAGATCATGGTGAAGGCCGGCGAACAGATTTTGCTTCGCGTAACCGCGCGAAAGGGGAAATCGTGGAACCGGGACGGATCGATCCACGGCTTCTCGTTGCTTCGGGCAAAGGATCGATCAAAAGTGCCTGGATGGGATCTTCTGCTTAGGCCGGGCACACAGGAGTTTCCCATGACCGCTCCCGACGAAACCGGCGAATACATAGTTGTGTGTACCGTAATTTGCAGTGAAGAGCATGAAGGAATGTTCATGAGGTTTGTAGTGACGCCATAAATTATTGAGGAGAGTGTATGAATCGAATCGTGGTTTTAGGTGCGGTGTGGGTGCTGTCGTTGTCCTTTGCTGCGTATGCAGGCGAGGAAGAACCAAAAACCTTTCGGGGTGAGATTTCCGACAGCCAGTGTGCGCTTAATGTTCACTCCCTGACTCAATCGCATCAGGAGATGCTGAAGTCGAAGTCCGGGGACGCCGGAAACACTCCGGCTTCATGCTCGCAATTTTGCATCGTGCACATGGGAGGCAAGTTCGTGCTGGCATCCAAAGGGCACGTTTATCATCTCGATAACCAGGATTTACCGCGGGGCTTCGTCGGCGAGAAAGTTAAGCTCCGTGGGTTCCTGGATCCAAAGACCGAGACGATTCATGTGGTGGACATCGAGGCCGAGTAGCGTCGGGAGTTGCTACTTCGTCTGCCGGACTTACTAATCGTCCCCTACTGCAATGGCTTGCCAATGCTCAGGCATGATTCAGCCTTGCCGTCGATAGAGAAACGAATCGCCGCAGATTCATCGCTGCAAAAGGCACGCGTCCCAGAAGTCGGATCCGCAGGCACAGCAGTGACGCGATAGCGCGACGACGGACTTCCGTTGCACCCACTCAGTGCGAATATATATCCATTCTTTCTGCCGCCAGCCAGGCGCGGGTCGATCAACATCGCCTGGTGCTCCGACACTCCGTTACCGCTTCCCATGCCGCCAAGGTCTGAAAGCGTGCAAGTGAAGCCAGCGGTCGGGAAACTCGCTGCGTAGGTGATCTCGGCCGTATTGAGTGTGCGGACTGCGGCCACAGCTGTGGCTTCATTCGCCGCGCTTGATGCCGCCGATAGATTCATTACTTGCGGGGCAGACGAACTCGGCATCGCGGTGCCTACGCCGGTTACGGCCGGCCTCACATTCTTCGTCATGGCCTTTAGAAATTCGGGATCAGACAGCGAGACGCCGACCGCAGCCGAAATCTCGTTAAGCCGCCAGCTACCCGCTTCCTGCTTCATAATAAGGGTGAGCCGGAATTTCGCACCCGCAGTTTGGGTCTCTCCGTCCTTCGAACCGTGGAATGCAAGCTCAATTTCGTCTTCGTCGCCACGCAGGTCATCGCGTTCTACCGTAATTTCGAATTTGCTGTGTGCTAGGGGATCGTCGATTAGCAGGAGCGTTGGCCCAGCTTCAAAAGTCTGCAATTGCTGCCCTCGGGCGCTTAGTTGGCTGGTGAGAGCGGAGAACCCGGCGAGCATGGACGCTCCTGAAGCCGGTTCCGCTTTTCGCAGGGCGGCCTGTGTCGCTTGCGGGAGATGCTTCTGGAACGTCCCAGGCGTTTTACTGAAAAACATATCGAGCAGCGCCTGGCGGGCAGTTTGAGATGTAGCTTGTGCGCTGGCAAACGGGTTGCCGAAGAGTAGAAAAAACGTACCACCGAAGATCAGAGCGAGAAGCTTCTTGGTCCTGAGCATGGCCGCCTCCCCAAGCGTCGCTGTTGATGATTGCAGCTCGAACCTCCATCTGCCAGTTACATAAGTAAGGAGCCACAGATCCAATTGCAGCTTGCCGGATGCACCTAAGATTTGTGACTTGGGTCATCGTCCAGATGGTTACCGGTGTTTCACGATCCCCACCAACGAGCCATTGTTGAAACGGCTTCCGTAGCGCAAGCTGGTAGCAGTCGAGAGCAAGTTTGAGAGCTATCGGGGGGAGAGAATATGGCTGAGTTTCTGCGCAAAACGCGAGCGTCGGGCGTGGTCGAGAACGTTGCCGAGTACCTTGTCATGCTGTTCGTTGCCGCAATGACCGGGGTGAGTACACTGCGCTTGCTAGGGATTCTGCCCTAATTGGCATCCAGCAAGGCTCAAGATGTTTGTCTATTAAACTACTAGACTTTAATCGTTGGACTGTATACAATTCCGACTGCATCACCTGAGAAAAGGCCCGGAATCGTGGATCTCCTCCCGAACCGGGCTTTTTAGTGTTCGTATTCGATGTTTTCAGTGAAGTCACGTCCTGCCTACCGTTCGTTTCGGCGGGATGTTCTGATTCAGCCGAAAGAAGTTGTTGGGATCGTAGTGCGACTTAACTTCGACCAGGCGCTCCCATCGTTCACGATAGGCTTCGGGCACGCGGTCGTCCTCGTCGCCGCTCATGAAATTGACATAAACTCCCGGAGCCATTGACGGACGAAGCCGATTAAACAGATCGCGAATCCACGCGACGTTGGCAGCGTCCTCCGACGGTTCTAACCAGTTGGCCAGCAGATTGATGACGAATGGCGAACTCCGATCGCCGAACGCAGTTGCCTCACGAGCAACTAGTGCCGCGGCTCCGCCCAGATACGCAAGTTCGATCTGCGTCGCCGGAGAAGGAACCGTGGCCAAAGCCTGCACCATTTGCTCGATGCTGGTGTCGTCGAGAGATTTAAAGTATCCAGACTTGGTGTAATAGCGGCGGCCGTGCGGAAATTCGTTGTCGGCCATGGTTTGCAGAGCGAGGTAGGGCACGACCCTCCTGCTTACTGCGATCGGATTGCCCAGAGAGAAGATGTGATTGAGATACGGTTCGCCCTCCGCGGGAGCGCCCAGCCAAAGCACGGACTCGCTCGCGACCGCACGTCCGCGGACTTCGACTGGTACGTTTTCACTGTTGGGAGCGAGACGAAGATTCAAGTTCCATTTCAATTCGTCGGGCGCTTGCGGCATGAAATCTCTCCAGTGTCGCAGGAGGCCGGAGATGTCGTCTTCGAGACATAATCCTTCAGCCAACACCACCGACCTTAGGGGATGGAGTGTAACTTCGAAATCCGTGACGACACCGAAGTTGCCGCCGCCTCCGCGCAACGCCCAAAACAGGTCGGCGTTTTCTTTTGCGCTTGCATGCACAATCGAGCCGTCGGCGGTCACCATCGTGAAACGTTCGACGTTGTCGCAAGACAAGCCGTGCAGGCGGGTCAGCCAGCCGAATCCGCCACCGAGGACCAAACCGGAAGCGCCGGTGTGCGAGACTACTCCCGAGGGAAAAACGAGACCGTGTTGCTGCGTGGCTGCATCGATCGAACCGAGCAGACAGCCGCCGGCGAAGCGCGCCTTGCGGGCTTGGGGATCAACCGATACCTCGCGCATTCGTGACAGGTCGATCACCAGTCCGCCGTCGCACGTGCTGAAGCCGGCGAGGCTGTGACCTCCGCAGCGCACTGCGGTAAGGACGCCAGCGGCCGCGGCGGCCCGGACCGTATTTTGCACATCCACGACGTCTGCGCAGCGGGCTATGAGAGCGGGGCTACGGGCTGCCATTGCGTTCCAAATGCCCCGCGCCTGGGAGTAGCCCTCGTTACCAGGACGGAGCAAATCTCCGCGAAATTGGCGCTTCAGTGACGAAAACGTTTCTTCGATGCCTGTCTTCATGCGGATTTGTTGACGGCTGGACTCAACCATGCTCCTTGCGGCGAAGTTCTTGCTGCAAAAGTAATGGTACTTATCTCCAACTTCTGGCGTCTAAATCATATTCGCAAGTGATTAAGATGCGGAGTTTTTCAATGACCGCACTCCAACGGGAGACCAGTGAAACTTCGACACTCGCTCTGCTTACTCACACTTTTCACAGCGACCCTCGTCGCACAGACGCCAAAACCTTCCCCAGCAACCGAGCCGGATATTCGGTTCAAGGCCGATGTTCTGTTGGTGGTGGCCCATCCGGACGATGAGACCGGAGTCTCCGCTTATCTGGCGCAGCTTTTGGATCAGCACAAACGTGTCGCCGCAGTTTATCTGACTCATGGCGAAGCCGGCCACAACAACATGGGGCCGGAGCGGGCAGCGGCCTTGGGGGCAGTCCGCGAGATGGAGTTGCGTCATGCGATGACGAAGCTCGGAATCGATAATGTGTGGTTTCTCGATGGACGCGATACTCCGACTCAGAATGTTTTGGAATCCCTGGCGAATTGGCACAACGGAGCGGCTTTGGAGGAAGTTGTTCGCATGGTGCGCTTCACCCGGCCAGAAGTGATTGTGACGTGGATGCTGGGATTCTTCATTGGCGAAAATCACGGAGACCACCAGGCGTCCGGCGTGTTGGCCACGGAAGCGTTCGATATGGCGGGCGACCCATCGGTATTTCCTGCGCAGCTCGCGGCTCCGGTGCACGTCAACGAGACCTTGTTCGATGGCCTGCGGCCCTGGCAGCCGAAGAAGATTTATTACTTCTCCGACGCTCAGGAGCAGGACCAATTTAAGAAGACCGGGCCGGAGTACCAAGTTACCGAAATCTCACCCGTTCGTAAGTTGCCCTATTGGCGGATCGCAGTGGAGGAATTCGAATTTCACCTCAGCCAATACCGCGATTACATCGAAGGACTTGCGAAAAAGAACGATCAAGAGCTCGTGAAAGACGGTTGGTCCGATCCAGTGCAGCTGACCTTCGGGAAATCGAAAGTGGGAGGAAGCGTCACGGGAGATGTTTTCGAGGGTGTGACGTCGGAACCGATTGCGTTTGTCCGTCCGGCGGAAGAAGTGACGAAACCGACGACAGGCATTTCGGTCGAACTTGCTGGTCCCTGGGGTTTCTACGATACGTTCCGGCGCGCACATGGCCTGCAACACTTGCCGCAGGCCGCCGTGCCGGAGATCGCAATTGCCGGCGGAGCAACTTTGCAGATGCCATTGCTTCTCCGCAACGGCACTGCGATATCGAAAGAAATAACCTTATCGGTAACGACGCCCGAAGGGTGGACCACTAAAGACGGTGTCGGAAGTTACACGGTTCGAGCCGGAGATCAGTTGCCTGCGTTGATCACGCTCGATTCGCCAAAGAATGCTGAGAGCAAGAAGGCCGAGATCGTTTGCCGCGCCCAAGCCGATGGGCAGACCGTGGGCACGATCAAATTAGAGGTGCACCTCGGTACGGGAGGCCTGCCTCAATATTGAGGCGACCGCCATAAACTCTTACGATCACCGGAATCTATTGCTTCTTCTTGCTGCCGAACAATCCCATGATCTGGTTCACGGGATTCTGCTGCTGTCCAGCGGCGGGTTGGCCCTTCTGTCCGGTCAATCCACCTAATATCGAAGAAGCGGAGCCCAAGGGATTATCCCCGTTGGGTATCAAGCCTTTCAGTTTCATCTGCGCCATCTTCTGGACATCGGGCACAACCTTTGGATTCTGGAAAGTGCCGGTAACAATCGCCGGTATTACTAGCTCTCCCTGATTATTCGCCAACGCGGTAGTCATGTAGCCGCCGACGCCCGTGCCCCCGGCCTGTTGTGTGAAGGCTTTTGAGAGCACTGCCGTGAGTTGCATATTGAGGGTCTGGCTGGCCAGGTTGGCAGTGCCGGTCGCGCCTACGTTGCCGATATCGAGAGTCGCCTGCAGATTGCTGGTCTGCGCGACCCCGTTCTTGACCACGATGTTCCCCGTCATTTTCTGAACGTTGGTATAGCCTTGATCTTTTCCTCCCTGGGAAGACCCGATCATGGAAAGAAGTTGGTGAGAAATATCAACTCCCGCATAGCGCACGTTGTTGAAGTTGATGTTGATCGTGCCGTTGAGCGCTTTCACGATCTGATCCGAGCTAATGGATTGCAGCGGACCTGCTGCGCTCATATCGAGAGCGAGATTTCCCGAGCCGCTGATCTTGTCGAGCGAGGTTACGCCGTAGGCTTTGGCCATGGAGAGAAGATCGGGCAGGGCTGCTTGCGGAGCACGCACCGTCGCATTCACCTGCGGCGAATTCGAAGTGTATTGCTTCATGGAGAATTGCACGGCTGCCGTGGTTCCACCCGAAGTTACATTGAAGTTGTCAGAATGAATCTCGGTTGGCGTCAGCGCAATATTCACGGTCTTGACTTGAACCGGCTTGGCGATTTCTTTTCCGGAAACTTGGATGTTGTTACCGGCCAGAGTCCCGTTTAGCGCGGGCTTATCCGCAGAGCCCTGAGCCTTGATGTCGGCATTGATTTGACCAGTTACGGTCGTGCCGGGAGCGAAGGCAATGCCGGCAGCGGCTGCCAGGCGGGCGATCTCTGCGATGGAAACACTGTTGGCTTTCAGGTCCATATCGATCTGCGCCGGTGTAGGCTTCGAGTTCATCGTGCCCGTTACGGACACCGGCGTCGGACCTAATTTAATCGCGCCCTTATTAATCTTTAGTAAATCATTAACCAGGTCGTCGCTGACATCGTAGTCCACGTTGATCGGATACCCGACATCGATGCCATGCAACTTTGGTTTGTCCAGATTCATCTGTCCGTTCGCCGATAGGTTTCCGTTCGCGCTGGCGATATCTGTGTGTCCAGAGAGCACACCGTCGGTGTTGACTAGCGCCGGAGTTTGCAGGAATTTTTGCAGTTCTCCGATCTCGACTCCCTTTAATTCTAGGGTTCCCTTGAAGGGCGTGCTGGCGGGATTCGTGTGCGAGAGTGGCCCACCCTTGCCTTGTAGTTGCACTTCCTGGCTCCCCGAACCGGGCAAGTGAACCGATGCGTCCAAATTGAACGGAGAGTTGGGAGCGAAATCCGTAAGCTTGAGATTGATGTTGTTGTAGACAGTCCGCGGCTTACGGTCCTGCAGATCGGTGATCGCGACCAATCCATCGTTGATTGCCAATTCGCCCAACGAGAATTGTTGCCCGCTGGACTCGGCTGGCGCGGGAGACGGAGCGGGTGCCCGCGACGATGCACCCGGAGCAGACGGCGTTGGCGGCGCTGTTGCGGGCGCATTTTGACCAAGCGAGGAGAAATTCCACATACCTTGCGCGTTCTTGATCAATTCGACGCTGGGACGTTCCAACGAAAGCGAATCGACCTCTACCGACTTGCTAAGCAGGGGAAGGAGTTTTACCGAAACGCTCAACTCCTGGGTTTGAATGAACGGGCGATTGCCGAACTTCGGATCGTCAGCGATCGAAAGGTTCGCCACTCGAAAACGAAGCGGGAACAGCCCCAAACTCATGTCGCCCAAACTGACTTTTCGATTCAACTGCTGCTCGAGTTTGGTCTGGACCGTGCCCCGGTAGTCGTTAGGATTGAAAGTCGCCAAAAGCACGCCCACGGCAACTACGATGATGAGCACTACGATTCCGATGACGATTGCGATTTTGCGCATGGAAGCCTCCCAAGAACTTAAGTCGCGGATCTCGTCCCCAAGCGAATTCCGTAGAAGACTATCTTATATCGGTTCGTTGGTGCTGTGCTTCGGTTCCAAAACAAATTGCAGGCAAGGGCGACGGCGCAATCGCGTGCGTGGAATTGCTTTCCAAATAACATCTACGAAAGACGAGGAAGTCCGCATGGCAGCCAGTGCTCCAGCTACCGACGCGGACTCCTGATTTCACAAAACGAACTGTGGCTTAGCCGCTGCTTCTTACTGCTCAACCAGATCTTTCGAGCGCAGCACGAAATCGACGTGTCGCTCTCGATTCACACCTACTGTTTGGTAAAGATCCATGGCCTCGAGGGCGATCACTTTCTGCTCTCCATCCAGACTTACGCAATGGAGCTGTCCGGCTTCTAGCCAATAATCACGAGCGATCCATGCGCCACCGCCCTTCAGCACGATGACCGTGGTTGGCTGCTGTTTGGGCTGAACCTCCGCTGTATGCTGCACGAAATTGGCCGGCTGCAAGGTCGCGGTTTGCTCTCGCGGAGCTGTGGAAGCCGGGATGTAGAGTGTGGAGGGAGAATAGTTATAGCTGCTGGGGGTGGCCCATGGTGGCATGGGAACCGAAGCCCGGGCCGCCACTGGAATTTCGATGTCTTCCATCAGTCGCATGGTCAGCCGAGCTTCGCCCTTGAAAGTTGGAAACGGTCCGCGGTTGGGAAGGGTGATGAGCTTCACTGGCCAGAAGATCGGAATCGCCCAAAGAGCGGCGTCCCTCTTGGGATGACCCTTGCTGTGAACCTTGCCCTCGGCGTCCACTCTCAGGTGGGGCGCTGAAATTACTTTCGCCGTAAGAGGATAGACCTGCGCACCGGGCAGGACGATGCGATCAAAATCGATTTCAATCCAGCCCTTGCCGACAAAGTGTCCGGGATTTTTATAGTCCTGAAGGTGGCCACCTAGCTCCGCGCCGCGGGGAAAGACTGAACGCCCGAAGGCGGTTACATGGCTCAAATAGCAAAGCACGGGATCGCCTACTTGTGCTGTCTTGGACGAGAAGTTGGGTTCATCTAATGTGCATTGCAGAAGCGTTCCGGCGGGGATAATCTCATCGCTGGCCGCAGCGCGTGCGCCTAGGCTGGCCGAAACACACAAAAGAACGGTTAGAACGAAATAGCTTCGGGTCATACGAGCTTCTCCTCGGGAGTCTTCGTTAAGGAGCGCGCCCCATGCCGCCACAGCTCGAAAGCGGGGGAATCTTACCACGGAAAAGCTTGCGCTACCAAGGTAAATGCGAGGGTAGGGAACTATCTTTAGGAATCATAGCTTCGGTTGGCAAGACTCAGCGGTGGTTGAGGTCGTAGATGACGGCGAACCCCGACGCCCCAATGTCGAGCATGGGGGTAACCCGCTCCAGCCGATGGTGCCCGGTTTTGTGAAAAAGGTAGCTGAGTCCAATAACTCCCGCGGTTTCGCCAGCGAAATTCACCGCCAGCCCCGCGGTACTGCCGCTGAAAAAGCGGGTTACCGGGTTCAGTTCTTTTCCGCCGTTTTGCAGAATCGAGCGGGTTAGAGCAAAATCAGCGGCGCTGAGAACAGCAACCGTCGTGAAAAGAGCCCGATTCTCTGTGTCCCAAAACCTATGCTGTGCGGGCGCTTCGGGTAGGGAAACGGTTACAACCGGCGAACCTGCCAGTACGCCAGCATCACTGGAGGCGGCATTGCCCGAAACGGGGTTCGTTGTGCCGGAGTTAAGTGGACCATCATTAAGGTTCGCTAGGGAAACTCCTTGCGCGAAAGCTGGCACAGACAGCAGCAGCAGAACAATCAGGCCCATGCTCCGCCAAAGCATGGCAGAGAAGAACCTCATATGCGTGAATGGGGGAGCGGTCATCTTTCTGGTTCGGTTCGCCCGCCCAGCCGCAGCAATTCAGCAGCCGATTGATTCCAAGGGTCGCCATTGTTTACCGTCCAGCAGTCAGTGATTTGCGCAGCTTCATGGAGACAGCGGTAGAAACATTATGTGCAAACTATTGCAGACCGAGAGAGTTTTGGACAGTTAGCGTGGCCGCCGGGAATCAACCCGGAGGTCAGGAGTTGGTTCGAAAGGACGCCTGAAGGCGCGCGCAGCTTGGGATTCGAGCCACTTGCAGCAACCTGCAAAAATCACGGAATCGTGGCTTGGGCCTGATTCGAGTAAACGCTCTCTTCGTTGTCCGAATTGACCGCCGTCGTCACGTAGTAGTATGTGTTGCCATCGGTCACCGAAGTGTCGGTGTAGGCGGTGTTCGAATCTAAAGAGGAATTGATCTTGGCGTAAGGGCCCCCCGACTGATTACCGCGATAAATATTGTACCCGACGACATTTTCAGAAGTGCTGGCGATCCATGAAAGGCCGACGGTATGATTCTGTGAGACGATGCCAGTGCCATTCAGAAGTTCCCGCGCGAGAGTCAACCCATTCCCATCCATGAAGGAGAGCGTAGCTGATGCCGTGCCACTGGCTTGAGGAGTAAACGTAACCGTAAATCCCTGGTTTCCGCCGGCGGGAATGGTCAGCGGGAAGGACAGTCCACTGAGGGTAAATTCGGCGCTGCTGCTCCAAGCAAACGAAACGGTTATCTGACTCGCGCCGGCGCTGAGGGTTCCCGCCTCGCTGGCACTCAATCTCACCTGCACCGTGCCAAAGTTCATGGTCGCCGGGTTAATGATGAGCTGCCCGTCATCCGCTGACCCCTCGCCCGTCAATTCTATTCTCAGAGCCGGGTTCGAGATGCTCGAAGCGTCCGAAATAAAGGCAACGCTGCCACGGCTGGCGCCCCTGGATCGCGGGGCAAACGCGCCACTGAATGTGTAACTCTCTCCCCGCCCGAGCGTAACGGGTAAATCCAGCCCGACAACGGCAAAGTCGCCTCCCTGGGTGATGACCTGCAGCAACCTGACGGCTGAATCTCCCCAGTTAGTCAAAGTCACAGTCTGGATGTGTCGACGGCCGACTGGGACCCTTCCGAAAGCAAGATTCAGGGGTGTAACGATCAGGCGTTCCTTTTTTGAGTTCGATAAAGCGGACTTGGTGGTGATAGGATCGTGCGCACCCGCTGGAAATGTCGACAGCAAAACGATCGCGATCACGGCCCACGAAACCGGCAATCGAGACATAGCGCGGGGGAATCTCATATCGCTCTTGTGGAAGGTTATCGACTAAAGCGAATAACGGAAGGTCCCGGTAGTACATTTGGCTGAACCCAGGGACGGATCTTATGAACGCATGTCCTTTCTTGTGAAAAGTCATGCAAGATTAAACAAATACATTAAGTTCCGCAAGTGGAAATCTTTCCGGACAGGATGTTTGGCAGGGCCGGTGCTTTCTCCGGAAGCGGGCCCACATCAGCATGTGCCCCACTCCCGGAGATGTCGAGTTTCCCTAGGCGAACCAAGAACTACGGCGGAGGAATTACAGCCGTCGTCTGATTGGAGTAGGCGCTCTCTTCGTTACTCGAATTGACTGCGGTGGCTACGTAGTAATAAGTCTGCCCGTCGGCGACGGTGGTATCGGTGTAGACGGTGCTGGCGTTCAGCACTGGATTGATTTTCGAATAGGGCCCGCCGGACTTGATGCCGCGATAAATGTTATACCCGCTGATGTTCTGCGATGTGCTCGCGGTCCAGGAGAGATTAACGGAGTGCTGCGGGGGAGGGGTGCCGACGCCCGTAAAGGTTTCCACGGTCGGAGAGTTTGCAGCATTGCTGGTGAACGAGACACTGCCGGAGGCTGTGCCGGTCCCTGCAGGCGTAAACGTTATCGTAAACTGCACGTGCTGGCCTGCGGGAATCGTGACCGGGAACGAGATTCCGCTCAGAGCATAAGCTGATCCGTTAAGAATGTCAGAAGAGACCGTGACACTCTCGCTGCTAGCGGTGAGCGTCCCAGTTAGTTGCGAGTTGGTTCCCACGACCACGTTGCCAAAGTTCAACGTGGTCGGAGAGACAGCCAATGTTCCCTCAGGCACAGGTGTTCCTGTGCCGCTTAGTGGGATGGACAAGTTCGGGTTCGACGCATTCGAGACAATTGAAACACTTCCACTGTCACTCCCAGGGGAGGGCGGCGTGAACGTAACAGTGAAGGTGTAATGTTCCCCGGGAGTGAGCACCAACGGCGGGTTCAACCCGCTCATCGTGAAGCCCGTTCCTCCGACCGAAGCCTGCGAGATATTAACGTTGACTCCACCAGAGTTGGTCAGAGTTTCCGAGAGTTGCTGGTTATTGCCGACCTGCACGCTGCCAAAACTAAGGCTTGATGGACTCGGCGCTAGCGAACCCGGCGCCAGGCCGTTTCCGGATAGCGGAACGTTGAGACTGGCGTTCGATGCGTTGCTGACGATCGCCAGATTTCCGCCGCTGTTGCCGGCGGCGGACGGCGTAAAGATCACGCTGAAGCCTTGGCTTTGCCCGGCCGTCAGTGTCAACGGCAGGCTCAAACCGCTTACGCTGTAGCCTGTGCCCGTGGGACTTACTTGAGTGACGGTGACGCTGGATCCACCAGAGTTGGTAAGAGTTTCTGTGAGCGCCTGGTTACTGCCCACTTCCACGCTTCCAAAGTTAAGACTGGCGGGACTGGGCGTAAGAGCACCTGCTGTCTGTCCGCCTCCCGTGAGTGGGACGTTTACCATCGAAGTGGCGCCGGTGTTCGCAATGGCTAGGTTTCCGCTGACTGTGCCCGCAGATTGCGGAGTAAAGGTGACGCTGAACGATTGCCCTTCACCAGCCGGCAGGTTCAAGGGCAAAGTCAATCCGCTCACGGCAAAGCCGGTGCCAGTAGGAGTGACCTGCGTGATCGTCAGGGCAGATCCGCCAGTGTTGTTCAGAGTTTCAATGAGCGTTTGTTTGTTGCCCACGAGAATACTTCCAAAGTTAAGGCTCGAAGAACTTGGAGTGACCGCGCCCGCTGTCAGCGAGCCTCCGGAGAGAGCGACGTTAACCGTGGGTGTCGAGCCTGTGTTTGCGATTGCCAGATTTCCAGTGACAGCGCCAGCGGACGCTGGCGTAAAGATGACGGTAAAACCCTGGCTTTGACCGGACGCCAGTGTCAGCGGCAAACTCATTCCGCTCACGGTAAAGCCTGCGCCGGTGGAGGTCACCTTAGAAACGGTCAGGCTCGATCCGCCCGAGTTGGTCATAGTGGCGGGCTTGCTTTGGTTGTTCCCGACATCCACGATGCCGAAACTAACACTGGTCGGCGCGACCGTAAGCTCTCCCGGCTTAGGGTTGTTCGGAGGAGGAGGGGAGGACTTGTTCGAGCTGCTTAGGCCTTGGCAGCCCAGCATCGTCGCAAGAGCGAGAAGTACAACAAGCGCATTCCAGCGGGCAGGAAGCTGTCTCATTATAGATGACCCTGTTGTCTCCCCCGAATCTATAAATCTGGGGCGAAGAGGTAGTCTGAACGCCTCACCGGCCATTGGGTAGGTCGCGGAAGGACGTGCCGAAAGCAACCGAGGGCCAGTTTTGCAGACAGGCTGAATTCTCCGCCGTGCACGGCAATCGGACAACTCAAATCAGGCCAAAACCAGCTACCCGACCCTCGAATTTCGGCTGAAGGATTGGACCATGGCACCCGCGGGAATTGGCCTCCTGGGCAGCAGCCTTCGTGCTCTTTTGACCCCGACGTAACCACAATTAGCATCGGGTTCTGGTCGCCAAAGTAACCTCACACTATGAGCAATGTTAACGGCGTTGTGTGGTCCTCCTCCCCTCCGCAGGAGCGCAAGTATAGGCGCTTCCAACTCCAATATCCGGTTCGCCTGAAGGTTCGCCATGTTGACTTGATAGTCGAGTTCGAGGCGGTCAGCAAAAATATCAGCATCTGCGGCCTGCTGTTGGAGACCTCTTCCATGATTCCGCAGCACACTCCGGTAAGTTTTACCGTGACCGTGGACGGTCGCGAGCTTGATCGTCCTATTCGGTTTGTGGGTGAGGGTAAAGTAGTGAGGGTCGACCGGAAGCCTGGACGGGAAGTGTTTGCGATCGCGGTGGAGTGTGCGCAACCGATCCAGCAGATCGATCACTATCTCGAAGCAACCGGAAGTTGAGGCAAATTCTGATTGGCCAGCGATCTGGAGCGTCGATTGGGAATCGCTTGAACGAATGATCGATCCAATCTCAGCGTGAACCTCTCAGCGTTTACCTTGGACTTTCCCCGGCTGACCCGGCGTTCTCCGCGGCAGGCACGACGATGGCCTGAATGTTCTGGCCAGCCATCATCTTCTGAAAATCGGCGAGTTCGGTTCTTTGGATTTCCGCCCAATGGGCGATCGAAACATCCGCTTGCTGCTTCAGCTTCTCGAAGACTCGATATTCGGCCTCGGTCGGAGCGGAATCGGTTCCCACCCCGACAGCCATTGCCAGACCGGCGAGTTTGCTGTCGACTTTCTGCGGGTAAGACAGCGAATCTTCATTCGATTTAATTTTCATCTGCGCTAGATCGTCGCGCACCAACAATAGATTCTTGTCGAGCGCGTCAGCGGCCACAATCGTATTCTTCACCGCCACGCTATCCGGTAGCCGTTTTCTCAGTCCATCCACTTGCTCGCGCACGTCCTGAATCTGGTTTACCGTGTCGTAAACCCGGCTGAGTTGGTCGCGCACTTGAATGAGCAGATCAAATTGTTTTTGCAAATCGGCCTGCGAAACTTGGACCCGTGGATCCATTGTTACTTCGAATGCCGCGCTCTGACTTTTTCCATCAACGGTGAGCCGTACCTGGTATTTGCCTGGAACCGCCAATGGACCTCGGCCGCCGTCTTTATATTCCCAGAGATAGTAATCGGGCACGCGCGAGATCCCGGTGTAGCGCAGGTCCCAGACAAAACGATTGAGCCCGGCTTCCGGCTTGATCTGTTTTTCCGGCTTCTTATCCTCGGGAGTCAGAGGCTCGTCCAGTTCTTCCGTCTTGTTGCTGGAGTATTTTCGAATCACGCTGCCGGTGGCGTCGAGAATCTCAATCGTCGTTTCGCCCTTTGGTTTGTCTTTAAGAAAGTAGTAAATCAGCGTCCCAGTGGGAGGATTGTCTCCAACCATTACAGGCTTGGGAGCGTCCTCGTCTTCGCTCGGATTCTGGAATCGCATCGCGGTCGCGGGAGTGTACAGGTGTGCCTCTTGTTTGGCGTCATCGCTGTATTGCCGCAGCGGAGAAATATCGTCGAGAATCCAAAACGCACGCCCATGCGTAGCCACAACCAGATCGTCATTCTTCACCATCAAGTCGTGAACCGGCGTGGTAGGCAAATTAAGTTGCAGAGCACGCCAATCCGCGCCGTCGTTGAAAGACACATACACGCCACTCTCAGTGCCCGCATAGAGCAGGCCGCGTTTCTTGGGATCTTCGCGAACCGCACGGGCAAACGCGTTATCTGGAATCCCCTTCACGATCTTCACCCATGTTTTGCCGTAATCGTTGGTCTTGTAAATATAAGGACGCATGTCGTCCGACTGATGCCGATCCACAGCTACGTAAGCTGTACCCGCATCGTGCGGCGAAGCATCGATCAGGCTGATGCGGCTCCAGTCCGGCAGATCCTTGGGCGTGATGTTGCTCCAGGTCTTTCCGCCATCGCGCGTGATGTGCACGAGTCCATCGTCCGTGCCCACCCAGATCAAACCCTTCACCAGCGGCGATTCGGCAACGGCGAATATGGTGTCGTAATATTCCGTGCCCGAGTCATCCTTGTCGATCGGACCACCCGAGGCCTGTTGCTTACTCTTATCGTTGCGCGTGAGATCGGGACTGATGGCTTCCCAATGCATCCCAGCATCAGTCGTTTTGAACAAGCGTTCCCCGGCGTGGTAGAGCGTATTTGGATCATGCGGCGAGATCACAATCGGCGCCGTCCACTGGAAACGGTGCTCCAGTTTCTCCGCGCCGCCGCCATCGCTGATCTCAGGCTGCACCGAGATGTTCTTCGTTTGTCCATTGTGCTTGTCAAAGCGAGTGATCACACCTTCATACTCGCCGGCATAAACAATGTTAGGATCCGGCGGGTACGGAGCAATGTAGCCTGCCTCTCCACCTCCAACCGCATACCAGTCCGCACGATCGATGGACCCGTTATCGCTACGGCTGGGTATCGCGACTGAACCCAAGTCCTGCTGGGAGCCATACAAATAGTAAGGAGTGCGCGTGTCGATGGCCACGTGATAAAACTGCGCCGTCGGCTGGTTATCCTGGCGTGTCCAGTTCTTGCCGCCATCGAGACTCAGCGTGACCCCGCCGTCGTTCGAGACCATCATGCGGTTCGGATTCTTGGGATCGATCCACATGCCGTGATTGTCCCCGTGAGGAACCTTCACCTTGTTGAAGGTGTGCCCGCCGTCGCTCGATTTGTAGAAGTCCACATTCGCGATGTAAACCACATCCGCCGACTGCGGGTCCGCAACGATATGCATGTAATACCACGCACGCTGCCAGAAGGCGCGATCATTGTTCAGCAGCTCCCAGGTTTCGCCGCCATCGTCGGAACGATACAGACCGCCCTCGGGCGCTTCAATCAGCGCGTATACACGATCGGAATTCGCGGCCACGGCGATTCCAATTTTGCCGTAGGGCCCTTTGGGCAGGCCGTGTTCTTCAAGTCGCTTCCATGTGCTTCCGCTATCGTTCGAACGATAGAGTCCGCTGCCGGGGCCTCCGCTCGACAGTCCCCACGGAGTGCGCCGCGCCTCCCACAACGATGCGAAAAGAATATGAGAGTTGCGTGGATCGAACGCGATATCGATGCCGCCCGTGTTCTCGTCCTTGTACAGGACTTTTTCCCACGTTTTGCCTCCATCAGTGGTACGAAAGATGCCGCGCTCAGTATTCGGGCCGAAAGGGTGGCCCAGCGCGGCCACATAGACAACATCCGTATTCTTGGGGTCGACAATCACTTTTCCGATTGCCCGCGAGTCGCGCAGGCCGACGTTTTTCCAGGTCTTCCCGCCATCGACTGTCTTGTAAATTCCATCGCCGTGCGAGATGTTGCCGCGAATGCACGCTTCGCCCGTCCCTACGTACACGACGTTTGGATCCGAAGGCGCAACCGCCAGACTTCCAATCGCAGATACTGCCTGCTTATCGAAAACGGAAATCCAAGTCATCGCGCCGTCGGTGGACTTCCATACCCCTCCGCCGGTCGAGCCGAAGTAATACGTGTTCGGATCGCCCGCAACGCCCGACGCAGTCAACGACCGTCCGCCGCGGAACGGCCCCACCAGCCGGTATTTCATGCCTTTGAACTGGGGATCTTCATTGTCATCGTCGCCCGAGGAAGTTTTGTCGCTCTGCAGCTCAGGAGTTTTCCGCACTTTCTCTTCGGTTCGACTCTGCGCGAAGCTCGTGCTTGCAAACCATATCAAGAGAACGCATGCAATCCACGCAGTTCGACCGACTGTCCACTTGAAAACATTCATTGAGTTCACCACCCCGTGAAAAGGAAACTTCAGTGTACCGCCTGGAATCGTCTCACGAAAGCACCCCTGCTAAGCAATCTGAAATTGTCTTGTGCCCTTAAGTTTTCTTCTTTCCCTTGAGCATTGCCGCCGCAGCCCGTAACTCCTTCCGCTTATTAGCATCGACAACCGGGTAAGCCAGTTTCAGATCCTCCATGGTCTCAACAATCGCCGCCGCGACAACCACGTGAGTGAACCATTTATTGTCGGCCGGGATCACATACCACGGCGCTTGCGGGCTCGACGTATGGATAATCATGTCCTCGTAGGACTTCATATAATCGTTCAAGTATTCGCGTTCACGCACATCGGCTTCGGAGAATTTCCAGTTCTTTTCCGGGCGGTCCAGACGGTCCAGAAAGCGCTTCTTCTGCTC
>Ga0206956_1144_pt1 | contig 17408 bp, 15 predicted proteins | sample Alteio_BWOrgHeat_35_FD_153252 | JGI IMG/M metagenome (GOLD analysis project Ga0206956, IMG submission 153252) | Enriched cells from forest soil in Barre Woods Harvard Forest LTER site, Petersham, Massachusetts, United States -... | ecosystem: Environmental > Terrestrial > Soil > Temperate forest >...
CGCACCCTCGAGCCCAACGCCGGCACAGGCTTCATTGCACGAGACACGAGCCGAGCCGGGCAAGACGATCGTACGCCCCTTGGCACCGGTAACCCAGGTAGTCAGCGCTCCGGCCGAGGGGGAGGAAGACGTCGGCGAGGGCTATCGCAAGACGCTGACCAAGATCGGCGGCGGCGGCTTCGGCGAGGTGTGGATCGGCATCGCACCGGGCGGCATCAAGGTCGCACTCAAGGTCCTCTTCCGGCCGATGGAAGATGAAGAAGCACGCCGCGAGCTGGCGTCGTTGAACATCATCAAGGAGCTGCGCCATCCGTTCCTGTTGCAGACGCAGGCTTTCTGGGTGCGCAACGGACGGCTGTACATTGCCATGGAGCTGGCCGAACACAGCCTGCGCGACCGCATCCGCCAGTGTCGCCGTGACGGCACGGTGCTGCCCGTAAATGAGTTGTTGCGCTATTTTCGCGAGGCGGGCGAGGCGCTCGACTATTTGCACAGCGAGAACGTGCTGCACCGCGACATCAAGCCGGACAACATCCTGTTGATTCGCAGTCATGCGAAACTCGCGGACTTCGGCCTGGCCCGGCTGCAGCAGAGCGGGCACACGGCATCCGTGAGCGGCTCGGGCACGCCGGCGTACATGCCACCCGAAGTCTGGCGCGGCCGTGCCTGCCCGGCGAGCGACCAATACAGCCTGGCGTTGACCTATGCCGAGCTGCGACTCGATCGCCGTGTCTTCAGCGGTCGTGAGCTGCCCGAACTCATGCTCGAACAGATGCAGCAGACGCCCGACCTCACGGGCACCTCGCTCGAGGAACAGGGAGTGCTGCTGACGGCTCTGGCCAAGGACCCCAAGCGGCGTTTCAACAATTGCCTGGAATTCGCACGCAAGCTGCAGGAGGCGGCGCTCGCCGGCGGCGCCACCATGGACGGCTCCGGCTTCATGCCGCAGACTCAGCGCGGCGCGGGCCGCGCCCCCTCGCGACAGGTCACGTACCGAGATAACCAGCCGGCGGTCGACACGTATGGGAATAGCGGCAGCGTCGCCGGAACGCAGGCTGGAAGCGCAGCGCGCTGGCGCCCCACGAATGCAGCAACCCGATCGCGCGCCGGCCTGTTGATCGGCCTGTTTCTCGTTCTTGTCTTCTTCGGCCTCGCCGCTGTCGGTGGCTATTATGCGTTGCACAACCGCGGTGTTGTGGACGGCGCATCCTCCTCGGACAAGGTCGTCAGCAACAGCAGTACCAGCAGCAGCACCGTGCCGATACCCCCGGCCGAATTTGACCTCATCGACATCAAGCCGGTCTCGCTCATCGCGGGAACGTCCGTCAAAGTCACAATTACGGTCAAACGCGGCGCCGATATGAAAGAGCCGATCGACCTCCGCCTTGCTGGAGTCCCCGAGGGCATCAAGCTGATGAATCAACCGCGGTTCGACGCACAGGCGAACGTGGCGGCGATCGAGCTGCAGGCCGACCCCCTGGCGACGGGTGCGAACAAGATCGTCACCGTGACAGCAAAGGCCGGCGAAGTCGTCAAGGACACCAGGTTCCAATTGTCATTGATTGGAGCGGCCAAGGACGCGAACGTTGTCGAGGAGACACTGGACAAGAAACGGAAGCTGCCCAGCAAGATCGAGCTGACCGTGCAAGAGGCTCGCGTCCTCTTCATCCTCGTACCCAGGGAAGAGCCGAGCGATCCGCCGAGCTTTTTCATGATGGAGAACAAAGCCACGAACCGCCTCTTCGGCCAGTATCGGAAGGCCCGGAATGCGGCGACGGAGAGCGACTGGCAGAAGGGCGGTAAGGCGGGAGCAGATGACGTTGGAATCGGGGACGACCTGCCGGTGTTGCGCATCACCGCCGCGGAGGCGCGTGATTGTGCGGAGTGGCTGGGCGGCCAACTGCCTACACCGCAGCAATGGGACAAGGCAGCCGGCTTCGGCGCCAAGGGCAACGTCGCCCAGGGTCCGTTCAAGGGCAACTGGGGCGACGCCGGGCTCAAGATCGGCGTCAATCGGCGCGCGGAAGGCCCCCTCGCCATCGATGAGAAGAGCGACGACTTCCATCCGCCCGGTCTCTACGGCATGGCAGGCAATGGGCGCGAGTTCACCTCCGCGATCCTCAAGGACGGCAATCCGACTTCCTGGCCGGATAAGCCTGAACGTGAGGACCTCGTCGTCCTGCGGGGACGCTCGTACACGTCTCCACGCCCGCTTTTCTACGACGACCTTAAGGAGGAGCAGAAGATCCCCCAGACGCAGTTTTACGGCACGCCAAGCCCCTACACGGGTTTCCGCGTGGTCATCGTGCCCTGAACCGCTGCCAATTTTCGTTTTCTTCACGCATAAGCTTGCAATCCGCGGCAGCTGCTTTATAATGACGACCCGTCCCACGGTTGGGACCTGGACGCTCGCGTCTGACCGATGAGGAAAGGAGGCCTCGATGAACTCGCCAACTCTCGCTCCCACCATTCGTATCGGCATATTCGGTTCGGATCCCGCTCCCGGCCATGAGCGGCACGGCAGTGGCCTTTGGCCCGCCGGCTTCTCGGCCGCCGTCACCTTCGCCGAGGGCACACCCGTCCCGCTGGGAGAAACTCTCTCCGACGAGTTCTGGGACGAGGTTCTGGATGGTCTCAACGGCGTGCTGCTGGTCGGCGGTGAGCTGGCCGGCGAGCCACGCACCGCCGACGGCGAGCGACTGTGCGAGTGGTGCCAGGAGCACGGCTTGCCGCTCCTGTGCATCGATCAGGGACTGCATGTCATGAACACGACATTCAACGGCACCCTGCACATGGACCTGTCCCGCGATCTGCCCGAGTCGCTGCAGCACCGACATCCGCCCGAGAAGGGCCTCCGCCATGCCCTCAATGTCATCTCCGGCACGCGCCTTGCGCAGCTTTATGGCGAAGGCGAGGTGGTCGTCAACAGCGAGCATCGCCGCGGCGTGGACAAGATCGCGCGCGGCTTTCGTGTATGCGCTCAGGCGCTCGACGGCGTGACCGAGGCCATCGAAGCTGTCAGCGAAAACTGGTTCGCCATGGGCGTGCAATGGCAGCCGGCATCGGCGACCGCGTCGGGCCTGGATATCCAGCTCTTCCGCGGCCTGGTGCAAGCCTGCCTCCAGCGGCAACAAACCCCCGTGCGACGACCAGCACGCGTGGCAGCTTGACCCGTAGCGTCCGAATTTGAACAGGAGGAAACCAAGAGAACAGAGAACTTGCTTGCATTTCTCTGTTCTCTCTGTTGCCTCCTGTTCAAACTCTTTTCCAGCGCTCGACGACCGCGAGCACCAGCGCCGCGGCGATGACGACGCCGAAGAGCACCAGGCAATATGCCGCCAGTGCGTTCTTCACGCCGAAATGCATCATCATGAAAAGCTCATCGGCAAAAGTCTGCGAGGCGGCGGGTTCGACCAACTTGCTGGCGCTCAATTCGCCGAGCGAGAGGATCAGGATCGCCAGCACCGTCCGGAGGCAGGCGGGCAACGACAACGGACCGACCAGGTGGCGGAGCTGCTGCACGGGCGAGGCGCCGTCCAGCGACGCCGCATCGTACAGCTCATCAGGAATGTAACGCACCACCGGCCAGATGAGTGCCAGGGCGCAGGGGAAGAAGCGGACCACCTGCACCCACAGCACCGGGATCGGCGAGGGGCCACGATGCAGCGCCGTCAGCAGAAACGGCGGGTCATGCGTCACATCGAGGATCAAAGAGATCGTCGCCTTGAGCCCCAGGCCGATGACCGGACCCGGTAACGCCCACGCCAGCGCCAGCAGCACCAGCAGCAACATCCGGAAACGCGGACCGCCGCGGATCAACCAGCTCGCCACCAGCACCAATCCCGCGAGACACACGCCTGCCAGCAATCCTTGAAGTATGCTCCAGGCGACAGTGTGGCCGTCGACCCGCACGGCCGCATTCAGGTAATGCCACATCGTTTCTACCGACCAGTGCTCCGGCTGTTCCACCAACCCTGCCCGCCACACCAGGCTGCCCACTGGAACTCCGAGCACCAGTCCCACGGCGATGATCGACAGGATCCACGCCGGCCAACGCCATCGTCGAAGGCAAAAGTTGAGAGGCGTCGTGTGGATGGCACCAAGCGGCGGCAACGAGCGCTCCCAGCGATGGGCCGCGACGATCACGATTGCGACCATCAACAGCACCGACGGAATCGAAATGGCGACGGCACGTGCGACGAGGTCCTCCGCCGCCAGGCCGGACCGCAATTCCGGACGTACGGTCTGCACGTAGATCTCCTCTGCGAATGTCCGCACCTGCATCATGTTGGTCACGGTGATGTCCGTGGCGACCTGTGCGGCAACCCACAAGGTGGCAAGTACGATGGTCGCCCGGCTGCGCACCAGGGTAACGCGGAGGAACACCCGCCATGCCGGTGCGTCGAGCAGTGCGTCCTCTTCCAGGGGCCGCTCGACCCATCGAAACGCCTGCCCACACAGAAGCACCACCCAGGGAAGCGCCGCCATGGCGTGGATCCAGACCGCGGCGAAACCCTGACCCCACGGCTGCCAGGGATTGTCCGGGTCGATAACCACGAGCGGCCGCGGGAACGGTGCGTTCCAGGCACCCAACGATAACCAGCCGCCGCTCCCCAGTGCTGCCTGCCAGCCGGACGCGACCAGAGGCAGCGGGACGAACAGTGCCAGGACCACAAGTCGCCGCAGCCAGCGCCGCCACGGCAGGTCGGTCCGGTACAAAAGCGCTGCCAGCGCAACGCCGACCGGCAGGGCGACCAGCAGAGTTCCGCCGACAAGCAGCAGCGTGTTGCCCGCCAGGCGCCCCAACCGCGGCGCCTCGCCCCAGGCGCGCCACGCAACCGGATGCGACGCAAGGTCCACAAAGGGCATCAGTGCCGGCAGTGCTATCAGCAGGATCAAGAGAACGGAAAGGAAGAGACGCCAGCGCGTCATGTTTACAGTCTAGTGAATTTGCGCTGTGCGATTGTTTATCACACCTCACCTAGGGAAAGCGCACGACCCTCGCTACCTTTCTTCCTTCCGATCGCATATAACCGCCAGGAGCCTGGTTGCCGCGAGGCTCTTTCTTGGGATTAATGATGAAATATCTGGTGACACCCGTTTGCCTCCTTGGTCTTGCGACCTTTGCCTGCGCGCAAACGAAGGATGAGAAGGCCAAAACCATTGAATACCTGCAAAGCCTGCAGGACGAGCAAGGCGGGTTTCAGGCAGCGACGGCAAAGGACAAGAACACAGCACCAGCGCTCCGACCAACATTCGCTGCGGTACGCGCGCTCCAGTATCTCGGCGGCAAGCCGCGCGATGCCGCCGCCTGCGCCAAGTTCGTCGACAAGTGTTTTGACAAGGAGTCCGGCGGCTTCGCAGACGCAACCGGCAAGAAGACGGATGTCACAAGCACCGCACTCGGGCTCATGGCAGTAGTGGAATTGAAGATGCCGCTGGACGACTACCGCGACACCGCCGTGAAGTATCTTGCGGACAATGCCAGGACGTTCGAGGAGATCCGCATCGCCGCGGCAGGACTGGAAGCGGCCGAGCGACGGCCCAAGGTTGTCGACGACTGGCTGGCCTTGATCGCGAAAATGAGAAACGAGGACGGCACCTACGGCAAAGACGACGGCAAGGCGCGCGAAACGGGCAGTGCCGCGGTAGCAGTGCTGCGTCTGGGCGGGAAGCTGGAGCACCAGGACGAGTTGCTGAAGGCGGTGAAGACTGGACAGCGCAAGGACGGCGGCTTTGGTGCGGCCGGCGCCAAGTCGTCCGACCTGGAATCAACGTATCGCATTATGCGGCTCTTCCACATACTCAAAGAAAAGCCTGCGGACACGGCTGCTTTGAAGAGCTTCATTGCGAAATGTCGTAATGAGGATGGCGGGTACGCCACGTCACCCGGCGAGGCGTCGACTGCCTCGGCCACTTATTTCGCAGCGACCATTTTGCACTGGCTGGAGGAGTGAAAATGCCGCGAGCCGCCCAGGCGATGTGTTATCGCCCGAGGCGGCTCGCGGATCGTCTTGTATATTGAAGCGCTCGCCCTGGCCTGGCGTGCGGCTTTGGGTAAATTGAAGGGCCCAGCCAATCTGCTGCCTCTTCTGGCCCCTTCGGTTAGTGGACGATCACCCGGCATGAACTTGCGCGAAAAAATCGCCGCCCCGTCTTCGCCGTGCACCCTGACTGCACGCTGGATCGTGCCGATCGACCGTCCGCCGTTGCCGCACGGCACCGCGACCATAGCCGACGACCGCATCCTTGCGGTCGAGCCGCACGGCCGGGTGAAGGCAGATGTCGATCTTGGCAACCGCGCCGTTTTGCCCGGTTTCGTAAACGCTCACACCCACCTTGATTTGACGGGCCTTCGCGGCCGACTCGCTCCCGGTCCGGACTTCGTGGCCTGGCTGCGCGGAGTAGTAAAGTACCGTCGCAGCCGGACGCCGGAAGAGGTCCATGCCGACATTCGTGCCGGGATTGCCGAGAGCCTGGCCCACGGCACGACGCTGATCGGCGACATTTCGGCATCTGGTGCGAGCTGGGCGGCACTGAACGATTCTCGGTTGCGTGCGGTTGTCTTTCATGAGCTACTTGGCCTGCCGAGCGACCGGGCACGTGAGGCTCTGCGCCAGGCGCGGGCATGGCTCCAGGAGCATCCGCCGACGCCGACTTGCCGGCCGGGGCTGAGTCCCCATGCACCGTACAGCGTTTCCAAGGACCTGCTAACCGCGGTGATGAGCGAGGCGCGGAGCCAAGATGTGCCGCTCGCGATTCATGTTGCCGAGACGCGTCTCGAGCTCGAACTCCTCCGCCATCATCGTGGACCACTTGTCGAATTCCTTTCGGAGCTGGGGGTCTGGTGTCCGGAGGCACTGGTGGCATCGGAGGCCGAAGTCGTTCGAGGCGGAGGGCTGCTGGTTCATGGCAATTATCTTTCGCCCGATGACTTGCCGCCCGGGCAGAGCCTCGTCTACTGTCCGCGGACGCACGCAGCATTTGGCCACGAGCCGTACCCTCTCACGGCATTTCTCGCAGCCGGTGCCCGAGTGGCCCTTGGCACCGACAGCCTGGCGTCCAACCCGGACCTGAGCGTGCTCGAGGAAGCGCGCACCGTTCGCCGGGCATTCCCTGAGATTTCGCCGCATGATATTCTGCGAATGGCGACGTTGGCTGGCGCGGAAGCGCTGGGCTGGTCTAGTGTGACAGGCAGCCTCACGCCGGGCAAGGTGGCGGACATGGTCGTGATCGCACTGGGCGACGAAACAGGCGATCCGTGCGAGCAGGTGCTTACCGGAACGGAAAGGGCAGAACCGGCTCTCAGGCTTCCGACCAAGACCGCCAAAAGGTAAGACCGCCACAACTCCGCCCAGCCCGACACCCATTCGTTTAACCCGGAGCCAATGGCGACGGCGCCCAGCAATCCAGATTTCCGCCAGAAAATTCCCGAACCTCCTATGCTGCCAAACGGGAAATTCGAGCCGATTTTCCCGAACCAAGGCACCAGTATCCCGACTTATAACACTGTCCGCATCCGCAAAATGACATGCGCGCATTACATGCGCCCCACACACACAGCCAGTCCGCCCGCCAATCATAGGCACTCTGACCTCTGTCCTCTGACCTCTGTCCTCTGTCTTCCCTGAGGCGCTCACCACAGCGAGGCACCCCGCGTTCACATTGGCACGGGAAACACAATCGCAAAAACGCACCTCCTCGTTGCAAACCCTTGCACCCCTTGATGTTACGACGCCGCTTTCAACAACCCACCAATCACCCCGCCACCAGGACCGCTTTTCGCGATCGTTTCCGTCGCAAGTCACGTGGCCACCACAACTTACACCGATCTACGCCCTGTGTTAACCAAGGGTACAGCGCGGCCTCTTGCGGGCTCAGAGTGCTCAAAACCCATGATTTCTCGGCAAAAGTCAATCAGCGGACGTCCGCGTTCACACTCCTGTCGGACCTGCTTGCCCAGCCAAAACTCTCATCAACTTTTAACCGAACCCAACGCTCCGCCGAACGACTTATACACCCCGCCATTCTGCTTCGCCTCGCCTTTGGCGAGTGAACTACGGCGCGCGCGACAACGTGAATCAGCGCGGCGGCGATCTCATCGTACTCGTCGACGGGCAATGAGACGTCGTCCTGCGGGTTATCCGAGGACAGTAACCTCGGGGCAGTCGGCGGTACGGCTGCAGGTTCGTCGTGATCGGATGACTTGAAACGCAAAGGGGGTCAGGTCTCGTACTTCTTACGGGCGATTCGTCAACTCGTAGTCCACGCGCCCGCCATCTTGCGCCGGTTCAACCAAGACGCTGAACGGCGTCACAGGGGAAAAACAGGACGCAACTCGATCATTTTTGCTGACATATGAGTGTCAGCAATCGAACCGCGTCCTGTTTTCGTGCCGGCTCTTATCGTCCCGAAGCGCAGAGCGAAGCGCAACGGGAGCACCTGACGCGCTGGCACAATTGATCTGCGTGCATGGTGACGAGAAGAAAGGCAATGGAAGGGGGTCGTTTTGATCCACAGGCCGCGGCACAGCAAGTTATTCGGCTTTCAGGCCGTCACGCTTCACACCCGGCGGACCGCCGGGCCAGATTCCTATTCTCAGGCCGATATCGCGACCTTTGTCCCGGAACCTTGCTTCCGCTCCGTCAAACGGTCGACAAGCTGCTGGCTGAAGATCCCTAGTTGAACGGTTCCGAGAAGCAGCCCAACCACGGCAGGCCGCATGCGCACCAATCTCGTTGGCAGATCGACGTCGATACCGTCGACTGCAAGCACGAGTGCAAAATACGCCACGAGCGGTGTCGGCACCTTAGTGTACCACCACAATCCTACTGCCAGCAAGGCAAACACCATCGACACGGCTCCGACCCAGCGGCGGCTCCCGTCATTGCACTTGCCGAGAACGCGAGCTGCTCGACAAGTGACAAACACCGTCGTGATCAGGACGCCGAAATAAGCCAGCGAGGGCAACTCGACAGCGATCGAGAGGAACAGGGCTCCGGAAACGAAAAGGCAGTTCAGGATCACACTCGACTTGGACATGTGGCGACGCTCGCGGATGGTGAGGTGCGCAGGATGGCACCTCAAACCTAGTTCGAAGGCCTTGGGCAGTCAAGCACGCGCGTTGCCTTGTTGCGGACGGCTCGGGTGAGTCGTCTGCTAGTGCGTCGGGGTCATTTTTTCATTTTTCCGTTCCTGACACCTTTTCCCCGCTCGCGTTTCCCATTCGTGCATCACCGTGCGGACGTAGAGCCGCTTCGGAAATGCCTGGTGAGCTACAATGTACGGAAAGGAGGACCGATCATGGCGACTGTGACGATTCAAGAGGCACAGGCCAGTCTGCCGGAACTCTCGGGCTGGCCGTACTGCCGATCACCCTGGACCACGCCGATCAGCTCACCGCGCTCCCATTCCATCATCGTGACCCCTTCGACCGCCTGTTGGCGGCCCAGGCGTTGGTTGAAAAAGCGTCGGTCGTCGGCGGTGATACCGTTTTCGATCAGTATGGCGTCAACCGAATCTGGAAGTGAGCCATGATTGAAGTGCCTCACCTTGCATTCGTCACTCCTCGCCTTCACGTTTGGAACGAGTTGCGTCCCCTTTGGCATTTCCTAATGCGCGGAACTCGTTTGTCGGATAAAATGGCGTTCCAGATAGGAAGCTCCGAAATGACGAACATCAAACCAAGCGATCTCAGAGTCGGGGATTGGATCAGGATTATCGGGATGCCGGGGCAGGGTGTTCCCAACTATTACCTGCACCGCGACACGAAGCGTGTGTTCGAGAAGCTGATTGCCCGAGGGCGGGCGGTACGCATCGCTCGTGTCGAATACGGCTTGCCGTGGTACGACTGTCGCTTTGAGATGAACAATGGACGGCGGGAATGGCACTCTCTTGCCGTTTGCGATCTCGACAACAACTGGATGAAGGTAAAGCCTCGACACAAGATGGAGCCAGCCAAACGGAGGCCAAGTCGTGAGCGAGATCCCTGACTCGTCGAATTTCTTCAGTTCGCTGCATACCGCGCTTTCGCGGGAGGAAGTGGCAAATTTGTATGGGGCGCTAGGATGGAGGGTTCGCAAGTGCTCGTGGACGGACTTTGAAATCATCAGTGATTCGGCCGAATTGGTTATTGAGTCTGAATCACCCATCCTGATGCACGGTCCAGTCGCGGACCTGATAGCCCGCGCCGAGGAATTGGTCACTCCGCTGCGAATGGCTGGTATCACCTTCACCGCAGAGTGTTATGGTCCGGAGCCAGACAGGAAATTGCTGCTGGAGTTACGCCAATGAGCGGGGACTAGGCGTCGTCAAGAGGGCTCGCTTTGGGCTGGGTCTACTAGGTATAACATTCCGTTCTTTTTCCCGAAGCTTGACGAGCCGATAATAATTTTTGACGACTGCGAAGTTTCCGAAACAGGTGCCTTCATATCCTGAGCAACATGAAACTACTCCACTGGCTCAACGCAATCGTCCGCGCCAACATCAGGACCCTGGAAATGGTCGGCGTGGTCATGAGGATTTTCAGCTTCTCGCTGGTAAGCTGGCTTGGTCCGCACAGTCCGTTTCTGTTTGTTTGGGCCTTCAATACCACTGACGCCATCCTGCTGTCGTGGTGCGCCTTGCTCAAGCGGGATCCGGCTTACACTGTCTTGAACGTATTTTGGATCGGCGTGGGAGTCGTGGGCATGATCCGAGCTGCCGGGGGCTTCAGCACACCTTGACGCGCTCGAACCAGCCGACGATGTAGGCGGCACCGAAGCTCTCGCCGGCCTTCACCTTGCGGCGGTGCGGCTCCTCGATGAACGAAACGTACCCGCGTTGATGACACCAGGCCTCGCTCACCTCGGCGGGGTCGAGTGTCATGCCGGCCAGCCACGGTCCGGGCTTGCCGTCCACCTTCACCTGATAGGCGCGGATCATGCGCTTGGGGATGCTGTTGTCCTTGCGCTGGTACAGGTACTTGGCGTCCGGAGCGAAATCGTCCTTGAACTCGCTGGCGGGGATGAGTGGCTGCCGGGCCTGGAGCGAGGCGACGCTCATCAAGCTCGCGTTCGCCTTCGAGCAGGCGACCAAGGCACGCAAAAAACCGAGCTTTCTGGCGACCGTGGACCTGAGCTGAGTTCAGATTCCCGACACCTTTCTCGCGCTTTTGGTACACTCACATTAGCGATGCACCCGACTCCCCAGCCTGGGTCGACAACGAAGCGCGTGCGCTGCCGTTTCGCGGAAGGAACCAGCGCGGGCTTCAGCGATGATACCGCGAGCCTGCTCCGCAGCCGCCTGCGCCTGGCCGTCCTGATCCTGCTGATCGGCCTGGCCTTCCATTTTCTGCGCAACGTCTTCATCCTCGGCTCCGCGTTCGACCATCGCCTGGTCTGGCTCGCCTTCAGCGGAGTCGAGATCGCGCTCCTGATCCTGGCCTCGGTGCTGCTCTGGAGCCGGCACCCGCTGCCCCTGGCAAAACTGCGGCTCCTGGAATTCCTCGTCTTCGCGACCTTCGCCGCCTTCTTTACCTGGTTGCAACTCGATACCAGTCATGATGGAGCCCTGCTGGGCGCCATCGTCGAGGGGCACGAGGCGATCATCTTCCGGCTCGTCGGTCTCTCGGCCGCACTGCGTTGGTTTCTGTTGCTCGTGCTCTACGGTACATTCATCCCCAACAGCGGCCGCCGCTGTGCCATCGTCGTCAGCGCCATGGCGGTCCTGCCGATCGTCCTGATGATCGGCAGCAGCCGGTTGGACACTACAGCCGGGCCGCATGTGCTTGCCGCCCTCCCGGACACCGTGATCATGATGGGCATGGCCGTCGCCATCGCCGTGTTCGGCTCCCACAAGTTGCGCGAGCTCCGCAAGAAGGCGCACGAGGCCGAGCAAGTCGGGCAGTATCGCCTCAAGCAGGTGCTCGGCTTCGGCGGCATGGGTGCGGTTTACCTGGCCGAGCACGTCCTCTTGCGCCGCCCCTGTGCCATCAAGTTAATCCGCCCCGATCAGGCCGGCGATCCCAACACGCTGCTGCGCTTCGAGCGCGAGGTGCAGGCCACCGCCACCTTGACGCACTGGAACACGATCGAGATCTTCGACTACGGCCGCTCTCCGGACGGCACGTTCTATTACGTCATGGAATACCTGCCGGGGATGAATCTGCAGGACCTGGTCGAGACTCACGGCCGCATGCCGCCCGAACGAGCCGTCCATCTGCTGCGACAGGTGTGTCAGGCACTCCGCGAAGCACACGGCATCGGCCTGATCCACCGCGATATCAAGCCGAGCAACATCTTCTCCTGCGAACGCGGCAAGGTCTACGACGTGGCCAAGCTCCTCGACTTCGGCCTGGTGAAAACGTCCGGCATGGACGTCAACTCGGTCAAATTGACACACACTGGCTCGTTCACCGGCTCCCCAGCGTTCATGTCGCCCGAGCAGGCCCTCGGCCGCGAAACGGTCGATGCCCGCAGCGACATCTACAACCTCGGCGGCGTCGCCTACTTCCTGATGACCGGGCAACTACCCTTCGACCGTGAGACGATGCTGGCCATGCTCCACGCCCACGCATACGAGCCGCTTGCCCCCAGCGACGAATTCAACGAGACGGTGTCGCCGGACCTGAAACGCGTCATCCTGCGCTGTCTCGAAAAAGACCCCGAGCACCGCTTTCAGGACGTCGTATCCCTGGAACAAGCCCTTGCCGCCTGCGATGGCTTGACCCCGTGGACGCCGGAACGAGCCGAGGACTGGTGGCGGCAACACAGCGACCGCACCGCCGTCGCCGAAGCGCACGAGTCCACCAATGACAAGGCGAAAGCCTTGCAGACGACCTCGTGGTCACTGGATTAGCGAACTAGATTCGTGCCTCCACTTTCTTGCAACGACAAGGCTGGTTCGGGCGCCGGAGGACGGCCCGGGGCGACCGCACGGCCAACGCCGACCCTACGACCAAGGTGTTTCGGAAACTTCGCAGTCGTCAATTCCGCATCGAGGTTCGGAGATTTGTCACGGATTCTGCAAAAAACAAACCCAACGTGCACGGCTGCCCGAACCTGTGCGCGATCGAACGGTTGACCCGAAGGGTGAGTTCAAGTGCGCCACTCCAAGAAACCAGTGGCGCACTTGGAAATTCTCCGAACCCATCACCCAATCCAGCGACTGTCCATCCTGTCCGCATGCGTTGCGTTGCGCGCCGGCACGCACACGCCCAAGGCCCGGTAGCAATTGCGCCGACAGGGTCGGGACACGCTGGCGACCATGTCGTGAGTAGCGGGCGCTGTTAAATCAAAAGAGAGCTGTCCCCTATGCCAGCACCCGAGCAGCGGATTGCGCTCCTTTCGCGCCAGCTGATCAAATCGCCAACCTCTGCTCGCCGGCGTCTTCCAGGCGGGCACCGACCTCGTCGCCAAGCCGACCTCGCCGCCAAAATCGACTCCGCCCTTGGCGGCGAGGTCGTCGTCGCAAGTACCGTCGGCATGGTACTGTCCTAAGATCGCGGGGCGCCCTGCCCGTGGCCAGTCGATTGATTGCAGAATATAGTGAGCCAGCGTCTAGCCATCAGTTTAGCAGCCTAACTAGGAGACATCATGCGCAGGACTGGTTGCCTAATCATTTTGGTGGCAATACTGATCGGTTGCGACAAATCTCAGACGTCAAAAAGCTCCCAAAATGACAGCTCTTCACAGACAGCCAGTAGTACCGAAGACAGGTCCAAAAGCAGTGCCGAAAATAGCTCCAAGGCGAGCGTTTCAGAAGTCAGCAAACTGACTCCTACAAAGGAACAAGTTATGGGTGCGATACGCGAGTATCGCAAGTCACTTTTCGGGGAATCCAATCTGGAGTTTCAGTTCGTTTCCGAACCATTGAAGTCGTTGAATCCCGACTTTGATCATGTCTATCGCGTATCCTACACAGCCAAAGACCGGAGTGGCGGCAAGGATACGAGAACCAATTGGTACGCAATGATCCGCATGACCGATAAGGGAATCTCGATTGGTTCGGGCATCGATCCGTATAACATCAAGCTACCTATCCGTGAGGCCGAGAAAGACTGGTTGGAGAAGAACAATCTACCTCTCCCAGAGGAAAAGCACGAAGCTCCTTAATTTGCTGACTTTTCGAGTAACTCCGCCACGCTCCAGACATGATCGGTTAGACCGGCAGCCATCGCGGGAGTGACCTTACGGGGCGGTTGCCCATCTTCGCGTTCCGTCAAGCTGGAGTGTACGCGACAGTAATTGTAGAACGCGAAGAACAGCGCCAGCGCCGCTTCGTGATTTTCCAGCTTCTTGCTGTGACCATCGGTCAATCGAAACGCAAAGGGGGTCAGGTCTCGTACTAATTACGGGCGATTCGTCAACTCGTAGTCCACGCGCCCGCCATCTTGCACCGGTTCAACCAAGACGCTGAACGGCGTCACAGGGGGAAAACGGCTCTTCCGTTTTTAGGTGTAACACGCGGCGAAATGGCCTTGGATGCGGCCGACCAGGCGACGGATCTCGGCGATGGTCGGGCCGAGTTTCTTGGCAGCCCAGTTCACGTCCAGAATCACGCGTGACCACAGGGTCGCCAGGTTACGGATGCCGTAGCCACGACGGAGCACGACGCGGATCTTGGTGTTGAGCCCTTCCACCGGGCGGGAAAAGGGGACATCGCTCGGCGGGAAAAGGGGACATCGCTCGATCTTTTGGCCGATGTTTTGCCCCAGAATCATCGAGTGATGTCCCCTTTTCCCGCTTTTCCCGACTGCATCCTCGGATCGGCAGCCCATTCGAAAACTGATTGTCCACGCTCATGCCAGCCTATGCCTCGCAATAAATCACCGGACAAACAGCCGGATCATTCAGATGGCTGACATAATCATAATACTCCGGGTCCGTCGGGTTCATGCCCCTGCCCGGCGTGGCCGTGGAGCAATCGGTGCGCAGGTGGATGGCGACGCTCCGCCGGGCCTGCCGCGACACGTTCGCGCCGCTGCCATGTAACGTGAGTCGGTGGTGCAAACTGAACGCGCCAGCGGGCATCACCGCACTGTACTCGACCCAGTCCGCGTCCGGCGGCACGCCCATCCCGGAGCGCTGCTCGGCGTCGCCCGTGCCGAAAAAGTCGCTCCCCTCCAGCAGGCCCCAAGTGTGGCTGCGCGCGACGAAATGCATCGGACCGCACGTCTCGGGCACGTCGCTTACGGCCAGCCAGCAGGTGAGGATTTCCGAATCGGGCGTGTACCAGTTCTGCCAGTAGTGATAATCCTGGTGCCAGCCGACGTTGGCCGCGCGGCCGGCAAAACAGCCCGCCCCCGGCTTGTGCAACAACTGCACGCACCAGACTTGCAGGAACTTCGCTCCAATGGCCGCGGCGATCCACTGTCCCAGGGCCGGGTGGGTGATAAGCTCAGCGATGGCGCGGTTGGCAAGGTGCGACTGGTCGATTTTGCGCAGGTGCCTGGCGGGGTCATCAGTCGGCTTCCACCAACCGTCTAGCGGCTTGACGCCGGTCTCATAGCGTCCGGCCATGACCTCGTCCATCCCCTCGGCGGCGCGGCGGAGTAGGTCCGCGGGGATGACCGGCGGACCGATCACGTAGCCTTCGCGGCGGAAGTGAATGCCACCCTCCGCGGGCGACTCGATCGGCGTGCCGATCCGTGACTTCGGTGCCCCCAAGGCTAATCCGCTCATGTGATGCTCCTCTGCAACCGGGATGGGTCCCGAATGGCATGAACTTGAGGATCCGCGAGCCGACTACTGTGAGGCTGGGGCGATTCGACGCGGCGCCTGATTCTTGGGGCGAGCAGGCCCGATTTTCATGGCTGCGAGCGCTTCGAGGAGTTACTTGGGCTCCCGCTGCCGTCGGCACCCCGCTCCCCTCCCGCCCCCTGGAGGATCCGGTTCAACTCCCAGACCTTGATCGAGTTGTCAGCCTCACCCGCAGCCAACAGCTTCCCATCCCCGCTGATCGCGGCGGCCCCGGCGTGCGAGTCACCAGGTAGTACAACTCGGACGCGATGCGTCTTCACATCCCAAAACGCAACCTGTCCGGGCGAGTCACTGCCTTTTTTGTTGCCGACGAGCAGCAAGCTTCCATCTGGGACAAAGGCCAGTCCACGGACTTCCCCTCCGGTACTTGGCTTGAATTCCGCGACTTCGTCGCCTGTAGTCATGTCCCACAATTTGGCGATGCCATATTCATTACCGCTTGCCAAGGTTTGGCTATCCGGTGAGAACGTCAGCCGCTCGACGCATCTCTGGCCTTGTTTCAACGTGTGACGGAGCTTGCCTTCCGGCATTTCCCATACGTTGATGTGTCCCTCGTAGTAGCCGCCCGCGACTAGCTTGCCGTCAGGCGAATACGCCACTGCTTTGACGCTGAGAAGTTGTTGGCCTTTCCCCAGGCTGCTCACTTTCTGTCCGGAAGCAATTTCCCAAAGCTCAACGGCGTCCGTTTTCGTGCCGACGAGGAGTGTCTTCCCATCTGGCGAAAACGACACGCAGTCGCCGAACACTCCCTCAGCTTTGTCCTTCAAAACTATTTGCTGACCGTTTGTTGCGTTCCAGAGCTTGGCGCTAAAATTGCTCGTTGCAAATGTGCTTCCGTCGGGAGAGACGGCAACCTCCCAGGTACCTACTTCTTCTTCGGGGATGCTGGCCTGGGGTGTTCCCTTCGTCACATTCCACACGATGGCCTTATCTCTCTTCAGAGTTTCGTCGGCACAGGAAACCAGCGTCTTGCCATCTTTGCTAAGCGCAAGATCGCGCACCTCGACTGCATGCCCTTTGAGCACCTTCAACTCCGGTACAAGAACGGGATCCGCAACCGCGGTTGACGCATCCACGGAGACGACCTTGCACCAATTGAGTTGAATGAAGTGGCCTTTCTCGGTAGTGCCGCTAAGGCTGCCGATGGAGCCCATCAGTCGGACCGTGGTGCCTTTCTTAAGTTCGGCCAGCTGGCCCACCGCACTTTCTCCATATACGCTGCAGTCCACTCGCGTGTCATCGTTGTAACCACCGACCAGCCTGATGCTTGCAGCGTCGGTCGCGCTTATTCGTACAAATTGAATATTTCCTTCCACGATTACTTGGCCATTGCCGTATTTCTTCTTGAGCGCATCCTCGCCGACCGACTGGAGTTCTTTAAGTAAGTCGGTCGCCTTTACCTCCGGGATATTCGCTGTCGACGAGTCACTTGTCCCCCGGGATGAGTTTCCGCTGCTGCTCCCTTGTCCGACGCGTGAGGAGGACTCCGAGGCGTCGTCTTTCTTGCTGCAGCCAATAATCAGCAGCCCAACGGAAATCGGGACAAGACAAATTGCTCTCCGATTGCGAATAAACATGGCAACCTCTTGGGATAGGAGTTTCAAGATCACGAGAGTGTGGCGCCTTCCCCTCCCCGAACGCCCGGCGTTTCACTCACCCGCGCCTCCG
>Ga0206956_1146_pt1 | contig 17236 bp, 16 predicted proteins | sample Alteio_BWOrgHeat_35_FD_153252 | JGI IMG/M metagenome (GOLD analysis project Ga0206956, IMG submission 153252) | Enriched cells from forest soil in Barre Woods Harvard Forest LTER site, Petersham, Massachusetts, United States -... | ecosystem: Environmental > Terrestrial > Soil > Temperate forest >...
CCTGCGGTTCGATCATTGCCCAGGCCTTTCGCCTTACCGCGGCAGAACGCAAGACCCTGCTGGTGGCAGGGGCGGCGGGTGGCATGTCCGCGACCTTTGCGACGCCAGTCGCGGCTGTCATGCTGGCAATCGAGCTGCTGTTGTTTGAGTGGAAACCAAGGAGCGTGATTCCGGTCGCACTCGCCAGTGCGGTGGCGGCGCTCCTGCGGCGGTCGCTGCTGGGTGCTGGGCCGATCTTTGCCGTCGCTTCTCACACCCAACTGGCGGCCTCGATCTGGCTAACGTCCGCGGTGATTGGCTTGCTGGCCGGCTTGCTCGCCCTGCTGCTGACGATGGCGGTGTATGCCATGGAGGATCTTTTCCATCGGCTGCCGATTCACTGGATGTGGTGGCCGGCGTTGGGGGGCATCGCGGTGGGTATCGGCGGCTATTTTCAGCCCCACGCGCTGGGTGTCGGTTACGATATTATCCGCGGGATGCTGCAGGGAAATGTCGCTGATGTATTAGGGACGGATGCGGCCCATCTGACTGGGGCCTTGATCTTCCTGGCGATTGTCAAGTGCACCATCTGGTCGGTGGCCCTCGGATCGGGGACATCGGGCGGTGTGCTGGCTCCCTTGCTCATCATGGGTGGCGCGCTGGGAGCCATCCTGGCGCCATGGCTGCCCGGCGGCGGCGATCGGTCGCTTTGGGCGCTCGTGAGCATGGCGGCAGTTCTCGGCGGCACGATGCGCTCGCCGTTGACCGGGGCCGTTTTCGCACTCGAGCTGACCCAGGACATCAACGCACTGCCCGCTCTGCTGGTGGGCTCGGTGGTCGCCTACGGCTTCACAGTATTGGTGATGAAGCGCTCGATCCTGACCGAGAAAATCGCCAGACGCGGCTATCACGTCAGCCGCGAATACGCAGTCGATCCTCTCGAACAAATGACGGTCGAGCAGGTGATGTCGACCAAGGTCGTGACGGTGCCGGCATCGCTGCCGGTGCAGGACCTCGTAGGGAAGTTCTTTTTGGGCAGCGGACAACGACCGCACCAGGCCTACCCAGTCGTTGACGGCAATTCGCGGATCCTTGGCGTCGTGACACGAACGAATCTCCTCGAGGACTGGTTCGCGTTCGCGCTGGCGGAAGGAAGCGGTGCTTCGCAAAAAGAACTGGCACCGATCATCACCTATGACCTGATCCATCAGGAGGCGATCACGGTTTACCCATGGGAGTCGTGCCGCACGGCGGCCGAGCGCATGGCCGAGAGCGGAGTGGGCCGCTTGCCCGTTGTGTCCGCGGACGATCCCGGCAAAGTCGTCGGCATCGTCGCCCGCAGCGATCTTCTGAAGGCCCGCGCGCGTGCGGTTGAAGAGGAGATCCGGCGCGAGCGCATGATTGGGGCGTGATGCGGTGGCGAGGTAGAGCGAGTGCGGTCCATGGAAATATCATCGACACCTGAGCTCATTATCCGCTCCTGTCGCCGGCTTCAGTGATTCCACATCGATTGTCACGGGCATTTCGACCGGCACAGTGGTGATTTGGGGTTGCGGTTGTGGGTAGGGACCGGGGCCTGGCCAGGGGTTGGGATACTGGACTGGCTGGCTGACAGGAGTGTAGATGAGCGGGCCGCCAGGAACGTAGGGGTAGACCGGATAGGGCTGAGGGTAAATCGGCGCGACAGGACTGTTCACGTTGACCACGGTCCCAGTCACGACCACACCCTTGCCGACCAGTTGCTCAGCCAGTTCGAGCGTCTTCTTGTCGGCAGGCAAGCTCAGCTTCCATTTGAGCTGGTTGATGGTGATATACCAGCCTGCGGGCGTCGCCACATCGCCTGGTCCGATGGGGGCTGGCACCTTGACCAGCGTGCCGCGAATTTCCACCTTGGCAAAGTGCTGCTTCTTTTCCGCCTCTTCCGCCTTTTGCCGGGCCAGCTCTTCCTGTCGTTGCCGCTCCGCTTCCTCTTGCCTGCGCTTTTCCTCGAGTTGCTGCTGCTTGGCCTGCTTCTGCTCTTCGCAGCGCTTTAGCTCATCGACCAGCGCGCTCTGCCTGGCGCGTAGCTCCTCGATCCGGTCGCTCAGCTTCTTTATCCTGGCAGCCAGGTCGGCAATGCCGCTATCGGCTGGATCGGAAGCTTGTTGGGCCAGCAAGGGCATGGGAGACAGCAGCAAAAGACAGAAACCAAGGAATCGCATGGAATACCTCGCTTGGAGAAAAACCGTCACGCCGCCGCCCCATACCGACAATCCTTCCCAACTACAAGGGCACAACGGCAGATGATGGTGTGGCCGGGGCTGGCGCACTGTCCGGCACAATCCACTGTCAACACCCAAGCCCCGGCATGCCCCGCCAAACTCGCCGACGGGGGGCTGACGCCTCGTTGCTAGCCAAATGGCCTGGAAAAGCGAACGTTCATCGATTTTTCACCGAACCAAACCCTGCCCGCCGATCAACCGGCTCAGGTCACGCCCACAGCGATGACGGCGATGGGCGACCCTGCCAACGAACTTGTGGTGTAACATTGCTTCCTCGGGAGTAGCCGGTCGCGACCACGTGCGTAGAACGACTGCGCCGGATCTTTTTGGGGTGACTGGCAGAGTGAACCATACACCAAGCGGGGCCCAGTCCAATGAAATTCCGTCGTCGGATCATGATTTCCGTCCTCGCAGCGATTGCAGCAGCAAGCTCAACCGCCCTTGCTGACGACCAAACCTGGATCGGCGAACGCGCCATGCCTACCAGGTCCGCGAATGACATCAAGCTCTCGGACGTCGAGGACGGCAAGGAGGTCGTCTTTCCCTTCTCCGGCTTGTCGCTGATTGACGTGCGGGATGAGCGCGACGGCCGGATACGCATTCACGACGGCTACCGTGAGGGCTGGGTGGAGAAGAGCGATTTCGTTCTGGTGCGGAATGCTCCCGGATATTTCAATGCCCGCGTGCATGCCAACCCGAACGATACCTGGGCACTCTACATGCGCGGCGTGGCCTGGCGTCTCAATGGCAACCCGGACGCCGCCATCAAAGACTTCACCCAGTACCTGCGAATGGTCCCCGGCGATGCGAGTGCCTATATTTGCCGCGGCCACGCCTGGAACGACCGAGAAGACTACGACAAGGCTATCAGGGATTTCAGCGAAGCCATCCGGCTCGACCCCAAAAACGACTGTGCCTACGGTGCGCGTGGCCGCACCTGGGCCGGCAAGAAGGAATTCGACAAGGCGCTCAGGGATTTTGACGAGACCATCCGCCTTGATCCCAACTATTCGAATGCCTACGTCTGGCGCGGCGGCATCTGGGCACTCAAGGAGGAATACGAAAAGGCGATCAAGGACTGCGATGAAGCTATCCGCCTTGACCCCAAGAATGTTGCCGCTCTCAATTGCCGTGCTCTCGCCTGGGACGGCAAGGAGGACCACGACAAGGCGATCCAGGACTTCGACGAGGCCATTCGGCTAAACCCCAAGTACGCTCCCTCGTACGACCGTCGCGGACTCGTCTGGTACGAAATACATGAGTACGACAAGGCGATCGAGGATTACACCGAGGCCATTCGCCTCGCTCCCAAGGACGCCGGCACCTACAGATCACGTGGCGATACCTGGACGGCCAAGGGCGACTTCGACAAGGCGATCGAGGACTATGACGAGGCTATCCGTCTAAACCACAAAAGCGCGCGCGCCTTTCTCAACCGGGGCGACGCCTGGCGGTACAAGAATGAACTCGACAAGGCGATCAAGGATTACGATGAGGCCATCCGCCTCAATCCCAGGAACACCTCCGCCTATAGCAATCGTGGCGACACCTGGCAGAAGAAGGGGGACTACGGCAAGGCCATCAAGGACTACGATGAGGTGATCCGCCTCGATCCCAACAGCGAAATGGGATTCGTTGACCGTGGCTTCGCCTGGTGGCGCAAGGGAGAGTACGACAAGGCAACTCAGGACTTCGACGAGGCGATCCGTCTCGACCCGAAAAATGTTCTGACCCTCAACTGTCGCGGCCTGCTCTGGAGCGCCAGGCACGATTATGACAAAGCAATTCGGGACTACGACGCGGCCATCGGCCTGGACCCCAAAGGCACCGAAGGTGCCTTCTGCTTCAGCAACCGTGGCGACGCCTGGTGCCGCAAAAAGGAGTACGACAAAGCAATCCACGACTACGATGAAGCCATCCGTTTGGAATCCAAGAATGCGATGTGGCATTACGGGCGGTCGGTGGCGTTGCTGCTGGATCGGCGGCCGAAGGCTTCAGACGCGTTCCAGGCGATTGTCGATCTGCACGGATGGGAAGGAGACTATGCCACGTACGCTGTCATCCTTGGCCATCTTGCCGCCCGCCAGGCGAACGACGAGGCGGCGGCCAAACGATTCCTGAAGGATTCCGCCGGCAAACTCAACGACGCCTGGCCCTATCCCGTGATCCAATACCTCCACGGCGACATCGACGAGGCCGCACTCCTGAAGCTGACGGACAAAGACGAGCGGCGCACCGAAGCTCGCTGCTTCCTGGGTATGGACCATCAGCTCAAGGGACACAAGGAGGAAGCAGTGGCGCACTTCCGCTGGGTCAAGGAGCACGCCAAGTCCGACTCCAGCGAGTACCTTATTGCGGTAACAGAATTGGAGCGGTTGGAGAAGTAGGCAGCTAAAGGAGCGCGACCGCGCGGCACTGACGCGTGAAATGATGCGACCGGAATCCCGCCACGTGACCGCGATCCTTCACATACCAGTGTGCCGAAAACCGACGAAGTCCAGCAGACCGCCGTCGTAGTCGGTGTCGATGAACCAGCAGGCGATGTCGTCGGTGGCGCCGGTGCGCACGGCGCCGGTGGTGGGGTCGAACACGTCCACGCCGCGGATCGGGACGACCCATTGCTCCGGTTTCCCTCGGTCGCGCGTCGGGCTAACGGTCAACTCCGGTTCGCCGAAGACGGTGAACAGGTTGCCGGCTTCGGTCTCCTTCAGCAGCTCGTCGCCCATCCCCAGGTCCGGGTTCATGCGCATCGGCAGGATGTCGAGCTTGCCGAACTTGACCCCCTTCCTGAGCTCGGCGGTCTGTTCATGGACGCTGGGCCGTCACCGCTACATCATCTTTCCCCACGCGCAGCTTCTTCACCGTCCCATCCGGAAATTCCACCTGCATCACGAGTTTTCCGCCCAGCGCCTTGACGACAATCTCGAGCGTAGCAACGACCAAACTCGAGACGTCCTTTTGCTCGAGACGCGAAACCGCCGGCTGGTGCATCCCGGTCAATTCCGCCAGTCTCGTCTGCGACAGGTTTCGTTCCGCACGAAGTTCGCGCAAGCTTACCTCAGCCGGCGGGCTGGTTGTACCTCCTGTGCTGAGGAGTTTCACAATCCTCGCCTCGGCAGCATCTGTCGTGGGATAAAGCTCGTCCGCCTTCTGACCCATGCCAACGTGCTCACCCATCGAGGATAACCCGAACGGACCGCCTTCACGCCACTGGATGACAAGGCCCTTCCCTCGATGGACGACGTCGAGGAACCACTCTCCTTTTGGGTTTTCGGGCTCGTCCAGTCGGAACTTGGCCGCCGGAACCGCCTTCTGCAGGCTCGCGAACAGTTCATGAATTGCCTTCATAATCCGATACCCTCCTCCCGTCGCCGCTGAACTCATCCTCCACGCCGTTTAATGTCTCTGCCATGAGTTGCATCGCTTCATCATGATTGGACGCAGGCGGAGCCGCTCGCAGCCGATGGAAGTAGACCTCCTGTCGAGCCCACATGGGCAGGACAATATCGTGTCCGTTCAATCGGCTCTCCTTCCTTAACACTATAACATTCTTGTTATAGCCGTTCAATGGATGGATTCGGCTTTGCTATGGTTCAGCGCATGAAACGAGGACGGGGCTTGCTGAATCTGTCGAGAAACCGGAAATCGTCAAGCTCATCAACAAGAAACGGCCAGGCGGACGATCGAGTGACCTCGGCATCTCACGGATTATTCAAGTCCTTCAGTGGAATGACGTGAAATCGTTCATAGCCCTCGTGCCGGTTGAGTCCTCTCACGACCTCGTCCAGGACGTAGGTGGATTCGGTGCGGTACTCGCCGTACTTGTCGTCGTGGACGATGCGCGTGCCGCGGATGCATTCCGACCAGTCGTCGCAGGCTCGCGCCATGACGCGCTGCCGGTTGGCATCGATTTCGCGCACGATCCGGCTACATTCCTTCATGCTCGATAACGCTTCACGCATGCGCTCGGCGAAGACCTTGTCGTCGACTTTCCACGATTGCCACACATCCAGCATGACAGGCAGGTTTTTCTCAAACGAAGCAGCCGGCGACGTCGCCGACGAGTAGTAAATCTCCCACGTGAGATCGAGCTTCGCAAACATGTACACCCATGCCAGCGTCCGATGCTGCACTGTCTTTCCACCCTGGGTGAAGTCGGCGTCGAAAAGCACGTAAGCGGATTGACCGCCGGGCGTCATCGACGTCGTGTCGGCGCGCTCGACTAGTCTCCTGCTTCAGATCCGCCAGCGCTTGCTTCAATGCCGCCCTGGCCGTGTGCGCCGCCGGATATTGACCGACGAGCAAGATGCCGCTGCCCTCACGGTATTCCTTGAACGCCCTCGATGAATGGTCGTCCCGCTCAGCTTCCGACTTGAAATCTTTGCTGCTGCATGAAGCCATCAGGGCCACGCCGACGATGAGTGACCGTGCGAAAATGTTCTTCTTCATTTCCGGATCTCGACAGGAGATGGGACTCTTCCCCCGGTCCACCTCCGCCTGATCCGCGCAGGCAATATGAAACGAGATGGCCTCAGTCAACAAATACTGCGGGTGTCGCCAACAATTCTTCCAGTCGATCGTAGCCCGCTCCCATGCCTTGCTCCATCGGTGTCTTGAGGACGGCGTCGCGCGCTGCGCGCGAGGAATACAAGATTGTGTTCGTGATCGATGTTTTGCCGTCCCGCTCGGTGAAGTCGAGCGTGCCGATCGCTTCGCCGCCTGTCCAATCCTGGTCGAACAGTTGCGTGTTGACCAGCCGTTCCGGCGGCACGATCTCGCGGTACACGCCGCCCATGCCCATCTCGGTTCCGTCGGGGCCCTTCCACACCCAGCGATATTTGCCCCCAACCCGCAAATCCATCTCGCACACGGCGAACGTCCAGCCGGGTGGTCCGGTGAGCCAGCGCTTGACCAGTTCCGGCTTGGTGTGAGCGTCCCAGACGAGATGACGCGGTGCATCGAAAACGCGCGTCATCACGATCTCTCGATCCCCGCGGGTCGTGACCTTCAGAGTTCCGGTGTTCTTCATGAGCAATCTCCGCTAGCGTTTCGCGCGAGTTGTTTCTGCGCTTTTCAGTTCTTCCAACAGGTCGTCGAGGCGCTCAAAGCTGCTTTCCCAGAATTTGCGATATTCTTCCAGCCACGCGTTGGCTTGTCCGAGCGGCTTGGCCTCGATCCGGCAATAGTGCGTGCGGCCGACGACGCGGCGGCGCACGAGCCGAGCCCGCTCCAGTACGCGAACGTGCTTGGAAGCGGCGGGAAATGACATGCGCAAAGGCGCCGCCAATTCGCTCAAGTTGCGCTCGCCGCGGGCCAGCCGCCCCAGCATCGCCCGCCGGGCCGGGTGGGCCAGGGCGTGAAACACGCGATCCAGCGCCGGCGCTCGATATTGAACCATGTGGTTTAATATAATGAGGCGGCGGGAATTGTCAACCGTGTGGTTTACTATTTTGTCAGAAGAAACTTGCCCCCGGCGATTCACCAGGTGCGCTTTGGACTTGACGGGCGATATCGGACCAACGTATCTCGGCGTGGTTCGTAAGTCGCGAAGGAGGGATTCTCATGACCTCGACCAAGACGCCGTGGATTCGCCTGATCGCCGTTCTCGTCGCATTATGCGCTGCGCGGGTCGCCAGTGCGGGCGACGAGGCCCCGGTCGCGGATCTAGCGCTGGTTCCACGGGACGCGGTGGGTTTTGTCACGCTGAACGTCAAGGAACTCCTGCTAGACGATGTGACCAAGGAGGTGATCAAAGAGGCGCAGGATGGACAAATTGGGGGATTCGATCTGAAGCAGATCGAACGAGTGACCTTGATCGTCACGAAGGGTTCAGGCGGCGGGGCCATCGAGGTGCCCTGCTTGATCGTGACTTTCAGGACGCCGTTGAAAAGGCAAAAGGTGTTGGCGGCCCTTGGGTCAGATCCGGAGAAAAAGACTGTCGGCGACCGAGTCTATTTTGTGAAGGCCAAGGAACGAGCCGTCTACTTTGCCGGTGAGCGTACCGTTGTCTTTGGCGAGCCTGACGACGTGGCGGCGTACCTGGGCAAAGAACTGGACATCACCAAGGAGCGACGATTCAGTGCCGCAAACCAGCTCGCGGCCGAGCACAAACTGCTTGGGATGCTCGACCTATCGGGATCAATGGAGCGCATTCAAGATTGGGCACCATGCTCACTGAAGGAAGCCGACGCCGTCTTCATGGCGACTTCGACCTTCTTCACCATAACTGGGGATCAGGAAACGTCACTGACTGGCAAGCTGACGTACTCTGACGCCGCAGCTGCCAAGCATGCCGAGAAGATGCTGCCCATTGTTTTGCAGCAGTTCCAGGACAAGTGCACTCAGAAACGTGAGTACCTTTCCAAGCAGCGACAAGGTGAGGCCATCAAGAGCTTTCCATTCAACCACGTTAACGAGTTCTTGACCCAGTTCTGCGAAGCGCTGGGGAAAATGCAAGATACGCAAGACGAGTGCGAGCTGAACCTGACGATAACGTTGAAGTTATCGGCTGCGAAATTGGTGGTGGCACACTTGACGGATTGCACCGGCATGACTGAGCCGGCGCCGATGATCGGCGACAGGTACATGAAGCGATAGGCCGAGGCTATTCATGGGTCGAATACGACGAACGGGTGTTTCCGTCTCGTGCTTCCCATCTCACGCCGGAGCACCTCAAGGGTGGAATCGGGCCGTGACTCTTTGTCGTGATTACGACGACGTGACCTTGCATTGCGGAGCATACAGCCGCTCAAGGCGTGAGCGACATGCCCGAAACCGGTGCCAGGCCGATCAGGTCGATGCCGATTGAGAGGTCGACACCTTGCGCGGGGTACCAATGCAAGCACACCGGGAATCGGAGACGAGCCAGCCAGTTTTCGGCTCCCACACTGCAGCCGAAGCCATTGCCGAGCCAGTAGCCGTAGCTCACTCCGGCTCCAGTGAGTCCAATGGTACCGCCAACGCCAGACCTTTCGCCGCTCCAGAATGACCTGCGAAATATGGGCTCCGTGTGGTGGCCGCATTTCAGGGCGAAATGGTCCCAGATCGATTCGCTGTGACCGCTGCACATAGGAATGGGAGCATCCGGGCTGGCCGGGGCATACGACATTGGCGGAGTCGGGCAAGAAAACTGGCACGTTGCGAGGATGAATGCGAAGGGGAACATGGATGAGCCCTTGGGGTGGTGGTTCCTGTCGTGTCGGCTGCCTGGAACCGAGGTTCCTTCGTCAGTCACGGCTTCTTTGTATCCCCGCCTTCGGAGGCTCCTATTTTTTCGATTGCCCCTTCGATGACTTCGCGAACGGCAGTTTTCATTCGTAGCTCCTTACTCTGCTGCCACTGCTTCAAGAGAGAAAGAAAGGGCTTGGCCTCCGGGCCTCTATCCCCGAGGAATAAGATTATTCGCAGCGCGCGATTGTAGGACTTGACCGCATCCGCCGATGGTGAGCTCAAGAGTGGATCATTCTTGCGCTTGAGCGTCGCAAGATCGGACTTCAGTGATTCAGTGAAATACTCTTTTGCCTTGTCATGCTTTTCGAGCAGCCACAGAGCGCACGCTGCATTGATCTGCTCGTCGTAGTCCTGATTCCGAAGCGCCTCAATCAGAATCGGCACGGCAGGACGCGCTGGCTTTCCCATCGTGCCGAGCGTCGCTGCCGCATACTGGCGGGTCTTGGAATGTTCGTCCTTGAGTAATCGGATCAGCGCAGGAACGGCATCATCGCCGATCTTGCCCAGAGTTTTGATTCCGTCCTCGGCCTCGAAAAGTCGGTACGAGCCAGTGCGTTCATATTTGTCATTGTATTTGTTGCCTCTCTCGATCCGCTTTTCGAGCACATCTACGGCCTTCGGGGCTTTTGTGCCCAGCTCCCCAAGAAATTCGAAAACAAGACGTTCAGTCGGCTGCTCGGGGCCATCTTCTGCGTTGAGCCATTTCATTTGCTTGTCGAACGAGGGCTCCTCTGGATCGATGGCGTGAACGGTGCGGATCGCAATGCAGAATTCATCATTGTCCGGGTATTTTTCAAGCTCCTTAATCAAGCGGCGAAGCACCGGGACCGCGGCCTTGGCGTCCGAGCCGAACTTCGCCAGCGTTTGCATCATAGCGATGTGGACCGAGTGATCCTCCCCAAGCGGAGATAGTTGTCGCTTCGAAAGATGCTCGACCAAAGCCGGGATATAGTCCTTGGCACCGACGCCAATTCTGTCAATCCTGAGCGCTGCCCATTCTCAATACTTAGGGGACTGATCGTCGAGCATCTCAATGAGCACCGGAAGAGCCGGCGCCGCGTCCGCCTCGAAGGTCGAAATCGCCTCCATCACAAGTTCACGCTCCTTGGCGTCATAACTATCGAGTTGCTTGATCCAGAACTCGAGCGGCTTGCGCTGGAACTTGGACGGCTTTTTCTCGGCACCGCTCAAACTCGAGCAAAGAGATACAGCGAGCGTGATCGCGATGAAGATGCGAATGTGCAGATGCATTGGTTCCCTCCGAGCGGACAGCGGTGCTGCGCTACCCACTTCATTTGTCATCTTGGCCCTTCTCGATTTTCTGCCAGGCTTCCCTCACGCACGAGCGGTCGTAGTCAGTGATTGGCCAACATTTGAGTTCACTCAGTTTTTCCAGCGCGGGCAGCGCGGGCTAGCAGGCAAAGGTCCGGTACCGCTCACATCCATCGTCGAGCCATCGTATGAGTACTGGAACTGCCGGCGTCGCGTTCTTACCAAACACCTCGATCGCCTCCATGGCCAGTTCGCGTTCTTTCGAGTCGTCGTGCTCCAGGCGTTTTGCCCAAAACTCGACCGACTTGCCCTGGTAAGTGGAGACTGTTTTCTCTTCGGAAAGCAACGAGCCGACGGCGACCAAGTGTAAGATGACCGCAAGTAATAGGGTACGCATCGGATCCTCCGATCGAGAGACGTCCATTAGGCATCCAGCACGGAAACGTGGTGTGGCGATTGTAGCCGGTGCGCGGTGGAAAACACAAGGAAAGTTGGCGGTGGTGCGCATCGATGAATTTGGTCGGGAGCGTCTGTGATTGGCGGGCGGGGTCGCTGTGCGCGCGGGTGTGGGCGCATGTCATCCGCGCATGTCATTTTGCTCGGGAAACGTAGGCTCTTGGTCCAAAATAACATGCGCAATGGGGAGAAGGCGCATGTCATCCGACGAGGGAGTTTTGAGGATCTTGTTCCCCTCACCCCGACCCCTCTCCCCCGGAGGGGAGAGGGGTGCCGTTGTGAGTTGGCGGGCGGGGTTCAGGATGTGGTGAGCGCCTTACAATCGGTGAGAGCCTTAGGAGCGGCAGGTGGGTCGTGGGCGCTATAGTCGTAAGAGCGAGCCGGTGGTTCGGGACAAACTTCGGTTTTTTTGGGAAGGGCGAGTGCGGAGTTGGTTGCCTCCTGTTCAAATCAGTTCCCTTGCCCAAACACGCTCGGGAGTGTATTTTTTGTATACAGCGATCTACGGCGGGACCGATACCGTCGGCCGGAGAGGTGGCTGAGTGGCCGAAAGCGCCGGTTTGCTAAACCGGTGAAGGGGTAATTCCCTTCCGCAGGTTCGAATCCTGTCCTCTCCGCTTTACACTTCTTGGTTTCTTGAGGCATTGACGCAACTGGCTATTTCACAAGCAGTTGCGTCCACGCCGGACAGCCGCGACAAGGCCGCTGGTGCAAAAGTGGTGCAAAAAGTTTGCACCAGGAGTAGCACATGGCTCGTCGCAAACGCTCGGACCGCATGCGGGTCGGGAAAGTCACTCTCTATTCACACCACGGCGCCTGGTGGCTGTACTTCAGCGAAGGTAACCGGCGAGTCCGCCGGAAAGTCAGCGATTCCCTGAAGGATGCTGAGATCCTCGCAGCCCAGGTAAATCTTCAACTTACGCAGGGCGCCCCGACCTTGCTGTCATTCCAGCCCATTTCAGTCGCCGACTTGCGGCAGCATTTCCTGGACTACCACGAGCACGTCCTGAAATCCTCGGTGGCCACTCTGGTTCGCTACCGAGCGGCGACCCAGCATCTGGAGAATTTCGTCGCACAGCAACATCGCCAGCCGGACGCACACCAGCTCCGGCCCGATGCCTTCGCCGCCTACTTGCGACAGATCGAGGTCGCACCGAACGGCCACAAGAACGCCAAGAAGAGGAAACTTCGTGACAAGGGGGTGTGCTTCATCCTGGAAACGTGCCGCTCGATGTACAACTACGCATTCAAGCGCCGTCATCTGCCGCCATACGTCGGCAATCCCTTCTCCGAACTCCCGCTCGAACGACTCAAAATTGAGGACGCCAAGCCGATCTTCGTCTTTGATGAGGCGACCGAGTTGGCTTTCTTGCGGGCGGCATCCGACTGGGCTTTCCCGATTCACTTCACGCTAGCGAAGACGGGTCTACGGATCGGCGAGGTGACCCATTTGCTCATCGAGGATGTGGACCTCGTCGGCGGTTGGCTGCACGTTCGCAACAAGACCGAGTTGGGCTGGCGGATCAAGACAGGACAGGAGCGCGCTGTACCCTTACTGCCCGAACTGATTGCAGTCCTTCGATCGGTCATCGGCTCTCGTACTGCAGGCCTGGTGTTCGTCCGAGAGAGATTCTTGGGCAAGACCCGCAAGTCGTATGGGGAGCGGGCCGACCTTGAACGGGCGCTGCAGCAGAGCATTGATACTTGCCGAAGTGCGGCCCAAGTGCTCGGTCGCGCCGACATTCAGCGACTGGCCCGCAAGGTATGGTGGAACGCCGGCGCGGTCAAGCAGGACATCATCCGCCAGTCATTCGTTCGGATCATGCGGCTGATCGGCCATCCTGAGGCGACCTGCCCCAAGTCCTGGCGGCATTCCTTCGCGACGCTCCTGCAAGACGCCAACGTCGATCCGCTGATCCGGCAGCAGACTCTGGGGCACAAGCCGACGAACGGGAACGGACTGGGCATGACGGGGAGCTACACGCATACGCGTCCGGAGACGCAGCGGCAGCAGATCGAGCAGGCTCTTCGACGATGGGCTGCGTCATTACTGTACGCCTGTGAGAGGATTGATGCCGTACCGAGCGAGACGGGGACAGCCCAGTGAGGCAGGTCCGCCAAATGCATCAACGGGGATCGGAGATACTACGAGAAATTCTGAAAAAACCGGAACTAAATTCGTCTGAAACGCGTCCTTATCTATTGACGCCCTTTCGACGCCCATTTTTTCCGACTGCCGCGCGGCGGTCGAAGATAGGCTGCTGGCCGCACACTGTGACCGTTACACCAAGTGGAAGCCGGCCCTCTGCGTACCCTGGCTAGAAAGCCAGCGAGTCTGCACGTTCGATCAGAATCCAAAGGAAACTCCTCATGCTTCGCGTCCCTCCCGGGGTCGACTCGTCGATCCCCGTAGCGAAGCCCACGGTTCCGGAATCGCCACCGGAAAGCGAGAACGCAAAGTGCATCAGGCCGCGCGAGCCAATGGTCCGCGCGAGTTTGATGGGAGGCCACAGCCATGCGGCCCTCAATGGCGTCCGCGTCCATGTGTGGAGACGCGGGAAAAAGTACATCGTCCGGAGCCGAATCAACGGCCAGATATTTGGCGAAACGATCGGCGAATCGGACGTCGAAGCCGCAGCCCGACTTCGGCAAATCCTGACGGAAATCGACTTCGGCGCCTACGTTCGCCCAAGTGAAAAACGCAAACGCCTGGTCGCGAATGGGCGAAACTGCCGATGGACATTGCGGCAACTTACGGCCGAGTTCCTCGCGGAGAAGCGCCGGTCCCGTGGTCGGCAGACCGCCGGAGATTATCGGTCGAGGCTATCGCCGGTCCTTGACTTTGTCGAGAAAAGTGCCAACCTCAAACGCTGGCCGCTAGCGCAGGATGTCGACGCGGAATTTGTCCGCTGTCTGCGGGCGTTTCTGTTTGAGTACCAGTCAACGCGCAATGGCCGTCCCGGCGGCAAGCCACGGCCTCTGTCTGCCCGGCAGATCATCAACGTTCTCGAATGCCTGCGCACCATGCTGCATTGGGCGCGCAGTGCGCCAGTCCGTAAGCTGGCCGCCGACTGGGTCATGCCCCTGGACCGCGACGTCATTGGCGCGCCGGCAGCGAAAAACCCGTTGCGCGCGGACAAGCTGCCCCTGGAAGCGCGAATCGAAATTGTCCGCCGCATGGACCTGTGGCAGCTTTGCCAGCTTTCCCTGTCGCTGGTGCTCCCACTCCGGCCCGATGAGGCCGCCGGTCTGTTAATCGGCGACGTAAATTTCGAGAAGGGATGGCTTGAGTTCGGCGAGCGGCTGCGCGACTGCAATTTCACGAAGGGCAAGACGGCGTTCATGTTGCCATTCCCTGATGAATTACGGTCCGTTCTACGTGCTTGCATCGCCGACAGATGCGAGGGACCGCTTCTGCGCAGTCGCCGCGCGTTTGAGGGCCGCCAATCAGTCGAACGAGTGGCTTCGCTGGACAACCTCGTACAGCTCTATCAGGAATCCGCGCTCAACCAACCCGAGGGCACCATTCAGGCCGACCAGGACCGGAAACTCCTGTTCCGCGCCCTGCTCGTGCAACTCGGTGGTGTCACCGAAGACTCGCTCAGCAAGGAATTCAAAAAGCTCCTTACCGCGGCCAGTATCGGGAACGGGGCGACGCTGTATACGCTGCGCAGCTCGGTGACGACGGCCATGCATCGGGCGAACCTGCCGCACCTGGAATTGCGCTATCTGACCGCGCACACGACGGGTGACATTCTCAATGAGTACACGTCGCTCGACCCGGTCGGCGCAATACAGAGATACTTCGACGTGATCCGCCCGCTGCTTGATGCGATCGAGAAACGGGCGGCAGCGCTGTGCGTACCGCGACCCGATGCGGGCTTGGGAGCCTTGGGCTCCCCTTGAAAATCGGCAGTGAACACAATCATGGGCATCGCATGATCAACACTAAGAAATCCGCCCAGCGCAAGAAGGTGGCTGGGCCGGCACTCTCGAGGGTTTTCGAGGGAGAGGAGTGATAACGTGTCCCGGCCAGCACCAAGGTTCCACAATTTCATCGGCCACAGGACGACAGTAGACTTCCTTCGCCGCCAACTGGCTGGCGCACTAGCGCGGCACGAGCCGTTCCCGCATGTGTTGTTCCTTGGGCGATCCGGGATCGGAAAGACCTTGCTTGCGCGGTCCCTCGCAACCGAATTCGGGACAAAAGTCGTCGACGCCATGGGCTGTCTAAGCCGGCGCGATCTGGCGCACAAACTTGGTAAACTCGCCTTGGGCGATTTTCTACTCGTCGACGAGGCCCATCAACTTGATCCGCTAACACAGGAATTACTCACCGAGGCAATCGACGAGCACAGTATTCCGAATCTCGAACCGGAGAGGAAGAGCAAGGAGAGAGTCGAAAGGCGGATCAACATCCCGCCCTGGACCCTCGCACTTGCCACGGACCAACCTGGCAAGCTCTTGGATGCTCTCCAGCGACGGATCGTGATACGAGTGGAGTTGAGATTATATCGTATCACGGAGTTGAAGGAAATTGTCGAGGTCCTTGCCGCTAATCAAAACTTGCTTGTCAGCGCGCAGGGGGCCAGGCTACTTGCCGAGGTCTCTGGCGGCCTTCCACGATGCGCGCGATTTCATCTGCAGAATCTGCGACTGTTTTTTCCGGACTCAGAACAGCGTCAATTAGGGATTCCAGAGATCCGTGAATTCCTGGCAGCCTCCGGCGTCGACGAATCCGGTCTAGGAAACCTCGAAAGAACGTATCTCGAGGAACTCTCGAGACGCGGCAACGCGTCGCTAGAGTCGATGAGTTTGGTGCTCGGCACCGATCCCGCTTACCTGAGACGCTGGACCGAGGCAAGTCTCGTCGATAAAGGCCTCGTCGACATCGCATCTCGAGGTCGGTCTTTGACGCCTAAGGAATCGCGCCAAAATAAGTTACCGAATTATTTGCTAATGCGCGGATGGATTTCATAGTTCCATTCGCCATGATACGCATTGCGTTTGATATGGCACTCAGCCAATTCCTCATCGCTTACTTTCCGGCCCTTCTCGTACGTGCCTTCGTCGAGCCAGGCATGGACTTCCAATCCCGTTTCCGTGGTCGTCGCGCCGATCGATTCAACCACGATTTCCAAAGTTTCCAGAGGTGTCCCCCGCCAGTTCCGCGTAATGTGGCAGAACACCCGATGTTCGATCTTGTTCCATTTGCTGGTGCCAGGGGGATAGTGACTGACCTCGACGATCAGCCCCGTTTCGTCTGCCCATTTCTGCAATTCCACTTTCCACAAGCGGCACCGCGAACTATTGCTGCCGCCGCTGTCCGCCGTTACCAACAATCGTTGGGCGCCCTCATATCTCTTGCGACCCAGCTTCTGCCACCAACGCCGAATCGCTCCCACCGCGAACTCGGCAGTGTCGTGGCTGATTCCCACCGACACGCCTGCTTCATTGCCGTGAATGTCGTACACGCCGTAGGGCACGGCCTTGCCTAACTTTGGATCGGGGAAGTCGTGCGTCTTCACCTTTTCCGGATCGCCTTTGCGGCGATAGGTTTTCCCCTCCTTCTTGAGGTTTCCCAGCACTTCCTTCTTCTTGGTGTCCACCGAGATCGCTGGTTCACCCCGTCGCTTGCGAGCCTTCACCCGCTCGGCGATGTGGCGAAACTGCCCGTCTCGATCCGGATGCTGAACGCCTTCCCGTGTCTTGCGATTGCCCTGCAGGCTGTAATTCATCGCCACCAACATGCGCCGCACCGAAGTGGCACTCACCTCGTATCCTTGCTTCCGCAACGCGTCTGCCAGTCGATGCGTACTTTTGATCGTCCAACGCAAGGGGTTCATCGGCGACCCGCGCGCCGTCGGCTCGATCAACCGATCCAAAGCTTTCTGCAAACCAGGCTGGGTGACCGTATGAGACTTGCGACCACCGCCAATCTGTCGTTGTCGATGGCCGGCAAGCGGATCGAGATCGTCAAGCTCCTTCAGTCCCGTTCGGATGGTACGATCCGAAAGCCCCGTGGCCAGCGCGACGGA
>Ga0206956_1148_pt1 | contig 17069 bp, 9 predicted proteins | sample Alteio_BWOrgHeat_35_FD_153252 | JGI IMG/M metagenome (GOLD analysis project Ga0206956, IMG submission 153252) | Enriched cells from forest soil in Barre Woods Harvard Forest LTER site, Petersham, Massachusetts, United States -... | ecosystem: Environmental > Terrestrial > Soil > Temperate forest > O...
AAGGCGTTATCCAGCAGAACAAGGATTGAAACCTCTTACTCAGGAGTGCGTCGAGCTGCTGAGGATGAGTAGAAAGGCGTTATCCAGCAGAACAAGGATTGAAACCGTTTCGGGCGCATGGGAAACGAGTTAGGTTCATGTGGTAGAAAGGCGTTATCCAGCAGAACAAGGATTGAAACACGACTTCAAGGGCGTGTACGGGCATCTGCTGCCCGGTAGAAAGGCGTTATCCAGCAGAACAAGGATTGAAACGTCGTTCGCCCATGACGTCCTCGCCCGCTGACAATCCCGTAGAAAGGCGTTATCCAGCAGAACAAGGATTGAAACATGGCGTTGCCGTACCCGCGCAGCCTCCCGACGCGGTAGAAAGGCGTTATCCAGCAGAACAAGGATTGAAACTCGGCGGGGGTAGTGTTGATCGCGGCCCCGCCTTGGGTAGAAAGGCGTTATCCAGCAGAACAAGGATTGAAACATCTGTTGTGGCCGCTCGCTCTCTTCCAGTTTCCAGGATGTAGAAAGGCGTTATCCAGCAGAACAAGGATTGAAACCTAGGAGCCTTCGAAGAACCGCCAAGAAATGTGGGGTAGAAAGGCGTTATCCAGCAGAACAAGGATTGAAACATTTTCACCAAAGCCGTCGCGAAGTTCTTTGATGCGTAGAAAGGCGTTATCCAGCAGAACAAGGATTGAAACTCCTTGGCGCTGCGCCTCTCGTCAACGGCCCGGGGAGTAGAAAGGCGTTATCCAGCAGAACAAGGATTGAAACTGGGCAGCGCTGGCAACCCGTAGTACCGGGCGGTCTCGTAGAAAGGCGTTATCCAGCAGAACAAGGATTGAAACTTTTCAGCATCCCACCAGCCTTCCCTCCAGTACCGTAGAAAGGCGTTATCCAGCAGAACAAGGATTGAAACGCTGACGAATGCCGCGCGGCCGCCTCGCCCACCGGGGTAGAAAGGCGTTATCCAGCAGAACAAGGATTGAAACTTCTGGTTGAGAGCGTTCATGTAGGCGCTCTGGTAGTAGAAAGGCGTTATCCAGCAGAACAAGGATTGAAACGTCCAAGTCGTCAGCGCCTCATTGGCGGTGACGGGTAGAAAGGCGTTATCCAGCAGAACAAGGATTGAAACATATGTCGCTGCCGACAAGCACGAAGTTGCCGCCCATGGTAGAAAGGCGTTATCCAGCAGAACAAGGATTGAAACAACGCCTTCAAGGAGCACCGCACCGTAGAGCACGTCGTAGAAAGGCGTTATCCAGCAGAACAAGGATTGAAACCGTGTAGAGCGACACGGTGCCCGTCGCCCAGCCCGGTAGAAAGGCGTTATCCAGCAGAACAAGGATTGAAACATGAGCTGAGCGTCAGTCTGGTCGTCGGCAACGTTGTAGAAAGGCGTTATCCAGCAGAACAAGGATTGAAACCCGATGCCGTCGATCGTCCGGGTGATCCGGATAGTGTAGAAAGGCGTTATCCAGCAGAACAAGGATTGAAACTTCAAGGACGAGCACGGCCAGCCTGCAAAGCTCATGGTAGAAAGGCGTTATCCAGCAGAACAAGGATTGAAACACAGCTACAGTGATTATGTCTGGCGAGCGCTGGACAGTAGAAAGGCGTTATCCAGCAGAACAAGGATTGAAACGCGCACGTCGGGCAATTCGAGCGGCGGGGGCGTTTCGTAGAAAGGCGTTATCCAGCAGAACAAGGATTGAAACATCGGACCATTCCCAACGAGCACGTACAACGACGCGAAGTAGAAAGGCGTTATCCAGCAGAACAAGGATTGAAACCGCTATGGCGTGCTAGCGCGCTACATCGCCCGCAAGGTAGAAAGGCGTTATCCAGCAGAACAAGGATTGAAACGGCGCGCTTCCCCAAGGAGTGCGACGTCACGCATGGTAGAAAGGCGTTATCCAGCAGAACAAGGATTGAAACATCGGTCTGGCCGAGCTGATGGAAGCGAACTTCTGGGTAGAAAGGCGTTATCCAGCAGAACAAGGATTGAAACGTCTGGTACACCGACGCGACGCTCCACAACGAAAAGTAGAAAGGCGTTATCCAGCAGAACAAGGATTGAAACCACAGGTAGCGCAGGACCATGCGGGCGGACAGAGTGAGTAGAAAGGCGTTATCCAGCAGAACAAGGATTGAAACCCGATCTGCCAAATCGAGCAAGCGGGCTGGGAGCTGGTAGAAAGGCGTTATCCAGCAGAACAAGGATTGAAACATCGCATCGCACACGGTTCGTGCTCTGCCGTTGGCCGTAGAAAGGCGTTATCCAGCAGAACAAGGATTGAAACATGATGCGGATCCTGCGCCGGGCCCAGGCATACGGGGCGTAGAAAGGCGTTATCCAGCAGAACAAGGATTGAAACATCGAAGCCGAGAGACCGCATGGCATCGAGGCGCCGGTGTAGAAAGGCGTTATCCAGCAGAACAAGGATTGAAACAGCAAAGACCAGGTCCAGCCAGATCCCGGACAGGGCGTAGAAAGGCGTTATCCAGCAGAACAAGGATTGAAACGCTTGTACCGCTCGATGTAAGAGGTTGAGCCCGTCTGGTAGAAAGGCGTTATCCAGCAGAACAAGGATTGAAACTCGTTCCCTCGGGAATGACTCGTGTGAGCGAGTCGAGTAGAAAGGCGTTATCCAGCAGAACAAGGATTGAAACCACTTCATGGCGAACTGAAGCACGCTTTGCGGCGAGTAGAAAGGCGTTATCCAGCAGAACAAGGATTGAAACAGCGTAACGCCGCCCGTGCTCTACGTCGATGCCGACATGTAGAAAGGCGTTATCCAGCAGAACAAGGATTGAAACCCCAAGGTCGTGGTCCGCGACAGCCTGCAGACCGCGCAGTAGAAAGGCGTTATCCAGCAGAACAAGGATTGAAACCCATTCTTACCACTACCGCCGCTGGCGCTACACTGTCGTAGAAAGGCGTTATCCAGCAGAACAAGGATTGAAACCTCGAGGAGAGCGTGGACGAAACGGGAGAGGTCAGCCGTAGAAAGGCGTTATCCAGCAGAACAAGGATTGAAACATCACTGAGTGGGTTGAGAGCCACGAGCACTTCCAGCGTAGAAAGGCGTTATCCAGCAGAACAAGGATTGAAACAGCAACAACAACAAGGTCGGCAAGCCTGGAGACTAGTAGAAAGGCGTTATCCAGCAGAACAAGGATTGAAACGACGTGGGCAGCGGCCGGCGGCGACAAGGCGATAGTGTAGAAAGGCGTTATCCAGCAGAACAAGGATTGAAACCTGACCCAGTGTCCGCCGGGCGATGCCTTCACCGCGGTAGAAAGGCGTTATCCAGCAGAACAAGGATTGAAACCCCGCATTGCCAGCACGAGTTATCTCAGGGCCACGAGTAGAAAGGCGTTATCCAGCAGAACAAGGATTGAAACATCCCCGGGCCGGCCCGCGGTGCGGCACCCGCTGGGGGCAGAAAGGCGTTATCCAGCAGAACAAGGATTGAAACTGCTCTTGAGGCGACGGGCCTAAACACGTCTTCTCCAGCAGAAAGGCGTTATCCAGCAGAACAAGGATTGAAACAGCGCCCGGGCTTCCGCGCGGCCTTCAGGGGTGTTGAGGCAGAAAGGCGTTATCCAGCAGAACAAGGATTGAAACGTTCCATTCGAGCCCTACGACCTCACTGCACTGATGCAGAAAGGCGTTATCCAGCAGAACAAGGATTGAAACACTTTCAGGCCGACCTAATCGGACGGCAAGCGAAGCGCAGAAAGGCGTTATCCAGCAGAACAAGGATTGAAACGTGTTATTCGCCTTACCGCTCAGACGTTTCACAAAGGCAGAAAGGCGTTATCCAGCAGAACAAGGATTGAAACAACATCCCGCCCGGCGCCGGCCTCTGGCCACCAGCGGCAGAAAGGCGTTATCCAGCAGAACAAGGATTGAAACAATGAATGCCAGCGAGGCGACCATCTTTTGTGGGCCGCAGAAAGGCGTTATCCAGCAGAACAAGGATTGAAACATCCAACGAGATCCCGGAACAATCATACCATCCTCTTGTAGAAAGGCGTTATCCAGCAGAACAAGGATTGAAACTGCACCACGGCGGTGACGGGGCAGAGCCGGCAAGGGTAGAAAGGCGTTATCCAGCAGAACAAGGATTGAAACGTCATTGGGGCCAGAGAGTTAAGGCGCTGGAGTCAGGTAGAAAGGCGTTATCCAGCAGAACAAGGATTGAAACATCTGTATTCGATCAGCGGCACGGCGAGCATGTTGTAGAAAGGCGTTATCCAGCAGAACAAGGATTGAAACATCCGCATGGGAACGGAAAGAAACTGCACGACTCTTGTAGAAAGGCGTTATCCAGCAGAACAAGGATTGAAACATGCGTTCCCTGACCTTTATAAGTGCTTCATCGAATCGTAGAAAGGCGTTATCCAGCAGAACAAGGATTGAAACATCCGTCCGCCGCTGTAAGGCACCCAGCGAGTTGCAGTAGAAAGGCGTTATCCAGCAGAACAAGGATTGAAACAGCATCGCCATCTCGGCTTCGTCACACTCGGGGAGTAGAAAGGCGTTATCCAGCAGAACAAGGATTGAAACTTCAGCATTTAACTGCGCAGCCGCGAGATCATCGAAAGTAGAAAGGCGTTATCCAGCAGAACAAGGATTGAAACCCCAGCGGCGCATATCGACAATGCCGCTCTCACTGAAGTAGAAAGGCGTTATCCAGCAGAACAAGGATTGAAACCATCACGACGCGCGATGGCGCGGAAATCGGCGGTATGTAGAAAGGCGTTATCCAGCAGAACAAGGATTGAAACCCACTGGTAGACCGCGCCTCTGGAGCTAAAGAAGTAAGTAGAAAGGCGTTATCCAGCAGAACAAGGATTGAAACAGGCAATCGACGCAGGTAGCCAGCAGCCTCCAGATGTAGAAAGGCGTTATCCAGCAGAACAAGGATTGAAACTCATTGGTTGGTGTCCTTTCAAGGGCGGTCCGCATGTAGAAAGGCGTTATCCAGCAGAACAAGGATTGAAACACTCCGTGCTGGTACTCCGCGAGCCACACTCCGGTCTGTAGAAAGGCGTTATCCAGCAGAACAAGGATTGAAACCATAAATCGGCGTCGGTCATGATGCCCCTTTCGTCGTAGAAAGGCGTTATCCAGCAGAACAAGGATTGAAACGTCATTGCTGGTCTCCGAGGGCTTCACGCAGATCAGTAGAAAGGCGTTATCCAGCAGAACAAGGATTGAAACCTGGTCTATGCCCAACTCGTTGCACACGTCCAGGTAGAAAGGCGTTATCCAGCAGAACAAGGATTGAAACCTCAATCTCTGCTGCCATCCTCTCTCGTTCTGCACTGTAGAAAGGCGTTATCCAGCAGAACAAGGATTGAAACCTGGGTCGCGCCGTTCGTTCGGTTACTGCGCGTACTGTAGAAAGGCGTTATCCAGCAGAACAAGGATTGAAACATCTTTGTGAGCGCCTCATCAAATCCGATGGCTATGGTAGAAAGGCGTTATCCAGCAGAACAAGGATTGAAACCGAGCTACCGGGCCGTGGGTGAAGGGAAGTCACCCAGTAGAAAGGCGTTATCCAGCAGAACAAGGATTGAAACTCCTTTTGGGCGTTCCTCTGCCGATAGATTTCGTTTGTAGAAAGGCGTTATCCAGCAGAACAAGGATTGAAACTTGCGCGTGGCCGCACTTCATGAACAAATAGAGGAAGTAGAAAGGCGTTATCCAGCAGAACAAGGATTGAAACATAAGTCTGTCCGGCGAACACCCCCAGCGTCCGCAATGTAGAAAGGCGTTATCCAGCAGAACAAGGATTGAAACCACGCGCCGCCGCCTTCACGGTCATAAAGGATTCCAGTAGAAAGGCGTTATCCAGCAGAACAAGGATTGAAACATCACGCAAAAGGCCTACGGGCATTTGGACGTCGGCTTGTAGAAAGGCGTTATCCAGCAGAACAAGGATTGGCGGGCAAAGGGGACATGTCTCGAATTTTTTGAGCGGCCAAATCAATGCGCGCTTACGTTATGAGGGCTTCGTGCTCTTCAATAAGCGCGGCAGCCACCGCGCCTATCCGTCGCGATGGAATCGAAGTATCGAGGCGGGTTGTATCCCAGCTCCAAGCGCTTCTAATACACGGCCGAAAGCCTGCGCCCGGTGCTACGGTAAGTGAGCAGAAAAACAGGACGTAGCTCGTAGATTTCTCCCAGCTCGTAGATTTCTCCGCTTACTTCGTCTCGCGTCCGCCCGCAAGCGGTTTCTCTGGCGGCAGTTTCATGTGCGGGCTGCACCAGCCCACGAGGAAATCCATCACGTCCATGACAGCGTCCTCATCGCCCTCACGGTCGGCTAGACGCAACTGCTGTCGGGCACGCTCGAACAACTCGAGAATTGCTTCGCGCGTCTGGTCATCGGCAACTAGATGGACAACCAGGTCTCGAAGCTCTTTAACCGGCTCCCTGGAGGTCAATGCCTGTTCGATGCGTTCGTCAATCATCGGCAGCACTCCATTCGTGTCACTCCGATCAGGTTTTTTCCCAAAAGCGTTGGGTCCAAGCTGCCGCTCACCACTCCCGAACTGCGCTGGGCCGCGAATCTCGCCAGCGCAAAAAGAAGCCCACGCAAGGTCATTGCGTGGGCTTGGCATTTCGTCGAAACACGCCTTACTTATTGAAGACGAATTCCTTGGTGTTGATCAGCGCCCAGAGGATGTTCTCGTAGGCGATCTTCTTGTTCTGCGCGTGCTTGTTGATGTGCGACAGGGCGACGGCTTGCTGGTCCGATGTCGGCTTGTGAGCGAAGGCCCACATGAATAGCTCGTCGACCTTCTCGGCGTCGGGGCGCGGGTCCTTGACGAGCTGCTCGGCACGGCCGTTGCCGGCGCTCAGTTTGCCTTGAACTTCGTCGGAGTTCAGCAGGTGCAGCGCCTGGGCGAGGTTGGCCTCGCTGACGCGCTCGCATTCGCAGGCGCTGATGCGCTGCGGCCGACCGAAGACGTCTAGGAAGTACGATGCGAACGACTCATCGGGCAGCATGATGGCTCGCTTGGGTGCGTTCTTGTCCTGCGGCAGGCCGGGGAACGGCGTCGGTGAGCCGGTCACCTGACAGACCGCGTCGAGCAGCACCTCGGCACTCAGACGCTTCGGATAATAGCGAGCGTAGCTCTGCTTGTCATGCTTGTTGAACTCGTTGGGCATGGCACTCAACTGATAAGTGCGGCTCTTGCAAATCCTGCCCACCAGGTGCTTGAGACTGAACTTGTTGTCCACGAGATCCTGAGCTAAGGCGTCGAGCAGCTCGGGGTTCGACGGCGGATTCGTCACACGCATGTCGTCGAGCGGGTCGACGATGCCGCGGCCGAAGAAGTGTGCCCAGTAACGGTTGGCGACCGCCCGGGCGAAGAACGGGTTCTTCGGATCCACCATCCAGTCCACCAGGACTTGCCGGGGATCGTCCTCGATGGCCTCGGTGATCGGCTTTTCATCGAGCGCCTTCATGACGGCGGGCTGACCGGTGCGCTTGTTGGTGACCGGTCCCTGGCTTCGATTGAAGATGGCAATCCGCGTATCCTGTTGTTGCTGATAGCCGCCCGGCACCGGGATGACGCGCCGGCCGATGCGGCCAAAGAACGCCGCCATACCCCAATAATCATCCTGGCTCCACTTCTCATATGGATGGTGATGGCACTGGGCACAGGCCATGCGAAGCCCGAGGAACACCTGGGCGGTATCGTCGACGAATTGTTCCGGCTTCTCCAGCTCGCGATACCACATGACGGGCGGATGGCTGGCTTCATCGCCGGTGGCGGCGAGGATCTCGCGCACGAACTGGTCATAGGGCTTGTCGCTGGCGACCGAGTCGCGGATCCAGGCGTGGAAAGCGAAGGTGCCCTGGGCACGGTTGCCCTGTCCGCGACGCTTGACACGCAGCACGTCCGCCCACTTGTTGGCGAAGAAGTAGCTGTACTCGGGGCTGTCGAGCAACTGGTCCACCAGCGCGTCGCGCTTCTTCGCGTCCTGGTTATTCACGAACTCGATGACCTGTGCCGGCGTGGGCAGCGTGCCGGTCAGGTCGAGCGACACCCGGCGGATGAACTCATCGTCAGTGCACAGCTCCGAGGGAACGAGGCCGAGCTGCTGCCATTTCTTCTGCGTGAAACGATCCACAAGCGTCTGTTCGGTGAAGGTGTACTGTGGGATCTGCACGCCAAGGGGCACAGTGGCGCGGAACGTTGCGACATTGCCCTGGTAGCGGGCCATGATCGCCGCCTCACCGCTCTGCGTCAGCGTCCGCACCAATCCGGAGGGTTCGACGATCGCGATCTCAGGGTCGTTGGTGTCGTACTGTGCTCGGCGGGTGATGTCCTCGATGGTGTCGTCGGTGTAGTGCGCGTAGACCGAGAACTGCTGGTGGTTGTTGCGGCTCAGGATGCGCTGGGCGGGGAAGATCTCGATCCGCGACACCGTGGGATCTTCCTTCTTGCCGAACGGCAGGCCGGACGCGATCCAGCGGCGGATCAGCTTGTATTCGTCGGAGTCGGGGTCGATCTTCTTGCCGCCGCCGTGGGCCGTCTTGCCGGTCGCCTTCATCAACAGCAGGCTATTGTCGGGCGAGGCGGGGAAGGTACGACGGCCGCGTGCTTCCTTGACGAGGGCGTTGTAATCTACCTCGGGCTCGAAGCCGAGCAGCGACAACTTGAAGCCGTTCTGACCGCTGGCCTTGCCGTGACATCCGCCCGAGTTGCAGCCGACCTTCGTGAAGATGGGCACGATCTGGTTGCCAAAGTTGATCGGCAAGTCGACATCGCAGTACTCGGACACGACCGGAAGCTTCAGCGACTTATCGCCGAAGGCGACCGTGATCTCAGTGGAACCGTTCGCCAACGGAATGACGCGGCCCGCTTCCGTGACGCGCACGATCTTCTCGTCGGCGACGGCGTACTTGACATCGCCGGATAGATCCTGGAGCCGCTGGTCCATCAGCGTGGCCGTTATGATGATTTGCTTCGAGTCATCCAGCCCTTTGAGGGCTATTTTCGTCGGATGGACTTCGAGTTTTTGCACATCGGCTGGCTTGGGCAGCACGAACGGTTCGGACTTGGCCGAATCTTTCGACACGTCGGCGGCGAACAGTTGGCTCACGGAGACGGAGAGAATCGCGCAAGCCGCGAGATGGGCGAATTGCCTGGACAGCCTCGCAAGGGGCGACCGACTGAAAAGTGTCGTGGTCATTAGGTGGGAACCCCCTATGTGGGTTGAGGTAGGACATACTGGCAGGTGGTATTATTGTGGGGAAAAGGGCGGTGAATTGCAATGGGTTCTGCGGGTGATCGCGGGCGGCGGGCTGGGGGGAAGTAGGACCAGCCACCAGTCGGTCCCGGGCCCGGCGCCGCCGTCCCGGTCCTAATCTTAATCCTGCTCTTGCTCTTAATCTTCTTCCTAATCTTAATCCTCATCTTACTCTTACTCTTTTTCGCGCCCCGCTACTTGTCCTTCTTGTCGTTGTCCTTCTTCTCCACCACCGGCTCCAGGATGATAGTGACCTTGGTGCCCTTGTCCGGAATCTTGTCGGTATTGGCCTCGAAGTCGAGGCTGTCGTTATCCGCCGAACTGGCGATGTTGATGTCGAGCAGGGCCGACTCGAAATTGGAAACGCAGATCACGTCGCCGTCATTGGCCAGGAAATAAGGCGGATCCTTGGGCCTAATGCCCTCGACCAGCTTGCTGCCGGCAAAGACCCACTCGAAGTCGGGCAGCTTCTTGCCCTTGGTGCCGCGCATCCATTCCTTCGCGGGCACGGTGACCGTCTTGCCCTTTTCTTCATATCGCAGGGTAATTCTCACCACTGGCCCCTTCGCCGGCTCGACCTTGTCGCCGAATTTGACAGTCGAACCCGGCTCGGCCCCCGTCAACAGCAGCGCGGTTTTGATATTCGTGGCGTCTGTATCGACCGCGAGGACGGCTTCGTGCTCCTTGGTCTGTTTCTTGGTGAGCAGTTGTTCGAGGGGGCCTTCGCGCAGACAGACCTCAGCCTCGATTAGCACGCGTCTTTTGCCCCCCTCCTTTTCAAATGTCACGTTCTTGCCCACCGCCACATGTTCCACCTTCTCGTCCTTCGACGACGACGAAGAGGATGACCCCGGCTCCCCGCTCTGGACATTTGCTGTCCACAAGAGCGCGAAAAGGCAGCAGGCAAACGCGATCGACGTCTTCCAGGAATTCATGTTCGATCTCCCAATTCGGCGTTCATTCTGCGAGCACACACATGTCCCTCGCTTGCGCGTCGGGCTAACGGAAGCCATCTGGCAGCAAAAAGCAAACGTGGTGCCGCCTTGATAAGGATAGCAGGGGAGAGGCCAAACCGGCCAGACCCACTTTGGGCACGCGGATTCGGTGCTTGGAATTTGGAGCTTGTTTGTGATTTGATTTTTATGATTTGGATCTTTGCATATGAAATGATCGAGGCCGATCCCGTTGCACCGGGATCGGCCCCATAAATGAAGGAAGCGGCCGCGACAGGCGTCGCGGCCGCTCTGGGAGGGAGGTCATTACTTCGAGGGGCTCGGCTCGCAGCTGTTGCAACCGCTATCGCAGCAGTTGCTCTCGCAGCAACGCGACCGGAGTCCCAAACGCTCGATCAGCCGCTGCAACAGGCTCGGCCTGCACTGGTCTTCGCAGCAGCTATCGCAAGACGAGTGGCAGCGCGTTTCGCAGCAAGAGTGGCAGCGCGTCTCGCAGCACTCGTTGCAGCTAATGCGGCAGCGATGCTCGCAGCAGCTCGGCTGGCAGCACGGGGCCGGGCAGCACGTCGTGCAGCACGCCACGCGATGGCAGCGCCGAACAGGCACTTCATCGCAGCACTGGCAGCAAACCTTGCGGGTCACGCAGCACGGTACCATCTCGGTCACGCAGCACGGTACCTTCACGTGAACCGTGCACGGGACCATCTTGCACACGCTGTACGGCACCTGCTTGCACACCGTGTAGCATTCCATCGTCGTCACCGACGTCGGAACCATGCGCTTCACGGTCTGGGGCACCATGCGGCACACCGTGTACGGTACCTGCTTGCAGCAATCCTGGTAAACCGTTCGCCACACCGTGTAGGGCACTTGCTTGCAGTGGTGCTCTTCCACCATGTGGCAGGTCGTGGTCACCCAGGTCTTCTTGTGATGGCAGCCTTCGACGAAGTGCGTGCCTGGATCTTCACAATCATGCGTGCCGCCGTTGTCATCGACGAAGCAGCCCATCGCCTTGCGGTGGACCGTGTAGGGCACGGACTGACGGCAGACGTGGGTTTCCATGCGGGTCACGGTGTACGGGACCTTCTTCACGCAGGTCTCGTAGCACATGCGGGTGTGGGTCACGGGCACCTTCTTGATGACGGTGCAGGGGACCTGCTCGCACACCGTGTAGGGCACGGTCTCGCAAACACATTCCTTGACGTAGGTCGTGCAAGGAACCTGCTCGCAAATGCAGCGCTCGTGGCACACCCTGCGGCACTTCACTTCCGGCGGGCACTGGATTTCGCAGCGGTGCCAATGGCCACGCTTGTGGACGGTCTGGCAGGAGCACGGGTCGAAGCAGCACTCATCGCAGTCACGCTGCCAGACAGTCTTGCACTTGCCCGGCACGCAGTACTGCTCGGTCACCCACTCGCGGCATTTCCGCTGCACGGTCTTCATGGTGCAGCAGGGCTTGCATACTTCGCGTACGCACTGCTTGTAGCAGGTCTTGACGCACGGCTTGCACACCGTGCAGCAAACTTCCTGATAGCAGGTCTCGCACACCGGACGGCAGGTCGTGCAGCACACGTTCTTCCAGCACGTCTCGCACACCGGCGTGCACACCGTATGGCAGCACTCGCGGCAGTGCGTCTCGCACAGGATCTTGCACGCCTGCACGCAGCACTCGTGGCAATGCTGCTCGTAAACCGGACGGCACACCGTGTACGGGCACGCACGGTAGCACGTCTCCGGGCAGTGCTTGCAAACCTGGTAATGGCATTCACGCCAGCAGGTCTCATAGCACGGTTTGTAGCAGGTCTGGCAGACTTCCTTCATGCAGCAGTGCGTCACCGGACGCTGGCAGGTTTCCTGCACGGTCCGGTAGCACGTCTCATAGCAAGGACGGCATGTCGTCCGGCACTCGTCCCGGCAAACGGTCCGGGTCACCGGTTTCAGACACGTCTCATGGACGGTCCGATAGGTCGTGTGCCAGCGCTTCTCGAGCACTGTGTCATAGACCAGGCGGTAGCTTGTCGCGCACTGTGCCTGGCACTCGGAATAACTGCATTGAGCCTCGCCCACGGGCTGACTACACCCGCCGTAGCCGGCTGCACCGCAATACGCCGCTTTGGCGCTCTGGGTGGCGGCGACAAGCACCACCCAGGCTACCAGCAACGGCGTTACCAAGCGATTCCTCATGTTCTCGCCTCCTCGACAGTTGGATCTTCTCAATCCAGGCATCCGAGTGTTTCGGACCCTCCCAGATAGGAGCCGACTTCCTTGCGGCCCCGAACAGGCAAGCGAAGCTGGCCTCGTTCCCGTACCCAAATACCGGCAATGAGCCAAAGCTTGCCCGTCTTCTGTATCGGCACCCGCTTCCCGTCTTTATGATGTCCACGCAGTCGCAGTTGCCTTACCAGGCCCCCCGAAGTTCCAGTAAGCGCGGATATTCAAGGGATGCCTGCGTGGGAAGCTGGGTAATCTGCGGAAAATGCTGGAAGAGTAATGCGAGGAAGTCCTAAAAAAAACGGGGACACGACTTTTGAATTTAGAAGTCCTGTCTCCGGTTTTTTGGGTCTGATTTCATTCAGTCGCACCACCCACACCCCCTCCGACACAAACCCGACAGAAAGCCCGACACAAACCCGACCGATAGTCCGACACAAAGGTGCAATCAGCACGACCCCCCATCCGATGGCCACTGGCGGTTGGCGTGTCGGAATATCCCGAGAAGCTGAAGCTGAACTACGCCGCCAACGACGCCGAGGCACTCGGCGCCGCCTGCGAAAAGTACAGCAAGGACCTGTTCAACAAGGTCGAAGTCCATTTGCTGACCGACAAGAAGGCGACCCGCAAGGGCATCCTTGGCGGACTCACCTGGATGCGCAAGAAAATGACGAACAATGACGTCGGCGTGCTGTTCTTTGCCGGTCATGGCGGCAAGGACACGGATGGCTCGTTCTACCTTTTCCCGGTCGATGTGGACCCGGACGACCTGCTCACAACCGGCGTTCCCGGCGATCAGATCAAGAAGTCGTTGGCGAGTATCCCGGGCAAATTCGTGGTGATGCTGGACGCGTGTCACTCCGGGGCCGTGGATGGCGAGCGCCGCCGAGCCGGCGGGTCGTTGACGGATGAGCTCGTGCGGGATCTCGCTACCGACGATTTCGGCATCCTGGTGATGTGTTCGTCAATGGGGCGCGAGTTTTCGCTGGAGAGCGCCAAGGTGGGGCATGGTTTCTTCACTCTGGCCATTGTCGAGGGGCTGGAAGGCAAGGCGCAGAGGTCCAAGGAAGGCGCCATTTGCACTTGCAACCTGCACGCCTACGTGACCGAACGCGTCAAGGAGTTGAGCAAGGGCGAGCAGCATCCGGTCGCGCTCATGCCGGGAACGATGCGGTCGTTCCCGCTGAGCAAACCGTGATCTGCCACCCCCTCACCCTACCCTCTCCCCCGGGGGGAGAGGGTAGGGTGAGGGGAAGGGAGCCAGACATGATCATCGCTGAATCAGATCCTCGGTTTTACATTGCCAATTCGGGGATCCCTGGCGCAGGCCGGGGACTGTTTGCCAGAATTCCCCTCGCTGCAGGAGAAGAACTTCGGGTCATCGGCGTAGTTATCCACGCAGACGCGGCTGCCGATGAATGTACTTTGTGGGCCGACGCGTACAAGCTCCAACTTGGCGACATGCTATTGATCCCCGTGGGCTACGGCGGCATGGTCAACCACTCGTCGCATGCCCCGAACATGGAGAAGCTGGTAGCTAGCGATGCAGTGGTTCTGCGGACGCTACGCGCCGTCGCGGCCGACGAAGAGTTGCTGTTCTGCTATAGCGCCTACGCTCAAGCGAGGTTTCAACTTCAAGGATGAGGAGGCCGTGCGGTCGCTGTAGCTTCCCAAGTAAGATCGCAGGACTTTTTCCGCTGTCGGCCACAGGGTCACCAGGTCAAGAGGGCCACTTCTTTTGAGCCAGGTGACCCTCTCGAAGCTTTCTTCGCGCAAACATTCCTAATCCGCTCTTGAGTCCTGCAAAAACCTGCTTCGGTCACATCGACCGACGCGTGAGGCCGTTCATGGTCAGCGCGCTAGCGCGATGCGGTTGCTGCAGGCGATCAGGTGTGGACTTGCCGGGGGACGAATCCCGGGCATCACCGGTACGCAGCGTACTGGCGGTGAACGGGACCTTCGGCGATTCGATCAACGGAGCGTCGCAGCAGGCCCACCACGGTCCAACCGCTCACCATTCCGACAAGGTATGCGGTCGCGATGACCAGGGCCACGCTCCGTGTCACCGACCACTGCAGGAAAGTGATCGGGATCTCGTCCTGATTCTGAAAGGCGAAAATACCCACCGCCGCGAGGAATGCAAGCAGGAGAATCAAGCAGATAGCACGCATGGCACGCCCTCCAAATTCGGTCCGCTTAGTGTAGGGAGGTGCAAATGGCGGACCAAGAACCAGGGCTGACAGTCGTTGGAACCCCAATCCGATTCGGGGACGGCGCAGAAAAAAAGGCCCCCATGTGCTGCATGGGGGCCTCGTCTGTTATCCGGTTTACACAAGCCTGAAGCGCCAGCGAAGGAAACGCTTCGCTTGCGCTTCAGGCTTGTGTTTCTACTTCTTCAGCGCGACTTCCTTGAGCGTGAACGGGATGTCGAGCGATGCCAGGCGCGTGGCGGAGAAGACGAGCTTGGCGGGGGCGGGCGCATCCTTGGCGAGCTTGACCTCGAGGTTGATGGTGCGGATGAAGCCGGCGGGCCCGGGCTGGATGTTCATGCCCGTGACGGTGAACTCAAGGTTGTTGCCTTTTTCATCAACGAGCGTCAGGCCCTCAGCGCCGGCGAAACCTGGCCGGACAACGCGCCCTGGCAGAGCCTGTGCCTGACCTACCTGCACCTGAACTTGCTGGACCTGCACCTGGAAGTTCGGCCCCTGTTGCGGTTGTTGCGGGGGCAACGGCACGGGTACGGGCGCCGGAGCGGGCTGGATCCGAATCGGTCCACCTGGATTGACAACGCCGCCGCCACCGAAGCCGCCGCCGAACCCACCACCCACCGGCTGAACTTCCTGCGGATAATCGAGCTCGATGGACAACTTGAGGATACCCTTGTCGTCGTCCTTGCTAACGTCGGTCACCTTGATCGACCCGCCATTGTCGCCCTTGACGGTGGTCCCGGCGGCCTTGAGGATATTTTCGACGGTGATCATGGGTTCCGGCGGAGTGCGAACCTGCACCGACACCACGCCGCTCACTTCCTTTACTGACTTGGCTTCCTTCTCACCCTTCTTCAGGCGTGCGGGGATCTGCTGCCGCAGGGAGTTGTAGCCCGGCATGAAGCGGATGCCGCCTGGGCCGGGTACGGGAACAGCGCGATCGAATTGAGCGACGCGCTCCGGCCGCTCTTCTTCTTGCTTGGGGGTGTACTGAGCGAGTTTCTGGTCGAGGTCGTCGATGGCCTTTTCAATTTGCATGCCGGTCATGCCCTGCCATTGCAGCTTGGGCTCGGGAGTGACCTCGAGGATGAACATCTGCTCGCCGGCTTGCGGGTTGCCGAAAACTTTGGGATCGGCAGGCAGACCGCGGAAACGAATCGCCCCGGAGTATTGAGTCGGATAGTCGACCGGTTTGCCGTCGACGACCACGATCGAGCCCTGTGGATACTGCGGTCCGGGGATCGGACGGACTCCGCCACCGGGTCGAACAGGCACCGCAGGCAGCGGGACGCCCTGGCCCGGCTGAACCTGTTGGGGCGGGGGCGCCTGGCCGGGTTGGGCCTGGCCACCGCCCTGGACCTGAAACTGAAGCCGGCCGCCAAACTGCGGCGGTGGCAACGGGGCGTTTCCACGTGGTGTCGGCACATTCTCCTGCGGCAGGTTGGGGGGAATCGGCCCGCCACCGCCCAGGTCCTCCGGGTTCGCTTCCACAACCTTGGCTTCCGTGCAGAACTTGTCGAATGCCTCCCAGAAGCTGATCTCTTCGGTCTCGAGCGTCACCTTGCGATCGTTGAGCTTGTTGTTGGGATCGTGCGCGAGGATCTGGTAGCCGGACTTCTTGCTAAACTCGGCAAGGGCGTCCTTGACCGGGGTGTCCTTGAATTTGAGCTGCACCTTGGTGGGCGCCAGCAGCCGCGAGGTCTCGGCGCGCTTGGAGATCTTCTTGACGAGCTCCTCGGCACGCTTCTGCATTTCGGGATCGTCGCTCTTGGCGGCTTTCTTGAGGGCTTCAAGGGCGGGCTCACCGATGGCATCGAGCGCCTTGGTGGCGTCTTCGCGCTCATCGAAGCTGTCGCTGCCGAGCTTCTTGATCAGCTCAGCTGTCTTGTCTACCTTCTTGGCTTCCTTTTCCTCAGCCCAGCCCGGCAGCGCCACCAGCGCAGCCAGCCCAAGCAACCCCATCGCTAGTACCAGCCCATCGACTTTTCGCAACATTCCACATACCTCCACGCCAAAAACTGCTGTTCCGAAGGACAATTGTATCCGGTTTACGCACCATTAGCGAGACGATTCCCAAAGGCCGCCTGATACCCCTTTCGACGAGAGAGTGGGGTGCATGGATTGGCGAATCTTGACTTGAGAGGCAATTCCCATAGTGTGTGTTCGGCTCGACTCCAAACTCGCATCCTTGCCTTTCAAGCGGGAGACATGCCATGTCCATTTCCTTTCGTTGTCCGTGCGGTGTTCGTCTTCGGGTCGACGACACGCAGGCAAATCGCCTGGTGAAATGTCCACAGTGCGGTAATGTGACGCCTGCTCCGGCGAAGTCGTTATGACCTGAGTGGTCCGGCATCGGCACCGCCCCCTGGTGCAGAACGTAGGGAATCGCAAGCCTATCGGTCGCCTTCGGTGGTGCTGCAGTCGCCG
>Ga0206956_1149_pt1 | contig 16996 bp, 11 predicted proteins | sample Alteio_BWOrgHeat_35_FD_153252 | JGI IMG/M metagenome (GOLD analysis project Ga0206956, IMG submission 153252) | Enriched cells from forest soil in Barre Woods Harvard Forest LTER site, Petersham, Massachusetts, United States -... | ecosystem: Environmental > Terrestrial > Soil > Temperate forest >...
GAGATGGAATCCGCCAATGTCGCCATTCCCGCGCGGGTCAGGGAATCAACGGACGCTCGAGCCCTGATTGCGTACGAATCCTTAACCGCGAGCTGTTCCTTTGCTTCGGAGGTGTCGGGATCTGTTACGCTGTTCCAGGAGTCCCACGTGTGCTCGTCCATGAGAATCATATTCGTCCACATGTCGTCCAGTGCCGGTTTATCGACCGCAATCCTCGGATCGATCAAAGATGCGATGGTAGAAAGTTTTTCCGCGGAGGCTCCGCGGGCTTCATTTTCGCGTTCCATGGCGACGTAGCGCGCGTCCGACCCGGCGCCAAGCTCCCAATAAGGACCGCCATCCCCGCTGAAGGTCGGAATATCGTCCCCGAACTGTTGGCGAATGGTTTCAAGCGCGTCATGAAAGCCGGAGCATTCCATCCGCGGATAGGCCCATTCGGCATTCCATTTCCCTGCCAGTTCGGCTTGCTCCGGAAATAATCCGCGGTTTTCTTCCTGGGTTCCGTAGATAATAGCGGCGGAGGCGCGATAATCCGGCTGTTCATATTGCTGCAGAAATACGGGAATCGTATCCCTTCCGGCCGCGAGAACCGGCGGCAGCCCAAACAGGTATTCCATCTGCAGATAGGTGCGCGAATACCAAAAAAGGACCTTCTGGCCGTCAGGAGCCTTCCACCAGAAGGGAGAGTGCTCGTTGAGGCGCCCCTGCATCAACACCGGCGCCCGATGCTCGTGGGCTGCGGCAATGAAATCCCTGATGCCCGCCGCGGCCAATACGGAAGCATAGGACCAGGAATACGAGGGAACATCCGCGATGTTGGCGTAGTTGAACGGAGTCTTGTGCTCGCGACTGAAATTGGCGCTCGGGTAGAGCGATCGAATGAGTGTCTCGGCGGTGGGAAGGCCGGTGAGAAGATTCGCGTACTGTGCAGGAACATAGAGGCGCTGATTTTGGACCGCGGCGATCACACGTTCCTGCTCTTGGGTACTGCGAGTCTTCAGAAATTGCTCCAGGCTCCATTCCCCGTCGACGCTGAAGCGAAAGTCGGGATACTTGGCAATGAGGTCCAGCGCCTCATCGATCACACGTGCTTGGATCACCGCGACCTTTGCCTGGAAGTCCGTGAAGCCGACATCCAAATGGATATGAGGGACCAAAAAGATCGTCCACTTCTTCTGCGGCGTGATCTTTTGCTCCATGGTCACGCTTGCGTCGCCCACGCCCCAGCTCACCTTGGCAGCCGATTGAGCGGGAAACTCGCGCACGTCGAACGGGATCCTCGCTTCGCCAAAATCTCGGGAACCCCCTATTTTATTTTGGTAAGTCTCGCCATCCAAACGCAGCGTTACGATGTCCTCCGAGTTGAGCTTTCGCGGGCTGCGAATAGTCACGTTGAGCAGCTCGGAAAGCCCATTCTGTTGCTTCCGGAAATATACCGTGGGGTCGATTCGCGTTGCAGTGTCGCCGTCGACTGGGCCTTGGCCCCAGCGATCCAACTCGATCGCGTCGTAGGTGAACCCAGCCCCCGGAACCGACTCCACGGCCTCCTCAACCGCCTGCAGCGTCAGGGTGTTCACCCCTTGATTCAGGAGTGCCCCGGGGAAAGCAAAAACGATATCAGCAGTTGAATAGACGGGGTCGGTCGACCCAACTACATCCCCAATGCGATAATCAAGTTTGGGTTCGGGATAATATATCCCTGACTTTCCATTAATGGTAACGCGCAGAGCGGGAACCGCCGCCTGTTCAAAGAGCAGTGACACCTTGAGCCGGTAAGCCGCCGACGGAGCATCGGGAATCTGGAACTCGATGGTTCGGGAATGCGCCGCGGTTTTATTGAGGTTCGCCAGGTCTGCGGATAGGACTGCTAGTTGAAAGCCACCCCAATCTGTCGCCGGCTGGCTACGCCCGATTACATATCTCTCCTCCCCGGCAGTATCCTTCTGGGCGAATTCCGCAGACGAGCCATCAAATTCCCCAATACGAAAAACGCAATTTCCGCCTGCTTCCGGCTGAGGCGGCTGCACTCCATATACGGCCGCGACCGAGAGAAGTCCGGCAGATAACAAAAGAGCGCCGCTGCAACGGCGGCACTCCTTGCGGCGCGTCAAATTGAGTTTTAGCATCGAGCACAAGTAGTCCCTGCCGACGATGATGAGAAGCGCATGTTCATTCCAGCGGGCCTTGGGACGGCGAAGATCTGACCAGTCGTGGACCAAGGGTGTTCATGGGGCTACCGGTGATTTACTTTGGTTATGGGTGGTTCGTCTTGGGCGTGTCGAAAAATTGGCTGGCGAGACTTCTCACCGCGGGAACTTCAGAGGACAAGCGAGATTCTGGTGACTCGTTCACCCGAAGGAGGACCGCCTTGGTGCTGCCTTGACTCGGCGACCCGCCTTAACCGTGTGTCCATGACGGAGGCGCATGCCGTAGCGCCCGAATCAGCGTTTATCCGATCGCTGGCCTATGGCATCCAATCGAGGCAAACGAAATAAAACTTTAGCCATGCGACGGACGGCAAACTGGGAAACACCTCAAACCAACCGCGCGACGTTGGCTTATGTCGCCGCGTTCGCCGGCGTCACGCGGGCAACAGGCCCCTGACTCCTGACAGCCACAGTCACACAGATTTTTTTCAGAAGTCAGCGCATGTCCTCTTAAATTTGGTTTCCTGCGCGATCCGGGAATGTAAGTTCAGCGATACCGCTCTTGTCGATGTTACCAAGTCCAAGGCCGACGAGGCGTTCAAATTGCGCCGCAGTGGCGGCGGCCAGCGGCAGGGTCAGTCCTTTTTCTACGCCAAGAGCGAGGGCGATACCACTGTCCTTGGCGGCATGCGCGGCAGAGAAGAAACAAGCGTGGTCGCGGTTTATCATATCCAATCCATCGGTGGCGACGACCCGAGATGCGGCACCGGTCTGGGCAAACACTTCAAGCAACGTATTCAAGTCTAGGCCGAGCGCGGCACCTAGGCCTAAGCCTTCGGCTAGGCCAGCGGTGTTAATGTTCATCACCAAGTTGACAAGGGCCTTGACCTGCCCGGCCGTGCCAGCAGGACCGATGTACCGAAGCAGACTCCCTTGGTCGCTTAGTTCGGCGAGGACTGGCTTGAGCCTCTCGAACACCGGCTTCCTTCCGGCGCACATTAGGTAGAGCGTGCCTTTGAGGGCCTGGGGTATGCTTGAGGCCATACAGGCTTCAAGGGAATAAGCGCCAGCCTTCTCCGCTGCAGTCTCGATCTCGACGTGGACTGCCGGGCTTATGGTAGCGCAATTGACGAAAGTCTTGCCGCTGGCGCTGACGAGGAGGTTGTCGCCAGAGTTGAGAAAGATCGCTCGTTGGGCGTCGTCGTCGGTGACGACGGTGAAAATGACGTCAGCGGCGGCCGTGACGGAAACTAACTTCTCGCAGGCTTTGGCGCCCAGCTCGTCGGCTAGAGTGTGTGCGGTAGCGCCGATTCGGTCATAAATCGCGTTGATCTGAAACCCGCGGCCCTTCAGGCAGCGGGCCATATTTGCTCCCATGCGGCCGACGCCGACAAATGCGACAGTCGGTTTCAGGCTGATGTCATCCATGGAAAAATGGTCATTAGTTGGTGATTATTGCCCCACGCGGGTCGCAAGCGCCTTCATCCATGTGTTTTCAATGATGCCACGGAGAATTTTGGCGTCTTCCCAGCTGCTTGGGAGCTGACTCAAGTTGTAACCTCCACGAACCGGGCCCATCTCGGGACAGGCGAAAATCTCCCGGCCCTGTTGCTTCGCGGCGAGCCAGGTTTGGAACGTTTTCTTAAGGACAGGGAGCCACTGCTGGAACTCAGTCGACAGCCCGTTATGGCCGTTTGTTACTGGAACCTGGCAGTGATGCCCGTTGAAAGGCCGGAAGTGAAATTGGCAAGCGTGCTGGATCAGTGCAGGATCCACAATAAGGCGCTTCCAGAATGGCGGCGCGAGGTGCTTGATAACCGAGATATGCGAGAAGTCCCAGGTGATTGGCAAAAGGCAGCCGGTCGCCTTTCTGTAGCCGGCAGCGATGGCGTAAGTCTTCTCAGGCGTCTCGGTGCAGGTGTCGCGGTGGACCTCTATATCGCATGCGATTCCGAGTTTTTCGCCGGTGGCAATGATGCGAATCGCCATGCGCACGGCCTCGTCCACAGGAGTATCATGGTCGCCGAGCTGGACATTGATTCGAAGTGCTCCGCCTTCGATATTGTTTCCTATGAGCCTCCGAAAATCACCGGGCTTTGCCGATGAAATGTAACCGATGGTGCAGAGGGTGTGTTTTCTGGCAAGGCGCCCCAGTTCCTTGTTGAGCGCGCAAGTGAAGCCGTCAAAGCCGGCCTCCTTGATGGCGACGAGCTTTCTCTCGAGCGACCATTCCCTATTTGGGCTGGGATGATCCCAAAGCGTCCAGAGATTGGTGATGAGGCGAAGTCTGGGCGCTGCATCTCTTGGCATGCGAAGAGAGCTCATCGGCCGGAGTATGATTGCATCAAGTTTGTCGATGTTCTAGGCCAAGTGGAACGGCCCGGAGGGCCAATCGAGTCGAGCATGCGCGTCTCAGAAAATTGGAACGCAGCGCTACCCGGATCGGGGAATGTCCTTGTGCTCCTCTGGCAGCTTGGAACCCGTGCCTTCCGGCAAACCATTGCGATAAGTACCGAACCATTTGTCGAATGGCATCAAAGCCTCCCCATAATTGCACTCGAAGTAGCGGTGATGCAGATAATGAAAGTACGATCCGGTGGGCCATTTCTCCTCGAGGATTGGGCCCTCAAACCCGTGATGGCCGGAGGCTGGGGCTAACGCAGCGTGCTGCAAATCGAACAGAAAATGGATCGGATGTGACGGGACGATCCAATGAATCGTTGCCACGCTCAAATATAGGATGGTTTCGACAGGATGCATTGCCATCCCCGACCAAGAGATCGGGTTGACGTTCTTGTGATGGAGATAATGCACGTATCGGTACAATGGCTTCCAGTGAATTGCGCGATGAACCCAGTAGAAATGAAATTCGCGCCAGAATAGAACGCCTAGAAACCACGCGACAAACCACACCGGATGCTCGCTCCAGCGCAGATAAGGTATGCGATGGTTTGCGAACAGCCACAACCCCAGGGCTTCGTACGCCGTCCATATCAGGACAGCAACGCCGCTCGTCCAAAAAATATTGTCGAGCACCTGATCACGGAAGAGGAATACGCTGCTATTCCGCGCCGGCCATCGAGCATCGTATTTGCCCTTCGTCCCTTCACCTTTCAGAATATACAGATACAAATGATAGCCGCCGTAAACCACCCAGGTCAGGGCTAGGTTGCGCGTCCAGATTTGCAGCAGCCAATCCCACTTGAATGTAGTGCAACGCTCCAGATTCGGTTCTGTGAAAAACCAAGATAGCATCGCAATCGAAAAAATTACGAAGTTTCGAGGCCACATAAACCCCGGCCAACTGACGATCCATTTGGCTAAAGCCACCGGACGTGGTGGCCATACAAACAAGGGCTTATACTCGGCGGGATAAGCCGGTCGCCACTCACCTTTGGCATTGCGAGTTCCCGTGTCGAGCTTGGGCTCGTTGGGCCGAAAATGGTCGCCGATCTTAGACATCAGTTCTCCCACTCCATTTGTTTGAGCGGGATCGTGTCAGCCGAGTCGTAAATGAACTCATCGTGCAAGACTGTGCACAAGATTTGAGGGCGAACATATTCTCGGCGGGTTTACTCTGGTCATGGTTGGTTCGTTTTGGGTATTTCGAAAAGTCTGGCTACAATACTTCTCACCGCCGGAGCTTGAGAGGACAAGTGATCATCCGGTGACTCGTTCACCAGAAGGAGGCCCGTCCTGGGGCCGCCTTGACTCGGCGACCTGCCTTAACTAGATATCCACGATGGGGCGGCATGCCGCTGCGCCCGAATCAGTGTTTATCCGATCGCTGGCCCATGGCATCCAATCTAGGCAAACGAAAAAGAACTTTAGCCGTGCTACGGACGGGAACCCGGAAAACACCGCGAGACAAACGCGCGACGTTGGCTGATGTCGCCGCACTCGCCGGCGTCGCGCGGGCAACCGCTTCCTATGCGCTCAGGGGCGACCCGAAGATACCGGTCCATACCCGAAAGCGTGTTCAGCGCGCCGCCAAGAAAATTGGCTTTACGCCCGACCCAGAGATCGCCCGGTTGATGCAACACCTTCGAAAAGGTAGGCCAATAAGTGAACGATCGGCGATCGCCCTGTTGTCCTTCGAGGACGAAGAGGCCCCTGTTCGCAACCGTTACTATCACGTGTTGGCGAGCAGCGCAGAAATGCGATGCAAGGAAACCGGATATAGCATCGATGCGATAACGATTTCCCCCAACCAAATGCCAGCGCGTCGACTTACCACGGTGCTTCGCAGCCGCGGCATTCAAGGAGTTTTGATCTTGCCGATGATTTCAAGTCGGGATTGCTCGACGCTCTTGGATTGGAATCAGTTCTCGGTGGTCGCGGCGACCTACACAGCTCAGAATTTGGAAGTCAACCGGGTGGTGCCGCATCATCTGCACAATGTTTATTTGGCGCTGAATGAACTCGAGAAACGCGGGTTCAAACGGATTGGACTAATTGTAGAAGCCGGCGATCACGAGAGGGTCAGATACGCCTATTGGGCGGCGCTGGCCCTCCACCAGCAGGAAGGACGATCGGCGCCCATTCCCATTTTCCAATTTGATCGACCCGAAGCGCTCGTCAGCTGGTGCCGATCTTATAAACCCGACGCCATTCTGATAACCGAAGAGCGTTTGGCTGCTGGCATTGAACTCCTGGTGAAACAGGAACGCCTGCCCTCAATGCCTCTCGTCATCCTGAATCACGCAGACGGGGGTCGGTTTGAAGGGATTTATCCCTACCCTGAGATCATCGGCAAGATTGCTGTAGATCTGGTGGCTGCCCAGATACAACGCGGCGAGCGCAGCTTCGCGGATCGCCCCAACGTCACGATGGTGGAGGGCTCTTGGATTGCTTCCAAAGCCCGAAAGTAGCGCGCGATACTGAAGCAAGAATTTCACAGTCCTGCGATGGAAGGCGTGGGTTGCATTCGGACAATATCGCGTCAGTTTTCGGAAATCGGGCTGGGGCGGACCTTCCAGACCGACCCTTCAAGTGATCGGAAATAGCTGAGTTGGGTCTACTGGATATTTGCCACCACGTGCCTTCGTAAATTCCATCAATGCCTGCTCACTCGGTCCTTGCTCCACGTCAGAGTCAACCTTGACGCCCTCCTTCTGAGCAGCGCGCTTTTTTTGTCGGAGATGCAGGGCAGCCGTCAGGCTTGGACCTTGTTGCTGTCTACCCCCTCGCGCAGCAAGCGGAGAAAAACCTCGGCACGCTGGTTAGGGCGGACCGATGGCATGCCTGCCATAATCATCACGGCGGAGAGCGCGGGTGAAAACGGACGAGCCTCCAGGCCGCGCGGCAGCATGCTGACAATGCCCTCGGTGAGCACGGCGGCGGCCCGGTTGGCCTCCAGCGCGGCGAAGAGGGGCGAAATACCCTCCGCCGTCTGATCGGCCAGTTTAGGTGAGATTCCGAAAGGCTTGAGAATGACGCGCAACCGCGGGCCGTATTCCGGAAAATAGATTCGGCTCAAGCCGAAGAGCGGCAAATCACGTAACCGGTCCGGCGGAATTTTCTTCAGCTTGGCCAGCGGATGCTTCGGCGACAGCACTAGCACAGGCATGAGCTGCATTAACTCCGTCCATTGAAACCCCGATGCGTCCCCCTCGATACCCGCCGGGGCGATAACCAAGTCGAGCTGGCCGGCGGTGGCGCGCTCGGTCAGCTGTTTTGGAGCGAGATCGTTCAGCTCCAGGCGCACGCGCGGAATCGCAGCTTGAAATCGCTCGATCGCATGTGGCATGAGGCTCGCGGTGAGCGACGGCACGTAGCCGACCCGCAGCACCTCGTCCTTCACCTGCCCACGCACGCGTTGCACTGCCTGATCGGCGCGGGCAAGCACCTCGCGCGCCTCCTCGTAAAAAAGTTCTCCGGAAAGAGTCAGCTTTATCAGGTTTTTTCCGCGCTCGAAAAGTCGCACGCCCAGTTCGTCCTCAAGGTCCTTCACTTGCCGGCTCAACGCTGGCGGCGTGACGTGGAGGTTTTTGGCCGCACGCTGGAAACTGCCGTGCGCGGCGACGGCCGAAAAATACCGGAGGTGGCGGAGTTCCATATGGCGATGGAAGAGCGATTAACCAAAAGTATGGGTGAGGCCAAAAACAAGGCAATGGGCAATTGTGCGGCCCGCTGATATGGTGGTACTCGTCATGGACCATCGATTCTCTGGGAAGGAACCGATCAGCTCGCGAACGGTTGTTATTACCGGAGGAAACACCGGTATGGGTTTCGCTTGTGCGAACGCGATCTTGAGGTCGCCCAACGGTGCCCCCTGGCATGTCATCCTGGCCTGTCGGGACGAAGGCCGTGCTCAGGCCGCTGTCGGTCAGTTGACCAACAGTGCGGGAGTGGTGGGCCAGGTCGAGGCTATGTCGCTCGACTTGGCATCCCTTGCATCGGTCCGCGCCTTTGCAGCCGAACTCACCAAGAGGCTGAGCACAGGAATAATTCCGCCCTTGCACGCAGTGGTGTGCAATGCCGGGGTGAACCCTCTAAATACGAAAACGGTGACGGTCGATGGATTCGACTCGACGTTCGGGATCAACCATCTGGGACACTTTCTACTCGTCAACCAACTGCTGCCTGCATTGCTGTCTCCGGCCCGCGTCGTTGTCGTCGCCAGCGGAGTCCACGATCCGGCGCAGAAGGCGGGGGTGCCCGCGCCAGCGTGGAACAACCCGGCGGCCTTGGCCCACGGCGAACTCGGCCCCACTGCCGCCTCCGATAAAGCATTCGCTTCGGGTCAGCGTCGTTACAGCACGTCGAAACTAGCCAACGTCTACTTCACGTACGCTCTGGCCTGTCGCCTCCCGGCTGGCATAACGGCCAACGCCTTCGACCCCGGCCTGATGCCCGGAACCGGGCTGATGCGCGAAGCTCCGGCCGCGTTGCGATTCATCTTAAGACACATTCCGATAGCACTTCTCCGCCGGCTGTTTTCGCCCAACGTCCACACCGCGGAGGAATCCGGCGACGCTCTGGCTCGCCTCGTGACCGACCCAGAACTGAGTACAACCACAGGTCGATACTTCGAGGGGCGTCGCCAAATCCGCTCCTCCGACGAATCATATAACGACGAACGGGCTGTGGAACTATGGAATGCCAGCGTGATTTTAACCGCAGCGAACCAGTCCGCGAAGCAGACAAGAAAATGAGAACCCTCGGTCGAAATGGGCCTCGTATTTCCGCGATTGGCCTCGGCTGTATGCGGACGCCGAACTTTATAGGGATGGGGTCAGGCGAACCGCACGACTTCCACTGGTTTGTACTTTGGTGCCAAAGCATGCATTATTATTAGTGCCGCAACATAGGTGCTTCCCGCGATCCGGAACAAACCCACGTAGCTCCCGCCTGAGCTTTGCAGCGAAAACCCCGCATACTCAGCGAAGACCATTCCGGTTACTGCACTGGCCATGAGGCCCACCCCTACGACCGAAGCGACTGCGGCCTTGGGGAAAAGATCGGACACGATAGTGAACAGGTTCGCGGCCCAAGCCATATGGGCGCCGGCGGCGAGGCCGATCAGCCACACCGCAGCTTGCGAACTTTCGACGGCCGGAGCCCAAATGACAGGAATGGCGCAGGCGCCGGAAATTCCCAGTGCTACTTTTCTCGCAACGTTGAGCGAGCACTTCTTCCGAAGAAGGATCGACGAAATCCATCCGCCACCGATGCCGCCGGCCATCGCGCAAAGAAAAATTATCACCATGGGCCCTCCAATCGCGCTAAGCGGGACGCCAAACCTCTGGAACAGAAATTTGGGCGTCCAATATATATAGAACCAATAAATTGGCGCCGTTAAAGCTCCCCCAACGATATAGACCCAGCTCTGACTGGCGCGCAGGACCAATCGCCAGCTTACCGACGATCCGAGGTCCCTCCTATCGGGATCGGCCGACTGGCCTGGCGGCTTGTGGTTCTTGTAGAAGATTGTCCATCCAATCATCCAGATGAAGCCGATAAGTCCCAAAGCCAGAAAGCTAGCCGGCCAGCCGTACCTTGCGGTTGTCCATGGAACGAAAACCGAAGCGAAGATTGTCCCAAAACTGCATCCGGAGTTGAATAATCCCGTAGCGAGCGCTCTCTCTTCCGGCGGAAACCATTCGGCGACGGCCTTGATCGCTGCTGGGAAATTGCCGCCTTCGCCAAATCCCAAGCCGAAGCGCGCAAAGCCAAATCCTAACGCGCTACGCGCCAGTGCATGGCCGCACGCCGCGGTGCTCCAAATGAACACGGCTAGCGAGTACCCCAATTTGGTCCCGTACACGTCAATCAGCCGGCCGAACCCGAGTACGCCGATCGCGTACGCGGCTTGAAACGCAGTTACAATATGGCCGTACTCCCGCTCATTCCATCCGATTTCGACCTGAAGAACGGGGGCGAGGATCGCGAGTGCCTGGCGGTCCATATAGTTGATGGATGTCGCGAGGAAAAGGAGCGCGCATACCGTCCAGCGGAAACGCGCCGGCAAGACGCCGATCTCGGTCTTCTCAGGGGCTGTTCCGATTGGGTTCAAACACTCCAAGGGTTATTGTTTCGCTGATCGAATATGCACGCGCTGTTCCGTCGTGCGGAGGTCTCCACTTGCATCGAGTCCCGATCGGGAAACGGACGCTGCAGCATGGCGAACGCGACAGGGTAGGCTCCGGCGGCGATCGCAAAAGGCACGAAGCAACTGTGGATCGTATTCAAAATGAAATCCACGAATTTCGCCCCGCAATTACCGCGTGCCGCCACCAAACGTCGAAATCCCGCTCGGCTGGGCCAGGCTCCGGCGCTTGATTAGCCATGCCCCTTTCCGTGAATGGGCGGATGCCACGGTTCTACTGGTCAATGAAAAGTCGCGGCTGCTTTTGAGGCAGCCGCGACTTGGAAATCCATCCGACGTCACGAGACGCGGGTCATCGCCCTTAGAATGAGTAGGAGACGGCGCCGCGGTAGCCCCTCAGCGCTCCGGCAAACGTGTTGAAACGGTTGAGCGCTCCGGTGAAGTAGTACTCGTTGAACAGATTGTCGACGTAGGCCGACACCTTCCACTTCGCGTTCAGTTGGTAGCTCGACGATAGGTTGACCACGGTGTAAGCCGGGAACCATGCAGTGGGCTGGAAGGTGATAAGGTTGGTCGGGGTTCCGGCGGCAGTCGAGCCGGACGTTGGCGCGTCAACCGCGCGCCGGCCGACGTGGATCACTCCAACGCCCGCCTGAAAGCCCTTCAAATCGCCGCTGGTGAAGTGGTAATTGGCGTAGACCGCTCCGCTGGTCTGAGCGACTGCGCGAATCGGCTGGCCAAAGGTGTTACTGATCTTGAAGTTCGCATAGTCACCCAGGATCGAAAACTGCGGGGTGATCGCCGTGTTGAATTCAAATTCCCAACCACGGGAGACCACATCGGCGAAGAGGGGTGGAAGAGGGGCCTGACCGGGAGCGAGCGCGAGATTCGCCGGATTGGGGACGGAATTGTTATTCTGATAGGCCTGAAAATAATCCACGGTCGCGGTTGAGCGGCCGTCCAGCGTCTTCAGGCGTAAGCCGGCCTCGTCCTGCTTGGAATCCTGAGTGCTAGAAAACCCAAAGCCGGTCGCCAGCGCGGTTGAAGTCGGTGCGTTGACCGTGACGGTCGGCAGGGACGTCTCGCTGTGACCGTAATAAACCGCGACGTAGGGGACGGGCGAAACCACGATGCCGTAGCCTTTGAGCAGCTTGTTGACATCGACGGAGGCAGGGTTGGGCTGCAAAGGATTGGGCGATGGTATCGGAAGGTTGAGGCTGGCCAGCGTCTTCTTCATCGTGTTCTCGGAAAGCGACCCGCTCAGAACGACGCGATCCTTGAAGAACTTCAGGTTTTCGCTGATGTAGTACTGGTCAATTTCCTGGCCGACTTGGTTTAACCCTGCCATTGGCGTACCGGGCGCGGCGGGGGTGTTTGTGACGCCGACTTGATTGGCCGGATCGAAATTCGGCTTGGTGCCGCCATTGCCCGGAAGGGCTCCTTGCCGATTGCCAGCATACGGATACCAGGTGATGGCCACTCCCGCTGTCGTATTCGACTTCATATAGTCGGTGGAGAACTCATAATTCCAATCGTTCTGGAAGTCGTACTGCGTGTAGATGCCGACAAAGGACGAAGCCGACCTGGTCCAGACCGCGCCGGTCTCAGTGGGAATCGGCACCGCAGTCGCGGCGAATCCGGTCGACGCGCCGCCGTAGGTGAAGCCCGGCGTGTAGGCGCCGGTCAGCGGATTGGTCATTGCGCCGGTCGAAGGCGCGCCGGCCACGCCGGTCGTGTTGAACTGGCGGAAAAATTCGGTGCCCAGAGAGACGTGACCGGCCACGCGCACTGACAGCGCATTGGTTAGCTTGTCGGTGAAGACTGCCAGGTAGTTATGCTGCATATCGGTGCGAACGTCGTCGGCGTCGCTGGTGTAGGTGGCCCACGGCACGCCGGGGACAATCATATTTTTGGCGCTGACGTTCGAGTCGGTTCCGATCGTGTAATCGAGCGGAACGCCGGAATTGACCGTGGTCTTGTACTGGTAGATCTGCGCCTGGAGCAAGAGCTCGGCCGACCCGCGACGCCAAATGATTTCCGGCATGGCGATGAAGCCTCTGCGGGGCTCACCGGTATAGGCGTTGCCATCGACTCCGGCCAGCACGATGCGAGCCGCCAGACCCGAGCTGACCACACGGTTGATGTCGATCGAGCCGAAATTCGAATCCCATTCCCCGCCTTCCGCGGAGATGCTGCCGAAGTTGCCACTGAAGGTCGGCTTCTTCGTGACCCAGTTGATGGTGCCTCCAGGCTGGGGCGCGAAGGGTGAAAGAACAGCGCTCGGCCCCTTCACGATTTCGAAGCTTTCGTTGATCTGCGGAAAGCCCTTGTTGAGATTGGTGTTGATGAAGCCGTCGGAAACGTGGAGGTCACTTTGGAAGCCGCGGATGGTGACGCGATCCGCCCCTACCGACTGCGAGCCGTTGTTAATACCCGGCGATGCATACTGAGCGGCGTCGAGCATGTGGTCGGCGCCCAAGTCCTGAATGAGCTGCGAGGTCACCACATCGACCGCCTGGGTCGTCAGAAAAATCGGCAACGCAATGCGGCTGCCTGAAGTCGCTTCGGTCGCTTGGTAGGGAGACGGCGAGGTCGCGCTCACCTCGAAAGCCGACAGCTGAACCGGTTCTTCTTGTTCAGGCGTCTTGTTCTGAGCGGAAACGGGAACAGCGGCAGTCAGGAGTAACACGCAACAGCCGCTTAGCGCGGCCGCAAACAACGGGATGGTTGGCTTGGGGAATGACATTTTCATTTTCGGGGTCTTTGTTGGCTCGGTGGTTAACGTAATTGAACAAAACCCCAGCTGATTGCATCCGGAGGTGAAAGGAGGCGGTGGGGTAACTGCGGTTGATCCTATCGGGAGCACGTAGGTGTTAGGCAACGGGTTTGTTGGTGACTCGTTCACCTACCTTCTTTCAGTGTGCGTTCTTTTGACGTCCCAGTTTTTCCCGTTCTTTTTCGTCTGCTGTCAGTGAACGCTTCACTAGGTTGTCTATTGCCCGTGTCTAGAGCAGGTAGAATTGTTCAGAAGTGCGCGCGATCGGCGTCCCGTTCGCGCGCTTCTTATGAAGGGCGTCAATGATTCACCCATATCAACCAATCACAAACTCGAGGCCAATGGCTGGAGGCTTCCATTGCCGTCGACCGGTTATCGACGTCCACTGATCGCCGGAACTGAAATTGCCGTATATTGCGATTCGTATCGGGCAGGTACTACAATACCGCGAAGCCACCAACCATACGCTGCTCTCGTGCTACCCGGAGAAGGGGCGAACTGTGAATTGGTAACGTACGACGAAAATGGAAAGCCTACGGTTCATCGGATTATCGGAGGAAGGCAGGTCGCTTTCGTAGCACCCAACGTCTGGCACTCATATCGTTGGGAGGGCGATAGCGGGCTTTTGGTGATCTATGCCCGGCGACGGTTTCTCAATAAGCACCTTCGCGGAAGGATGTGGTCTGGCGCCGTGGTTGGTGAATTTGTCCAGGTAGCTGCCAAAGACCCGTTGATTTGGCGTCTTGCCTCGCTTTGTCGGGAACTCTGCGGCGAACCTCAAACGTCCGAGCGCAGGCTGATCGAAAACTCGGCGCATTCCCTCGCCCGTCGTGCCTTTGCCTCTAATTTCGGTGGCGAAGCCGTTCAAGGGTTACTTCCGATAATGACGCGTGAGCAGCAGAAAGTGATTTTTGATTATCTCGAGAAGCACATCATAAAAGTGCTTTCGAACTCAGAGATGTCGCGGTTAGCGGGATTGAGTGAACGGTATTTCAGTCGTCTATTCACCAACACGACAGGAATGCCACCCAAACGTTACCAAAACCGTTGTCGCATGCGTCGAGCGGAGCAAATGCTGATGTCTGGAAAATATCGTGTCAAAGAAATCGCCCGTGATCTTGGTTTTTCCAGCGTGAGCTATTTTGACCGCTGTTTTCATCAGTTTTTTGGTGCGCGACCCGGACTTTATTTCAAACGCAAAAATGCAACACTAAGACCAGAACATACAACTACCGGGCAGGGTGTGAGTGGTCAGTCGCGTCCGTTGAGAAATCCATAACGTCTCGGAATTCCCTGAGGCGTCGCGGGTTTCTCCCACTCACGGAGAACCTGCTATGAAAACCTACCGATGGTCGATGCGCGTTGCGGGAATGATTGCATTCTTACGCGCAATGTCCGGCTCGGCTCTCGCTGCGGCCAGGTCAGTCCAGCTGGCCCAAATCCCCTCAAACCTGCGCACCGGACTCCAAACGAGTCTGGGAGTGATCTTCCTCTTCGGCTTCATCTGGGGCGTCATCACGATCTGGGGCGGCGCACATAAACTGAAAAATGGGGACCCAGAAGGAAAAATGGGAATCGTGTCAGGCATCGTCATCGCTGCGGCAGCAGCGATCATGGAAGCTTTGTTTGCCATCTTCGGGATGAGCGATGGCTCGATCACGCCGACTTTCTGATCTCCCTAGTCATCCACGGAGTACCGGTCTATGAGCGAACTCCGCTTCACTGACACGAACAGCGCCAATGATAGCAAGGGCCGCGCCCTTGGTCTCGAAGGCAATGACTTTCTTTACGTGCTCGCCGCTTTCGTGGCCTCGCTGGCCCTGTACCTAGTTTTCAGCTTTGTGCTGCGATTCGGTTTTACGCCAGCGCTCGTCTTTTCGGCGCCGATCTTCCTTCTCGTCGCCGCATGGGTGCTATTCCTCCGGAGGAATAAACCAGATGGCTACGCCGAGGATTTCTTCGATGACCTGGTGAACGGAGAGGGCTGGTCGTTTGTGAGAAACACCCAACCGCAGTTCCCAGCCAAGGAGCCGTATGCGCACTAACCCGCCCAACGGTTTCTTTGCCGATGGCATGATGGTTTACGGGTCCCTCGAAAAGGAAGGCATCGCGAGCAAGGGTTTTCTCTTAGGCCCAGCGGACCGGCGCGGAGCAAGTGTCGCTCAGCTCAACGGCTATCAGGATAAGATTCGCGGTCTGCTGGCACTGCTCGGACCCAATCTTTGGGCGCAATTTCAGTGGAGCTGTGATGGCGACTACCAGGCGGACCTAACGGTGGCCTACCGGGAAATCCAAGGTATTGCCGATGAAACGGTACGTCTCATGCGCATGCGGTATTGGCGAAGGCATTGGAAAAAGCTGCAAGCCCGCCAACTTCGCCGCGAACAACTTGTCCTCTTCTTAACCGTCCGTGTCGCTGCGCAAGGCGGGTCCGGATTTACCCGCGGCGGATTGGCGGGCGCTTACGAAAAGATTCTGGACCAATTGCGGACGCAATTCGAGGAGCTAGGCGGGGCGGTACGCACGATCTTAGGCGCGGATACATCGGTCGCCCCAATGGATGATCTCGCGCACTTCACCTTCTGCTCAAAATTCCTAAACCCGTCTTTCGCCGAACGGTTCGATTTGGATTTAGCCGCCCAATTCAACCCGGCACTTTCAATTCAGGAAAATTGCTGGAACGGCGATGGAGTGGGCCTGCCACCGATTGGGTTTCATCTCGACGGACGCTATCACACGGTTTTCGCCCTCAAACGTTGGCCCAGCCACACCTCGCCCGGGATCATTTATCGACTGACCGGACTGGATTTTCAAGACTACCAGATCACGGTAAACGTGGAGCCGCTGCCAGCGCGGCGGGAGGTGGATAGGGAGGAAAAAGCGATCGAGCGTTTACGGGGCGAGTATCGCGACAATGAGCGGCACTCGCTGCTGGTAGCCATCGGGAAGAAGGAGCGAAAGATTGAGTCCCTCTCCACCGGCTTCATCCGGCCGTATGCGGTGACTTATATTGTGCGCGTGTGGGACGAGACGGAGCAAGGCTTGGCCGCGAAGTGCGGCGCCGTCAAAAACGCCATCAACAGCCTTGCCGGCGCGCAGTATTATGACTGCGCCCTGCCTTCGACGGCGAAGAAATTGTTTTTTGCTTCATGGCCGGGTTGGACGCACCAGGAGTACAGACACCGGACACTTTATGCCGAGGATTCATACCTCGCCGACATGCTGCCGTTTTCGGCCACGTTCACCGGGCACCTCGCAGGGGCAGAAGTCATTCTCGAAGGTTCGCAGAACAACCTCGTCGGGTTGCGAACCTTCCTTGGGACGCCGCCTTCGCCGCAACATACTGTTCTCCTGGGTGCGACCGGCTCCGGCAAATCGCGGTTCATGAATCGACTCCTGGTCGAGACCGCGGCTCGTTACGATTACACGGTCCTGATTGAGGAAGGCCTGTCTTATGAAAAGTTCACCCGGATGATGGGTGAGCGGCCCATCGTGCTTCATCCCGATGGCGATCTGACGATT
>Ga0206956_1150_pt1 | contig 16938 bp, 15 predicted proteins | sample Alteio_BWOrgHeat_35_FD_153252 | JGI IMG/M metagenome (GOLD analysis project Ga0206956, IMG submission 153252) | Enriched cells from forest soil in Barre Woods Harvard Forest LTER site, Petersham, Massachusetts, United States -... | ecosystem: Environmental > Terrestrial > Soil > Temperate forest >...
TTCGCCTCGAGGCCTACCGTGGCTACGGCCCCGAGATGATGAACAAATTGCGGCAACACCTGGAGTTTGTGGTCCAGAACCGCCGGAAGTACTACGACGCGAGTTCGCGACAGCAGTGAAGAGACAGTCAAGGCTCGGCAAGGCACATCCGCGTTTCGTCCGTGCTGATCCGTGGCTATTGTGAAGCCTAACCGCGGAGGGCGCGCGGTATATTGTCCGTTGGTCAAAAAGCGATGAGAGTTTCTTGGCGTGAGGGGTGCCTTTGGCGGGCGGGGTCGCTGTGTGCGGGGGTGTCCGCGCATGTTATCCGCGCAATGCCAGCGCCGTCGCCGCTGGCTCCGGGTTAAGCGACGGCGTATCGGGCTGGGCGGAGTTGTGGCGGTCTTACCGAGGTTGGGAATCGCAAAGGTATATGGCGCAGTCACTTACGTTGCGAAAGTAAGACCGCCACAAGGGGTCGAGACTTTTGGCGGTCTTGGCATTTGGCGGCCTCCTTGCCAGTCGCACAGTGGCGGGGCGAAACAAAGGGGCGAAACAAAGGGGGCGAAACAAAGGCGAAACAAAGGTGTCAGGAACCGAAAAAAAAGCGTGACGAGACGGAAAACGACAAACGTCGTTCGAAGGCAATCAACCCGGCCGCCGCGCGTGCCATATCCGCGTCCGCCAGTTCCGGATACGGCGCAGCAAAAGGCTCATGTCTCGATGGAAGGGAAAGGAGGCCAAAAAAAGGACGGTGCTCGTACTTTTTCCGGGGCCCTTACCTTCTCGCCGCCCAACTTTCCCGACCCCGAGCGTTTTCAAAGTAGGTTCCGTTTTGCCCGGACGAATTCCTGGTCATTTGCGGACAGGGAGATGAAAGGCACTAAGCCGAAATCGAAACGACACAAACCACGAATTCGAAAAGGTAAGAAAATGAAGAAGCTCTTGATCGCCGTCGCACTGATTGCCGCCCCGCTGGCCCTGGCCCTGGCCCTGGCCAAGGCCTTTGCGGAGCCCAACGACCCGCCGCCAGGGTATTCCCTCTATCACGGAGGCTCCCCCGGCCGATCCGTGGTCCACCACGGCCTGCACCACACGGCCCTGCGGCGGGCGGCTCATGGCGTGCGGCCCCACGCCCCCGCCGTCCGCGTCCACACCGTCCACCATGGCGTACCCCGAGCCGCGCTGCGGAGGGCGGCCGGGTCGGAAGCGAGTCGCGCGGCGCGCCGCGTCGTCCTCCGGGCGGGCACCCACGGCCCCCGCTTCGGGTTCGCTTCGACCTACGGCCGCGCCGGCAGGGCAGCCTACCTCCACGACCTCAAGCGTCGCGAAGAGATGCTAGAGCTTCACGAACGGATCTCGCGCCGGCTAGAACTCCTCGGCATGTAGAAAGAAACGAGCAAGAAACGAAGAAACGCCGCCAGAAACGGGCCGGGTCGCCTTGGGTGAGCAATCATCCAGGGCGACCCGCCCCCTTCCCAATTGAATGTCCCCCTTTCCGGCAAGCCACCTCTTCCGAAAACTTGCCCTCCCAAATCCGGTTGCCCGCCGTTATAACCCCGCTCCGTTTCGCTGCATCATGGAAGTTGTGGTGGAACGGGGGATCTGCGCAAGACGGCCATGACCTGGCCTGGAGGAATGACTCTCATGACGACGTTGCGTAATGCACTGCGAGCGGCGGCAATCATCGTGGCCCTGGGCGCCTCAGCGGCCATCGCTTCCGCACAGGCCAGGATCGAGCTGACCAGCCCTGCCGCCATCGTCAATGGCGAGGTCATCACCAAGGCCCAGATCGAGGCCGTGGTCCGCCATTTCAGCGTCACCGAAGGCCAACCGAATTCGACCACGCTCACGCCTAACCAGGCCCTCTCGCGCCGCCACATGGCCGTTGCCGTGCTCGTGGACGATGCGATCTGGCGGCAGGCCATTGCCAAGCAGGTCGCAGCCCCGTCGCAGGCGGAAGTCACCAAGAAGATGGTCGCCTTCGAGGATGACCTGAAGAAGCAGAGTCGCACCATGCAGCAATTCTGCGAGGAAACCGCCCAGACGCTCGCCCAGGTGCAAACCTCGATGGGCTTCTTCCTGCAATGGAACGCTCTCGTCGAGGCCCAGAGCACCGACGAAGCGCTGCGAGCCCACTACGAGCAATACAAGGACTTCTATGAAGACACCAAGGTCGACGTCAGCCACATCGCCGTGCGCGTTGCTCCGGACGCCAACGATTCCGACCGTCGTGCGGCGCAGAACAAGATCATGAACGCCCGCAACGACATCCTGAATGGTACCACCACCTTCGAAAAGGCCGCCGAGAGCATCTCGCAGTGCGACACCAAAACCAAGGGCGGCCGCATCGGCTTCATCCCGCGAAGATGGGGCTGGTTCGACGAGGCCTTCACCCGCGCCGCCTTCGATCCCAGCCTCAAGCCCGGCGACATCACCGGCCCCGTGCTCACCCAGTTCGGCTACGAGCTGATTCGCCTCAACAACCGCCAGCCCGGCAATCCCACGACTTTCGAGTCGGTCCGCGAGCAGGTCAAGAACGATTTCCGCGAGGACCTCCGTCAGCGCATCATCGCCGACTACCGCAAGCACTCGCAGGTCGACATCTATCGCAACGTCGTCGAGGCCGTGCCCTGAGACCAGCCGCGACCCCCCTATTTCCCCCCTTGCCAAGGGGGACGAAGGGGGGTCACGACTTTCCTCTTGACCTGCCCTGCCAGGCTTTGCTAATCCTGCCAGTTCGGGACGGGACTTTGGGGACCAAAGGGAAGTTCTGATGAATGCGTTGTTAGAGCTGTACAATGGCCGGTCCGTCAACGCTCTCGCTGAGGCTTGCGAGGAACTCAGCTCGGCGGAACGGGTCGAGCTGCTTAACCGCCTGCTCGGCGAACCGGCTTGCAGGCAAGTTGGCATCTACCCCATTCCCGAAGGCTTCAGGCTGTCCGTCGTCATTCCCGTCTACAACGAAGAGCGCTGGATCCGCGAGGTCATCCGCCGCGTCCAGGCCGTCGCCATCCCCAAAGAGATCATCATCGTCGACGACTGCAGCACCGACGGCACACGCAGCATTCTGCGGCAGCTCGAAAGCGACGACATCCGCGTCGTCCTGCAGCCCAAGAACAAGGGCAAGGGTGCCGCCCTCCGCGAAGGCTTCCGCCATGCCACCGGCGACGTCGTCGTCGTGCAGGACGCCGATCTCGAATACGACCCGACCGAATATCCGCGACTCATCCAGCCCATCATCGAAGACCGCGCCGACGTCGTCTTCGGCTCACGCTTCATCGGCAACGGCCATCGCGTGCTTTACTACTGGCACTACGTCGCCAATCGCTTCCTCACGATGGCCTCCAACATGTTCACCAACCTGAACCTCACCGACATGGAGACGTGCTACAAAGTATTCCGCCGCGAGGTCCTCCAGGGCATCCGCTTGAAGTCCAACCGCTTCGGCTTCGAGCCCGAGATCACTGCGAAGGTGGCGCGGAGCCGAAAGCCCTCGTGGCGCGTGTACGAAATTCCCATCAGCTACTCCGGCCGCACCTACGAGGAAGGCAAGAAGATCGGCCTGAAAGACGCCTTCAACGCGCTGTACTGCATCATCAGATTTTGGATGTTTGACTGACACGGAACCGAGGAGACGCCATGCGACCCATCTGGCTGGCGCTCGTTGTGAGCGCCGTTAGCGTCACTGCCGCGCGCGCCGCCGAGCCGCGCTACTTCGAGGACTGCACGCTCCACGCCGTCCACTTCATCAATCAGAAGGAAGGCTGGGCCGCCGGTGACGATGGCGTCGTCTGGCACACGCTCAACGGCGGCGGGCTTTGGGAACGCCAGAAGACGGGCACCCGCGGCTCCCTCCGCTCCATTCAGTTCCTCAACTTCGATAACGGCTGGATCGTCGGCCGCGAAGAGCTTCACGAGAGCGCCGGCAGCGTCGGCGTCCTCCTCTATACCGACGACGGCGGTACCCGATGGCAGCGCCTGCAGACCGGCAACCTGCCCGGATTGCACACCGTCAAGTTCGTCGATCCGCTCCACGGCTTCGTCGTCGGCGACTGCACCGAGCAAGATCCCACCGGTGTCTACCAGACCTCCGACGGCGGCCATACCTGGAAGCCGTTGCCCGGAACACGCAGCAGCGGCTGGCTCGCCGCCGACTTCCGCGACGCCAGCAGCGGCGTTCTCGCCGGTGCCTGGAACAAGATTGCCCTGGTCCGCGACAACACCGTCGTCCGCACCAGCATCGACAAGCTTGGTGCCAGGAATATCCGCGCCATCCAGCTCACCGGTGCCAAGTCCGAGGACGGTGTCGCGGTCGGCGAAGGCGGACTCGTGCTCTTCAGCGACGGCGCCTCGGGCGCGGAATGGAAATGGCCCAAGATGGACGGCCTGTCGCCCGACCTCCTCGCCTCCCTCGATTTCCACGCCGTCTCGTGCGTCGGCAAGCACGTCTGGATCGCGGGTCGTCCCGGCTCCGTCATCCTGCACAGCCCCGATCGCGGCGGCACCTGGGAACTCCTCCGTACTGGTCAGCCCTTGCCCTTGCACGCCATCCAGTTCGTCAATGAAAAAGACGGCTGGGCCGCAGGCGAATTCGGCACCGTCATGATCACCCACGACGGCGGTAAATCCTGGCAGCTTGGACGACGCGGCGCCATTCGCAGCGCCGCCCTCTGCATCAACGCCCGCTCGGCCAATTTGCCCGTCGATGCTCTCGCACGCCTCGGCGGCGATGAAGGTTACCTCATCGCGGCCCTGCGCGTCACCAGCCCCGACTCGGCCTCCGCTCCGCTGGTGCGTGCCTCCGACCCGCAACGCTTCGCCGCCGCCACTCGGCTGTCCGCAGGCGCCGCCGGCGAATCGCTGTGGCAGTTCCCCGTGCCGCAGCACTCGAGCCACCTCGAGCGCACCGAGCTGATGAAGTCGTGGGATCGCCTCCACGCCGACCAGGCCGCCGAGCAGCTTCTCCGCCAGCTCGTGCTGGCCATGCGCATGTGGCAGCCCGACATCATCATCACCGACCCGCCCGATAGCCGCCCCGACATGGTCCTGGAGTCCATCGTCTCGGAAGCCGTGCGCGAGGCCTACAAGCGTTCGGTCGATCCCAAGCAGTTCCCCGAGCAGATCACGAGCCTGGGTCTGCCGCCGTGCCAGGCCGGGAAGCTCTATGCATGCTGGCCGCAAGCCAAGAACGCCCAGGTCACACTGGACACGAACAGGTTGTCAGATCGGTTGGAGTCCAGCCCGCGCGATTTTGCCGGCCCCGCTGCCGCGCTCCTGGCTGACCCGGTACAACCACTCCCATCGAAGCGCTGTTTTCGCCTGCTGGCCGCTTCCCTCGAGGGAGCCGATCAGCACACGAGCCTCTTTCAAGATGTGAAGCTCGCCCCAGGCGGCGAGGCGCGACGCAAGCTCGAGGAAGTGGCAGATCTCACCGACACCAGGAGGAACGCACAGGCCAAGCTGCAAGCCCTCAAACGCATCATCGACACGCCCATTGACGGCCTTGGCGACCCCGGCAAGGTCCTGGCACAGCTCGGCCCCGGGCTCGACGCGCTGCCCGACTACACGGCCGCACCCGCGCTCTGTGCCATCGCGCAACACTTCGCGCGCAACGGCCAGTGGACCCTGGCTCGTGAGGCCTTCCTCCTCATGGTTTCGAAATACCCCGGCCACCCGCAGACCGCCGATGCCTACCGCTGGCTGATCCGCTACGGCAGCAGCGGCGAGGCGCGACATCGCTACTACGTCGGCCAGTTCGCCATCCTCGATCAGACCACGCCCAGGGCGCCCCAGGGCTCCGGCTCCGACCCGGGCGTCCAGATCAACGGCAACACACAGCCGCAATTGCTCGGCGGCATGGAAAAGGACACCACCTTCATGCCGCGGAAGCTGCACCCCGACGAGCTAAGGCAATGGCATCAGGCCGCACTCGACCTCGAAAAACCGCTGACGGCGTTCGGCCGCGTCTACTCCGCCGACCCGTCGCTGCAGTTCTGCCTGAACGCCTCACGCCGCGCCCTGGGAGACTTCGAAGGCCCAAGAAGGTGGTGCACCCAGTTCGTCGCCGACCATGCCGACGGCCCCTGGCGCGAAGCCGCTCTCGCCGAGCTCTGGCTCACGAGCAAGCAAGGTCCGCCGCCACTCCCGCTCCACCAGTGCACGCACCTTGATGAGAAGCCCTACCTCGACGGCGAATTGACCGACGCCTGCTGGCGAAACCTCAAGCCGCTGCCAATGAAGGACGCGGCCGGCAAGACACTCGAGCAATTCCCGACGCAGGTCTGGCTGGCGCACGACGACGAGTTCCTCTACCTGGCCCTGCGCTGCGAGCACCCCGCCGACCGCTACGTCGAGCCGGTCAAGGCACGCTCCCGCGACGCCGACCTGCGGCCCTTCGACCGTGTCACGCTCATGCTCGATCTCGACCGCGACTTCACCACGACCTTCAACCTCCACGTCGATCAGCGCGGCTGCGTCGCCGACGACTGCTGGGGCGACGCCACCTGGAACCCAAGATGGTTCGTCGCCTGCAAGAGCGACAAGACCTACTGGCAAATCGAAGCCGCCATCCCGCTCTCCGAGTTGACTACCACCCGGCTATCGTCCGACGCGGTATGGGCCTTCAACGTGGTCCGCACCATCCCCGGCCGCGGCGTCCAGGCCTTCTCCATCCCCGCCGACGCCACCCCCCGGCCCGAGGGCATGGGCTTGCTGAAATTCGAGGACGGAAAGTAACTCGCTGCTGTTTCGTCTAATGAGGACTCCTGCTATCATGCGCACTTCCTGCAATGGCGCCCCAAGGGATTGAAGAGCAGCGGACGAATCAACATGCCGACCATTATTACGGAACTTGACGAGGTCACGATCCCGGAGTCGGTGACCAGCCTGGAGGCGTTTCGCCGCTGGACGGATCAGGACGATTTTCCGCAAACAGGCCGCATCTGGTGGTTGCGCGGCCGCGTGTGGGCCGACATGAGCAAGGAACAGATCTTTTCGCACCTTGCGGTAAAGACCGAATGCACGGTCGTACTTGGCGGACTGGTGAAGTCGCAGGAGCTTGGACTGTACCTCGGCGACGGCTTGCTGTTGAGCAATTTCGCCGCCGACATCAGTGGCAATCCCGACGGTACGTTCATTTCCAGTCAGACACTACGCTCGGACCGCGTTCGGTTGATCGAGGGCGCCAGAGGCGGTTACACCGAGATCCAAGGGTCTCCGGATATGGTCCTGGAGATCGTCAGCGATAGCTCGGTGCACAAGGATCTGGATGTGTTGCGCAAGGCGTACTGGGAAGCCGGTGTTGGAGAATACTGGCTCATCGATGCGCGAAAGGACCCACTGCGCTTCGAGATCTTCCGTTACACTTCGAAAAGCTATGCGGCTACGCGGAAACAACAGGGCTGGCTGCGCTCCGTCGTGTTCGGCAAGTCGTTTCGCCTCACGCAAAAGCGCAGCGCCCTTGGACATCCTGCGTATACACTGCAGGTGCGCTGAACCCTTAGCGGCCGCTTGAAGAGCTCCGGCAGCCATGTTTGCCTTGTTGTCCACTGGGTCCACTTCTATTTTCACGAACCCTTGCGGATGGCATTGCCGCGAAATTCCTGGCAGCGCTCGGCATGGACGAGGGTGCCATGCGAGCGCCCTACGCATATCTTGCTTTTGAACCTCCACACCGCCATCAAAGGAGCAGCGCATGTCAACTTCGGACATCACACCAGGCGGACGCGATCCCGAGACCCCGCCGCCGCGCCGCGATCCCGTTCGGCTGGAAGAGGACGAACAGCGGTACCGACAAGACTACGATGACCGCCAATTCGTGCGACGCTCCGACGATGACGTCGTCTCGACCCTCATCCCGTACAAGAATGTCCGGGCGCTCGTGGCCTATTACCTGGGCGTGTTCAGCCTGATTCCTTGCGTGGGGTTGGTGCTGGGGCCGGCCGCCTTGATCCTCGGCATCCTGGGGATCAGCTATGTCAACAAGCATCCGACCGCCAAGGGCACCGGGCACGCCATCGCAGGGATCGTGCTGGGCGGGCTCACGAGCCTCGGCAACGCGGCTGTACTCGTACTGATTGCGTTTTCAGCGGCCAAGTAGTGGGGCCAGATTCAGCGAGAAGACTCTTTCTTGTCGTCGTTTTTCTGTTCGAGGCGTCCGCGGACCTTTTTCCAGGCGGACTGCGCGAGTGGCAGGATCTTGAGTGGGAGGTTGTCGATCTCGTCGTCGACTTGCTTGAGCGTCTTGCGTTTCATGGGGATGGATTGAAGCACGCCGCTCTTGTCGTCGAGGTATTCGACCAGAACGGTAACGAGGCCGCCTTCGAGTGGCTCGACGGAGAGACTGACGCCGCCGGGTGCGGGCTTTCCCTTGCCCTTCGGCACGTCGCTGTTCGGATCCTTGGCCTGGGTCACCTTAAGGGCGGGCCCCAGCTCCAGCTTGGCTTCTACCGTCTGCTTTTCGCCGCCCCGCACAAACGTCAGCTTCACCGCGCGATCGGGCTCATCTTCGCTGATCAGCTTGGCGAAGTGATCGCAGTCTTTGATCGCCGTGTCGTTATAGCTCAGCAGGATGTCGTATTGCTTGAGACCTGCTTTCGCGGCCGGCGAGTTGGGCAGGATGAAGTTCACGAGCACGCCCTGGTCGGCAGGAAGCGCAGGCACCTGGGCGTACATAGGCTGCGGAATGGAGCTAAAGAGGACGCCGAGGTACGTGCCCTTTGGCTCGGCATCTCTGGAACTTGTCCCCGGAGGGTCGGCGTGCACGAAGGGCGCAGCCGCCAAGGTGGCGAGAAGCGTCGGGAGTAATGAGCGGCGGAACATGAATAGCAGGCCCCAAAAGCAAACTGGGGAGCCATGAGGCTCCCCAGTGTTGTGCTTATTTCGATCCGGGAGAGACCTCGATGTAGATCTTGGTCGTGCCCTCCTCCAGCAAGATCTCGTCTTTGATGACCTTGTTGTTGTCCTGAGTGCCGGCGGTTGCCCCTTCAACATCCGCCTTGACCGCTGCGGACGGTGCTTTTTCCTTGGTGCTATTGCTCATGAAGTTTGGCAGCAGAAACTGCGCACCGACGAGCAAGGCAACGGAGGCGGCGATCAGGAGCAGGCGGTTGTACAACTGCCAGCGCGTGGCGCGGGTAGTTCGCTCGGGAATCACGGCGGGGGACTTCAGCGCCTGCGGCGGCGTGAAGGCCGGCCAGGGATTCGGCATCCGCGACTGGAAGAAGCCACGGAGCACGTGGTCGACGTCGTCTTCAGGCCGACCGTTCCAAGCAGCAGTAGATCGTTCGAATGTAATCATGGCATCACTTTTACCTACACATCAGGGCGTCTGCGCCACTCCCTGGGCCTTCAATCTTTCCGCCAACCGTTGGCGTGCGCGACTCAGCCGCATGTGCACTGCCGTTGCGTTAATCGCCAGTATGTCGGCGATTTCACCTGTGTCGTAATCGAGAGCGTATCGGAGGCTCAGGATTTCGCGGTCCGGCTGACTTAGCTCGTCCATGACCTCGCGGACCTGGGCAAACATCTCCTCACGCTCGAGCGATTCCAGGGGCATCGGTGCCTGGGACTTCACACCATTCATCGTCTGCGGGGGATGCGTTCCATTACGGCGGAACGCGCTCTTGGCAAAATCTTCCGCAAGGTTCCGCGCGACCCGCAAGAGCCAGGCCCGCGGATTGACGATGACTTCCCCTGCCTCCCATTGTTTCCAAAGCCGCAGGAATGTCTCCTGCATGATATCCAGAGCCGTATCCGAATTCAGCCAGCGAGCATAGGCCAGTGCCCAGACCTCACGGCTATAACGCTGGTAAACGGCGTCAAATTCCGCGTGCCTGGAAACCGGCGTCGGCGGCTCTGATTTCATATTTTGCCTGCTCCAGCCACTCAACGCTGGAGACCTCGGGTGAAGCCTCGTGGGCTTGGTCCCAAGGATACGCACCATTGAAGACGAATTGGGGAACCGACCCTAACACGCAAAGAGCCGCTTCGTTTGCCTGCCAGCATTAACGATATAGTGACCGTGCGGGTTAAGCAACCTTTTCAGCCCGCCAGTTAAGCAGATTCGCAAAATGTTCTTCTGTACACATCAGAGCGGTTTATAATCTCTATGGACGAATATCCAGGAGCATTTCGCGATGGCCACTACGACGCAGCCGATTGGGCTCATGGGCGCAGCTGCCGACCCGCGTCCATTCACCGTCCCGGATTTTCAGGCCGTCAAAGTGCGTGGCGAACGACTGACGGTGCTCACGGCCTATGACTATACGATGGCCAGGCTCTTCGACGCCGCCGGCGTCGATTGCTTGCTGGTCGGCGACTCGCTCGGGATGGTGGTGCAGGGACTCGAGACGCCACTCAGCGTCACCGTTGACGAGATGATCTATCACGCGCGCCTGGTGACGCGCGGCGCCAGGCGCTGCCTGGTGGTGGTCGACATGCCTTTCATGAGCTACCAGGTGAGCCCGCAACAGGCGGTCGAGAACGCGGGGCGCATCATCAAGGAAACGGGAGCGCACGCGGTGAAGCTGGAAGGCGGCGTGCGAACCGTGCCGGCCATCGAAGCAATCCTGTCCGCCGACATTCCCGTCATGGGCCACGTCGGCCTCACGCCGCAATCGGTCAATCGCCTGGGCGGCTTCCGCGTGCAGCGCGATGAGGAGGCGATCCTCGAAGACGCGCTGGCTCTGGAGAAGGCGGGAGTGTTTGCCGTCGTGATCGAGTGTGTCCCATCGGAAGTGGCGCGCAAGATCACCGCGGCGCTGAAGGTTCCCACCATAGGTATAGGTGCCGGCCCGGGTTGCGATGGCCAGGTGCTGGTGGCCCACGACATGCTCGGTCTCTTCGACGAGATCAAACCGCGCTTCGTCAAGCAGTACGCCGAGCTGGGTGATCTGATCCTCCGCGCAGCGGCCGATTACTGCCGCGACGTCCGCCAGGGCACATTTCCAGGACCGGAGCACGGCTTTCGCTGAGCCGTGTGAATCCACCCCCGCCTCTTGGCAACACCCAATCCCACTCGCACAATATGCCGAGGGCAAATGCCCTTGGCACTCGCACCCAAGCTATCTCCTGACCCCGGAACCGCCACCCATGTCGGAAACCAGTAAGCCGACTCTCCAGGCTGATGCCCTCGAACACTCCTTTGGTACCGGCGAGTCCCGCGTCGACGTCCTGCGCGGGGTGGCGCTGCAGCTCCAGCCCGGACAGATCACGCTGCTCATGGGGCCTTCCGGCAGTGGCAAGACCGTGCTCCTGGCACTCCTGAGCGGGCTGATGCGCCCGCGCGCCGGCCAGGTCACCGTCCTCGGCCAGAACTTGTGGCGCATGTCCGACGGCCAGCGCCGCCGTTTCCGACTGGCTCACTTCGGCTTTATCTTTCAAGCCTCGCTGCTGTTCCCCGGTCTGACCATCGGCCAGCAGCTCGAGATGGTTTTGCGCTGGGGCGACGGCATGAGCATTTCCGCCGCGCGTCCCTGGATCAAGACCGCCCTCGAACGCTTCGACCTCGCCGACAAGCACGACCGCTTTCCCGAGCAGCTTTCCGGTGGTGAAAAGCAGCGTGTCGGCATCGCTCGTGCGCTCATCCGCCATCCTGATGTCTGCTTCGCCGATGAGCCCACCGCATCACTCGATTGGGGCCACGGGCAGCAGGTCGTTGCCCAGCTCGTCACCACGGCCCGCGAGCGCGGCACCTCGGTTTTGCTCGTCACCCACGATATCCGCCTCGCCGCTTTCGCCGACCGGGTCCTGTACCTGGAAGACGGCCAATTCACCAACCAACCTCACGCCGCGGTCCTCGGCTCGGCGGAACTACCCCAAGCGCAAGGGAACAACGTCTGACCATGTACTCCCACCGCCCCTACGCTCTGACCATCCTGTGGCACGAACGCAAGCGCTATCTGCCGGCGGTCCTGGCGGTGACCTTCAGCACCGTGCTCATCGGGCTGCAAGGCGGACTGCTGCTCGGTCAGGTGGTCTATTCGTCCTTCGCCATCGACCACACCTCCGCCGACCTCTGGGTCGTGCCGCCGGATGCCAACAGCCCCATGCTCGCCGAGCCCGTGCCCGAGTCGTGGTTGCTCCGCCTGGCGTCGCAGCCCGAAATCAGCCGTGCCGAGGTTTACTACCTCGGCCAGGGCCACTGGCACAAACCCGGCACGGGTGCACGCGAAGCCTGCGTGGTCATCGGCTCCCGCCTCGACGACGACAGCCTGGGAGCGGTGCACCAGATGAGCCCGGCCATGCGCACACGCCTCACCGAGCCCGGCACCGTCGCCGTCATCGCCGCGGACCTCCCCACCTTCGGGCTGGAAAACGCCGACGGCGTCGGCGCCGAAATCAACGGCCAGCGCGTCCGCGTGGTCGGCACCATCTCCGGCTTCCGTGGTGCCCTCTACCCGCACATGTTCTGCTCGCTGGAGACGGCCCGCCGCCTGTTCCCGACCTTCCTCCATCCGCTGACGTCGTTCGTCCTCGCGCGCTGCCGCCATCCGCAGGACGTGCCGGTTCTCGCGGCGCGATTGCGCGAAGCCTATCCCGACATGGCGACCTACACCACCGATGAGTTCTCCGTACGCACGCGCAACTACTGGCTCTTCCGCACCAGACTGGGCACCGTCCTCGTCTGCACCGTCGCACTCGCCCTGCTGGTCGGCGGCGTCGTGACCAGCGAAACGCTGCTCGCAGCCGTGCGCGCCTCCTTGCGCGAATTCGCCCTGCTCGACGCCATGGGGCTCCCCAGACTCCGGCTCGTTTGTCTCGTCCTCGCCCAGTCCTGGTGGATCGGCTTGATCGGTGTGCTGTTCGCGCTGCCCATCATCTTCATTCTCGCCCAGGCCGCCGAATGGACGAATACCCACGTCCTGCTGACGCCCGCGTTGCTTGTCGGCACGCCGCTGGTCGACCTCGTCCTTGCGGTGCTGTCCGGTGTGGCCGCCCTGCGCTCGCTGAGGGAAGCCGAGCCCGGCGTTCTGCTTCGTTAGGAGTTTCATCGATCATGTTCACGCGCTCGGTCTGGAAATGGGCAATCGTCGCGGCGGTCGTGCTGCTCGGCACCGGCGCGGCGATCATGCGCTTCACCGACCGCGGCGCCGACGCCGATCATCGGTCCTCCCCCCAGGGAGTCGTGTGCTTTGGCCGTGTGGACCTCGAAGACGGCTGCACGTCGCTGACCTTTCAGCAGCCCGGTCAGGTCCGCCGCGTCCACGTTCATGAGGGCGAAAGCGTTTCGGCCGGCAAGGTGCTCGCCGAGCTTGACGATACAACCGCCGAGCTGCAGGAGCAAGAAGCCCAGGCCGCCTGCCAGGCCGCTCACGGACAGGTGGAGCTTGCGGACCAGGGTGTCGCGCGCCATGAGGCCGCGCTCGAGGCTCAGGAAGCGGCAATCCAGGCGGCTGAAAGTAAGCACCTGGCTGCAACTGAAGTCCACGCTCGCAAAAAACTGCTCAACGCCAAAAACACCATCGACATCTCCGAGGTCAACATCGCCCAGCAACAGGTGAACGAGGCACAGGCTCTCGTCGCGGCCGAGAAGGCGAAACTGAAGGAGCTCAAAGCCCAGCACCCCGAGGCAGCCCTCGAGCGCGCCCGCGGCGAGGAAGCCGCCGCACAGGCACGCTCCAAACTGGCGAAGGAGCTGCGCCAGCAGCGCACCCTGCACGCACCTGCGTCCGGCAGCATCGTGCGCGTGCTCATCTCGCAGGGTGACGTGCTCGGCATTCCGTTGACGCACCCCGCCATCCTCTTCGCCGCCGACGGCCCCCTGATCGTGCGTGCCGAGGTCGAACAGGAATTCGCCTCGTTGGTGAGCGTCAACCAGAAAGTCCGCGTCGTCGATGAAATCAATCCAACCGTCGCCTGGCACGGCCACATCGAGCGGATCTCAAACTGGTACCTGCCACGCCGCAACGTACTGCTCGAACCCACACGCTACAACGATACGCGCACGCTCGAGTGCATCGTCAGCCTGGACCGCTCCGACACCATACCGCGCCTGGGCCAGCAGGTCCGCGTGCTCATCGGCGTGCCGGAAGATTAGCTGGCGGAAGACCGTGAGCATCCTCGCTTGCCACCTCATATAATGAACCGTCGGCTATTTCCAGTTGACGGATCGATATCATGGCCGCCGCTCCTCTCAATCCCACTGGCGCGCCCCAGCCCACACCTTTGCCGCAATCGCGCTCGCGCTGGGCGCAGGTGGCTCTGGCCGGCCTGATCGTTCTGGCAATCGGGCTGCTGGGGCGGAGCGTCTTGAGCAATGCCTCATGGCACCCTCGACCAACGGAGTTGGCGGATGAGCAGGGTCCGAAGCACCGCCTGGACCTGAATCACGCCAGCAAGGCGGAGCTGCTGCAGGTGACCGGACTCGGCGAGAAGACGGTCGAGCGCATCCTCGATTACCGCAGCCGGCAACGCTTCCACTCGGTGGAGGACCTGACGAAAGTCGGCGGCATCCGCGAGGCGACGCTCGACAAGCTGCGGCGGTACTTCTACGTCGACGTCGAGGACGATGATGACGTCGCCACAACGCCCTCCGCCTGGTCAGCGACCGAGATCGCCCAGCCGCTCGTAGCGCGCAGCTCTTCCTCGAAGAAATCGTCGGGCAAGGCCGGCAAGAAGAGCGCGCTGACAGCGATCGTGGACATCAACACCGCCGACGACAAAGAGCTGCAAACGCTCGACGGCATCGGCCCCGCGCACGCCGCGGAAATCCTGCGCGAAAGGGCCAAGGCGCCCTTCAAGTCCGTCGATGAACTGACCCGCGTGAAGGGCATCAAGCAGGCAACGCTGGAGAAGATCCGAGCGCGCCTGACCGCGAGCGATCCACCCACCGTGAAGGCGGATTAAGCCCGCACACGAGCTTGCGAGTGTGCGGGATCCCGGAGCAGAGAATGCCATCCCCTTTCGAGCTGATCAGCCGCTTTCAACCGGCGGGCGATCAGCCGGCGGCTATCGACAAATTGACGCGCGGCTTCCGCGACGGACAACGGCAGCAGATCCTGCTTGGCGCCACCGGTACGGGCAAGACCTTCACCGCGGCTAACGTCGTCGCTCAGCTTCAGAAGCCCACGCTGGTCCTTTCGCACAACAAGACCCTCGCGGCGCAGCTCTACAAGGAATTCAAGGCATTCTTCCCCAACAACGCCGTCCACTTTTTCATCAGCTACTACGACTACTACCAGCCCGAGGCCTACATCCCGCAGCGCGATATCTACATCGAAAAAGACGCGATGATCAACGAGAACATCGACCGCCTGCGCCTGGCTGCCACCAGTGCCCTCGTCAGTCGGCGCGACGTGCTCATCGTCGCCAGTGTCTCGTGCATCTACGGCCTCGGTTCGCCCAGCGATTACAAGGCCATGATGGTCCGAGTCGCCAAGGGCGAGAATGTCGATCGCGACAGCCTGCTGCTTCATCTCGTGGATATCCAGTACCAGCGGAACGACGCCGTCTTCGAACGCGGCAAGTTCCGCGTCCGCGGCGACGTCATCGAAGTTTGGCCCGCGTACGAGGAGTTCGGCATCCGCATCGAGCTGTTCGGCGACGAGGTCGACGCCCTGGCGCTCATCAATCCCATCACCGGCGAGACGCTCAAGGACGTCGCCGAGATCTACGTCTACCCCGCCAAGCACTTCGTCACGCCCGACGAGCGCATTCGCGGTGCCGTGCAGGGGATCGAGCAGGAGCTGCAAGAGCGGCTCGGTTGGTTCCAGCAGCAGGGCAAGCTGCTCGAAGCCCAGCGCCTCGGTGCCCGGACCCGCTACGACATGGAAATGCTGATGGAGGTCGGACATTGTCCCGGCATCGAGAACTATGCCCGCTGGTTCAGCGGCCGCAAGACCGGCGAGCCGCCCTACACGCTCATCGATTTCTTCCCCGAAGACTTCCTCATGGTCGTCGACGAATCGCACGCCACCCTGCCACAGGTCCGTGGCATGTTCGCCGGCGACCACAGCCGCAAGCTCACGCTGGTCGAGCACGGCTTCCGGCTGCCCAGCGCGCTGGACAATCGCCCGCTACGGTTCGACGAGTGGGAGAAGCGCGTCAAGCAGGTGCTGTACATGTCGGCCACGCCGGGACCGTACGAGCTGGACGTCTGCGGCGGCGAAGTCGTCGAGCAGATCATCCGGCCCACGGGCCTGGTCGATCCCCTCCTGCACGTGCGGCCCGCCCGCGGCCAGGTCCCCGATCTCGTCAGCGAGATCCGCAAGCGCGCCGAGATAAAGGAGCGCGTGCTGGTCACCACGCTCACCAAGCGCCTCGCCGAGGACCTCAGCAACTATCTCCGCGAATCCGGCATCCGCGGCAAATGGCTGCACTCCGAACTGGATGCGATCGAGCGCGTCCAGGTGCTGCGCGAGCTGCGCGAAGGCGCGTTCGACGCGCTGGTCGGCGTGAACCTGCTGCGCGAAGGGCTCGACCTGCCCGAGGTCTCGCTCGTCGCGATCCTGGATGCGGATAAGGAAGGCTTCCTGCGTTCCGGCACGTCGCTGATTCAGACCATCGGCCGGGCCGCACGCAACGTCAACGCCGAGGTCATCCTCTACGCCGACAAAATGACCGACTCGATGCAGCGCGCCATCGACGAGACCCACCGCCGCCGCGAGCTTCAACTCGAGTACAACCGCGAGCACGGCATCACGCCGGAAACGGTGAAAAGCGCCATCGGCATGGGCATCGAGGACGAGATCGAGGCCCGCAAGATGGTGACGGAAGCCGCCGGCCTGGCCGCCGAAGATTACGTGACCGAGGAGTACCTCGAAGAACTGCACCAGGAGATGCTCGCCGCCGCCACCAACCTCGAATTCGAGCGAGCCGCCGAGCTGCGCGACCGCATCGCCAAGCTCAAGGGCCAGCCGGTGGCGTCGCCGCAGGTGAAGAAGGGCAAGCGACGCAGGAGGTGAGGGGCTTCATGGCCGAGAATTTTCCGCTATGTTTTGCGACCCCGTATTCACG
>Ga0206956_1139_pt1 | contig 16920 bp, 17 predicted proteins | sample Alteio_BWOrgHeat_35_FD_153252 | JGI IMG/M metagenome (GOLD analysis project Ga0206956, IMG submission 153252) | Enriched cells from forest soil in Barre Woods Harvard Forest LTER site, Petersham, Massachusetts, United States -... | ecosystem: Environmental > Terrestrial > Soil > Temperate forest >...
GGATGCCAAGAAAGTCTTAATGGCAGTCGATCCGGCGAAGGATGCGGATGGCTTCCATCCAATGAACGTGGGATTGCTCTCTACGCAGCGATCCGGGCTGGTGCCGTGTACGCCTGCGGGAATCATCGAGATCCTGAAGCGCAGCAAGATTCCAATCGCCGGACAGGATGCAGTCGTGGTGGGGCGGAGCGACATTGTGGGAAAGCCGACAGCGATGCTGCTGCTCAATGGAAATGCGACAGTGACGGTTTGCCATTCGAAGACGCGCGATCTTCCTGGGGTTTGCCGGCGCGCGGATATTCTGGTTGCGGCGATCGGGCGGGCGGGAATGATTACCCACGAATTCGTGAAACCGGGCGCGACCGTGATCGATGTAGGTATGAATCAGGTCACGGAGCGCGCGGAGTTCGATCGACTGTTCGCGGGGAATGCGAAGCGGGAGGAAACGTTTCGCACCAGAGGATCGACGCTGGTTGGGGACGTGCACCCTCAGGTGGCGGAGGTTGCGGGAGCGATCACGCCAGTGCCCGGAGGCGTAGGGCCGCTGACCATCGCTATGTTGATGGCGAACACGGTGCGGGCTGCGAAGCTGCGTCGTGGAGGCCGGATCGTGGAGCTTTCGCGGGTTTGATCGTTTCACCACAGAGTCACAGAGAAAGCCTTTAGGTGTTCGGTGTTTCTGTCGTGATTGGGTTTCTGATGAGGCCAGATTGCTGAAAGTCGGACTGACTGGCGGAATTGCTTCGGGCAAATCCGTTGTGGGCGAAATGCTTGTAGTGCTCGGCGCTCACCTGATTCAGGCCGATGCGATCTCCCACGAACTGATGCAGCCGGGTGAAGCGGTTTACCGGGAAGTTGTGCGGCATTTCGGAGCCGGAATCCTCAATCCTGATGGCAAGGTCAATCGCGCGCGCCTGGCGGAGGCGGCATTTGGCGATCCTGGGACAAATCAACCTTCCCGGATTCAGGATCTGAACCGGATTGTGCATCCCGCCGTGCTTCGAAGGCAAGAAGAGTGGATGGCTGAGATTGGCCGGGAGAATCGGGGAGCTGTCGCCATCGTAGAAGCGGCGCTGATTTTGGAAGCGGGCGCGGCGGAGGATTTCGATCGTCTCGTTGTGGTAACTTGCCGTCCCGAACAGCGGATTGAACGCTGGGCGAACCGTGCGGGTGTCGACGAAGAGACCGCGCGTCGCGAGGTAATGCGTCGGATGGCGGCTCAGTTTCCGGATGAAGAAAAGATCAAGGCTTCTGACTACGCGATCGACAACTCGGGATCATTGGATGAAACGCGGAAGCGAGTGGAACAGGTGTATGCCGAGTTGAAACGCGAGACTTAAAGCGGCTTAAAAAACGATAAGACTTTACATCGCAGAGTTCGTGGAGGAAGGCCGCTGAGCGTGCTGGGGCCCGCGCCGCAGTGGAACAGGGCCTGTCGATAATTTAATACAATGATTTGGAAGGTTTTCTGAACTATGAAGCTGCTTCGGCCTGTTTTGTTTGGTGTGATGATCGCGGGCGCATTCTTCTACTTCACCACTTATCGTGTGAACCGCGGCACGCTGACGGACTGGATCGGACGTCCAAATAAACTTGAAATCAGCGAAGCTTCTAGCAACGATTCGCTCGATGCTGAAGAGCAGAACAACATTTCGGTATATCGCAAAAATATCAGTTCGGTAGTGAACATCACTTCGAAGGCAGTTACGTTCGACTTTTTTTACGGGCTGGTCCCGGAGGAGGGACAGGGCTCGGGATTCATTATTGACAAAGAGGGACACATCCTGACCAACTACCACGTGATCGCGGATGCGCGCCAGATCGAAGTTACACTGCACAACCGCAAGAAATATAAAGCCACAATTGTGGGCACTGATCGTTCGCACGATTTGGCCGTAGTGCAGATCAAGGCTCCCGATCTCACGCCGATGGTGTTGGGCGACTCGGGAAACTTGCAGGTGGGTCAGAAGGTGTATGCGATCGGAAATCCTTTTGGTCTGGCAGGCACCTTAACGCGAGGCATTGTGAGTTCGATCCGCCAGGTGCAGGAGCCCGACGGCATGACAATTGACGAAGCCATCCAGACGGATGCTTCGATCAATCCAGGGAATTCTGGCGGTCCGCTGCTGAATATGCATGGCGAAGTGATCGGCATCAATACAATGATTGCGTCGAATGTTGGCCAGAGCGCGGGCATTGGCTTTGCGATTCCGATCAATACGGCGAAAGCGGTGATCAACGATCTGCTTACTCTGGGACGGGTGCGGCGGCCGGCGCTGGGCGTGCGCACGATTCCCATCGATTCTGAATTGGCGGAACAGATGGGACTTCCTTCGGATTATGGACTGTTGATTGTGCAGGTCGTGCCGGGAGGGGCTGCGGACAACGCGGGTTTGCGCGGCGGGAGTGAGCGCGCATTTCTGGGTAACATTCCGATTATGGTGGGCGGAGACCTGATCGTAGCCATTGATGGGAAACAAATGGAAGATCAGCAGGAGCTGGCGCAGATTATGAACAATCATAGGGCTGGCGATACCGTCCGCGTTACCGTCTACCGGGGAAAGAAAAAAATGGATGTGAACGTGGTGCTAGGTGAGGCCAGGCAGGAAGTGTAGAAGCAGCTTTCGATTTGTGCTTCAAGGGTTTCGGAAGGCAGGATGTGGCGAGGGGCATGATCGAACCACACGGGCGAGGGCGCACCACGCCCACACGCGATCACACGGGTTTTGGGTTTCGGGTGAATTGGCGTTGGTGCCAGTAGGGATAGGCGGGAGTTACGTCGCTGGCGGCGTCCAGTTTTGCTACATGTTCGGGGGTCAGGTTCCATCCTACCGCGGCCAGATTTTGGCGGAGTTGCTCCTCGTTGCGGGCGCCAATGATTACGTTGGCTACCGTCGGTCTTTGCAGGAGCCAGTTCAAGGCAATTTGCGGAATGGTTTTTCCGTTTTCTTTGGCGACTTCGTCGAGCGCGTCCACCACTTTAAAAAGATATTCGTTGGGAACCGGCGGTCCTTGTTCGGCGGTGCTGTGCAGCCGGCTCACTTCGGGGAGCGGCTTGCCTCGTCGGATTTTTCCGGTAAGCCTGCCCCACCCTAACGGACTCCAAACTATGGTTGCCACTTTTTGATCCATGCCTAGCGGCATCAGTTCCCACTCGAAGTCGCGGCCCACTAACGAATAGTAGGCTTGGTGAGCAATGTAGCGCGCCCATCCGTATCTTTCGGAGATGGCGAGGGACTTCATGAGGTGCCATGCGGAGAAATTCGAGCAGGCGATGTAGCGGACCTTTCCGCTTTGGACCAGAGTGTCGAGACTCTTGATGGTTTCTTCGATCGGGGTCTGTGCGTCGAAACCGTGCATGTGATAGATGTCGATGTGATCGGTGTTGAGGCGGCGCAGGCTGGATTCGCAGGCCTCGATTAAATGGTGGCGGGAGGAGCCAAGATCGTTGGGGCCTTCGCCCATGGCGAATGTGGCTTTGGTGGAAATCAGAACCGCGTTGCGGCGTCCGGCGATAGCCTTGCCGAGGATTTCTTCGGACACGCCCTTCGAATAAACGTCGGCGGTGTCAAAGAAGTTGACTCCAGCTTCGAGGCAAATGTCGATGAGGCGCGTGGCTTCTTTTACGTCGCTGTTGCCCCAGGCGTTGAAGAAGTCGCCGCGACCGCCGAAGGTGCCGGTGCCGAAGCTGAGAACGGGAACTTTTAACCCGCAGTAGCCGAGTTGTCGGAATTCCATGGGGCAGTAGATGCTAGCGGCGGGTGCGAGGATGCGGGGATGGAGGAGTGAAGCACTGCACGCGAGATCCTCTGGCCCACCGGAAAGAACGCGGGCTTTCAGGATGACGAACTTCAAAATACGCCAAACTGACTGGCTGTTCGGCGGACGGCAGTGCCCGCACCTACATGGTTCTAGGATTGTGAAAAGTAAGAACCATCAGCTCTTCGTCGGCGTAGACTTCGCCTACTTTTAGAGCTCTCGGCTCGCGACCGTAGATTTCGAAACCCAGTTGCAGATAAAGCTTTCTAGCGGGAGCTTGGCCGTCTGCGACTGCTAGATTTATCTGCTCCAGGGCCGGTTGCAGCCGGGCGCGGCGCACGAGTTCCTCCATCAGTGCTTTTCCGACGCCTTTTCCGCGTTGCTCGCGTTTAACGAATACGCCCCAGACGCGTCCGGTGTGCCTGGTCTTCTCGTCCGGAGAGCGAAAGAATCCCACCATTCCGACGAGCTGTTCGTCGACAAATGCTCCCAGCACGAAGTTGTCACCAAGACCGGGGCCTAGACGAGAGGCCATGGAAGCGGGCGTAGTCATTCGGTGCGCGGCAGCGGATGACGAAAAGGCCAGCGGTTCAGTCTTGAGGGCTTCGAGTCGAAGGTGCCAGAATATTTCCGCGTCTTGCTCAGTCAAGATTCGAATCTGCATGCCTGAGTTTATCTGCGGAGGGATAGGTCTCTCTAGGCTTAAGTGTGTCCGTTATCTAAGCTTTGGAATCAGAGACAGCGATCAATAAACAACACCAAGATCAACGGCGTAGACGGGAGTGTCCCCCTAAACGGTTCTGCGAGAACCGGTTACCGCAATGCTACTGATTGGGTACAGGCGGCGACGAGGATCAGGAGCAGGGGTATAAAGAGGATGAGGCCGCTTGCCACTAGCACAATCTCGCTGAGCAAGTCAGGTTTCATCAGGTCTTCGCGGTGCATTGGCGGTTGTGGGTGAATCATGGGCGCTGCCTCCTTCGAGCGGAATACTAGATGCTCGAAACAATGAGACGTGCGCATCCTACCACAAAACGCGCCGATATCTACCAGCGGAAAGCAGGATTCCTACAGGGATTCCCCGATAGGGCCAGGTCGGCTCCTGCCTCGTTTAGGGTTCAATCTCCCATCAGGCTACCTTCGGATGAATTCTGGCAACTAAGGTGTGCGCCGAAAGTCGGCGTGGGCAATGGAGGAAGCTTATGAAGCAAACTGGCCAGAAGAAGTGCGCACATGTTCTATGTAGCTGCAATGCGAGCGACACGTACTGCAGCCAGGCATGTAAAGACGCAGGGAACAGGGAGAATGACATTGCCTGTCTGTGTGGCCATCAGGGCTGTGCTGCTCACATAAATTTCTCCGCACCGGGTTTCAGCATGCTTGCAGGTTCGCCACCAGGTTCGCTGTCCAAGTTTCGAACCTAGGACATCCGTGAACAAAACGAAATGGAGGCAACAACAAATGAAGTTGATGACAATTTTGAGCACGACCGCATTGGCTGTACTGCTGGGAATTTCCGTACCCGTCTTTGCACAGGACGATTCGCATCCGCAGGATGAGAAGAGGGCAGAGCCGGATGCCAAACAAGATAAGCAAGAAGACAAGCAGGTCGACAAAGATAAGCAGATCGACAAAGATAAAGATAAGGCGGAAAAGCAAGAAGACAAGGACAGGCACGAACAGGAAGAGAAATCCATCGCTCATCAGGATGCGAAACAGGATCAGCGGGCAGACGCCAAGCAAGGCGGACGCATTCCTGAGGACCGTTTCCGGGCAAATTTTGGCCGGGCGCACACATTTAGTATTGGGCATCCGGTGGTCGTGGCGGGAACGCCGCGTTTCCAGTACGGCGGCTATTGGTTCGTGATCGCGCAACCGTGGCCAGTGGGTTGGGCCTACACCGATGTGGTCTACGTCGATTTCATCGACGGCGGATATTACCTGCTTAGCCCGGTGCATCCTGGGATACAGATTTCGATCAATGTAATTTTGTAGCAATTGTCGGAGGGGGAAAGGCCACGTTCATCATCGAGCGTGGCCCTTTTGTTCTTAGTGTGCTTCGGTCATGGTAGCAGTCGTCGGGGCGGATGGCGTTTCAGCAGCTACCTCGGGTGTGGCTTTTACTGGCGTAACGATAGGTTGGATCTTCACTGTCGAGAGCATCCAGCTCAATTGACGAAAGACTTCGTTACTGTCGACCGGCTTGGTGGCAGGTTTGGGATCATCCGAGTTGAGTTCCGCGGCGGTCTCGAGACCGAGAGTGAATTCGTAGCAGCTTCCGTTCTGGAAGACGTGGTAGAACCTGACGTCAGCTTCGTTGCTCTCGGTTTCTGCGAAAGCTTCCACTGCATGGAATTCGGTAGGGCCAATTTTTGTATTCGAGATCGTGACCGGACCAGTTTTTGAGTCCTCCGTTTGCGGAAACGCGAATTGTCCGCATTCGTCGGCAGTTATCTTTGGATTCACGCTGACATTGAAGAACGCGGTGTCGAAGTTTGTGCCGCCGTAAAGTCTGCGAGGCAGTTCAACGGCACTGATGGTGGTTCCACCGGGCTGAACGAAGTTCATTTCAACCGGCCCGAGACCCTCCAATTCCAAATTGGCATCGTCGCCTTCTTTCAGGTTGTCATACTTCGGATAGCGGAACGAAACTCCGTAGGTCGGATTGGTATATGTCGAAGCCATGAGTCTTCGTTGACGGGACTTCTTTTTTGCAAGCGGTTGACTGGTTGCGGGGGTGATGGTTGTAGATACGGTCGTCATGGGTGCAGTGGGCTGAGTGGCCACGGTTTGATTTGGCGGAGCAATGGCCGATGTCTTGTCTGATTCTTTCGAGCAGCCGCTTTCGAAGACGAAGACTCCGAGCAGTGCTGTCGCAATAAGTGAACCGGCGACCACTGCCGTTCTTTGTTTCTTGATAGGTTGCTTTTCGTTTGAGTGCGAGCCGGGTCCTTTGGCCGATGGTGTTTGGGTTTTTGTTTCTGGTTTCTTGTCTGGACTTCCGGATAATCCGAGTTGCGTGAAGTGCGTCATATTGGTCTCCTGTGCTGGTTTCCCCCAGTCGGGAACAGTAGGAGCAAGATGGCGGCCTTTGGGAAATAGGCTGATTTCAAAAGGGTTGGAGCAAGCGTGGTTCAAGAGGAGCGTGGTTCGTGGGAGACGTTGTGGCGGGCGAGACACGGCGTTTCGCGACAAAATGGGCAAGGTTCAGGTGGTCTCCCACGTCTCGAAACGCGAGACGTGGGGCACCCGGTTTTTGTCGCCTTACGGCAACTAGAAAAGCGCGGTTGGACGGCGCTTCCAGGGCTTGCCTTTTTCTGTGGATGCCTTTTCCACGTCGTTCACATAGGCGCCGGTTTGGGTGAGAACGTGATGAAGGTCGTTGCCGAGGCTGATGAAGGTGAATCCCTTTTCCAGGAACTCGCCCACGCGAGCCGTGCCGAAGAGGAAGAGCCCGAGAATGACTTTGTTCTTGCGAGCCTGCTCGACGAGCTTTTGCGTCGCCGCTCCCAGCTCAGGCGATGTGTACATGTGGGGGAATTCATATTTTTCGAAGAGGCCCATCGACATGCACAGATCGTTCTGCCCCAGGAACAAAATGTCGACGCCTGGCACAGCGGCGATCTCAGCCATGTTTTCAATGCAGGAAGCAGTTTCGACTTGTAGCGCGACAATGAGGTTCTTGTTGGCGTTGCCAGCGTAGCCGAGCAAGCCGGCTTTATTCATGCTGCGCTGCGGAAAGTACACCGAGCGCGTGCCGGTTGTCGGATATTTGTTGCAACTCACGGCTTGCCGCGCTTCTTCCGCGTTGTTGATATAGGGAATGAGAACGCCGTCGGCGCCCAGATCGAGGGCCTGCTGGATTCCGGGGCGGTCGTCGTATCCGCCGACGCGCACGATGGATTTGGCGCCGCCGCTGGCAATGCCGGCCAGCATGTAAGAAAGTTTCTCGTGATCCATAGGGCCGTGCTGGGTGTCGACCAGCAGCCAGTCGTAGCCGCTGTGCGCCAGTTGTTCGGCGACGGTGGGGCTATGTGAATTCAAGAACAGGCCGACTTTCGGCTTGCCATCGCGCAGTTGCTGCTTAAACTCGGCGCCACTGAGGGCGGCTTCGGACATAGGAAAATTCCTCCTGAAGAAAGTTCTTTAGTTTAACCTAACTGGATTATCCACGCGTGCAGCCGGAGACAGGTGCACACAAGTGACTATTCAAATTGCTTTCGGAAAGCGGCCAACTGCTGCTTCAGGTCGGAGACTTCATTTTTAAGGCCGGATAGTTCGTCTTCCAATCTGGCTATGCGGTCGGCTTCAGCCGATTGGCTGAATGCAGACACGGGCGAGGGTGCCCGCGCCACACTTACGTCAGCTGCGTCTTCCGCATCTCCCGCCAGCAGATGTTTGTAACGCGATTCTTTTGTTCCGGGTTGTCTCGGGAGAACTCTAGCCAGGGGAGGGTCGCGCTGCATCAGGTGCTGCAATGTGGATTGCACTTCGGTGAGATCTTCGAAACGGTGCATGCGCTCGGTGCGACCGCGAAGTTCGCCGGGCGTTTGGGGGCCTCGCAATAAGAGCACGCAGAGGATGGCAGTCTCGCCCCGAGTGAAGTTGAAGACTTCCTGGAGTCGATGCTCGTACTTAGCTACGCGGCTATCCGCGCTGCTGGTAGGGCCTGCGAGGCGTTTTTCCTGAAGGGTGCTCAGAGCTTGATGAACGGCCTCTTCGTCCAGGTTCATGATGGGATCGCGATTGTTTTTCTGATTGCAGGCATGGACCAGGGCATTCAGCGAAAGAGGATAATAATCGGGCGTAGTGACGTCTTTCTCCACGAGTGAACCGAGCACTCGGGTTTCAACGTCGTTGAGGATTATGTCCATCGGATGATCCGCTCGAGACTGCTTGAGTCTTAGAGATTGTACAGAAGCTCTGCATTGCAGGTTGGGTGAGTCGAGCCTTGCTCGACCGGGAGCACGGGGCGTCTGTCCCCACACAAGCTCCTGAATAGATTCCTTTAATGTGGCTCATAAGCTTTTTTGATTGGCAGGTCGTGCTAGTCCGCGATACCCTACCAAGTTCCGATCATCCCCCGAAATACATCTGAGTTTTGTTGCAGAACTTATCAAAAAGGAGATCCATGCCGAGCGAACTGCGAAATTTCCTGGCAATCCCGTAAGACGAACTGGAAGAGATGAATTTGAATGCGAAAGAGCAGCGCAAGAATCGCGTTGCCATGCACAAGATCCAAGAGGAGCGCATCGAATACCTAACTGAGGAGAAACGGATTAAAGCCGTGACCGTGCTGTTCAGCGACCTGGAAGGCCGCTTGCACATGCTGGATTACGACAAGAAGTTTCTGATCAAGAGCTGGGACAATCTTACTTTTGATGGTTCGTCGATTCGCGGATTCACAGCGCAGCGGGAGAGCGATCTTCGTCTCGGCATTGACTGGAGTGCGTTTTACTGGGGACCGGCGGATATCTTCGGGCCGGGCAAAGTACTGGTTTTCGGCGATGTGATCGATAAAGGTGGGACACCCTATAGTGCCGACATTCGCGGCATTCTCAAGACCTATGCTGAGGGCTTGTACAAGAAAAACGGCTACACGCTGAATGCAGCCAACGAAATCGAGGGCTTCCTGTTTCTGGGGTCGGACGCAGAGCGGCGCTATCACGAAACCGGCAAATTCGAGTATGTGAACACCGGCGGCTACTACCATTCGCTCCCGGGGGACGTGTTGCGCACCTTCATCGACACCACGGCGGAAGTACAGCGCGCGATGGGTTTCCAGAATGAAAAAGATCACCCCGAAGTAGCACCCTCGCAGTTCGAGATTAACTATGGCTACGGGGAAGTCGTGGCAGCGGCCGACCAGATTCAGATCTACAAACTGATCTGCCGCCAGGTGGCCACGAAGATGGGTTGCACTGCATCGTTCTTGCCCAAACCGGTGGTGGGCGTGAACGGCAGCGGAATGCACACCAATGTCTCGATCAGCAAAGGCGGGAAGAATCTGTTCTGGGATGCAAAGGGCGAGGAGAAGCTCAGCAAAATGGGGTGGGAGTTCATTGATCGTATCCTCACCCACGGCAATGATCTTTGCCTGCTGCTCAACGCCAGCGTCAATGCTTACCGCCGTCTGGACCCGCACTTTGAGGCGCCGAACCAGATCAAGGCTTCGCCGACGGATCGGGGATCGATGATACGTATTCCCATCGGCAACGAAAAGAGTATGCGCGTGGAAGTGCGTTCGGTCGCGCCGGACGCGAATCCTTACCTGGTCATGCATTCGATTTTCAAGACGGGCCTTGACGGCGACACCTCGAAGATAAAGAACCTGCGCCAGGCGCAGCGCTACTTGCCGGATAACATCTACGACGCGCTGGAGAACTTCCGCAAGTCGAATTGGACCACGAAGCTGCTGGGCGAGGATGTGAAGGCGCGCTATGCGGATTTGAAGCAGGCTTCAGCCGATCGCTGTCCGCGACTGTTGGGGACATTCGTAAAGGCTCCTGAAGTGCAGTACCACCACGATGTGTACAACCAGTTTTTGTGGAATTTGTTCTAGGGCGACCGAATCCTGGTTTCCGAATAAAGTTCGGATTCCTCGTGACGGCTGGCTTAGAAGCGCCAGTCGCCTATCCCGACACGGACCCTGTGCGCACACCAAAGTGGAACTGTCCACAGTACTTCCGTGCTTCATCATCCATTGATAGCCGAAAGAACCGCCTGTCATAATCAACTGTTGATGGAGCGTGCTTCCTGGCAACCTCAGTAACGACAAACTTAGAAGATCGCTGGCTGCCAGCGTCGATTCTCGCCTTGCGGGATTACAGCCTGAACAAGTTCTTGCATGACCTGATCGCAGGGGTAACGGTCGGACTGGTCGCGCTGCCGCTGGCTATGGCATTTGCCATCGCGTCGGGGCTGACACCGCAGGCGGGAATTTACTGTGCGGTGGTAACTGGGTTCCTGATTTCGGCATTGGGCGGTTCAATGACGCAGATCGGCGGCCCGACCGGCGCCTTTGTCGTGGTCATCGCTGGAATTATCGCGGTACACGGCGTGGACGGTCTGTTCATGTGCACGATGATGGCTGGCGTCGTGCTCATCATTCTCGGAGTTACAGGCATGGGCACGGCGGTGAAGTTTATCCCGCGGCCTATTGTCATCGGTTTCACCAATGGAATCGCGGTTCTGATTGCGAGTACTCAGATCAAGGATTTCTTTGGATTAACCATCAGCAAAGTTCCGGGAGTGTTCTGGCTGCGCATGGAAAGCATCGCAGCTAATTTTCATACTTTGTCGTATGCGGCAACGGTTCTTGGTGTAGTGACACTGGCGGCTCTGCTGCTATGCCGCGCGCTTTCGAGCCGCATCCCCGGTCCAATTGTGGCCATGGTAGCAGGTACGATTGCGGTCGCCGCGCTTAAACTGCCAGTCGAAACCATTGGAACACGTTTTGGCGGGATTCCGAGCGGCCTACCTCATTTCGCGATTCCGCACTTCCGAGCCGATCTCATTCACGGGTTGCTGGGTCCGGCGCTCACAGTCGCGATGCTGGGCGCGATTGAGTCTTTGATGTCGGCGGTGGTGGCGGACCGCATGAGCAACGACCATCACAATCCGAACGTCGAGTTGGTGGCGCAAGGCGTGGCCAATATTGTTTCACCTATGTTTGGCGGGTTACCCGCAACTGGCGCGATTGCGCGCACCGCGACCAATATCCGCGCCGGCGCTCAAACGCCGGTCGCCGGAATGATGCACGCGTTGACTCTTGTCTGCGTATTGCTCTTTGCGGCACCTTTGACCAGTTTTATTCCGATGGCGTCGCTGGCGGCGATTCTGTTAGTGGTCGCTTACAACATGGGTGAGTGGCGGGAGATTCCACAACTACTGAAGCTGACCAAAACCGACATCAGCATCTGGCTGGTCACGTTCGCACTCACCGTGTTTGCCGACCTTACGGTGGCAGTCGAGGCAGGCATGATTCTGGCGGCGTTGTTGTTTATTGGGCGCGTAGCGAAGACTACGACTGTGTCGCAGGTTACCGACGAATACGTCGAGGATGGACGAATGCACATCCTGCAGGACAAGGACATCCCGTACTATGCGACCATTTTCCGCATTCACGGGCCGTTCCTGTTTGGGGCGACGGATAAAGTCTCGGTCATCCTGGAGAAAGTCCATGAGTTGCCGCCAGTTGTGATTCTGCGCCTGCGGAACATGACTGCGATTGATGCGACCGGGTTATTCGCTCTGGAGGAAGTAGCGCGAGAACTGCATGCGTCGAAGAGAACTTTAATCCTTTGTGGCGCCCGCGAGCAGCCGGCTCAACTCATTCGGCAGGCGGAGTTTGAGGACGTGATCGGGCGTGAAAACATTTGCGACAACGTGCAGACAGCGCTTCGGAGGGCGGAAGATGTTTTCGAGAGGATGGAAAACAAGGCCGCAGCGGGCGCGAAGTGAGATCGGTCCTCCCCCGAAGTCCGAACTCGTTGGTTCGACGCCCGCCACAGCCCTTTGCCAGATCTTCGACTATTTATTGGTTGCGCCTGCCGGCGGTGCCGGTGCCGACGTTATTCCCAAGTAGCTATTTACCGCTTGAGTCGATAGGGCTGTTTTGATAACGATCTCTGCGACCGCCTGTCCCTGGGACCTCATAAGCCGGACTTGCGCACCTTGCGAAAGTTTTACAGTGTCGCCGCCGCTCGCCTCAATTTTGGCTGGTTGCCCGGTGGGCGCGGTTGTGGTCTGCGGTTGCACAGGTGCTGCTTGCGCCGCTCCACCAAAGTCGAAAGCGTTTCCCCCAGAAATCGGAGTTACCATAATTTTTCCTCCTTGAACCTATCGTTATCAGTGAGTATCGGCGGTACTGACAATAACTTTAGGGCACATCGAATCTCTGCTGACGAAGCCGTCGATTCGACTGCTTCTTAAACAACTTGGAGTGATTCCATCCCAATGGAGTTTTGCTTCCGCACGGCTCTATTTCTTGGTGTGGGCCAGCGCTGCGAGTCTGGCCTTGGTAGCTCTGAGATAGTCGTCGGGGGCAATCAGGATTTGCAATCCGCGAACCCCGGCAGAGATCGAAATCGTGTCGAAGAGTTCCATGGTCTCGTCCGCGTAGATCGGGTAATCTTTCTTAGCTGCCAAGGCAGTGACTCCTCCGCGAATATAGCCAGTTAGACCCTGCAATTCCTTGACCTGAACCATTTGAATCTTGCGGTCTCCGGATGCCGTGGCCAGAGCTTTGAGGTCGAGTTCGGCATTGCCGGGAATCACGGCCATGCAGATTCCTCGGAGATCACCTCGCGCCACCAGCGTCTTGAAAACCTGCTCGGGAGGCAGTCCGATCTTGGCGGCGACGGATTCGGCGGCAAGGTCTTCGGGGTCGACTTCATATTCCCGCAATTCGTAGGGGATGGCAAGCTGATCGAGCAGGCGCGCCGCATTGGTCTTGTGGGCCACGCTTTAAGTTTATGACCCTGCTCGCCAGGTTGCTAGGTTGGGCATGGCCGCTTTATAGTCTGTTTGCAGTCGGGAGGATCGACTTATGCTCCGCATGCTCTTGCACTGGTTCGTCAGCGCCCTGGCGGTTTGGATCACCTCGCGTGTGGTGCCGGGATTTTATGTCGATGGTGCGGCGGCCGCGCTCATTGCAGCCATCGTGATCGGACTGGTCAATGCCACGCTGGGCCTCTTCTTAAAGATCATCACCTTCCCGCTCACGATCCTCACGCTGGGATTGTTCTGGTTCGTGATCAATGCCATCATGCTGGAACTGGCCTCGGCGTTTGTACCGGGCTTTCATATACGAACTTTCGGGGCGGCGTTCGTGGGTGGAATCGTGCTGACGCTAGTGAAAATGCTCCTGAAGTGGCTGGTGATGCCGTCGCCGCATGGATGATGAAGCGCAACTCACTGTCTACCCTTCGGTGCCTTGCGCGGCTTCATGGACTTCCAATCGTCTTCCGTCAGTAATCTGCCTAATGCGCTAAACTCGCCTGCGCCTTGTAGTTGTTCGCCGCCATCCATCACAACGACCTCGCCGTTGATGTAGCCGGAACCATCGCTCACCAGGAATGCGGCTAGATTCGCTAACTCTTCTGTGGTGCCGAAGCGGCGCAGCGGATTTCGATCGCAGGCAAACTGTTCCAGTTCCGGCCGCGGCAGCAAGCGGGAGAATGCGCCCTCGGTGGGAATCGGACCGGGAGCGATCGCGTTCATGCGGATACCACGGTCTCCCCATTCCACGGCTAGACTCCGAGTGAGAGCGACCACTCCAGCCTTGGCCATAGCCGAAGGCACAACATACGCGGAACCTGTCGACGAGTAGGTCGCAGCAATGTTCAAGACAACGCCGGGATGCAAGGCTTGCAACCAACGGCGTCCGCAAGCCATGGTTGCGTTAATCGTGCCCATCAGCACGATTCCGAGAACGGCTTCAAATGCGCCCGGGGACAGTTCTTCGGTGCGGGCCAGGAAATTTCCGGCTGCATTGTTGACCAGAATGTCGAGTGGTCCATCTTTCCAGATGGACTCGATCATTTGTTCCACGCGGAGCAGATCGCGAATGTCGCAAGGGAGAGATCGAATCTTGCCTGAAGCTACGCGGCTGAGTTCAGTTTCTGTTTCAGATAGAACATGCTGGCGGCGTCCGCAGATGTAAACCGTGGCGCCCAGCTCCAGAAAACGGTGGGCCATGCCTTTGCCCAAGCCGGTGCCGCCGCCGGTGATAAGAATCCGCTTCTGGCGCAGCAGGTCAGGCTGAAACATGCGACTTCTCCGTTTTAGCTCAGGCCAGCGATTGTAATCCAGAAGGGCCCAGTATCCGCATCAGTTGGCGGGAGAGGTCTTGTTTTTCTTACTCAGCTTGCGGCGTATGTCGGGCCAGAACTCTTTTACCACGTAAGTGAGGGTGTCATAACCAACCTGCGTTCCCCAAACGCTCGCCGTGTTGGACAAAGTGCGATCTGCACTGGGGTGGTAGCTGTAGGTGGAAATAGCGGCTGAGGCTGCGCTGCCGAAAATCTCAGAGAAATTAAATTGCTGGCGCCCGGAATCGGTCCGCGTGACGAAGATGCGGCTGATCGCGTAGCCCGTGCGATGTACAAATCCGCCATTGCTCTGCTGAAAAAAACGGGGGTCCTGGTGGAGCACGGACGGGAGAATCGCTCCAGTCAGAAAGTTCTCGATGGTGCCGTCGGCGAAGGCTGCACCGAAACGCTTTCCATAGCCCTGCGCGCCCTGCCCGTAGCCTGGTTCGCTGTTTTCAGCCTGGCTGATACCAGCTAGAGCGGCGTACCACGGAATCAGGATGTAGTCGAACGAGCCCCGAGTCACGACTTTGAATTTTTGTCCGGCTGTGAGCGGAGGAACCTGTCCAGCATTCTCCAGCGTCAGAAAGTTCGGTAGGGCATAGAAAAGGCGGTCCTTCGAGGTGCCTTGATTGGCATCGGAGGCCTTCTTGTCTTGAGCGTCTTTGGTCGGGTCGGCTGGTTGCGCCGGTGAGGTCTGGGCAGGCTGTGAAGCGGATGGATTGGAAGACGGCGTTTGCTGGGCAACGGAGACGAGCAAAAGCAAGTTCAAAAGAGTAAGGGAAAAAAGAGAGCGGAACAGAAAAGTCTTCAAAAGAATACGTCTCCTATAGTTCAGACTTCGGCACAGTCGAGCCTGAAATTCCATTCGGCCAAACGATGGCTCCAGGTCTTGCTTCGCAATCGGATAAAACGGATAGGCTTTAGAGTAACAAAGGACTATCAAGAACGGAAAAAACGCGTGTGAAGGCCGTCAGGAAATCCGTTCGGAATATGGGCTTATCCACATAAAAGGGTAAACCCACGAGAGCGGAATCCACTCGTGTTTTACATTACTTTACAGAAAAGAATTGGTCGGGACGGGCAGATTTGAACTGCCGACCCCTCGCACCCCAAGCGAGTGCTCTACCAGGCTGAGCCACGTCCCGACGAGTAGGAAATCCGCTGCTTTCAAGCCAGCCGCAGCGGATGAGGTTGACTCCAGAATTTTACACTACCCGGGAGCATTTTCGTTTGGTTGACAAATTTTATCCACCAACAATGCTCCGGAGCTGCGCTCCGCTAGACGGGCGTCCGCCCGTCCTCCAGTTGAGTTACGGTCTCCGTTTTCGCTTCGCGGGCCGTTGCGGTTTTTCCTCGAATACGGCGAACTGAATTTTCTTTTCGACCGGGTCGATGCGATCGACTAGCACGCGAATCTTTTGTCCCAGGCCATAAATCTTGCGATTGCGCTGGCCGATGATTTCGCGTGTGTTCTCGTGAAAGGTATAGCGGTCGTCGATTAGCGAATCCAGCGGGACCAGGCCTTCGATAAACAGGTCGGTGAGTTCGACGAAGAATCCGAACTTGGTGACGCTGATGATCAATCCGTCGAAGTCTTCGCCGACCCGGTCCTGCATGAATTTGACCTTCTTCCACTCCATGAGATCGCGTTCGGCTTCGTCGGCGCGACGTTCTGCTCGGCTCGATTCCTTGGCGATCTCCCGAAGCTCTTCCAAGGAGATTGGACCTCCGAGTGGTTCAAGCGCGTCGCGATGCGCGGCATGGTCACGGCGCTTCGACCACGGGGAAGGTGCGTCCGTTGCCTCGTGTTTCGCTTGCGTAGACGCCCGAGTCACGTGATTGCTCGCGCCGTCTCGCAATACTTCTTTGAGAATGCGGTGGACGATCAGGTCGGGGTAGCGGCGGATGGGCGAGGTGAAGTGCGTGTAGGTTGGCGCCGCCAATGCGAAGTGTCCCAGGTTCTCTTCTGAATAGCGGGCTTGTTTCAACGAACGCAGCATCAGGTAAGAAAGAATTCGCTCTTCCGGCTTGCCTGCGATTTTCTCGGTCAACTTCTGGTACATGCGGGGCGTGATGTGAACCTCTTTGGGGATTTCGATTTCCCATGGGCGTTTGCCGGTGCCGTGGTTGGCGCGACGCTCAGACTTGAACTGCACCCGCTGAATGGGTAGAGCACCCACGCCTAGCGAATATCCAAAGGCTGCTGCGATAACTTCGAAGTCGTAAACCCGCTTGGCATCGGGCTTCTCGTGAATGCGATAAAGCGAAGCCACGCGCTTGTTCTCAAGATATCCGGCTACGCATTCGTTTGCCGAAAGCATGAACTCTTCGATCAGGCGATGCG
>Ga0206956_1152_pt1 | contig 16787 bp, 9 predicted proteins | sample Alteio_BWOrgHeat_35_FD_153252 | JGI IMG/M metagenome (GOLD analysis project Ga0206956, IMG submission 153252) | Enriched cells from forest soil in Barre Woods Harvard Forest LTER site, Petersham, Massachusetts, United States -... | ecosystem: Environmental > Terrestrial > Soil > Temperate forest > O...
TGTGCCCGGATTCAGTGTGGGTTAAGCTAACCCATCCGTCCGTACTTCGCAGGAGGTGACCCCATGTCCGCGAGAGTGGATCTCTACGACAGCGCATACGCAAACTACGCGTCTGAGGTGTACAGAGAAGTACGAATGCAAACATATGGAGAGGATTTTGGACAAACAAGCTGGGCAACAACGGAAGAGTCAAGGGAAATCCCCCATCGGCTAGTCTTGAAACCCGATTCATCAGTGCTCGAATTGGGATGCGGTTCTGGTGGATATGCCTTATACGTAGCGGAGACAGTGGGTTGCCGGGTTGTGGGCCTGGACATTAATGAACCGGGAGTTCAGAACGCAAACCAACTTGCTGCCGAGAGAGGTCTCGGTGAAAGGGTTCATTTCGAACGGTGCGACGCTTCTAAGGGTTTCCCCTTTGAGGACCAGACTTTTGATGCGGTGTTCTCGAATGATGTCTTGTGCCATCTTGCAGGACGGCCCAGCGTGCTCAGCGAGATATTTCGCATTCTGAAGGCCGGTGGACGAATGCTGTTTAGTGATGCGCTGGTAGTAGGCGGAATGCTTTCCCACGAAAATTCGCTGGGAGAAGTCCTCCGTGCAATGGGTCTGGCTCTCATTTCCCTTCAGCAACAAAGTGTCGCGGTGGCCGACCTGCGTGGAGCTGTCGCCTTCGCATTCCTGGCTTGCCATCGTTCCCGACTGCAGGGCCGAAATTTGAAAAGTGCTCGTCTTCGCTTCCATCGCATCGACGATTCTGATTTGCCGACACTCACGCGGGTGAACGTTGGCCAGCCCATGGGGTGTTTGAAGGAGAAGGGGACGGCGGGTTGGGTGGCGACGGGGAAGTCGATTGCGTTATCCATGTCATCGAGATTTTCGAGTGCTGCGCCTTCGCGTTCAAACATCGAAAGACCAGCCGTACGCCTGGGTCTTGTTCTCATTCCCCTCGACCTGCAGACAAGATCTTTCTTTGCAGGTTTGCGGCAGACTGTAAACACTACGGGATTGCGAGCCTTCGCACACTCGATCGAAGATCGGATGCTCAGCTGCAGCACACCGCCAATATTAACGAACAGGATCGTGCTGACAGCACCGGGCGCGTGAATGCTGCGAACATATAGTAAGTTGACGTTTATCTCATCGCTTTGGTATTGGCGCGCAGGCTGACTGCGTTGGGCAACAGCTTCCGACCTGCATCGTGCGAATGCCGCGGGCCGCTCTTTGCTGCCTTTTCCAGCTCTATCATCTGGTGCAGCTTCTGCACGTCGGCGGTACGGTCGGCAAAGCGTATGCTCTCGTAATTTCGGCGCAGCGCCATAATGCGATAGTCAAAAGCCACGCTGGATGTGCCTCCTCCAAGTTCACGCACTTCAAACGAAGTCGCAGTCTTGTGGGTAATGTAAAGGCCCTTGCAGTCCCCGTTAGGAACGGGAAACACTTTGTAGTCCATTTCCGCGTTCACGGTCTGGACGAAATCAGGATCCAGGGCGACGACGGCAACTCCATTTATGAGTTGCCCCGATCCGGCATCTTCGAACCAGTTCACGGGCGATTCAATGGCCGACATAGCAACCTGGCGCGTCCCACCATCAATAGGGACAACCGCATTCTTGCTGCCGGTGCAGTTGAGGTCGCCGAGGTAGTCGATATAGCAAAAGGAATTGTTACCGAGACTGTAAGCGAAAAATGGATTGGTGATGCTGTTGGCTGCCTCCACGAACAAGGTGTAGTACTGGCTAGGCGAATTGTTCTCGAAGATCGCGGCGGATCCGTCATCCGCGGAGGCAAAAACCCCCACGTTCCCTTGCGTTTGACCGGCATCTCCCCACGTCCCGGCTCCATAGTGCCCGTCCAGAGACGCCCCGGTGTTACTTTCAGTGGATCCTTGTTGTCCGAAAACCCCGACTCCAAAGTCGCCGAGGGAGCTTCCATAAACTCCGAGCGGCGCACCGACGGTGTTGCTGGCCAATCCATAAACGCCGTATGCATCCGAGGCCCCGGAAGAACTAATTCCCTGTACCCCCCAACCGCTAGTACTGGTACCCTGAACTCCAAGGCTGCCAGACCCGGAAACTCCGTACCCATTCGTACTAGTACCCTGAACCCCTACGCTGCCACTTCCGAAAACCCCGTAGCCTGTTGAGCTGCCACCGGTGATCCCCTGACCTCCCGAACTGAAGCCGTACACTCCGCTAGCCTGGCCGGACTGATCCATCCCTTCCACGCCCGCGTCTCCAAATCCGCCGCTGGTGGTCACGCCGGTGATCGCGATGCTGCCGCTGGTGCTATAGATTCCCCCACCGCTGGTCACCGATAAACCGGGAGTAAATCCGCCCGTGTTGATGACCTGCTCGCTTGTAAACGTGTTGCCAGAAGCCAGCAGCGGAACTTTAGTAGTGTCGACATTCAGCGTCACAACCCCGCTAGTGCCGCCTCCGGTCAGCCCTGTGCCTGCCGTTACACCCGTTATTGTTCCGGTTCCCACGCTTGCGCAGTTCCAAATGCTTCCGGTGTATTGGAGAATCTGGTTGGTTGCGCAGGGTTTCAGTCCGATTGTGTACGTGCTGCCCAGTGTCATTGCGCCCGGCGCAGTCAGCCCGCCCGCACTAGTGGCGTTCAACGTGACGCTCGGATTTGTCAGCATCGCGTTCGTTACCCCAGCCGAGGTAATGCTCAAGTTCAATGTGCCTTTCGTTCCACCACCTTCTAAGCCACTCCCGGTAGCCGTTGTAATGCCGGTAATGGTGCCGGTTCCCGGGAAGATCTGTCCTGAGACAAAGGTCATTAGACCCTTGCTGCTGACTTTGAATGTAGTTCCGCTCACGGCCAGCGTGTTGTCGGTGCTTTTGGGAAATAAGGTCAGTGTGTCTCGTACATCGCTCTTGCCGTTTACGTCGAGAGTGGCAGCGGGACTGATTGTGCCGATGCCGATCAGCGAACTCTTTTGGAACAGAACCGAGTTGATAATGTCGCTGGTCTTATCCCACATGGGGATGAAGTCCACCGTTCCTTTGCCGGTGACGGCCGGATTCGCGGGGGATGGCGTCTTGATTGGAGTCGCTGGTGAAGATGCATCTGCGCCAGCCTTCGCTGGCATCGATGAATTCGCGAGGGCGAAGGCTGAAACGGGCAGGCCGCCCAATGTCTGGGAGTCTCCAGCTTTCAGCGCGTAAGGCACGCTCAGCAGGAGAACTCGTGGTTGCTCCTCTTGTCCTTCCGGCTGCACGGCGAGCCAGCGAGCTTCTCCGGAGGAAAAGAGATCGGTCGGTAACCCTTGGCTGGTGGTAGAACCAAGCGCGACAGTGTAGTGGCCGTATTTGTCTGCGGTGGCGTTCTGCACTTCCATCCATAGCGGCGCACCCCCTTGCTGATCTTTATAAAGGGAAAACGTGACGGCGTGCATGCCGCTCATCGGCTTGCCGTTAGGGTCGGTCAACGTACCATTGAAGCTGACCAGAGTGGGAACGACAGCATCGGAAAGTTGAGCTTGGGATATCGGCGCGAAGCTAGGAGAGATGAGCGCGATGATCAGCGCCAACATTCCGACGCTGCCGAAGGTGATGCGGGAATGCAAAAGTTGTTTGTTCATATTCGTTTTCCCAGCGATAAATACCGTTGAAGTCGAGCGTGATTTGGGGAAAATGCTTTCTTTTCTTGTCCCGGAGCGCAAGCTTCCCAGAATCGCTCTGACCGCGGTCGTGCGGACAATCCCATATCCCGCTTTCACCGTCAAAGGACGAAAACGTGACCGCCATCTGACTCGGTAAGGAATTTATTTTCAATCACCTGACTAAAATCATGACGCGCGATTTTGGAGATGATAAAGGTGGCCGGTGAGGGCAAATAATCCCATTCTTGGCGGCGGGCCACTCATGCTAAACTTTTGAACCTCGGGAGCGTGCTCCCGGAGGCTCCCATGGAGGCTCCCACTCAATCCCAACGCTGGTATCGGTTCGGCCTTTTCGAAATAGACCTATCCACCGGCAGCCTGTTTCGTCAGGGGATTCGTGTGCGCTTGCAGGAGCAGCCGTTTCGTGTGCTGACAATTCTTCTGCAAAACGCGGGCGAGACAGTTACGCGTGAAGAGCTGCGCGATAAACTTTGGCCCGCAGACACCAACGTCGAATTTGAAGGCAGCCTCAATTCCGCGCTAAAACGGCTGCGCTTCGCTTTGGGAGATTCCGCCGACAATCCTATCTTCATTGAGACTGTTCCAAAACGCGGGTACCGCTTCATTGCGCCAATCAGCGCCGACGAAGAACCTTCTGTCATGGAAGCCATGGAAGAGCCTGTGTCCTCGAGTTCTTTGGTGTTAGAGCGGCCGGTAAGTACTAGTCCACCTTTGGGCTGGCAGGGCCGATACTGGGGGGCGGCAGGAATTCTCGTGCTGGTTTTCTTAGGCTTAGGTTGGCGGTATTCTTTGAAGAGCAAAGTAACCGTCGCCAATGTCCCGAGAGTGATTGCGGTTCTGCCTTTCACTAACAACGGTGCAGGAGCGAATCTCGACTACTTGCGCTATTCGATCGCCAATGAACTCGTAACCGACCTGACTCACGCGCGATCGATTTCGGTGCGCCCTTTCGCCTCGACTAGCCGATACGCATCGCAAACGGTCGATCCCGTGGCTGCCGGCAGGGAGTTACGAGTAACTCATATCCTCACTGGGGACTTTCTCCTGGACAAGCAGAACCTGCGCGTCAACATGGAGTTGGTTGATGTTGCAAGGAACGAATTGATCTGGCGCGACGAACTTGCGGTGTCGCTCCAACAACTCGTTCAATTGGATACCCAGCTCGCCACACGCACCGCACAGGGTTTGCTTCCCTCGATGAACATCCCGGGTGTGTTGTTCGGTGTGCACGCGCCGCAAAATGAACGCGCGTTTACCTTGTACTCGCGTAGCCTGGGAATTTCCTATGACCCTGGACCCAACCTGACTGCAATCAAGAATCTCGAAGAGGTAGCGGCGCTCGATAGCGAATATGCACCTGCATGGGAGGAACTCGCTTGGCGCTACTACATTGATTACGAATACGGCGACGGTGGAGAGAGCTCACTTGCAAAAGCGAGGCAGGCACAAGCTCGAGTACTCCAGCTCGATCCCAATGGGTTGGGTAACACGATCACGCTACGGGCCGAGCAAGGCCAGCTGAATGATGCGTACGATGAGGCGGAGGGCCTTCTCGCGCGCCGGCCGGACTCATCGACCGCCCACTTCGAAATGAGTTTCGTCTTGAGGTATGCTGGACTTCTGAATGAGGCGCGCAGAGAATGCGATGCGGCTCTTGCCATTGATCCGGGATTTGGCCCGCATCGATCCTGCGCCTATCCTTTTATTTTGGCGGGTGATTTCGCGCAGGCCACTAAATACATTCACCTCGCGGAAGGCACGGGATACGGCGCAATGCTTCACATGGATATGGACCTCCGAACCGGAAAAACTGCCGCCGCTGTGGCCGAATCCGGCGCAGTTTCGAAAGCGGGAATTTCGTTCGCCAATCTGATCCGCACCTTTTTGAATCACGCTCCCGCAACGGAGTTAAACAAGGCGGTAGCCGATCTCGAAGCCGATCCCCGATCCGCTCGCGATTCTGAAACAATTTATCGCAATGCCGCAGCTTTGAGTTTCTGCGGACAACCGGAGGCGGCCATACGGCAGCTTCGCAAAGCCATCGCGGGAAACTATTGCTCTTATCCTTCGTTGGACACGGATCCTATGTTCGATCCGATCCGACAGCGCCCGGAATTTGCAGAGTTGCGGCAATCCGCCATTGAATGCCAACAGAGTTTTATCGCTCATCGGAAAAGGTTCGGCGCAGCGCCGACCCTGTCGTCAGAAAGAAACTGACGAAGGAACTCCATCCGAAGTTTCCTTAAACGCCGCCTTGATTTCGTTCTCCGCATCGGACTGTGAAACTTTGCTCGATTTGAATTGGGAATTACAGCGTTCGCAGATAACGATTGCCGGGAGCGGCGGCTTTACGATTCGGAGTCTACGTTTCTGTATGCTCGCAGCCTACCCACCCAACGTTGGTTATCGGCTTCCATTAAATGACAATGCGATTACGACCGTCAGCACGCTATCGAACACGGCGGTCTGCGTTTGTTTCGGCTGTGGGTTTTGCTGCGTTCCCACTTGCTGCGGGTTTCATGTGTCAGCCTGTAAGCACTCCACTGTCTGCTGCCTCCGTATTCCACGACTGCAAACGTCAAAACAAAACGACCCATTGATCATGGGCCATTGCAAAAATCAGCAGCCCAAGGTTGGCGATAAATCGCGATTACACTCAAGTCAGACCGCCCGGGCGTCACCTTCCGAATCGCGCAAGTTCCACAGCATTGCCAGTCCCGTGCGTCGGGTCATTCTCGATTCGAGATTAGCTCGTGCTACTCCGATTCCTGCCCTATTGTCAATCTGAGATTACCTAGAGCCAGCACGTCACAGGGGACCCTGAGATTAGACCGCACGTCGATGGGGACCGTTCTGAGATTATTCCGACCTTCGTATTCTGCTGCACGCGTCTGTTCTAAAAGCCGGAAGAATTTCTGGACGTCGGGGTCGTTATTGCCAAAGTTGGGCTTGGAAAGAGATCAATTGCAATGTCCCCTAAGCCGTTCGTTCCTCTTTGTGCGCGACTTGAGTGCAGATGAAATCTACTCACTTGACCTGGAATTGCCGTGACCCCACCCCCATCCTGAAGCAAGCCAAGGCTGAGTAGGCGAGACTGCAATAGCCATCAGTAGACGAAAACAGCGCCTCCACGTCGCTTGCAGTCCATTGATGATTGGACCCCGGCGACCGTTTCGTGAACGGTTGCCAACGATTCTCGGCGGATGACGGGCAAACCGGAGTGCGCCGGGATAAACCGGCATGTTGTAGGGGATGAAAGAGCCCTACAGGAAAGGAGACAGCGACTCCATCCTGGCCTCGAGTCTTGCGGGCGAGATCGCGAGGTCTCGCTTGAAGCGTAGATAGAGGTATCGGTGGGCCGGGCTATTGAGCTTCGAAAAGCCCGTTTGGATCAGGACGCCGACTCCGTTCCGGTAAGGGAGGAAGGCAATACGACAACCACGATAATCGCGAGTGGTTTTGTCAGGTCCTGCGTAGTCTGAGAACCCGCGCACGCTGAGAAACAACATGCACGAGAACCGGGAGATCTCCTGCACGTCTTGCTCGAAGGAACAAGACCGGTCCGCAAAGGCCATAAACCGAACAGCGGACATGCACGTACAGGAGAAGTCGGACTGTGCCGTAGTACCTGTGAACCTGTCGAACAAAGAAGCGCAAGCTTCCGCGGAGTCAGGGGAGGGAAGGGCACAGACTAAGGAGAACATCGTTCAATCACACAAGCTCCCGACACAGAGCGGGAAAGGCTTGTCCCAGGGATTGCGCGGTGTGCGGCAAGCAGCAAGAGAAAGGAAGCAGGAACGATTCACCGCTTTACTCCACCATCTGAACATCGGACTTCTCCGTGACAGCTTCTACGCTCTCAAGCGTCAGGCGTCACCGGGAATCGATGGTGTGACATGGCAGGAGTATGAAACCGGACTGGAAGATCGACTCACCGATCTGCTCAGTCGGGTGCACCGTGGGGTGTATCGGGCACAACCCTCAAGACGAGTCTACATACCGAAGGCCGACGGGCGGCAACGTCCGCTGGGCGTCGCAGCACTGGAGGACAAAATCGTTCAACAGGCTGTGGTGACGATTCTCAACCAGATCTACGAGGTCGACTTCAAAGGCTTTTCTTACGGGTTCCGACCCGGGCGCAGCCCGCATCAAGCGCTGGACGCGCTGGCAGTGGGCATCCAATGGAAGCGAGTGAACTGGGTGCTCGATGCGGACATTCGTGGCTTCTTCGACAACATGAATCACGAGTGGACCATGAAGTTCATCGAGCATCGTGTGGCCGATCGCCGAATACTCCGCCTGATCCAGAAATGGCTGAAGGCGGGAGTATCGGAAGACGGTCAGTGGTCGGAGACGAAGCTAGGAACGCCGCAGGGAGCAGTGGTTTCGCCGTTGCTCGCTAACGTGTACCTGCATCACGTTTTCGATCTATGGGTCGAAGCCTGGCGCAAGAAAATAGCCAAGGGCGACGTGATTGTCGTTCGCTACGCCGACGATCTTGTGCTCGGGTTTCAATACCGCACGGAGGCTGAGCGGTTCCTGCGGGAGTTTCGGGAGCGGCTGGCCAAGTTCGGGCTGGAATTACATGCAGACAAGACACGACTGATCGAGTTTGGGCGGTTCGCCGCCCGGGACCGGAAACAGCGCGGTGAGGGAAAACCGGAGACCTTTATGTTTTTGGGTTTCACTCACTACTGCGGGCAGCGCAACAGTAACGGAGCTTTCATCGTCTGGCGGATTACGGCGAAGAGGCGGATGGCCGCGAAGCTCAAAGCCATCAAGGCGGAGCTTCAACGTCGGAAGCATCATCGCACGACCGAGGTTGGCGCATGGCTCCGCAAGGTTGTGCTGGGCTACTACCAATACCATGCTGTTCCGGGCAACTCGACACAGTTGCGCATCTTTGCTCGTCGCGTTTGCTGGCTGTGGCGAACTGTACTCGTCCGTGCAGTCAACGTGCTCAGGTGGGGTGGGATAGACTCTATCCACTCCTGAGCCGATGGATTCCAAGACCCCATGTTCTGCATCCTTATCCTATGGCTCGCTTCGCCGTTACGCATCCCTGGTAAGAGCCGTATGCGTAAACGCGCACGTACGGATCTGTGCGGGGGGCGATCAGCGATGGTCGTCCCTACCGCGACAAGTAATTCCGGGCCAGTAGTCGGCTGCAGGACATCGCAACTGATCTCCTTCCAATCCCATTTGTGGCCAACATGTCCCTACGACGGTTTTGGCGGAGTCGAATGTTACACGGATTCCTCGACGACCATCTGTAGTCTTTTTTTACTATTGCTGCGATTCGGCAATCGCAAGTAAGGTTTCTCGCATTCAAGACCGGCAAAGCGCGCCAAGTTCAGCTTGCGCTCCGGTTGAATTTCTAGTTCAGGCCAAAGGACCGTGCACCATGCCGATTCCAACCGAACCCATTGGCAGTGTCCCCCGTCCCCCGGAGTTGTTGGCGGCGATGCGGGCTCGCGCTGCCCGACAGATCTCGGACGAGCAGTTCCATGCCGCGGAAGAAGCAGCACTGCGCGATACGATCAGCCGCTTGGAAGCTACCGGATCGCCAGTCATAACGGACGGTGAGCAGACGAAGGCGAGTTTTGCGACCTATCCCCTTAGTGGCTTGGAGAATCTCGCCCCGGATGGCGTCACCATTCCTTTTGCGGACGGTCACACCCGGCAGTTGCCGCGACTGACGAAAGGCCCCTTCCGATATCGCGTCCATGCGGTGACCTACCTTAAGGCGGCTCAGCGACACGCTCACCGGCCGGTGAAACAGGCTGTGATCTCGGCATCGGCATTGAGCCTCCTCTATCCGCAGAATGGCCTGAACGGGTATACGCGCGATGCATTTCTGGAAGACCTTGTTCAGGATGCAGCGAGGGATATTCGGGAGTGTCTGGAAGCCAATGCCGCGTGCGTGCAGATCGACTTCACGGAAGGGCGCCTGGCGCTCAAGCTCGATCCCTCCGGCGGCCTATTGAATTCATTCATTGAGCTGAACAACCGCGTGCTTGATAAGTTTTCGGATGTTGAGAGGAAGAAAATTGGAGTGCACACTTGCCCCGGCGGCGATCGTGACTCAACGCATAGCGCCGATGTGGATTACACGGGTCTACTGCCTGAACTGTTTCGGTTGAGGGCCGGCCGGTTCTACATTCAATTGGCCAGCGAGGCGGACCGCCCTCGTGTGCTAACCACGATTCGAGACCTGCTCAAGTCCGGCCAGATGCTCTTCGTGGGTGTCACGGACCCAATTAATTCAAAGATTGAAAGTCCGGAAGCAGTACGAGATCGTGTGCTCGAAGCAGCAGAATTCATTCCTTTGGAATCGCTGGGAACAACCGACGACTGCGGTTTCTCGCCCTTTGCCGATGACATGTCCACGTCGCGCGAGACAGCTTTCGCGAAAGTGAAGAGCCGTGTCGAGGGAACAGCGATGGCAGGAAAGATTCTTGAAGTTTGAGGACGTGATCCATATGGGCGAACATCCACTCGGCGACTCTCTTCAGCCTCGTTTAGTTGCGTGTTGTGCAGCACTCGCGTTCTGCGCGATGAGTTCGAAGCCCTCGGAACGTGCATCTTTTTCGGTTTCCGCAAGCCGTTTGCGACCCAGTGTCGGATTTGTTCCTTGCAGTTGAATTTCGCCAATGGCAAGGGAAGCTTCTAACTCGATTCGGACTAATCCCAACTTGTGGGCTTCCGCCGCCACATTTCGTGCAAGCCGCTCCGCGTCAGGAAGGTTGTTTGCCGCTGCCTGGGTGTAGGCATTCTGGATCGCGAGCGGGAGACGGATAGTAACATCGCTGCTCTTCTTGGAAAGGGTCAGCGCTCTTGCGATCGCCTTTTGGGCATCTTCGAGATTTCCTTGTTGTAGAAGCGACCTCGACAGCAAGGTTTCAGACTGAATTTCAGGGTCTGCTTCCCGCTCCGTGCGAAATTCCTCGGCGGCCGTCTGCGCCAGGGTCTCTGCGTCGGAGGAATTACCAAAGTCGCAATCCAGCTCGCCCAGAGCGAGCTGAGCCTCGGCCGCCAAACCTTTTTCTCCTGATTTCTGGAGCAACGAAAGAGCTTCGTCATAATTTTTTCTTGCCCCATCGCTGTCTCCCATTTGTCGCCGTAGTCTTCCGATCGACATAAGAGAGTCTGTGTAGTACCTCTTGTCGCCAATTTCGCGTTGGATGCTCACGGCCTGCTGGTACATCTGCATCGCGCCTTTAAGATCGCCCTCGTCCGCCAGGACATCTCCGATGACCTTGAGGTCAATTGCTTCTGAACTCTTATGTCCTACCTCGCGAGCCAACACGAGCGCGTCCTTGTACTCTGCAAGAGCATCTCCCAGTCGCCCCTCTGCGTGAAGGATGTCGCCAGTGTTGCCAGCGATTACGGACATGGTGTGCTTGTCGCCGGTAGACTGGGAAGCATCGAGGGCTTCCCGATAGAACTTCAAGGCAGTCGGGAAGTCGCCCTCCTGAGCGTAAATCAAGCCGATATTTCCGAGTTCTCGAGCTGTGGCTTTCCTGTCGCCAGTCTGGCGCGCGAGGGTTAGAGCTTGTTCATACAATGTTTTTGCTTGTTCCAAATCGCCTTGGTCGATTGGTACTTCGGCCATCGCGTGCAAAGCTCGAGATTCGCCAGCCAAGTCTCCGGCATCGTGGAAAATCCGCCGGCCCTCTTCGCAATCGGCGGTTGCTGGCTGGAATTGCCCGAGATTAGCCAAAGACCGGCATTGAGATATTTTCGCTCGAGCCAGCAAGAGTCTGGCTCCCGATGTCGTAGCTTTTTGAATTGCCAGGTCATCCGCAGCCACTGCTCCCTTATTGTCAGACAGAGAAGAGTCGGCTTCTGCCTGCGCTATATCAATACGCGGATCCGCTTTCGCTTCAGCCGACAGCCCGCGTAACCGGGCGATCGATTGCAAGGCGTCGTGCCCTCGTTCTCCCTCGACCTGAGCGTTGGCGAGCGAGAGACCATACTCAATGTCGTCCGGAGAAGAATTGGACAGCGTTCGGTAAGCATCAATCGCCTTATCCCAATCCTTATTAACCTCGTAGTAGCGCGCTTCCACCAACGAATGTTCCTCAGGGGAGAGTTTGCCGGAAAGTTCCAAAGCTTTCTTGGCTTCAACGATTGCGTTCGCGTTGTAGCCGAGGGCCATCCATGCTTTCGCCAATTGCGCGTGAGTCAGAGGGTAGGCAGGGTCCGAGCTGACGGCGAGTGTCAACAGGTCGCGAGCCGCGAGTGCATCAAAAGTTCGCAGCTTCTCCAAGCCTTCGGTGTAGAGCCGTATTGCCTCCGGGTTTGAAGCCGTTGACGCTCGTATTCCCACCGATTCAAGCTGTGAAACCTCGTCAACTCCCAAGGCCTCTCGCAGCTTTCGTCCGATGCGCGACACAAGATCGAGCAACTGCGCCTCGGTACTGGTTCCGGAAACCGTGGCGATGGTTTCTCCCTTTGCCGTGTCTTGCACTCGAACATCAAGCCGGATTTCGCTCCCAGAGTCTTGCCCCAAATCAAAATACGAACCGACCACGACATAGTCAGTGGCTAGATTCTTGCGGACCTGCCCAATGGCTGGTGGAGCGAGGTTTTCTGTGTCGGGAAGGCCGAGGTCAATTTTCATGCGCGCAACAATCTCTCCGGGAACCGTGCGCAGCTTTTCGCCGGCCGCCAGTTCCGTCGCCAACATTTCGGACAATGCAGTTGACACCCACCTCGTGTCCGAGCGCTCAGAAAGATTCTTGAAGCCTAAGATGGCGACGGAGCGCCGCACCTGAGCCAGAGCGTGGTTTACCGGAGAACCGGCAGCATTTTGGCGCGAGATCCTGTGCATCTCCCAGCTGGCGATGCCCGCTACGATCGCCAGAACCAACAAAACTGCGACCAATGATTCCTGATGTCGGCGGAGATATCTTGAACTCCGGTAGGCGAAGGTAGATTTGCGGGCCCTCACAGGCATGCGTGTCAGGTAGAGCTCGATGTCCCGGGAGAAGTCTTCGGCAGAGACATACCTGCGTTCAGGCTCCTTGCGCAGCGCCTTCATTACGATTGTGTCGAGGTCGCCGCGCAGGCGCCGCTGCAGTTCGCCCGGCTGCAAACCGCGCTGGTTGCTCACCGACTCCGGAGTGATTGCAGTTCGGGCCTCGCCGTCACGAGTTGCCCTTTCTTCTGTCCTATTAATGACAGCGCTCGGTTTTTCGGGGTCGGTGTCGCAAACCAGACGCTCGATTTCCAAAAGAGATTGGCCGGCGAAACGATACGGACGATGGCCGGTCAGCAACTCGAAGAGCAATACGCCCAACGAATAGATATCGGTTGCGGTCGTGACTGCGTGCCCGCGAATCTGCTCTGGGCTTGCGTATTCCGGCGTCATTGGACGCCAGTCCGTTCGAGTGATAAGGGGAGTTTGGAAGCACTCGGGATTCAGCAGTTTGGCAATGCCAAAGTCGAGCAGTCTGGGCACACCGCTCTTGGTGATCAGGATATTCGCAGGCTTGAGATCGCGATGGATTACGCGGCTCGCATGCGCATACTGCACCGCAGAACAAACTTCACGAAACAGCTTCAGGCGGTCGTCGATAGAAAGTTTATGGAGATCGCAATACTGGTCGATGGGCAGGCCTTCCACGTACTCCATCACCAGATAGGGGGAACCGTCCTCGCCGGTGCCGCCGTCGAGGAGTTTTACAATGTTGGAGTGGTCCAGTGCTGCGAGTGTTTGTCGCTCATTGCGGAACCGCTGCAGGACTTGTTCGGTGTCGATTCCAGGCTTGACCATCTTTATCGCAACTTGCTTGCGATAGTTTTGGTCGTCGCGCCCGCCCAAATAAACCACCGCCATCCCACCCTGACCAATCTCGCGGATAATGCGGTACGCGCCGAGCTTTCTTCCCGCTGTCACTTGCGACTGTGTGGGCATCAGATCAGCGGCGGGAGAATCTTCAAGAAACGTGGCTGCACCTTCGAAGCTCGACAACAGCGATTCTATCTCGGTGCGTAGGGAGTCATCGCCCGCGCAGGCTTGACGCAAAAAATTACTTCGCTCCTCCGGATCTCGCTCCAGAGCCAACGAGAACAGCTCCTTCACTTGGTCCCACTTCTCAGGCATGCTTCTCATCGCCTTTGCGCAGCTCGCGCGCAAGCCACGCCTTTGCTACGTTCCAGTTGCGCTTAACGGTCGTCCGGGACACTCCTAGAACGCCGGCCGACTCGTCGATGTCTAAACCACCGAAAAAACGCAACTCCACGAGGTGGGCTTGTTGCGGATCGAATTCGGCCAGTCGGGTGAGAGCCTCATCCAACGCAACGACATCCGCTGCCTTCCCTTTCGAAACGCTTGCTGCTTCGTCCAGGAAAACTTTCTCGAAACCTTTGCCGCGTTTTTTGGCGCCATGGCCGCGGCTGTAGTCGACCAGAATGCGGCGCATCAGTTGTGCCGCAACGCCCAGGAACTGCTCCTTGTTTCTCCAACGAACTTCCCTTTGATTGGACAGACGAAGATAGGCCTCATGGACCAGGGCTGTCGTTTGTAAGGTGTGATCACTGCGTTCCCGCTGCAAATAGCGAGATGCGAGACTATGCAGTTCCGAGTAGAGCAGCACGACCAACTCGGCGACGGCCTTGTCACTGCCGACATCGAGTTCACCCATAAGGGTGTTCACATCGATTGGCGTGTCCATAAAAAACTCGGAATGCATGCTGACTGGAATCGCAGAGTGTGGATGGACAGCGAAGTCGCAACCACTCGAACCTAGAAATATAGATATAGATAAAGATGAAATCGAGGGAGGATCCAACGCGAGCCGCGAAGGTCGGAAATTCAATCGACCAATCGCGATCTCTACGGTCCTGGAGTATATACCCAGTCGAATGTGAAACCAACTGCGTTTACGCCTTTGTTTTAGCCTATTTGGAGCTAGCGAGCGCCGAAAACCTGAAGTACCTCCGCGCTCTTGCGAAAGAAAATGTGGACCTTTCCCCGTAGTTTCTTCGCGTTACCTAAATAGAGCCGAGTTTGGATCGCAGGCCGGAAGACGGCAAGCAAACAACAAAGGTCTCGCGATCTTCGCAGCGGCAAAAGAAAACTTAAGGAGAGATACGTATGAAAAAGGTTCATATGGTAATGCTTTCAGCCTTGATGCTGCTCCTTTGCGGTTTGGTGAGCCAGGCGCAGCAGAGTGCGGAGTTGGCTACGGGTGACATCTCGGCCCCTGTGGGCGGGAGTGGCACGGCGGATTTTTTGCCCCTCTGGACCAACGGAACGACCTTGGGCAGCTCCGTATTGTTCCAGTCAGGCACGGGAAAAACGGCGAAGGTGGGCATCGGGACCACGACACCAAAGTCCACCTTGGACGTGAAGGGCGGAGGCACGATCCGCGGCTTGTTCAGCCTGCCGGCGACCGGCACGGCTACGGCGACCGCGGGCTTTAACTCACAACCCATGGATATGGCGGCTTCGGCGTTCAACAGCAGCACCAGCACGCCCGTGGCGCAGACGTTTCAATGGCAAGCCGAACCGGTAGGCAATGACACCAGCAGAGCCAGCGGTTCTCTGAACCTGCTGTTTGCCGAGGGAAACGGAAAATTTGCAGAGACCGGCTTTCACATCGACAGCGACGGGCAGCTTACGTTCGCCACGGGTCAAAGCGGCTCGGGACTGAGCGACGTAGACGCCAGCCAGCTTGGCGGTCTGGCTGCGGGCGCCTTTGCCCAGTTGGCCGCGGCCAACACCTTTACCGCCAATCAGACGGTGAATGGCAATGTGAGCGCCTCACAACTGGTCTCGACTGTTGCGCAAGGCACAGCTCCCCTGCAAGTGACCTCAACCACCCAGGTATCAAACTTAAACGCCAGTCTGCTCGGCGGATCTCCCGCCAGCGCATTCCAGCCCGCCGGCTCCTACGCCGTTCTCAACACCAACATGGTCTTTGGATATCAAGTCGTGCCCACCAACACTGGAGCTACCCTCATGACCATTCCGAACCTGGGGACACTACTCGTGGATTGCGACAGTAGCCTCTCCAGGATAGCTTTCTTTCCATCGGTGTCAGGGTCACTGTGGTTCGTAAACGGAGGTGTGACCGGGTTCGTCAGCGGCAGCAGCGGCACACAACTCTCCAACCAGTCGACGGATGACCTGATCACGGCGCAATTCGCCACCGCTACTCAAAATGTAACTATGGTCATCTCCGGGCATCCGGCCTCGACTTGCATCTACGCTGCCCAAGCCACGGTGCAAGGCCCGGGGTTAGACAAAAAAGAAGCACGAGTTCATTCTAGCCGCGCCTCACACAGATAGCCTGCGAGCAAGTTGTTGGTGGCATAGGCAAACACCATGTGGCCGGGCAGAAGATTCTGCCCGGCATCTTCTCCACAACGCCGTGTCCTGCCTAGTATCGGAACTACCAACCCGTTTCGGACAACTGCTGGTGCCCAAAACCGAACCGTCGGCTGCTACAAAAAAGTGAGCCTTTTTTGATCGTTTCTTCGCGTTACTAGATAGAGGCCGAGTTTAGATCAGATAGCGGCCAACCCAAAGTTCGCAAAATTTCTAAAAGGAGATACTTCTATGAAACACTGCATTGGTTGTGTAGTAGTTGGATTCTTGTCGTTGGTTCTGTCCCTTCAAACTGCATCCGCCGCCCCGGTCAAGGGGCAGAGGTTGAATCTCACCGGAGCAGCATTCATTTGTGTAAATGCTGCGCAAGGGGGCTGCCCTCAAGCTACATTCGATCCCGCTCTTGGGTTCCTTGCCAACGCCCAAGGGACATGGGTGGCCAACGTGGCGCTTCCCGGGCAAACGGTCGTGGCGGCGCTCACCCTCTGCGGCAATTTCAATGAGGTGGGCTCCTCAATTACAGCGACGTTAGACAGCATTCCTCTTACAGCGTCTTCGGGGTTCCCGTCAGCGGTCCCCATGGCGAGCATCCAAAGCTCCGGCGCCTCCAACCAAACCCAGTGTTTTACGACCACGACAATCACGAATCCCACCATCGTCAACAAGGAGAACCAATACTATGTGGTTGTGGTGGTGCCGGACAACGACGGGGTCAACTTCACCAGCGTCCAGATCGAGTACTAACGATAGCTGGCTGCCGAAAAGGGAGCCGGGAAGCACGAGATTGAGGTCGTTGCTCAGGAATTAGGGCGT
>Ga0206956_1154_pt1 | contig 16635 bp, 14 predicted proteins | sample Alteio_BWOrgHeat_35_FD_153252 | JGI IMG/M metagenome (GOLD analysis project Ga0206956, IMG submission 153252) | Enriched cells from forest soil in Barre Woods Harvard Forest LTER site, Petersham, Massachusetts, United States -... | ecosystem: Environmental > Terrestrial > Soil > Temperate forest >...
CCGGGGATCTGCGGCCGCGGCATCGTTTTTCAGGGCGGAAGGCCAGACTGCTGCCGAACCACGGCGCGCAGCTGAAGCAACTCATCGCCCGGGAACCGGACCTCACGCTGGCCGAGCTGAAGGACCGTCTGGCCCTCGACTGCACGGTGGCGGCGATCCACTGGGTGGTGAGCCGGCTGGGCCTGACATATAAAAAAAGACGCTCCATGCGGCCGAACAAAACCGGCCGGACGTGGCGCGGGCCAGACGCCACTGGCAGCGGCGCCAGGGTGCGCTCGACCCGGCGCGACTGGTCTTCATCGACGAATCGGCTGCCAAAACCAATCTGACGCGACTGCGCGGTCGTGCGCCCAAGGGCGAGCGCTTGGTCTGCCACGCGCCGCACGGCCACTGGCGGACGACCACGATGATCTCCTCGGTGCGGTTGGACGGGACCAGCGCCTGCATGACCATCGAAGGTGCGACCGACCCCGAGGTCTTCCAGGCTTACGTGCGCGAAGTGCTGGTGCCGGCGCTCAGACCGGGGGATATCGTCATCATGGACAACCTTGGCGCCCACAAAAACGACCGCACGCTGGCGCTCATTGCCCAGGCCGGAGCCGAGGTCCGCTTCCTACCTGCTTACTCGCCCGATTTGAACCCCATCGAGATGATGTGGAGCAAGGTGAAGTCTCTCCTCCGCAAAGCCCAGGCCCGCACTCACCACGACCTCCTGCTGGCCATCGCGGCCGCCTTACGCGCCGTCACCGCCCACGACGCCCTCGGTTGGTTTGTCGCCTGTGGCTATAGTTTTATTTGAAACGCTCTAGTCGCCGTGGGCCTGTGTGTGGCAGCTCTAGAGCGGTTTAAATAAAACTGTAGCCGAACTGAGACGAAGTGAACCGCTAATGGGATTTCACCAAGGGGTGAAATCTTGCGTCAGCGGCTCCGGCTCATCGCCGACTGACTGCCCGCGATGAGCGGGCTCGACCTGGTGGCGCAGGCGATGAGCCGCAGCTTCTGGAATAAGCTTTCGCCCCTTGGAGAAAGCCACTAACGTTCACTGTTTTGGTGGCTACGGAATTATTTTAAATGCTCTAGTCGCCGATTATCTCTATCAAAGGCACGTTACTGCCCAGGCAGAAATCCATCTTCTGGAATGGAGCGGCGGAAAAGAACAATTGTTCGAAAAACGATTCGAATTCAACGGAAAGCAGTGCAGAGAGCTCTGCGCAAAAGGCGTCTCTCGCATCGAACGCAGCGGCCAGCAAGAGTGGCATTACGTCAAATTCCGCGTCTGGAATACAGAGGGAAAGTGCGCCTGGATCATGCTTCTCGAAGAAAATGGACAGTGGTCCGCTCAAGGCAAACTCGATCCCGCGAGCGATGCCAAATAGCCGTCGGACAATGAGACTCAAATGAAGGATGAGCCGGGAGAGGCGAAAATTAGCTTACCGCGACGCGATCGCTTCGGCTTGGCGATATTGTTCTCGAAAGTGCGACCCCAGTTCGCTCGCGAGTTTAACCTCCTCGACTTTGTCCTTCGATCCAAGCTGCGCATGAATTGCGCCGTTCACCGCGGCGTACTCGACCGCCGAGAGATCTTGCATCTTCGCCAGCGCGCGCGTCCGCGCCGGCTCAGGCGCGGCGTTGATGGCGCGCCAAGCCGAGGCCAGTTCAGCGTGGGCGTCGAGCCCCATCACTCGCACGATGAATGACAGTTCTGGAATCACTCCGCCCGTCCATGCCGCACGATAGACGAGTGGGCTCGGATCCGAAAACGGATCCGACTCGGGATCGCTGCGCAGCGGTTTCCATTCGGCATGAGTATAAAAGTCTTTGCGCACGGGCATTCGTCGCAGCGCAAAGCGCTCCGGGCCACCCGGAGTGCCCGGCCGGAAATTCCACAACTTCTGGGCCTCCAGCGTGAGCGTGTATTCCAAAAAAAAGCTCCGCGACTTCGCGATGTGGCGCGCCTCGCAGTACGGCGATAGGATCGACCGAGTTGACCGTTCCGCCGCGCGCGGTGACAAACTCGAGCCGCGCTGCGCCACGCCGCCCGACCGCCTCCGCCTGCGACCGCCCGTAGAAATCGATGCAGATGCCGGCGGCGCACTCACCTTGCGCGACGTCGATCGGCGGCTTCTGCGAGGAGTCCGTAAAATAGCGGGCATTGGCCGCCAGAATTTGAATAAGCTGCAGCCCCGCGATCCAACCCTCGCGCACAGCCTGCTCTTCGCGTTGTGCTGTCGTTGCACTGCCTGCCCCCCGCTGCAGCGCAACGAGCCTCTGTTGTATCCGCTGCTGGATCATGTTTTCGAATGCCTTCGCCATCGAGCTGCTCTTCGTCGGATCGGCGAGCGCAAGTTCTCCCACGTAACGCGGATCGGCCAGGTCGCTCCATTCGTGCGGTGCCGGGAGACCCAGCCGTTGGAGTTCGTCGGTGTTGGTGAGAATCCCGTAGTTACTCACCACGTCGCCAACCCAGCAGCCGGCATCATCCCAATATTGCTCGCCTGTGAAACGCTGCGGAATGACTGCATCGTTGAACCATTCGGGACGCGTCTGGCGCACACGTGAGGGTACGATCCGCCCCGCCTGCGCCTGCCGTTCGAAATCATAACTTCCGCCGCCGAAGAAAAGGTCGATTCCGCATCCCACCATCGAGGCGAGAAACGCGGTGCGCGCTTCCCGCACGGCCGCAGGCGCGTCCGCCGATAGATGCGCATCGGTGAAACCGGCCTGCACGGCGGAAGTCCACTCGCGGTGCTGTTGACCCGCCCAATAATTGTGGAACGCCGCGATGTATTCCGATTCGAGAAACCGGGTGATATCGCTCGTCCCGCCCACCACGCGCCAGTCGACTGATACGGTGTGATTCGTCCGCGCCCGGTACCATGCTTGAAATCCACGGCCAAACTCTGTCCGGATCGCTTCGTTGTGCGGCGTGATAATCACCACCGTGTCGTCAGCCCGTGCTGGCACGGGCTGTTTCGGGCGCAGCAGAAAAGGCAACGTGATCGTCACCACTAGCGCAAAAATGATCACCCCGCGTTTCACGCGAATTTAGACCCGCCGCTAATCCATCAGCACCACGACATCCTCGGGCTGAGCGCTGGCAAACATCTCCCCATGCGCCGTCGATTCGAGGACGCGTGGGTTGAGTTCGAGAATTTTCAAAGCATGCCCGCCCGCGATAAAATCGTACTGCGCCACATCGCCGAGGTAAATGGCTTCGCCGATCGTTCCCTTCACGGCATTGCGTTGGGGCGCCTCGCGATTGAGCGTCCAGCATTCCGGTCGAATCGATAGCGTGACCTTGGCGCCCGCCGCGGGCCTCGCAGTTGGATCGCCAAGCCGGCCTTCGAACCGGCCGCAGGCCGTGTCGACAATCGCGGCGCCGTGCTCGGCGGATACCAGCGTGCCAGGAATGAAGTCCGTTTCGCCGATGAAGTTCGCCACTAGCCGGCAAGCCGGGCGCCGGTAAACCTCCCGCGGCGAGCCCACCTGCCGAATCCGGCCCGCATCCATGATCGCCATGCGATCCGAAATCGACAGTGCCTCCTTCTGATCGTGCGTCACATAGACCGTCGTCAGTTTGAACTCCTTGCACACGCGCCGGATTTCCGTGCGCATCTCGAGCCGCAGCTTCGCATCGAGATTCGAGAGCGGCTCGTCGAGCAGCAGGCAGCGCGGACGGATGACGAGCGCGCGCGCCAGCGCCACGCGCTGCTGCTGGCCGCCGGAAAGCTCATTCGGCCGCCGGGCCGCATACTCGCTCATCCGCACCGACGCCAGCGCTTCGCCGACGCGACGTGTGATTTCATCCCGGGCCACGCGCCGCTCCTCGAGGCCGAAGGCCACATTCTGCGCCACGGTCATGTGCGGCCAGAGCGCATAACTTTGAAACATCATTCCCGTGTTTCGCTTGTGCGGCTCCAGACGCGTGACGTCCTCGTCGCCGAAGAAAATCTGCCCTTCCTCCGGCACATAAAAACCCGCAAGGCTCCGCAGCAGCGTCGTCTTGCCGCAACCGCTCGGCCCCAGCAGAAAAAACAGCTCGCCCGGTTCGATCGTCAGATCGAGCCGCTGCAAAGCGGTGACCGCACCGAAGCGCTTGGTCAGATTCTGGATGCGAATGGAAATCATGCTTGTCGCGCCGAAGCCTGGCGAAAGCGGACCGCGCGTGAACCGCGCCCGAAGCAAGTTTTGGCCCTACTGAGTGTCAAAGGAATTAACCCAGCGCATCCTGCCGGAGCGCAAAGTCCCAAAAGTCCGAGCTCCAAAAAAAACTCCAATGTCAGCAAAGGTGGGCCATTGGTGCTTGGAAATTGAAATTTCTTTGGACCTTGGCCGTTTGGCGTTTGGGATTTCGTCTCAAAGTGATTCCGTCCTCGCCTAACAGTATTGCCACGACCACCCGCACCGTCCTAGCTGACCCTTCTCCATGCCCGATCACAAACCCACCCCGCCGCATCCTGACGTCGAAAGTGTCCTGCTCAGTCACGAACAAATTCAGAGTCGGGTCCAGCAGCTCGGCGCCGAGCTTAAGCAACTCTACGGCAACGAAGAGATCACGGTCGTTGCCATCATGAATGGCGCGATGCTATTCACGGCTGACCTCCTGCGCAGCGTCGATAACCCCGTGCGCCTCGACTGTGTCCGCACCACCAGTTACGGCGCGTCCACCGAATCTCACGGCACCCCGAAACTGATTCACGGCCTCACGCTCGACGTCACCAATCGTCACGTCCTGATCGTCGACGATATCCTCGATACCGGAAAGACGCTCTCGCTGATTTCCAGCATGATCCGGGGCATGCGGCCGGCGAGCCTGCGGGTGTGTGTTCTGCTCGATAAAAAAGGCCGCCGCCAGGTGCCGTTCGAGGCGGATTTGGTGGGCTTCCAAATTCCCGATAAATTCGTGGTGGGCTACGGCCTCGATTTCGCCGAGCGTTACCGCAATCTCAGCAGCATCGGCGTGCTCCGGCCGGAGAAGCAGAAGGCGGTGTGACTGACACCAGCCGCGGGCCTTTCCGTCTCGTGCACAGGGGTCGGATGGTGTCTGTCGTCTAAAAGCAGAGGATTCTGAATGTTACTGCTTCAGGCCGGCTAATTCTTATTGGGCGCATCAAATTGCAGCAATTCGTCAGGAATCGATTCGTTAATCGTCGCGACATAAGAGGTCGTCGTCTCCGTTCGGAACCCCCCGAAGTCAACCGCGGAAAACATTTGCCGCACGAGTCCCGTCTGCTTCTCGATCCAAACGGTGATTGACTGGGGCCGATTGAAACCGAACTCGCCTTGAACGCGGATGCAGTTCACTCCGTCAACGACCTCGTCGGGCTCGCGAACACTCCTGGCGAGTGCGCTTAATTTATAGGCATTCACCTGATCGGGGAGCAAAAGCGTAGGAATCGTGCTGGCGGACGATCCCGAGATTCCTGTCCCACCGGCAAGGGCTATCCCCAGTGTCATCGTCTTAAGCTTTGGGCTTCCGATATCCCACCAAGTTTGAGCGGCGCTGCCATCTGACCAGACGATATAATGGACTTCTCTCTTGCCCATTTGCTGTGAGAATTCATATCGAAACCGGTCATTCCGGACAAAGGCGGTCGTGAATGGACGGTCGTCCACCCGACGACTGCCATCCAAATTAATGAAGATGGTCCTGACCAGTCCTTTGTCGAAATACGATCTGCAGGCGGCATATTTTTCGGCCATGGCTTGGAGGACTTGGGCCGCGGTAGCCGCCTCTAAATTCTGCTCCGGGAGCACCGGAGTTACTTCGGCCGATCCTGGAAGGGCATTCGCCTGAGGAGAACCGGCGGGACTCAAGGGGTCGTTAGTCGCGACCACTGGCTGCGATAGCAGCCCCGCCTGAGGGCTGGAATGCGACACTGCTTGCACGGTGTGTGCACGAGCCGTGGATGATTGGTTCGTCACCACCAGCCATGTGATCGTTGCCGCCGAAGCAACCGCGAGGACGCCGGAAAGAATCGCCGAGGTACTGGACAACAACGAAGCGGAGGACGTTAGCGCAACTTGTGAAGTCGTCTCGACAAGCTCAAGCGGCGCCGAACGCACGGCATTGCAAGTAATCGCAGCCGCGATGCTACCGGACGCGACCTGCACGCCATGGCGAGAGAAATGAAGGCGGAGCTTCTCGACTGCGCGACTTACCAATTTTTGTGCGGCATCTTCAGAAATGCCGATCGTTTGCGCTGTCTCCGCCAAGGTCTTGTCCTCGAAATACCGCAAAATCACCGCATCGCGATCACGAGTGGCAAGGCGTTGCAGCGCGTCATCGAGCAGTGGGGCGAGGTGGGGCCACGTTTCGTTGCTGGATTGATCGATAGCGTTCATTTCGGCGGCCTTTTGCTCCCTGGTTCGACGGCGGGTTTCTGCGCGCAGCGCGGTCGCTGCGCGGTAGCAGGTGTGGCGATGCAGCCATCCGGCCAGGACTATTCCGGTGGGCAGCGAGGACGCCTTTCGAGCAAGATCTGTGAACACAGTTTGTGTCACTTCGGCGGCCAATTGCGCGTCGCGTCCCACGCGGCGAAGCGCGGTGGAGTAAACCAAGTCGACGTGTCGGCGCACGATTTCCTTGAACGCGGATTCAGAGCCGCCTGTCGCGTATTCTCGGAGTAGAGCCGAGGCATCGTTTGGCTGCATTTCACCATAAAGAAGCCGCTGCGAACCCGAAATCCGACAAAAATTTTCCAGCGACAGTCTCAACCGACGATCGCACAGCCGCGACCACCTAAAATCCGGTTGTCATCGCCGTCCGGCGCGTGATTTCGTCGGCTTCCGCGTCGGATATTCCGCCGTCGCCGCGCTGGCCTTGGCGGCCTTCTTGTAGTCGCCGCTCTTCAGCGCATTGACCTGATCGCGCAGTAGCGCCGCGCGTTCGAACTCCAGCCGACCCGCCGCCTCCTGCATCTCTTCTTCGAGTTCCGCGACCACAGCCGCGACATCGTCGATACTCTCGGCCACCACCGCCTCCGTCTCGCGCTGGCCCGAACCGTCGTAGACGTGCAGGCTCGCTTGAGCTGCGCGCTTTACTCCGCGCGGTGTGATTCCATGCGCGAGATTGTAGGCAATCTGTTTTGCGCGACGGTAGGTCACAGTCGCGATCGTGCGCTTGATGGACTGGGTCTCGTTGTCGGCGTAAAAGATCACCCGGCCTTTCTCATGGCGCGCTGCGCGCCCCGCGGTCTGAATCAGCGAGGTTTCGCTGCGGAGAAACCCTTCTTTGTCGGCATCGAGGATGGCCACAAGTCCGACTTCCGGCAGATCGAGCCCTTCGCGCAGGAGATTGATGCCCACCAGCACGTCGAAGTTTCCGAGCCGTAAATTCCGCAAAATCTCAACGCGCTCGATCGCGTCGATGTCCGAATGGAGATATTCCACGCGCACTTTCGACTCGCGCAGATAGCTCGTCAGATCTTCCGAGAGCCGCTTCGTCAACGTCGTCACCAGCACCCGCTCGCCCGCAGCGGCGGCTCGCTTCACCTCGCCAATCAAATCCTCCACCTGTCCCTTCGTCGGCCGGACGATAATTTCCGGATCGAGCAGTCCGGTCGGCCGGATAAGCTGCTCTGCGATGACGGTCGAGCGCGTCAGTTCGAACTGCGCCGGCGTCGCAGATACATAGAGCGTCTGGCCGGTCACCTGCTGAAATTCCGTAAAGCTCTGCGGCCGATTGTCGAGCGCCGAGGGCAGACGGAAGCCGAAGTTCACCAGCGTGGTCTTGCGCGCCAGGTCCCCATTATACATGCCGCCAATCTGCGGCACCGTCGCATGACTCTCGTCAATCATCAGGAGAAAATCCTTGGGGAAGAAATCGATCAGACAAAACGGCCGTTCGCCCGCCTTCCGGCCCGTCAGGTGGCGTGAGTAATTCTCGATGCCGCTGCAAAATCCCATTTCCTGCAGCATTTCGAGATCGTAGTTCGTGCGCATCCGCACGCGCTGGGCCTCGAGGTACTGGCTGTTTTTCTCGAAGAACGCCACACGCTCGTCGAGTTCGGCCCGGATGCCGCGGATCGCCGGCTCGAGCTTGCCGCGGCTGGTCACATATTGGTTTGCCGGGTACAGATCGAATTGCTCCAGCGTGCGGATGACATCGCCGGTGAGCGGGTCGAATTCGCTCAGCGCGTCGATGTCGTCACCAAAAAATTCCACGCGCAGCCCATGCTCCATGTAGGCCGGCATCACATCTACTGTGTCGCCGCGCACACGGAAGCGGCCCGGCTTCAATTCGTAATCGTTGCGCTCGTAAATATTGTCGATGAGCCGTTCGAGGAAGCGGTTGCGGCCGAGCGGCGCGCCACGCCGCAGCGGAATCATCATCTCCTGAAATTCCTGCGGCGAACCGAGGCCGTAGATGCACGAGACGCTCGCCACGACAATCACATCGCGCCGCGACACCAGCGAACTCGTCGCGGCGATCCGCAGCCGCTCGATCTCCTCGTTGATCGACGAGTCCTTTTCGATGAAAGTGTCGCTCGACGGAATGTAGGCCTCGGGCTGGTAGTAATCGTAGTAGCTGACGAAGTACTCGACGGCACTATCCGGGAAGAAGTTCTTGAATTCCGAGTACAACTGCGCCGCAAGAGTCTTGTTGTGCGAAATGATCAGCGTGGGCCGCTGACAGCGTGCGATGACGTTCGCCATCGTGAACGTCTTGCCCGAGCCGGTGACGCCCAAGAGCGTCTGGTCCTTGTTGCCGGCCTGCACCGAGGCGACGAGCTTCTCGATCGCCTGCGGCTGATCCCCAGTGGGCTGGTAGTCGGACTTGAGTTGAAACAGCATCGCGCAACCGAAGCGCAGCGCGTGTAATTCCGCAAGGGAGACTGTATCACCGCAGTTGCAGGTTGGGGGTTATCCCCGGCGTGTCGGGCGTAAAGCCCGACCTACCGCACGTTATCACGTCCCGTTGCCGCAGAATAAGCGGGCGGCATGGAAGGTTCGCACCCTGCGGAAGCCAATTGCTAAACTCACGCGGTTCGCCCACAGTACGCCCTATCCAAGCCAGCCGACCCCGGCCCAGCCCACCTTGTTGTCCCCATGTCCAAAGCCATTGTTTCTTCGCTCTACGATTCCGACGTGTTTCGCATGGCGTGCCGCCAATTCGACAAAGCCGCCGACGCGATCAACCTCCCCGAGGCGATTCGCGATCGCACGAAGTACCCGCGACGCTGCTTGGCGGTTTCGCTGCCGGTGCGCCGCGCGGATGGCAGCGTGACGGTGTTTGAAGGCTATCGCGTCCAGCACAACGTTTCCACCGGCCCGTCCAAGGGCGGTATCCGTTTTCACCAGCACGTAACGCTCGGCGAGGTCGCAGCGCTGGCGATGTGGATGAGCTGGAAAACCTCGCTCGTCGGCCTGCCGTATGGCGGTGCGAAGGGCGGCGTGATCGTCGATCCGAACCTGCTCTCGCAGTCCGAACTCGAGCACCTTTCCCGTCGCTACATGCAGGAAATGGTGAGTTTTCTGGGGCCGCATACCGACGTCCCTGCGCCCGATGTCGGCACGAACGAGAAAATCATGGGCTGGATGATGGATACCTATTCGAACCACGTCGGCCACCTTTCGCCCGCTGTCGTCACGGGCAAACCGATCTCGTTGGGCGGTTCGCAGGGGCGGCGCGAAGCCACCGGCGCGGGCGTGGCGTACCTGGTTAAAAAATACCTCGGGGATCTCAAGATTCCAATGAGCAAGACGACCGTCGCCATCCAGGGCTTCGGTAATGTCGGCAGCGAGACCGCCCTCGCGCTCGCCGCCTATGGCGCCAGGATTATCGCGATCTCCGACTATACCGGCGGCATCTTCAACGCCAAGGGTATCGATGTGAAGAAGGCGCTCTCGTACATCGCCTCCCAGCGCGTCTTGAAAGACTTCGGCGGCGGCGAACCCATCTCGAACGAGGACCTGCTCGAATTGAAATGTACCGTGCTCGTGCCGGCTGCGCTGGAACGCGTCATCACCGAAAAGAATGCCGCGAAATTGAAGTGTCGCGTGCTCGCCGAGGCGGCCAATGGGCCGACGACCAATGGCGCCGACAAAATCATCGAGGAGCGCGGCGATATCGAGTTGATCCCCGACGTGCTCTGCAATTCGGGCGGCGTCGTGGTCTCCTATTTCGAGTGGCTGCAAAATCTTTCGAGCTTCTACTGGGGCCGCGACGAAGTGATGCAAAAGCTCTTCGGCATCCTCGACAAGGCCAAGGAGTCGGTCGATGCCCAAAAGAAAAAATTCGATTTCAGCCGCCGGCTGGCCGCACTGACGCTCGGCATCCAGCGTGTGGCCGATGCGAAAAACGCTCGCGGCCTCTTCCCCTAAACCGCTCGGCTCTCCTGCTGCGATGACACGACTCTTTCCCACGTCCTTCGCCGCAGTTTTCGTGCTGGCCTGTGCGCAGGCTGCTCCGTCCGACCAGGCCGTCGTCGCCGCAATGAAGGTCGTGGAGTCGTCGAACTACACGTGGACGCGTTCCGTGCCGTCGGAGGGCCGGGCGTTGGCCGTGCAGGAGGGCAAAACGGAAACCAGGGGCTATAGCATAATCACTTTCGTGGAGCCGCAGTCATCGATGTTGCGACAAATCGCCCGGCTCAACGACGGCGTGGCGCTCGCGGTTTTCAAAGGCGAGGATAATTTCGTGTTTCAAACGTCCGACGGCTGGAAGACCGGCACGGAGCTGCCGCTGGGCCCGCGCCGCCGTCGCGGTGGGGGTGGCGGCACCGACTACTGGATTTCAGTCCAGGTGCCGCACGAGGAGCTCGAAGTTATCGTCGGCAGCTACACGGAAATGCATGAGGTCAAAGGCGGCGTCGCGGGCACCTTGAGCGAGGATGGTGCGCGGCAGTTGCTCGGCTCGGTGAAATCGCCCGCGGTGCAGGCGACGGGCACCTTCATTTTCGCGGTGGTGGATGACGCGCTCCGAGGCTACCGGCTTGACCTCACGGGCACCGTCCTCAGCGGTCCTCCTGGCGAGGAGAAGGAAACGCCCACGCGACGCGTGCTGGTCACCGAAATCAAGAACATCGGGCACACCATTGTAGATGTGGCAGATGAGGCAAAAATAAAGCTCAGCCCTTGACCCTTCCGGGGGCATTTATTTTTTCCGGAACATTGCACCGCCGATTGAGTCACCCAGCGCCAATGTCCAGTGCTGTCATCCCATGAAGACTGCTTTCGTTGCCAGCCTCGCCTTGGGTGCCGCCGTCACCGCGCTACGCGCCGCGCCCACCGATTCCGCCATCGTCGCCGCCATGAAGCTGCCCGATGCCACCAACTACACGTGGTCGACCACGGTCGACGATGACGCCCGCTCGTATGGCATCGACGGCCAAACCGACCGGGCGAGCGACTACTCGCTCGTTACCATGCCGTTGGTCGCTGCGGCACGCCACGGAGCCGGCACGGGCACTTCCTACTCAGGCAATCTCTCCAACCTGGTTTTCCAAGGGGACGAGAAATTTGTCGTGCAGGTCAACACCAAGTGGAAAAACGCCAAAGACCTCGCCGCTGATGCTGCGGCGGCGGACAGTCGCTACGATGGTTATGGCTACCCCGGCTGGGGCGGCGGGATGCGCCACCGCCGCGGCTGGGGCGGCATGAGTCCTCCTCCTCCTCCGCCTCCTCCCAGCAATGACTCAGATGGCTCGAGCGACAACAATAGCTCAAGCACCAAGGGCAAGACTCTCGCCTATAGTAATCTTCAAAAAACGCTGTGCCGTCCCCACGAAGAACTCGCCATCATCGTCGCAGGCGCGAATGATCTGAAAATAGATGGCGACATCGTCAGTGGCACCCTGAACGACACCGCCGCCAAGCTCCTGCTCGTGCATGCAGGCCAAAAAGAAATCACCCCGCTAGCGGCAGCCGGCACCTTCCGGTTCTGGCTCAAAGACGGCGTCCTCGTGAAGTATGAGGTGAAGCTCGAGGGAAAATTGGCCGTGAAGGTGAACGGCGACCGCCATGAGGTCGAAGTGCACCAAACCGCGCTCACCGAAATCAAGAATGTCGGCACAACGAAGTTCGACGTGCCTGATGACGCGAAGAAAAAGCTCGGGGCGTAAGGTAGGGCGCGTTATCCCTAACGCGCCGCCTCAGGATGTCCGGGACCGCTGAGGCGGCGGATTAATGCGCCCCAGGCGCACAAGGGCTTGCTCGCCTCGGGCGAGACAATCAGTCCTACCGCTCACCCTTTCCCCGCCCCGTAATCCCCGCCAGCCGATTCAGCTCGCGGTGAATCCGCGCCACCCGCTCGACCTGCCCTTTCGCGGGGAAACGCTCGTAGAATCCTTCGTTGCGAAATTCGCGGGCCTGCTCCGTCCAGGGCGCAAGGCGCGCCGTCCACCGCGCCACGCGGTCATCGCCCGGCTCCGCATCGACTGCCGCGAGGTCGGCGCACACGCGCAGCATAGCCTTCAGCGTGACGGGCTTCGTCACCATGCTGCCCGTATTGCCCCACGCGTCGCCCCAGACTTGGGCCGCCGCCTTCAAGAAATCGCGTACGACCTCATAGTATTTCCCGGCCGCGCGTTTGTCCGTGCCCTCAGCCTCGATCTTCTTCCACGCGGTTTTAACCCAACGGTGGATCTCGTTGAAGAGTTCGGCCTGGAGTATCCACTTTTCCTGTTTGCTGCGACCGCCGAGACGGTTGATCCGGTAGCGCAGCGGGCTGTCGCCGGAGCTGTAGAGCATCTCGGCAATGTGGGCGGCGAAGCGCCGATCCGGTTCGGCCCAGGATACGCGTTCGTAGAGATCGACGAGGTGGCTCTTGTTGATGCGCGTGGGCGTCGAGTTGATGATGACGAACATCTCGGTCGCGAAATCCTCGGTCTGTCCGTCGAAGATCACGCAGGGCACGCTGATGTTCTTCGCGTCGTCGGGATGCGTGCGCGCATAGAATTGCAGCGCCGCGAGGCGATGCTGGCCGTCGATGATGAGAAACTTGTCTTCCGGCTCCTGCAATTGTCCGACCCCGCTGCCGTCTTCCCACGCACGGAAGTGGAGCTTCTGCGGTGTGAACAGCAGCACTACGCCGGGAATCGGCGGCTGCGTGACCGCGGTCTCGTAGAAATTGCGAATCGCGGCGACCTTCGCTTTGCCGACCTGCCGCTGGAACGCTTTGTCGCTGCGTTCGATTTTAGAGATGAACTGCGCGACGTCGTCCGTGGCGTCGACCGGCTCCGCCTGGATGCCGCCGCCCTCCTCGTCGTAGTAGCGGCTGATGAATCTCACCTTGGTCAGAAGCTGCTCGGATGAATAGGAGGCGAAGTAAAAGAGGGCGTCTTTTTGACGGATTTGAGTGGCGATCATGGCGGGTGTCCTGGATTTGATTTTTCAGCGCGCAGGCGATGATGAACGAGAGTTGGCTTCCGTAACGCATGAATACGTCCTGTTCCCGCGGAAAACAAGTTACGTCGCAAGTCTCGCGAGCGTTTCCGCCAACACGCGCACACCGTTTGCGATTTCCTCGGGTTTGGTGAATTCGTCAGGGCGGTGGCTGAAGCCGCCTTTCGAGGGCACAAAAATCATGCTCGTGGGGCAGATGAGCGCCATGAAGAGCGAATCATGATAAGCACGGCTGGTCATGTCTTGGTAGCGGAGGCCGAGCGCGTCGCACGACTCGTGGATGGCCTGGAGGATGGCCGACGCGCACGTCGCGGGCGCGTCAGCGTTGAGCACCTCGTCGCTCCAGCCGCAACCACGGCTTTCCGCCGCCTGCCGCACCACTGCGCGAATATCCGCGAGCATCTTGTCGCGCCGCGCGAGATCGATGTCGCGCACATCGATCGCGAGGCTGACGTCGCGTGGGATGCTATTGACGGCGCCGGGCAGCACCTGAACGAGGCCGCAGGTGGCCACGCTGTTAACATTGCCTGTGCCGCGCGCGATGCGATCCACGGCGAGCATGACTTCCGAAGCGGCGAGCACCGGATCGTGGCGGTCGGGCATGAGCACGGCACCCGCGTGACCGCCCTCGCCAGTCAATTGGACGCGGAGCGTAGCCGGCGCCGCGATGGCGGTGACAACCCCGATCGGCAATCCGGACTGCTCGAGCCGGTAGCCTTGCTCGATGTGCAATTCGACAAAGGCGCCGTAGTAATCCTTCGGTAGCTGCGCGCTCGCCACCGTGCCGCGGTAGCCCGCCGTCGCGCGGGCCTGGTCGAGCGAGATGCCGTCGCGATCGCGGAGCGCATCGAGTTTTTTCTGTGGCAGTGAACCTGCCATGATGCGGCTGCCGAGGCAGCCGAAACCGAAGCGCGTCGGCTCTTCCGCCGTAAACATCACTAATTCGATCGAGCGGCGCGGATGAAAGCCCGCACGCTGCAGCGCGCGGATCGCTTCCAGTCCGCCGAGCACGCCGACGACCCCGTCAAACCGACCGGCATTCGGAATCGCGTCCGTATGCGAACCCGTGCCCACGGGCGCGGCACTCGTATCGGTGCCGACCCAGCGCGCGTAGGTGTTGCCGACCGCATCCTCTCGCACCGAGAGGCCGGCTTCCGCGTAGAGTTTTTTTGAGATAAGTGCGTGCCTTCAGGTCCGTCTCCGTAAACAGCACGCGAGTGACGGAGGGATACGGCGTGTCGGAGATCTGCGCGAGTTCCTCGATCTCGGCGCTTAGACGCGACTGGTCAATGGTCAGCGAAACGGCAGGCGAACGGCTCATGCGGGATAATCAGTCGTCAGCATGAACCGTGCAAACCAATCCCACGGGCCTTTATGTAGCCACGAGCGCCAGCGAGTGGTTGAATCCGTCCATTCGCTGGCGCTCGTGGCTACCGGGCACGCTCAGAACGTATGAACAAAAAGCCCCGAGCGCAGCTTCGGCTCGAACCACGTGCTTTTCGGTGGCATGATCTGGCCGACATCGGAGATGTCCATCAGCTGGCCCAGCGTCACCGGATACATCGAAAAGGCCACGCCGCCGTCTTTGTCCACGCGTTTCACCAATTCGCCGGGACCGCGAATGCCGCCGACAAAATCGATGCGCTTGCTGGTGCGCACATCGGTGATGCCCAGCAGGGGGGCGAGCAGCTTGTCCTGCAGTACGCTCACATCGAGCCGGGCGACCGGATCCGCCTTGGCGTCGGTCGGGCAGCGCAGGCCATACCATTTTCCGCCGAGATACATGCTCACCCGGCCGACCTCTGTCGGAGTCGGCGGGGCATTTTCCGTGAGGCCAAACGTGGCCTTCACCTTGGCGAGAAAATCCGCCGGCGACTGTCCATTGAAATCGAAAACAATGCGGTTGTATGGGAGGATTTTCAGTTCGCTCGCGGGGAAGAGCACGCAGAGAAACCAATTATAGTCTTCCGCGCCGGTGTGCTGAGCATTGCGGGCGCGCCGGAGCCGAGCCACGCGCGCCGCGCTCGCCGCCCGATGGTGGCCATCGGCGATGTAGACATGCGGCACCCGCTCGAACGCCTTCACCCATTCGGCGCCGCCCGCGACGCGCCACAGCGTGTGGCGGATACCGTCGGGCGCAGTGAAGTCGTGCACCGGAGTCTCCTTCACCTTCGCGTCGACGAGCGCCGTGACCGCCGCCTCGTCGCGATAGGCCGTGAGGATCGGCCCCGTATTCGCCCCGAGCGTATCGATCAGTCGTGTACGATCGTCCTCCTTGTCGGGCCGGGTCTTCTCGTGCTTCTTGATCAGATCGGCATCGTAATCCTCGACGTGGCAGAGCGCCACCAGCCCGCGCTGCCGGTGCCCGCCCATCTGCTGCTGATAAACATAGATCGACGGCCCCGCTTCGCGCACGAGTGCGCCCTCGCGCTGTAGCTTCAGGAAATTTTCGCGCGCCTTCGCATAAACGACATCGGCATAAGGATCGGTGTTGGCCGGCAAATCGATCTCCGCGCGATCGACATGCAACAGACTGTGCGGCCGGCCGGCCGCTAGCGCGGCGGCTTCGGTCGCGTTGACCACATCATAGGGCACGCACGCCACTTCGGGCGCGAGCGCGGGTGGCGGTACCAGTCCTTGAAAGGCGCGGATTCTCATGGGAAGAACCGCAAACTACACGAAAGAGACGAAAGGGCCGCTAGCTTTTTCGTGTGTATGTCAGCGATTCCTTGCCCCACCCCAAAAGTGTCAGCCGCGAATCATGCGAATGGACGGGAATAGTTTTTGTATCCGAATCATTCGCGTCCATTCGCGTAATTCGCGGGCCATCTCATTTTCGTGTATCTGGGGTGTTTCGTGGCGCTCACAAAAACAAAAAGCCCTCCGTTTCCGGAGGGCTTCGAAAATTCGGTCTGGAACCTGGCGGGGTTACTTCTTCGCGCCGGTGCCGCGCTTGAACTTCGAAGTGAACTTTTCGACGCGGCCCGCGGTGTCGACCAGACGCTTCTCGCCGGTGTAGGCGGGATGCGAGTCCATGGTCACGTCGCGTGCGACGACGAAGTACTCCACGCCATCGATCGACTCCTTGCGGGCGGACTTCATGGTGGACTTCGTGAGGAAGCGCCTGCCGGTCCCGATATCGAGGAAGCAGACGTTGTTGAGGACGGGATGGCCTTCGGATTTCATCGGAAAAGGAGGTTAATCAGCCTTGGCGCGCCTTGTAGCGCGGCTCGACTTTGTTGATGACGTAGATCTTGCCCTTACGACGCACGACCTGGCAGGCCGGGT